>Ga0209498_1000897_pt1 | contig 18465 bp, 21 predicted proteins | sample WalLakDeSediment_FD_184131 | JGI IMG/M metagenome (GOLD analysis project Ga0209498, IMG submission 184131) | Lake sediment microbial communities from Walker lake, Nevada to study Microbial Dark Matter (Phase II) - Walker Lake 11/02/13 Deep... | ecosystem: Environmental > Aquatic > Freshwater >... | reverse complement strand
ACCTTAACCACCGCAAATATAGGGAATAATCGTGACCTGATCTCCCTCTTCAAGAATGGTTTCAAGGGGGGCATGCTTGCCATTAATCAGAAATTCGGCAGTGAGCAGCTTTTTGTCGTCAATGAGGGCATAACCCAACCTGTCTTTCCATTCCCGGGAAAGATGCACAGCCAGCTGCTGCAGATCGACAGGCTGGCCTTCAATCAGAATAGGATGCTCGTCAGGTTCGCCTTTTTTTCGGTAGGGGGGTAAAAGTTTAATTGTCAGTTTCATTTTTGCCTCATTTATGTTTAGCCATATTTTTGTGATTCGAAGCAGAATAAACTGGAAAAACTAATACTTTAAAATTATAACACCTAATTTACTAAGGCTCAATAATTAAGGCATATCGTCATTCAGGCTTCGCCGGACAGCTTTAAAACCGGAAATGATATCGAGCAGTTCTTCGGTAATAGCAGCCTGACGCTCATGCTGGTAGGCTGTTTTAAGCTCGTCAAGTCTTTCATTGATATTCTTTTCGGCAGCCTGCATGGCAGCAAGGCGGCTGGTGTTTTCAGCAGCCAGTGAAAGAGCACAAGCCCGGTAAAGTGAAACAAAAAAATACTGGCGCAGTAGGGCTGATACAAGCCGATCCGCTGACATAGTAAAAGTAGGCAGGGAGCGCGACTGCCATTTAAGCCTGGTTTTCCTCAAATGTGAAAGGCTCACCGGAAGGAGTGTTTCAGCCCGCGGGCTGAAACCGCCGGTTTGGGGGCGGTTGTAGAAGAGTAAAACCCGTTCAACCCCTTTTTGGGAACGCCACTCTTCGATTCTTTCTAAAAGCAGTTGAATAAAAGGAGTAATGGCGCTGATAGAGGTAGGCATGTTGAATTTTTGGGCAAGATCAGTGCCGGCAGCCCTGACCCTGTTAATAACCTGCTCGCCAATACCGACGACTATTCCTTCTGCCGAAAGATCACCCCATTCCTCATGCCCCTCGTTCCGGTAATCTGACAGGGCGAAAGAGACAATCTGCTCGTTGAAGCGACCGGCCAGGCCATGGTCGGAACCAAAGATAAGCAGTAAGGACGGCTTTTGCTGATTGATGTTCGAGTTGACCGGGATTTCGAGACTGGAGGATAGAACTACTGAAAGGCCGAGCTCAACAGTATGATAATAATCATCAAGTGATTCGGCAGCTTTTTCATACTGGCGCACGCTGGTTGCAGCCAGAGCTTTCATCGTCCTGACGATTGAAGAAAGATCTTCTCCGCTGGATATCTGCTTTTGCAGGGTTTCGAGAGTAACACTCAAAGAGCAGGCCTCCCGTTCTAGTTCAGTGGGTACGGTATACCTTACCTCTACAAAAAAATGGAGCGCACTTCTATCATCGGCCTTATAACAACAGGTAAGAATTTCAAACCCGGTTGCTTGCCTTTCTTGCTAATCTGGAACTTCTTCACTTTGTACTTCTTCCAGGGCACGCCGGGCAGCCCCGACTATGGAAGCCTGGTCTTCTTCCGATAGCAATTCACCTGATTCGATCTTACTGCAAATACCGGGTAGTTCTGCAGTCACCATTTCTCTGACTTTTATTTCTGCAGCCGGGATTTCTTCGACAGTAAGAGAATCAAAAAGCCCTTCGGTCACAGCCAGTAAAACAGCGATCTGTTCGGGGATGGTCAGGGGCTGGAGTTCGGGTTGGGTCAGCACTTTCCGCACCCGGCGGCCACGCTCAATTGTATCGCGGGTTTTATCGTCAAGGCGGGTGCCGAAGCGGGCAAACATCTCCAGTTCCTCGAATTGGGCATAAGACAGCCGCAGATCGCCGGTGACGGTACGATAGGCAGGAAGCTGTGTCTTTCCCCCAACCCGCGAAACCGACTTGCCCACATCTACAGCAGGCAGGTGATTGCGCTGAAATAGTTCCGGCGAAAGGTAGATCTGCCCGTCGGTGATCGAAATAAGGTTGGTCGGAATATAGGCAGAAAGATTTTGGGCCTGGGTTTCGATAATTGGCAGGGCAGTAAGTGATCCGCCGCCATATTCTTCACGCAGGTGAGTAGCACGTTCGAGCAGGCGAGAATGTAAGTAGAAGATATCACCGGGATAAGCTTCGCGCCCGGGTGGTCTTTCCAGCAGTAGGGAAAGTTCCCTATAGGCACGGGCATGCAGGGTAAGGTCGTCGTAAACTATGAGCACATCGCGGCCCTGCTCCATAAAAAACTCAGCAATTGTTGTGGCGGCATAAGGAGCAATAAAACGCAGGCCGGGTGGGCCATCCCCCGAAGCAACCACAACAGTTGTATAATCCATGGCTCCGTATTTACGGAGTTGGGCAATAAATTTGGCCACATCGGCCCCCTGTTGTCCAATCGAACAGTAGACACATATTAGATCTTTATCGGCCTGGTTGATCATTGTATCGAGGGCAATGGCGGTCTTGCCAATCTGGCGGTCACCAAGAATCAGCTCGCGCTGACCCCGGCCTACCGGAATCAAAGCATCGATAACTTTAAGTCCGGTCTGCAGAGGTTCGGTCACCGGGGAACGGGCCATAATCGGCGGCGCTTCCCGTTCGACCGGCCTTCTTTCACTAAAAATGACCGGGCCAAAATTATCCAGGGGATGGGCCGAAGCATCAATTACCCGTCCGAGCAGACCTTCGCCGACCGGGATATCAACAACCCGTCCGGTTCGGCGCACACGATCACCGGAGACAATCTGATCGGAACTACCGAGCATAATTACGCCGACTTCTTTCGGGTCGAGGTTGAAGGCAATGCCTGTTACTCCGCCGGTGAACTCGACCAATTCATCAGCCTGCACTCCGGCCAGGCCTGATACCCGGGCAATGCCACTGCCAATGGAAATAACCATACCGCTTTCCTCCACTTTCGGTTCAGCAGCAATATCATCAAGAGCCCGGTTGACCGCCTGTTCAGTCGTCTCGAAAGCGCCGCGCAGGGAATCGAGCAGAGAGCTTTTATCAGGTTTCTGTTTTGCCACCGGTGGCGCCCTCCTCGGTATGGTCTGCTGGTTTTGCCTGCTCAAGTTCTTTCAAGATCTGCTCTTCAACATCTTCCAGATAACTGTCAATACTCCAGGCCACACGGTAACCACCGGCATCAAGTTCAATTCCGCAGACAAGATTGGAATCGATCTTTGTTGAAAGATTTAAGGCACTTCCGCGATCAGAGAGTATCTCCCGTAAACTTTTTTTTAGCTCTTTTAAATCTTCTTCAGGAGGTTCAAAGGCGCTGCGCAAGAAGATTTTATGATCACCTTCAGCAAGAGTCTCTTGCAAAGCTGTAAGCTCTTCAGCAGGCATCGCCCCCAGTTTTTTAAGAAAAATATTCCAGATCAGTTCTTCAAGGCGTGCATCTGCCAGCTGCTTCAGACAGCGGCGGGCTACAGAGCAAGCCTGCTGTCCGATCCGTAGGCGCAGTTCGCTGATAAAAGTCTCTTTTTCACGCTCGAAATCATCTTCCCAGCGTTGTTTTATTTCATCAACCTCTTGACGGGCCTTGTCAAGTAGTTCGTGTTTCTCTTTCTCGGCAGCAGCGCGGGCTTTTTCCATGATCTCTTCTTCCTGCCGATGCAGATCTTCACTTTTTCTTTGATAAGCCTGTGCTTCTTTATCAGCCTCCTCTATCAGTTCAGCTGCCTTATCTTCCCGCTGCACAATCTTTTGTTCACGTTCATCCATAGTCCGGATAATCGGACCGTAGAGAAAGTAACGCAATAAAAAAACAAGGATTAAAAAATTGATAATCTGAAATATTATCGTATACCAGTCTATAATCATAATCTTTCTCCTATGCTCAGGGCTTCGGGGTTATCTGCTCCCTCCTTCTAAAGGAAATAGTTCCAGAAGGGATTGGCAAAAATTAAAATCATCGTTACAACGAAACAGTAAATTGCCGTCGATTCGATCATGGCCAAACCGACAAAAAGAGTGCGTGTAATAGTATTCGCTTCATCCGGCTGCTGGGCGATGGAGCTCAAAGCCTGTGAAACCGCCCGCCCCTGCCCAAGGGCTGGTCCGATTGAACCAAAGGCGATGGTCAGCCCGGCGGTGGCAATTGAAACAATTCCAATCAAACTTAAGCTTTCCATATTATACCTCTCCTTTTTTCGCTATTTCCTGATGGGCCTTACTGGCCGAAGCGATATAGACCATGGCCAGTATGGCAAAGATATAAGCCTGAATTAAACCGGTGAGCAGACCTAAAGCCTGCATGACAACCGGAAAAATAAGCGGAGTAATCGTCAGCAGTATAGCGACAATAATCGTACCGCTCATCATGTTGCCATAGAGACGTACCGCCAGAGCCAGAGTACGGCTCAGTTCGCCGATAATATTGAAAGGCAGCATGAAAAAGGTCGGCTGCAGGTACTGCCGCAGGTAGTTCATAACACCCTGGTTGGTAATGCCAAAAACTGGAACGGCAATAAAGACACAGATAGCCAGGGCAGCTGTTGTCGAAAGCGAACTGGTCGGAGGAATGTAGCCGGGTATAATCGCCAGGATATTTGAGATGGCTATGAAGATAAAAAGAGTGCCGACAAAGGGCAAATAGGGACCCGGTTCCTGGCGGCTTACTTCATAAATCTGCCCTTTTATGCCATTTACAATAACCTCAAGCAGGTTCTGCCAGCGGCTGAGTGTCCCCTCACTGGTCAGTTTCCTGGTTATTAACCAAGACCCTAATGTCAGAAATAACATGACCAGCCAGGTAAAAAAGATGGTGGCATTGATCTGAAACCAACCCCATTCGAAGAGAATAATTCCGTCCGGATTGATGGTCATTTATTTGCTGACTCCTTTCCTTTTTCATTGCCCGGCTTTAATTTATAGGCCAGGGTGGTGCGGGCAATTAAAAAGCCAAACAGGGCGGCAAATAGAAATTGCCAGCCGGCTTGTAACAGATAATAAAACCCAACCAGAACAACAATGGTGCGAACAATAAAACTGGCTACCGAGATCAGGTAAGGCCTGCCGCTGCCGGTAATTTTTTGCACCGTCCACCAGAGCCCTCCAAAGAAGAACACTCCAAGCAAAATACCGGCCAGGAAGGATAAAAGCAAATACAACCAGAACATGCCGGATGACCTCCCTACCTATTTTTTCCCTTCATTATGATTATCGTCATCCAGGCGGCTCTCTTTATTGACCCAGTACCAGGCATTGATACACCCTATGATCAGGCCAATGAACAAAAAAGTCAGGGTCCATGAATAGGGACTAGGCCAGGTACGGTCAATCCATATACCGATAACCACACCAATGATCGTGGTCATGGCGATAGTCCAGCCAACTACCCCGAACATACCGACCCCAAACCAGATATTGCGATCGCGGGTCCGGCGGGCTCTGATCCGGCGGGTCGCTTTTTTACCGACCAAACCGGACAATTTAACATCCTGATCTTCTTTATCTTTCCTGCTCAACGGCGTTCTCCCCCAAGACGCGTAAATCGGCGCAGGGTATCAGCTTCAAGCCGCGCCATCACTGTACGGGCTTTCTTCTCGTTCTCACCCAGCACTTTAAGTTCATTGTCGACAGTATCTTCCAGATGTTCAAGGTCATCACCCGGAACTGCCCGGGCGGCTGAAACATAAACCCGGTCACCCTGCTTGACCAGTATCCCTTCATCAAGGGCAAGGAAATACTCTTCAGCATCAGGGGTCAGGTAAAAAAATATTCCGGGTACCAAGGCGGCCACGAAGTCAATATGACGCGGCAGTATGGTAAAAAAGCCGTTTTCCGCCTCGGCGGTGACCTGCGATACTTCCTCTTCCAATAAAATACCGGCCGGCAATAAAATTTTCAGGTTCAGTGTTAAACACTCCAATTAGCAAGATAATTGCTGCGGGCAAGGCGCACCTTGCTCCCACGGCTCCCTGACATTATCAATCTATCAATCTGAGCCGGTCAATCAACTTATCAACTTATTCATTTACTTCAGCATCTGCTTTGCTATTACTGTCTTCTTCTTGTTTGTCTTCTTGCTCTTGTTGCTCTTCCTGCTTTTCTTTTTTGCCGGATTTGGATTTTACTTCACTGATTTTGCCGAGCATGTAGAGATCTGATTCCGAGCGGTCAGCAAACTCATCGTTTATAATTCGTTCACAACCATCAATGGCATCTTCAAGATCAACCACCCGGCCGCTGTAACCGGTAAACTGTTCAGTGGTTACAAAAGGCTGCGTAAGGAAACGTTCCAGGCGGCGGGCCCGGTTGACCACCTGGCGGTCTTCCTGGGAAAGCTCCTCCAGGCCGAGCATAGCAATGATATCTTTTAGTTCCTCATACTCAGCCAGATTACGCCGCACTTCCTGGGCTACCTTGTAATGCCGCTCTCCAACCACCAGGGGAGTAAGCATTTTTGACCAGGAGCGCAGGGGGTCGACCGCCGGGTATAAACCTTCGCTGGCCCGTTTACGCGAAAGAATTATCGAAGCAGAAAGATGAGCAAAAGTATGGGTGGCCGAAGGATCAGTAAAATCATCGGCCGGCACATAAACAGCCTGAATCGAGGTAATCGCCCCGGTAGCCGTATTTGAAATACGTTCCTGCAGTTCTGCGATTTCAGTTGACAGGGTTGGTTGATAGCCGACCCGTGATGGCATCTTGCCGAGTAAACCTGAAACTTCAGAACCGGCCTGAACGAAACGGAATATATTATCAATTAGCAACAACACATCCTGCTTGGCTTCATCGCGGAAATACTCCGCCATAGTTAGGGCAGAATGGCCTACCAGATAGCGGGCTCCGGGAGGTTCATTCATCTGACCGAAAACCATTACCGTGTTGTCGAGAACACCGGCTTCCTGGATATCGCGGTAAAGTTCTTCAGCTTCGCGTGAACGCTCCCCAATACCGCAGAAAATGCTGACACCTTCATGCTTGCCGACAGTATTATTGATCAGCTCGGTAATTAAAACGGTCTTACCAACCCCGGCCCCACCAAAGAGGCCAGCCTTACCGCCGCGCTCCAGGGGTGTGAGCAGATCAATTGCTTTGATTCCGGTTTCAAATATTTCAGAAGCCGTTACCCGTCGTGAAATAGAAACAGGTGGCTGATGAATGCCCCGCCTCTCCACCCCGCTTAGCTCTTCTTTCTCATCAATTGTGTCACCGAATACATTAAACATACGGCCCAGGATCTTTTTACCCACAGGAACACGGATCATATCACCGCTGTCAATTACCGGGTCGCCCCGGCGCAAGCCCTTGGTTGGAGAAAGAGCTATACCGCGGACAACCCCATTCGCATGGTGAGATACGACTTCGATAATGATACCGCCATTTGGGCCGGCTTCTAAGCTGGTATGCAGAGGTGGTTGTAAAACCGGAAAGAGGGCATCAACCACACTGCCTCTTATTGCATATACAATCCCCGAATTATTTTCCTTCATTCAGTTGTAACTCCTATATCTCAATTTCATTATTTTATAATATTTGCTATAACCGCTCTTTTCCCTTTAAAAACAATTAAGAAATCTGAGCAATCCCTTCCGGAAAACCTCACATAAGGATATTTAAACTGGAAATAAAATTCAATAAATTATTTTTAAAAAATATTAAAAAAACTATTGACAATATTACGGGGACCATGCTAACATATGCTTACCAGGTTCCGAGAGACTGAAAGGTGAACCAGGTTCGGTTAGAAGGGAAAAACCGGTAGAAGAAAAAGGTGAAAACCTCGATTGGAAACCGGAACTATCCAAGAAAACCGAGCAGCTGCAAGGGGCGGCAGCAGAAAGGTAAGGGAAAGGGTAAAACCAGACCTGCACCGGGAAGCGCCGGAAAACCGCAGCACAGAATCTGAATAAACTGACCGGAGGTCGAAGGAAGTCGTCTGTAGGGGCGATAGAGAACGACTGCAGATGGACAGGGAAAAGGATTCTGAGGGAAAAGCCGCAGGTCTGTTGGGACCTGGTTTAATTATGTCCTTTTGTTACGGCCGGCTGAATTCAGCAATAAACTGCAGGTTGCGATATCGTTCATTGTAGTCAAGGCCATAACCAACCACAAAAATATTCGGCAGATCAAAGCCCCTGTAATCAACCGGAACTTCCACGATCCTCCGTGCTTCCACGTTAAGCAGGGTGCAAACTTTCAGATCGGCCGGGTTCCTGGTTTTCAGGTTGCGCAGCAGGTAACCGAGACTCAAGCCGGTATCGACAATATCTTCAATGATTAAAACATGTTTGCCGGTTATACTGAGATCAAGATCTTTTGTGATGCGCACAACACCGGCTGAATCAGCCTGCTCACTGTAGTGGGAGATACTGATAAAATCAATAGCAAAGGGTATATGCATCTTTCGGCTAAGATCAACCATGAAATAAGCGCTTCCCCGAAGCACTCCCACCATAATCAAATCCTTGCCGGCATAATCACTTGAAATGGTTTTCCCCAGTTCGGTTATCTTGTCTTCAATCTGCTCCTGGGTAAGTAAAATTTTTAACTGATCGTCTCTATAAGGTTTTTTATCGCTCAAATTTCTTCTCCTTCATCATGATCAATACTATGCTTCCTGAGTAAACTCTCAAAACCTTTCTTATCAATCAACCTGACATTGATATCGGGATAAAGCTCTTTCATACGTCTGATTTTACGGTTCTTCTTCCAGGCCTGCTTCGGCTTTTGGGTAGTCAGTTCAATATAGAGATCCTGGTCGGGAAGAAAAAAATCAGGGGAAAATGCCTCAATGACATTTCCCTCACTGTCCCACTCAAGCAGGAAAGTTTTTGGTTCGTACTCCCATCGAATCCGATAAAAGTCAAGCATATGGGCAAATTCTTCTTCACTTGAATGCATAAATTGTTCTGCCTCTGCCTCCGTTGGAGAAATAAATACCCGGTCTTCAATTTCAACGCCTCCAGGCGCATCCTTTATTTCCCGGGGCAGAGCATGAATACGATAAGCTGCGATAATAATATCAGCTACATCTTCAAGAGCCATTTTTTGCGTATTTATTACCAGATCATAAGAACGCAGGTTAGCCCAGTTCATATTGAAAACCCGACGGTAATATTGTCTCGTGGAGCAGTCTTGCTCTTTGATCAGTTTTACCGCTGTTTCAGGCTTCAGATCGTAGAGCTTCATAACCCTCTGGACGCGTTGTGTAAACTGAGCAATTAACTTGACATGAAGGGCGGGAGGATAATCACAAAATAAAACTGACCCGCCTCGACCCAAAATTACAAGATCGTTGCGAATGGCCAGATCGTAAATATAATTATGCATCGCTTCGAGGTACTGAAGGCCGGCCTGATCTTCTTCACCGCCAATCAGATCTTCGAGGCGAGGTACCGGTTTTTCAATACCGTACTCAGCCAGTCCCTGAGCTATTGTCTCTTTATTTACGAGAAGAAACTGCATTTTTTCGGCTACAAGGCGGGCAATGGTTTCTCCTCCACTGCCAAATTCACGCGATATGGTAATGATGCCCAATAACAAACCCCCTGCAGCTTTTTATTTAAGAAACCCGCTGATGATCGCTTCTTCTAATCCATTTAAATAATTCGCCAGGAGCTTTTTTATTCCTGCAAAACATGCAAAACGGGAAAACGACAATTCGAGGCCTTAATAAATGCTGTAGTGCATGTGTACACAAATAATAGTTGACAAGCTGATCTCCAGCCCCTATAATTGAATGTAGTAACAGTAACTACATAAGGGCGTGGTTATGGTGAAAAAAAATTATATCGGCATTCGCGAAGCAAGAATTAACTTGAGCAGACTGATCAGGGATGTCCGCGGCGGGATGGAAATTATTATTACTGACCGCGGAAAACCGGTTGCCAGGATAGTTCCTGCCCCGGGATCAACCCTCTCTTTGGAAGAACGCATTAAAAACTATGAGAGCTGCGGATTAATTGAATCTTGCCCCCGCCCGGTAAAAGCTGTTTCAGCGCCAATTGAGCTGCCCAAAAATTTTGCACAGCGCTGTATTGAGGAGGAAAGGGGCAATGGCTGAAAAAGTCGCAGTCATTTATTGGGATTCAACAGCCCTCCTCTCTTATCTGTTCAAAGACAGATACAGCGAAAAAGTTATAGAGAAATCCAAACAGAAAGGGTTTCACCTTCTGACGACGCTGACTATTGCGGAAGTATATACTGTAATTAACCGTATTCGCCGGGAACAAATGCTTTCGGAAATATTAATTGAGTCACTTTTTGAACTGCTCGAAACCGGACCATGGAGCCGTTTAAATATTGTTCCCGACAGTCTGGCCTTAAAAGATTTATCGAGCAAGTGGCCCCTTAGGGGATCCGTTTTATGGCACCTGGCCACGGCTAAAACCCTGCAAAGGGAGTTTCCCGAACTGATGGTTCTTACTATCGACCGGGAGTTGGCCCGGGCCTCAAGAGGAGAAAGCCTTAAGCTTTGTCTGACGATAAACCAGCCAAAGTCATAATTCAAAGGTCGAGAGCAGAAGCAAATATAAATCTTTTTGCGAATTAAAATATCAAACAATTGAAAGGAGCGTTTTATTAAATGAAAATGTGGCGTTGTGAAGTTTGCGGTTACCTGCACGAAGGAGAAGAACCTCCGGATTTCTGTCCAAAGTGCGGCGCACCAAAAGAGAAATTTGAACTGCTTGATGAGGAAGAAGCAGAAATGATGCGTGACGCCTTAGCCACCAGGGAAAAATATGCCCAGATTTACGAGCACCTGGAAGCAATCGATAAACTCGCTCAGGAGGGCATCGATTTGAACCTTGATGACGGCTGCAACGAAATTTTCGGCCAAACCCAGAAAGATACCGATAATATCCGTAAAATGATCAAAGAAGAGTTGGCCGGCCATGCCCAGGAGTGCATCTGGGTTAAGGTTGCCAGCGACGGTTTGCTTGATTAATTTAGTAAAACCATTAAATCTAATAGAAAGTGAAATGAGGTGAATAAAAATGGGTAAAGCGGTAGGAATTGACCTTGGTACCACCTTCTCTGCTATAGCGGTAATTGAAGGTGGCAAACCAGAGGTAATAACCAATGCTGAAGGTTCAAGAACCACCCCCTCGGTTGTCGCCTTTAAAGATTCCGGGGAAAGGTTGGTCGGGCAGGTGGCCAAAAGGCAGGCTGCCCTGAATCCTGAAAAAACCCTTTTTTCTGCAAAACGTTTTATCGGACGCCAGTTTAATGAAGTTGACGCTGAACGAAAACTGGTTCCCTATAATATTGTCTCCGGCCCCAACAATGCAGTGCGCTTTAAGGTAGGTGAAAATCAATACGCCCCGGAAGAAATATCGGCCATGGTTTTAAAAAAACTGGTTGAAGATGCGGCAAAATATCTTGGAGAAAAAGTTACTGATGCCGTTATCACTGTGCCGGCTTACTTTAACGATGCCCAGCGTCAGGCCACCAAGGATGCCGGTAAAATTGCCGGCCTTAATGTACTGCGCATCATAAACGAGCCCACAGCAGCATCTTTGGCCTACGGCCTTGACAAGAAAACCAATGAGACGATCCTCGTTTTCGACCTTGGGGGCGGCACGTTCGATGTTTCAATCCTGGAAGTCGGCGATGGCGTATTCGAAGTAAAATCGACCAACGGGGATACTCATCTCGGAGGCGACAACTTTGATAAAGCAGTTGTAGATTGGCTCGCCGATGAATTCAAAAAAGACCAGGGTATCGATCTGCGTCAGGACAAGCAGGCTCTGCAGCGCCTGATCGAGGCTGCAGAAAAAGCGAAGGTTGAACTCTCTTCAACAACGGAAACAGCGATCAGCATTCCTTTCATTACTGCAGGGGCAGAAGGCCCGAAACACCTTGATACCAAGCTGACCCGGGCCAAGTTTGATGATCTGACCCACAGCCTGGTTGAACGCTGCCGCCAACCGGTAAAAGATGCTCTGGCCGACGCCAAACTCACCGAAAAAGATATCGATGAAGTTATCCTGGTCGGCGGAACAACCCGCGTACCGGCAGTGCAAAAACTTGTCCGTGAAATGATCGGAAAAGAACCAAACCAGAGTGTTAACCCCGATGAGGTTGTCGCCTTAGGCGCAGCGATACAGGCAGGCGTGCTGTCTGGAGAGATGGAAGATGTTGTTCTTCTCGATGTAACTCCCCTTTCGCTTGGTGTTGAAACCCTGGGTGGAGTTATGACCAAAATTATCGAACGCAACTCGACCATCCCCACAAGGCATAGTGAAACCTTCTCGACTGCCGAAGATAACCAACCTGCGGTTGATATCCATATCCTGCAGGGCGAACGCGAGCTGGCCAAAGACAACCGTTCACTAGGACAGTTTAAGCTGGAAGGCATCGCCCCGGCTCCACGCGGTATGCCGCAGGTTGAAGTTTCTTTTGATATTGATGCCAACGGTATTCTTAAAGTCAGCGCCAAAGACAAAGGAACAGGCAAAGAGCAGGCTATTACAATCAGCGGTTCTACCAACCTTGATCAAAACGAAATCGAAAGAATGGTCAGTGAGGCGCAAAAACATAGTGAAGAAGATAAAAAACGGCGTAAAGAGGTGGAAGAACGCAACGAGGCCGACAGCCTGGCTTACCAGGTTGAGCGCCAGGTAAAAGAGTTAGGCGACAGCTTGCCGGTTCACGAAAAAGCAAGACTCGAGCAAACTTTAAATGACTTAAAGCAGGCGCTCAAAGATAATGCCCCGATTGAAAAAATCCGCACTTTACACAGCGACCTGCAACAGGCAGCTCATTCCCTTTCTGAAGCGGCCTATCAGCAGACGAAGACCGGAAGCGGCACAGACGGAACAGAGCAAACCAGCAGTAGCGGCGGCGACGATTTTGTAGATGCCGAGTATGATGAGCAGTAATTATTTACCAGTATGCAGGAGTGAGAAATAAGAACAGGTAATAGCCACAAACTCCTGAACAACTGTTAAGTTAAACAGGGGCAGGGGGTAGAACAGTTTGATACCCCCTTATTTGCCCCATTACGAAAGGCAACCCCTTAAAAGATCTGTTCAAAGCAGATAAGTAGTCAGGCCGGGAGTTGAAGAATATTAAATGAAAGAATATAAAAACAAAGATCACAACGAAAAGCAAGAGATCGAAACTTTAAGCAATCTGGAAACAGAGCTTAAACAAGTAAGCCGTGAACTTGAGGAAGAAAAAAACCGCCACTTGCGCACACGCGCTGATTTTGATAATTTTCGCAGGCGTATAGAGCGTGATGCAGAAACAAACCGAATTTATGCCAAGAAAGATATATTGGTTGATTTGCTGACTTTCCTGGATTATTTTGAGCAGGCTCAAAAACAGGTTCGGGATCCTTCCGCGGCCAGGGGCATCGAGATTATGTCCCGGCAGTTCAATGAACTTCTTCACAAGCACGGGGTCAGGCCGGTTGAATGTTTAGGTAAACCATTCGATCCTGAAGAACAGGAGGGAATCGGTTACATGGAAACCGGTAAGTGCCCTGAAGGCTGTGTCTCCGAAGAAGTCTGCAGCGGCTACAAACTGGGTGACATTTTACTAAAACCTGCCCAGGTGATAGTCGCCCGGAAACCGTCTGAAGAAAACAATAAACAATAAGCTGAAAAAAGAGGACAGCCTTATTTTTTTAATTTATACGGCTTAACTGTACTTGGAGGAATGTTTATGTCCGTCAAATTTCAAGATTACTATGAACTTCTCGGTGTAGACCGCAGTGCCACCGAGAAAGAAATTAAAGCCGCCTATCGTAAGATGGCCCGAAAATGGCACCCAGACCTGCATCCGGCCAACGAAAAAAAAGAGGCAGAAGAAAAGTTTAAACGGATCAATGAGGCTTACGAAGTCCTGAAAGATCCGGAAAAAAGGACACGTTACGACCGGCTGGGCAGCAGATGGAAAAATGGTCAGGATTTCCAGGCCCCTCCCGATATGGATGGAGTGCGTTTTTACAGATCAAATGGTTTTGGAACCGGTGGTTTTGAGGGCGGTTTTGAAGGAGGTTTCAGCGACTTTTTCAACATGTTTTTCGGTGGAGGGGCGCCTGGAGCAGGCCGCAGCGCTCACTCTGCCCGCCGTGGGCCAGTTCGCGGAGAAGACCTGGAAAGTGAAATTGAGCTGACCCTTGAAGAAGCATATCAGGGTGTGACCCGATCAATTCGGGTCAGCGGCAGTTCGGTATGTCCCGGCTGTGGAGGATCCGGGACAAAAGATCGCAGTTTTTGCCCACAATGCGGGGGAACAGGTGCAGTTGCCGACGAAAAAACTCTTGAGGTTAAAGTGCCGGCCGGTGTTAAAGAGGGCAGCCGTATTCGCCTAAAAGAACAGGGCGGCAGCGGCCTCGGCGGCGCACAAAAAGGGGACCTTTTTTTAAAAGTCCGCCTGAGACCTCATCCTGTTTTTAAGTTAAAAGGCAGTGATATCGAGGTCGATGCCGTAATCCGACCGGACCAGGCTGTTATCGGAGACAGGATCCCTGTAAAAACACTTGATGGTCAGGTTAACCTTAAAGTGCCGCCGGGCAGCCGCAGCGGTAATAAATTGCGCCTCCGGGGAAAAGGCTTTTCCGCAAAAAACAACACCCGCGGAGATCAGTATGTCCGGCTGATTATCGATACACCGGCCGATTTAAGCGAAAGAGAAAAGGAACTCTATAAACAACTGCACGAGCTGCGGAAAGGTGGGGAGTGACAACCATGAAACTGATTCGTATTCACTGTCACACCGACCAGGGAGATACCATCGCTGAATACCAAATGGAATGTCATCCGGATTTGCTCACCATTTACAATAAAATGGGAATAATCGATTTAAAAGACGACCGTATCCATTTCGAAGATTTGCTGCGCCTGAACAAGATTCTTCGCTTGAAAAAAAACTGCGGAGTAAATACTATTGGAGCGACAATAATCGTTGAGTTGCTCGAAAAAATTGAAAACATGCAGGACGAAATTGAGCGCCTGCGCAGAAAGTAGGTGATCGCAGATGGATTTAAATCGTTTTACCAACAAATCTCGAGAAGCCCTGACAGCGGCACAGGAAGTGGCCGTAACCCAGGGCCACCAGGTCGTCGGGCCAAAGCATCTGCTGACCGCCCTGCTTGATCAGGAAGATGGCCTGGCCGGCCGCTTTTTACAGCATTCAGGTGCCGACGCTGCCGGTTTAAGACAGGGCCTCGAAAAATTGTTAGCGGCCATCCCACGCGTATCCGGTTATGAAGGCACCCTGCAGATGAGTTCTTCAATGACCCGTGTTTTGTCGAAAGCTGAACAGGAAGCAAAACAGCTCAAGGACGACTACGTCAGTGTAGAACATATCCTGCTGGCCTTGACCGAGGAAAGTGAAGATGACCTGAAAAAGTTGCTGGCTCGGACCGGTCTTGATCGTAATGCCCTGCTTAATTCCCTGAAGGCTGTGCGCGGTTCACAACGCGTAACCAGCGACAGTCCGGAAGATACTTACGAAGCGCTGCTGCGCTACGGAAGGGATCTGACCGAAGAGGCTGAAAAAGGGAAACTCGATCCGGTGATCGGCCGGGATGAAGAGATCCGCCGGGTCATGGAAATTTTATCGAGAAGAACGAAAAATAACCCGGTCCTGATCGGTGACCCCGGTGTCGGCAAAACAGCGGTCGTCGAGGGGCTGGCCCGCAGGATTGTTGCCCGTGATGTGCCCGAAGGCTTAAAAGATAAAAAAGTGATCACCCTGGATATGGGCTCTTTAGTCGCCGGGGCAAAATATCGCGGTGAATTTGAAGAGCGTCTGAAAGCAGTCTTGAAAGAGGTGCAGGAGGCTGAAGGGAAGATTATTCTTTTCATCGACGAACTCCACACCGTGGTTGGTGCCGGTGCGGCCGAAGGGGCAATGGATGCCGGTAATCTCTTGAAACCAATGCTGGCCCGCGGTGAACTGCAGTGCATTGGGGCAACCACTATTGATGAATACCGTAAGCATATCGAAAAGGACGCCGCTTTGGAAAGGCGTTTTCAGCCTGTGCGGATAAACCAGCCTTCACTGGAAGATACAATCTCGATATTACGCGGGCTTAAGGAACGCTATGAAGTGCACCACGGGGTGCGGATCCAGGACAGCGCTCTGATCGCAGCGGCAGTTTTATCGGACCGTTACATCAGCGATCGCTTCCTGCCCGACAAAGCGATCGACCTGGTTGACGAAGCAGCGGCCCACCTGCGCACCCAGATTGACAGTATGCCGGCGGCTTTGGATGAAATCACCCGCAGGGTAATGCAGCTTGAGATCGAAGAAGCCGCCCTGAACAAAGAAAAAGACGAGGCTTCCCTTGAACGCCTGAAAAAACTGAGACATGAACTGGCCGAACTACGGTCCGAGGCAGACGCAATGAAGGCTCAGTGGCAGACAGAAAAGCAGTCAATTTCAAGGGTGCGCAGTATCAAACGTGAAATTGAAGAGGCGCGTACTGAAATTGAAAAAGCAGAAAGAGAATATGACCTGAACAAGGCCGCCGAACTTAAATATGGCCGTTTGAACGACTTGGAAAGGCGTTTGCAATCTGAAGAAGAGCACCTTGCCGGCAAGCAGAAGCAAAATATGCTTTTAAATGAAGAGGTAAGCGAAGCTGAAATTGCCAGGGTGGTGGCCCGCTGGACCGGCATACCGGTCACCCGCCTGCTGGAAGGGGAACGTGAAAAACTTGTCCGCCTGGAAGAAATTTTACACGAACGGGTTATCGGGCAGGATGAAGCGGTCAGCGCGGTCTCAGATGCTGTTCTAAGGGCTCGCAGTGGCATTAAAGACCCAAACCGACCGGTAGGCAGCTTTATCTTCCTCGGCCCTACCGGGGTCGGAAAAACCGAACTGGCCCGTACCCTGGCCGAAGCCCTGTTCGATGATGAACGAAATATGATTCGCCTGGATATGTCCGAATACATGGAAAAACATACGGTTGCCCGCCTGGTTGGCGCTCCTCCCGGCTATGTCGGCTATGAAGAGGGCGGTCAGCTCACTGAGGCGGTCAGGCGTAAACCTTACAGCGTAGTTCTTTTTGACGAAATTGAAAAAGCACACCAGGATGTATTTAACGCCATGCTGCAGATACTCGAAGACGGCAGATTGACAGATGGCAAAGGCCGCACAGTCGATTTTCGCAATACTATAGTGATCATGACTTCGAACATCGGCAGCCAGGAGATACTATCCTTCCATGAGAAAGGCGGACAATACGAGCAGATGAAAGAAGCGGTGCTCGGCCTGCTCAGGCACCACTTCCGCCCGGAGTTTTTAAACCGGGTCGATGAAATAATTGTTTTCAGGGCGCTGAATAAAGAGCAGGTGCATCAGATTGCCTCTCTGCTGCTGAAGAAGCTCGCCTCGAGGCTGGCCCAGACGGCTGATCTGACTCTAAAATGGGATGAAGCTGTTGTTGCTTACCTGGCTGAAAGAGGTTATGATCCCGCTTTTGGAGCCCGGCCGCTGAAGAGAGTTATTCAACAAGAAGTGGAAACTCCGCTTTCACGGCAGATCATTACCGGAGCGGTTAATCCTAAAGATATCGTAACTATTGCCAGAAGCGAAACCGGTATCGACTTTAAACAAAGCAATGAGCAATAAATGCGAAAACCAATAAACAAAGAGGTTCGGGGCAATAAACCCTAACCTCTTTGTTGTGGTCATCGGCCTTAAAGATCTGCTGCTGATACTAAATCTTAAAATCTGAATCCTCATTTTAAATTCCGGCGATAAAATCTTTGCCAGCCTGGTAGGCCCTGGCCAGAGCTTCAGGGTCTTTGGCAATTTCGCCTTTTTCGTCATAACCGCGGAAAGCAATATTCCCAAGCAGTTTATGATTGATATTATGGAAGAATACCTTGATAATCTGCAGGGCGTTATCACAGTATTGCTCACGCTTCAGGGCACCGACACAGATGAAAAAGCCCGGATGTTTTGCATCCTCAGGGATAAATGGCTTTTTGAGGTTATACTTGGCATGCCACCAGCACTGGAAACGGTCAATAAACATTTTCAGCTGGGCATTCATAGAGCCGAAAGTAATCGGACTTGCTATAACCAGGGCGGCAGCGGCAATCACTTTCGGATAAACATCCTGCATATCATCCTGAACAATACAGCGGCCATCCTGGGCACAGGCATCGCAGGCCTGGCAGGGTCGGAATTTCATAGCGTTGATTTGTAAAAGTTCAATCCGCCAGCCGGCATCTTCCGCCGCTCGGCAAAACTCGTTCAGCAGCAGATCGCTATTACCACCCCGCCTTGGGCTTGGTGCTATTGCCAGCAGTGTTTTCAATATTGATCACTTCCTTATTGTAAATTTAGGGGTTCTATTGCCTAAACTTTAGTAGTAGGGTAACATATTAGCAAAGAAATGGGAATAGTGTCGTCTGATGTAAAAGAAAGTGGTGACCATGGCAAACGATTATTACAAACATACAAAACAACCGAAGAGAAAATCGGCAGGCCGGCTCTTTCTCTTTCTTTTATTGCTGGTAGCAATCCTGGTTCTTGCTGTTTTCAGCATGAGCCAGTACCTGACTGTGCAATCTCTGCAATCT
>Ga0209498_1000896_pt1 | contig 18468 bp, 16 predicted proteins | sample WalLakDeSediment_FD_184131 | JGI IMG/M metagenome (GOLD analysis project Ga0209498, IMG submission 184131) | Lake sediment microbial communities from Walker lake, Nevada to study Microbial Dark Matter (Phase II) - Walker Lake 11/02/13 Deep... | ecosystem: Environmental > Aquatic > Freshwater >... | reverse complement strand
CGCCCACCTTGCCACTGCCGCCGGCGGGGGGGAGAGAGGAGCCGCCTCATGAACGCCTCACGCCTGGGCATGGTCATCGACACCCGGACCTGCGTGGGCTGCGCCGCCTGCGTCATCGGCTGCAAGGCCGAGAACGACGTGGCGGAGGGCTACACCCGGGACTGGATCCGCACGCTCCTCACGGGAGAATACCCGAGCCTCCGGATGTCCATCCACTCCGAGCGGTGCAACCACTGCGACAATCCGCCCTGTGTCCAGGTCTGCCCCACGGGGGCGTCCCATGGGGGGCCCGCCGGCACCGTACAGGTGAACCCCGCCAAGTGCTCCGGGTGCAAGGCGTGCGTGGCGGCCTGCCCCTACGACGCCCGCTTCATCGACCCCCGGAGCGGAGCCGCCGAGAAGTGCACCTTCTGCATGCACCGCCTGGAGAAGGGGCTGCCCACCACGTCGTGCCAGGAGATCTGCCCCACCCGGAGCATCCACTTCGGTGACCTGGACGACCCGTCCAGCCAGGTGTCCAGGCTCCTGGCCACCCGGGAGTGGTACGTCCTCAAGCCCGATGCCGGGACGAGGCCCAAGCACTTCTTCCTGAAGTGAGGGACCCATGAACGAGATCACCACCACCCGGCAGAACCATCTCATCGATCCCGTCATGCACGTGTGGGGCTGGGAGATCCCCGTCTACCTCTTCCTGGGAGGGATGGTGGCGGGCATCATGATCCTCACCGGGGCCCGCCTCCTGGGCCGAAGCCGTGAGGAGCCCTCCACCGCCATGGGGCTCCTTCCCTGGGCTGCTCCGGTGGCCATCACCCTGGGCATGTTCTTCCTCTGGCTGGACCTGGCCCACCCCTTCAACGCCTGGCGCTTCTACCTCACCCTGAAGATCTCCTCCCCCATGTCCTGGGGGGCGTGGATCCTCCTGGGGATCTATCCCGCCTCCATCCTCCTGGCCTGGCACACCACCCCGGACTCCATGAAGGCAAGGGTCCGGAAGCCCATGGCGGGCTTCCCCCTCTTCCGACGTCTGGATGCCTGGGCCGAGGACAGGGTGAGGCTCCTGGCATGGGTGAACATCGTAATGGGGGGTGCCCTGGGGGTGTACACGGGCGTTCTCCTGGGGACCATGGCGGCCAGGCCCCTCTGGAACTCGGCTCTCCTGGGCCCCCTCTTCCTGGTGTCGGGCCTCTCAACCGGGGCGGCCTTTATGCTCCTGTACCGCCTGACGGACCGGGAACGAATCCTCCTGGGCCGGACGGACATGGGGCTCATCTCCGTGGAGCTCGTCATCCTGGCTCTTTGGATGGTGGGCCTGGCCACGGGGGGGGCCGCTTCCCAGGCCGGCCTCCAGGTGATCATGGGCGGCCCCTACACCGCCGCTTTCTGGACCCTGGTGGTGGTGGTGGGGCTGTTGGTGCCCCTGGTGGGGGAGTGGTTGGAGCACAAGCACGGCGCCGTGCCCGGAAGGGGTGCGGCGGTCCTCGTTCTCATCGGTGGCTTCGCCCTCCGGTGGATCCTGGTCTTCGGGGGCCAGGCCTCGGGGTGGGTCACGGAAATAGCCATGAGGTGATGGATCAATGAAAGCGAAGCCCTACTGGAATCCGTACCTGGCTGGTGTAGCCCTGGGCCTGGTGCTCCTCTCGGCGTACCTGGTGGCGGGGAGCGGGTTGGGGGCCACGGCTCTGCCCAAGCGTTCCCTGGCCCTGGTGGGGGACCAGGTGGCGCCGGAGTGGACCGCCCAGAACGCCATGCTGAAGGGGTATGTGGAGGGGGGAGCGAACCCCATGCGGAACTGGCTGGTGTTCGAGGTGGTGGGGGTGGTGCTGGGAGGGTTCCTGGGGGCCCTGAGCGCCGGGCGCCTGGCCACCAAGGTGGAGAAGGGCCCCAACATCTCGGTGCGTGGACGACTGGCCTACGCCCTGGGTGGAGGGGTCATCATGGGATTCGCCGCCGCCCTGGCCAAGGGCTGCACCTCGGGCCAGGCCCTGAGCGGGGGCGCGGTCCTGGCCACCGGTAGCTGGGTCTTCATGCTCATGGTCTTCGGCGGCGGTTACGCCGTGGCCTACCTGGTGAGGAGGCAGTGGACATGACCGGCGCCCTCTTTCCCCTGAGCTTCGCCTCGGAGGAAGCCCGCCTCCTCACGGGGATCGTCATCGGGTTCCTCTTCGGGTTCGTCCTGGAACGGGGAGGCTTCGGCAACGCCCGGAAGCTGGCGGCACAGTTCTACCTGAACGACATGACGGTCTTCAAGGTCATGTTCACCGCCATCCTGGTGGCCATGGTGGGGCTCTTCGGCCTCTCGGCCCTGGGCCTGGCGGACCTCTCCCTCATGTGGATCAACCCCACGTTCATCCCAGCCCAGGCCGTGGGGGGATTCCTCCTGGGCGTGGGGTTCATCATGAGCGGCCTCTGCCCCGGGACGGCGGTGGTGTCCATGGTGTCGGGACGCATCGACGCCTGGGTGGCCTTCCTGGGCATCGTCCTGGGCATCGCCCTCTTCGCCCTCACCGTGGACTGGCTCCCGGGCCTTGGGGCCCTGTATGCCGCAGGGTCCGGGGAGGTCTCCCTCCTCCACGAGGTCTTCGGCGTCCCGGCCCTGGCCCTGGTGGTGGGGATCGTGGCGGTGGCTACCCTGGCCTTCGTGGGTGCGGAGGTGGTGGAGGGCATCGTCCAGGGGAAGAGGCCCCCGGTGGAGCTCACTCCGCCGACCCGTCCCCGCCTGAAGCTTGCCGTGGGAGGATCCCTGGCGGTGGTGGCCCTCCTGGCCCTGGCGGTATCGGGGCCCCGGCCGGAGATGCCGCCGGTCCAGGCCGCATCCCTGGCTCCCCTGGCCCTGGCCCAATCCATAATCGAACGGGAGCCCGGGATCCTGGTGCTGGACCTCCGGGCCAACCCGGAGGGCGAGAAGGGCATACCGGGGGCCGCGGTGGTGTGGGGGGAGGAGGAGGCCGTGGAGCTCCTGGGCGTCACCCCCCCAGGGACCGTGGTGGTGGTGTACGACGAGTCAGGCTCCCTGACGGAAGTGCCGCGGGGCTGGCCCGGGACCCTGGACTACAGGTTCCTGGAGGGGGGGTGGGAGGGGTGGCGAAGGGAAGTCCTCACCCCCGCGGCCCTTTGGGGGAACACCCTGGAGGAGAGGGACTGGGTCCGGAAGCAGAACCAGATCGCCGCCTTCTTCTCCGGGGCTGCGGTGCATGCCGCCCCGGTTGCGGCTCCTCCCCCTGCCATGTCCTCAGGTGGGACGGCGCCCCAGAGGAGAGCCGGAGGCTGCTGAGGGAGGGCGGCATTCCACACCCGCCGCCGGCCCTCCGGCGGCCCATGGACTTCCCCTGGGCCCCTCGGGCGGGCACTCTCAGATGGCGAGCAGAACCCGCCACCTGGACGCGGCGTCGAGCGACCACCTGGTGTTTTTCGCTCGCCTGGCGAGGAGAACCCGCCACCTGGACGCCGCGTCGAGCGACCACCTGGTGTCTTTCGCTCGCCTGGCACTCATCCGTGGCTGTCCGCGTAACCCTGGCGCCCGGTCCATCTCGCCGCCGGGGGCCCCGATCTCAGGGGTTCAGCCCGTGCCGGGGTGCCCCGGCGGCAGCACGCTCCGGTGGGGGTCCGCCCCGGGTGGAAGCCCTGGCGCCATCTCCCTTCCCATGCCCCCGCCCATCCCCCCTCCGGGGTGCATCATCTCCAGAAGGTCCGGGGATGACACTTCCAGCTTGGCACGGAGGGAGTCCGCCAGGGCCGAATCCCCCACGGCCGTGGCGGCCATGTAGACCCCGAACTGGGGCACGGGGTGATCCGGAGCCAACTCCATGGCCTGGCGATAGAGGGCAAGGGCGTCACCGTAGCGACCCTCCCTCTGGGCATCGTTCCCCCGATCCAGGAAGTCGTGGGCTTCGGCCGAGAGAGGTTGGGCACCGGGGGACTCTCCGGGGCCGGCTCCGCCGCCCTCCTCCTGGTCTCCTCGCCGCTCAGCGCACGCAGCCAAGAAGAGGCCGCTCAGTAGGAAAAGGAGGATCGACACGCTTGCCAGACGGCCACGCTTCGTGGGCACGTGATACCTTTCTACTTGAGTGAGAGATGCCCCCAAGCCGGCTCGCTCAGCGGTATCCCCAGAGCATGGAGTAGACGATGAGGGCGATGAGGGTCAGCCCGATGGTCAGGGCCGTGAAGCCTATCACCCTGAAGAGGACCTGAACGTTCCGGGGGTAGGGCTCGTGGAGGTTCTTCTCCAGCTCCCCGGAGGCCGCCAGCTCCTCGTATTCCCTCGGCTTGTCCGCCTTGAGTTCCTCCACGGATACCCGCCCGGTGAAGATCACCGGATCCATGGGGAACTTGTCCGGCCGGAAATGGGTGTTGAAGAAGTGGACCGTGAAGATGAAGGCCACCGCCAGGAGGGCCTCGTCGCTGTGGACGATGGTGGCGACGTTCACGGACTTTCCGGGCAAGAAGAGGGTGAAGAATTCCGGGAACCACAGGACAAGGCCGGTGGTTCCGATGATGAACATCCCCCAGAACACCGCGAAGTAGTCGAACTTCTCCCAATAGGTCCAGCGGCCGTAGTCCGGACGGGGGCCCCGTCCGAAGAACCACCGGATGGAGGCCAGAAGGTCGTCCAGGTCCTGGCGGGTGAAGAGCAGCGAATTCCGCTTGTCGGTGACGAACTCCAGCCAGGTCTTGCCGGAAGTCTTCCTCCTCTTGAAGACCTCCCTGAGGTGGATGAGCCAGATGGTGATGAGGACGATGGCGGCGAGTCGATGGAGGGCCCCGGTGACGGCGAATCCACCCAGGGCGTTGGAGGTAAACTGGGCCCAACCCATGTACGAGAACTTTAGGACCATGCCCGTGATGGCCAGCGTGAAGAAGCTGAGGATCAGGAACCCGTGCAGGATTCGGTCGAAGGTGCTGAACCTCCGGTACATCCTCGCCCCGGGCTTGGGGAGGCGATGGGCCCGATGGGGCCTCCAATGCTCCGGCGACCGCCAGAGTCTCCAGAGCCAGGCCCCGGTGTGGAGGGTGGAGAAGGTGAGGGTTCCGATCAGGAGGGCCGTCATACCCCAGAACGAGTAGAACAGCAAGGGATACTTGGCCGGGTCGTGATGGGTGGCGTGGGTCAGGTACCCGGTGAACCGCTCGTTGGCCCGGGGATGACATTGGGCGCAGGTAGCGAGGACGTTCTCCCGGCTCAGGGTGGAACGGGGGTCATCCACCGGGAAGATGTTGTGGGTCCCGTGGCAGTCGTAACACTTGGCGGCTCCCTCGTCACCCAACCGCGAGACCTTCCCGTGGAAGGTGTCGAAGAAGGTGTGGGTCTCGTCCAGGTGGCAGCGGCCGCACTGACTCATCATCATGATCCTGAAGTCCCCCCGATCGGTGCGGCTGATGGCGTGGGAGGTGTGACAGTCCTCACACGTGGGGTACTCCCGGCCGGCTTCGCCCCGGCCCACCCAGTGGATGCTCTCCTGGAACTGCTCCTCGATCCCGTGGTGGCAGGTCCCGCAGGTTGCGGCGATGTTCGACGGATGGACCGTGGACTCCAGATGGTCGGCGGGGAGAGGGCGATGGGGCGTATGGCAGTCGTCACAGGTGGCGGTGACCAACAGGCCACTTCGGATGAGTCCCTCACCGTGGATGCTCATCTCGTAGGATGCCACGATCCCCTCGGGGTAATCTCCGATGCCGATGCGCGTGGCCGCCGCTTCTCCCGCTCGATGGCAGGTTGCGCAGAGATCCGGGATGTTCCGGGGGAAAGTGGGTGAGACGGGGTTGGTGCGTCCGAGGGTGGCGTGATTCGAATGGCAGTCCACGCAGACGGGGGCTTCCGTGTCGCCCTGGGCCGCCAGTATTCCGTGCACCCCGGTGCTGTACTGCTCCACCACCTCGGCGTGGCAGATGCTGCAGTCCACCGGCTCGATGGCGGTCTCGCATGCTCTGTCCAGCCCCGGGGTCACCCCCGTGTGGCACTGGGCGCATGCGGTCCCGGCGTGAAGGGAGGTGAAGAATGCCCCCTCGTCCACGAAGAGGGAGACCGTGTCCCCGGCGGCGTGGCTGAAGCCCACCAGGGCTTGGTCCCGGTGGCAGGAGAGGCAGTCTTCGTTGGCGGTCCCGGCATCGTAGAACACCCGCCGCTGCACGTGAGGCTGATGGCAATCCACGCAGGACGGGACCTTATGGGGCTCCTCCTCCCAGAGCCTTCCCTCGATCACCCGGCGGTGAACCTGCTCGATAAGGGCGTGGCACTGGGCACAGGTGGCGGCGACGTTATCCCTGTGGATGCTGGAGCGCCTGTCCTCGTGGGGGAGGATGTTGTGTGCGGTGTGGCAGGAGGTGCAGACCGCAGTGACGATCAGGCCGGCCCGGAACAGGCCGTCTCCATGGATGGACATGGAGTAGTTCTCCAGGATCCGATCCTGGGCGATGTCGTGGGTCCTGGACACCGGGCTCCCCTCCCTGTGGCACTCGCCGCAGAGGAGAGGGATGCTCATGACGGAGGTGGGGGAGGCGGGATTCCTCTTCGCCAGGATGTCGTGACTGCCGTGGCAATCCACGCAGGAGGGGGCCAGGGAATCGCCCCGGGCCGCCGCCAGGCCGTGAAGGGATGCCGTGTGCTGCCGGCTCTCGGTGGAGTGGCAGAAGGCGCAGTCAACCGGGGGAACCTGGGCGGCGGTGTGGGGCAGGGGGAGGTCCCGGTGGCAGAGGGTGCAGCCGACACCCGCCCCTCCATGGACAGAACCCGAAAGAGTCGCCTGGGTCACGAAGAGCCGTTCACCCCCGGGGACCCCTTGGAGCATGGCCCTGTTCCCATGGCACATGAGACACGTCTGGTCCTCGATCTGGGCCAGGAGGGCTCCCCCGGGCAGCAAAACCCCGAGGGCCAGCCCCAGGAAGAAGAGGACGGCCCTCGGATCGGACTTAGCCGTGGACTTCAGGGGTATGCCTTCAGCTTCAAGGTCTCCTTCCAACGTCCTCTCCTCCCTCCGAGACCGCCCCCACGGGCTCCCTCTCGACGCCCTCTTCGGTCTCGAATTCCTCCTCGTACCAGTGGGCATGGTGCTCCTTGGCGGACTTCCTGGTCATCTTTCCGGTGATCCAGGTCCAGCTCATGGGGTACTCCTCGGGGTGGAAGATGACGAAGAAGAAGTGCCACACCACAATGGCCAGGGTTGCCAGCCACGCCTCGTAATAGTGGATCACCTGGGCCGCCGGGATCGCCAGGGCCGGCAGGTAGTGGGCCGCCACCGTGGGGAACCAGAGGATGATTCCCGTGACCGCCATGATGATGACGCCCCAGACCAGGGCCCAGTACTCCGCCTTCTGTGAGTAGTCGTAGCGGCCGAAGCGGGCCTTCTTCTTGGACTGGAAGGTGTGGTACCGGAGATTCTGCGCCAGGTCCACCACGTCCTTCCCGCTGGGCAGGAGGGCCTTGAGCTCGGTGCGCCCTCGACGGGTGGCCAGGACGTACCAGCCATGGTAGAAGGATGCCAGGATCAGACCCACCCCTGCGATCCTGTGGATCGTTCCCCGGACAGGCTCCGACATGCCGACGGCGGCCAGGGCCTGAACCCAGAACGAGTCGGGGTAGCGGAGGGCGAACCCGGTCACCACCAGTACCACGAACGTCACTGTGAGGATCAGGTGCTGGACCACCTCGTTCATGGTGAACCGGGTCACCGTGGCCTCGGCGCTGGCCTGCTCACGGCGTCGCTTCAGCATGAAGTAGTTGATGATGACCAGGTTGTGGATCACCATGCTGCCGATGATGAGGGCGATGAGCCAGAGGTAGACGCTCCGGATGAAGCGGTTGATGGGGTTGGCCACGATGGAAGTGGCCCGATGGTCGTAGGAGGCGGCGAAGTTCGCTGTGGCGCCCGGATGGCAGGCTCCGCAGGTGGCCACGATGTTCTCCTCCGAGACGGACGATTCCGGGTCGGCCTTGGGGAGGACCAGGTGGGCGGTGTGGCAGTCCATGCAGGAGGCGGCCCTTCCGTAGCCGGCCCGATTGGCCCACCCGTGGTAGCTGTCCAGGTAGGAACCCACCACCCCTTCATCGAACCCGTACTTCGAGATGATGAGAGGGTCGTCGTGGCAGCGACCGCAGGACTCCGTGGCCTGGGCCGCACCATAGACCCGGGCGTCCGGGTCCCGGGAGGAGAGGATGAGGTGCTCCCCATGACAATCGGTGCAGGTGGGGCTGTCCTTGATCCCGGCGTAGAGGGCCCGCCCGTGGATGGAGCGGTCGTACTCCGCCTGCACGTCCGAGTGGCACTGGCCGCACGTGGCCGCCACGTTCATCGGGTTGATGGGGGAATCGGGGTCCAACCACCCCTTCAGGTCATGGACGCTGTGGCAGTCGTCGCAGGAGGCCGCCGTGGCCACCCCCCGTGTCGCACCCTCGCCGTGCACGGACCGCGAGTATTCCAGGAACGATTGGGGGAGGCGCACCAATTGGTCCGTAAGCAGCCCTGCCTGTCCGTGGCAGTCCGCGCAGGTGGCCGGGAGCCGGACCTTGTGGGTGGGGGAGGCAGGGTCCGAGGCCCGGAGGATATCGTGGTTCCCATGGCAGCTTGCGCACGTGGGTGCTCGGGCGTTTCCTCGGGCCAACGCGTATCCGTGCAGGCTTTCCCCGTAGATCCGCTCCACCTCCGCATGACAGGGAGAGCAAGAGGCCCTGGAATCCTCAGGATGGGGGAACTCCATGTCCTTGTGGCACGTGGAGCACGAGAACCCGAAGGGCCCGTGCACCGATCCTGCCAGGTCCTCCTGGGTCACAACGTACCGGGCCGGGTCCTCCTGGCCCTGGAACATGGCTTCCATGGAGTGGCACATGAGGCAGGACTCATCCTCCTGTGCCGGGACAGGGCCGGGAAGGGCAAGGAGGAGCCCGCCCAGGACCCAGAGGGCCCGGGCTCCCCGCCCGGTCAACACCGATGACAACAGTGCGGACGTATGTTCCACCTCATGCTCCTCCGCCCCGGAAGGCGGGCCCGTGGCAGATCCTGCACATGGCCAGGTTGCGGTCCGCCAGGCCCGAGGCGTTGAACCCCGGTCCGTGGGGGCTCACCCTCATCCCGATGCTGGCGGAATGGCAACGAAGGCAGTCGCTCTGTCGGTGACAGGATACGCAACTCTCGAGGTCCTGGCGAGCCGCCTGCGGGTGGCCGAGAATCCAGGCGGGCTGATTGCTGTGGAAGGGAGCCGCCACGGCACCCCCTCCCTGTATCCCCACCCCCAGGTGGCACTCACGGCAGAAGGCTTCCTGCCGGTGGCAGGAGGTGCAGTCGCTCACCCGACCGAAAGCCTCTCTCCCGTGCGAAGCCAGGAAGTTCACGGGATGGAACCCAGGAGCTCCCTGGGCATCGTGACACTGGGTGCAGGTGTTCTCCGTGTGGCAGGATGTGCAGCGGGGCTGATCCGCTGCCGCTGCAGGGCCGTGGGATTCCACGAAGCCCGGATCATGGAAGAGAGGCCCGCTTCCCGGTCCCCTGACACGGAGGGAGGTCACCGCCGCATGGCAGGCGCCACAGTCCTCCACCTGGAGGTGCTTCTGCCCCGGGGCGTGGCAGCCAAGGCACGACTCGGGCCCGGGAAGAGCCATGGCCGAGAGGTTCTCAGGGCCCTCCGGCAGGTGGCACATGGCGCAGGGGAACGGATGGGTGGTGTGGGTGAACCTGAGGCTGGATTCCCGGGGGGCCGGGGGCTTCCAACGGATCACCGGGGCAGCCTGGCCCGTGTGGCAGGCCATGCACATGGCCGCCTGGGGGAAGACCTCCTCCGCCTTGCCCGAGGCCACCCCGGCGTGGCAGGCGTTGCAGTCGGCGAAGAAGACGGAGTGGACCTGGTGGGGAAAACGTTCCTGGGCCTCCAAAGGCCCGACCCGGGAACCGTGCCCGAGAGCAAGGCCCGCCACCGCGAGAAGCAGGGTCCATTTCATCGGTTCGCCCTCCCGTTCAGTCCAGGATCCTTCCCGAAAGGGATCTCCAGGCTGAGGTTCGCCCGGGTTTGGTTGAGATCCAGGATGCTTGGTCGACCTATGTAGTCGTGTTTGTAGAACATGACACCGCCCTGGAGGGTGGCGGGCCCCACGGGAGCCGCCCCCTGGACACCGGCCCCGAACACCCGTCCGGACCCGATCTGGAACTCCGAAAAGGTCTCGAAGGCCGTGGCCGTGGCCGCCAGGTAGAGGCGGCGGCCGAAGGTCCATTGGGCCGCCGCGTCACCCCCGTGCCGGCTGGAGCCGTACCCTTCCTGGTAGCGGTATGCGCCGTTCAGGGTGAGCTCCTTCAGGAGGTTGATCCGACCGCCGAACCCAAGGCGCCATGCGTCGTCCCGGATGCCGTACCCCTCCGGCGGCTCGGCGCCGGTATCCCCGTACTTCTGGTAGCCACCGGAGGCGTGGGCCGAGAGCTTCCCGGTGGGGCTCATCCAGTCCACCCGGAGCTTGGCCTCATCAAAACCCACCGGGGAGAAGGCTCCCCAGATGGTCCAGAGCTCGAAGAAGGGCACGTACCGCCGCACCTCCCCTCGGCCCGTGAACCCCGAGCCCAGGGGAACGGTGACACCCAGGCGGCCCAGGTTCACCACGTCGCCCGCCAGGTCATACTTCAGCTCAGCGTCAACGGTGGCCTGGTCCAGGACCAGCCGGGCGCTTCCGGCAAGGCGGTCGGAATAGAGATCCCCCGAATGGGTCGTCCACTCCCGCTGGTAGGTGAGGGAGGTGGCCAGGGCCGGGATGGGGCGCCAGCGGGCCACGAACCCTCCCAGCCAGGCGTCCTCCCTGGGGCCCAGGGGCTCCACCGAGGAGATGAGGTCCGTGCTGTAGAGCTGGTTCAGGCCCCTGGCAAGGCTGAGGCCCCCGTAGACGTTGAGGTCCACCCTGCGGGGGAGGCGGAGGAAGGCGGACCCTCCGTCGTAGTTGTAGAGGCCCAGGCTCGAGGTCTGCCAGATGCGGCCCGCCTGCACCCGGTAGAAGGACCGTCCGTATTCCACGTAGGCCGCCAGGGCTTCCACCTCCTCCTCCATCCGAGGCCACACCACCCGCCAGTCTCCTACCGATTGACGGCCCCGGACGTGGGCGTAGGCCCTGAGGCCCGTGATCCCTGTCCAGACGTTGACCTCCAGGTCCTGGAGGATGGGGATCACCCCCAACTCCTCCCCGGAGCGGAAGTACTGACAGGAGCTGGCGCTGCAGGTCACGGGGGTGCCGTCCGGAAGGAACCGCTGGACCCCCTCACCCGGGACTCCGGCGGCGGGCACGCTGTCCAGGACCAGGTCCCTGATCTTGAAGGCGCTGGCGTAGGTCCTGGCTCGCCCGTTGAACCCCTGGGCATCTGCTCCCCCCGGTATGGCCAGTAGGCCGAGGAGGGCCGGAAGGAGGAGCATCCGATAGGTCATGGCATGCCTCCGTGAAGGAGCGCGGGGGCCTCGAGGCAGCGGCGCACGGGGGGCTCCGGAGAGTGGCTCACGGGAGTCCATAGGCCCTCCGCACGTCCCCGATGGAAGCCAGCAGGAGAGCCTCCAGGAGATGAGGATTGTGGACACCGTTCCCACTGGAGCGATGGGAGCTGAACGCCACGCCGTTGACCTGGCCACTCCCCCAGTGGGGACGATCCTCCGTCCAGGCCAGCATGGCGTTCCAGATGGCTCCTTTGGCCGGCGTCACGGCGGGGCTGGCGGGATTCAGCTCCGCGCCCAGGCCCCGTGCCAACAGCTGGGGAAGGAGCCCTCCATCCGAGGCTTCCAGGATCCGGTTGCCGTTGGTATCGGCCCAGAGTTGGTCCAGGAGGAGGTTAAGGCGAGCCTGGGTGCGCAGGTAGGCCTTTCGAGCGCTCTCCTCGGTCCCGTGGCAGCCTGAGCCGGTGCAGCCGGCGAAGCTCCTCTCGTTCACGGTGCAGTTCCCCCCGGGTACCGGCCTCCCATCCTGGTCCAGGCAGCTCACGGCTTCGAAGGTGTGGCCCACGCTCTGGAGCAGGAAGTTCCCCTCGGAGTCCAGGACGGTCCGGCGCTCCACGTGGCAGGTGGCGCAGAGCCTCTGGTTGTTGGCGGGTCCGTGGGGGTTGGGGATGACGTCGAAGTTGATGGGGGATCCCGGCGGCAGGTACCCCACGTCCTGGGCCAGGACCAGGAGGCCCTGGGCGGCGTGGGGGCCCCGGAAGGTCCAGGGCGTCCCCGTCCGGGTATGGCACCTCATGCAGAGGTTGTCCCGGGTGGGCTCGTCGATGGGGGCCCGGAGCTGTGCATCGATGCCGGAACCGTGGGGATCGTGGCAGACGGCGCAGGTGATGGTGAGGAGCTTGCCGCCGTCCCGCTCCAGGTAGGTACTCCTGGTGCCGAAGGTCACCTCCAGGGCGGCCCGTCCCTCGTGGCAGGGGGCGCAGGCCGCCCGACCACCTGCGGCGGCGGTGTGCGGTCCAAGGCCGTGGGCGGACTGGGCCCATTGGGAGGTGAAGGGATGGTGGGTACCGTCGTGGCACTGCCCGCATCCGTTCGTTCCCCCCACCGCCACATCCAGGGAGGCCAGGGGCGTGGCCGCCGTGGGGTAGCTCACGTGCTCCATGCCAGGCCCGTGGCAGCTCTCGCACTGGACGTCCACGAAGCGGTGATCCCCGGTGGCCAGCCATCCCACCTGGGGATTCGTCACGGCGTTGCCCAGTGAGCTCACGGTATGGCAGGCTTCGCAGAAGGGCTGGGCATGACCGCTTTCCTGGAGCCCCGCCCAGGCGTGGGCATGGCCCGTCTCCACCCACTCCGCCTGGATGTCGGGATGGCACTGTCCGCAGAGGGTGACCTTGCTCTCCACGTCGGCGTAGCCCAGGAAGCTGGCGGCGTCCAGGAAGCCGTCGTTCCAGGGAGGTTGTTCTTCGTAGAGGGCCTCCCTGTCCATGCAGCCCAGTGCGACCCCCAGAAGAAGGGTCGCGGCGGCAAGTCGGGAGACGTCGCTTCCCGATACCATCTTCATCTACAAGCTCCCCTCTCGCTCAAACCAGGTACCAGACCTCCGAGCTCCCCGGTGCCACGCAATGGCGCGGTGGCTCGCGAATTCCACCTGCGAGAAATCCTGCACCCTCCTCCCCGGCAATCAGGACCCATCAGGTCCAGTATTCGGGACTCCGGGCAGTGTACAATGCTGAGTCGCCATCTGACAAATTGTCTCCCACTCGCCGCCGCCGTTACGCCAGCGTGTCCCACCTCCGGTGAACCCTGCGTGCCCGGCCCCCATTCCGGAGTTTGCCCGAAAAACCATTTTGCGCAAATATTTGTCCGTAATGGGATCTGGGCTGGGTTCCGCCCTCCCGTGCTGCAGAGCCCTTGCTGCGCTAGAAACATGCCAGGTATGCGGAACGCCGAGACCGAATACGGTGTTATCATACGGGGTCAGGAGTCGGCTGTCATGGGAATTCTGGTTTGGCCGGGTCTTTGCTCAGAGTTTTCCCTGTGATGGGACGTGGGCTCCAGGGCATCCGGTGGCGCGACGGGCTGCGCCCCCTTCACGAGGAAGCCCATGGAGATTCTGTTCAACAAGAAGGAGAGAGATGCGATGAGCCGTACTTTCGCGAGCGCCCTCGGAGTGATGCTTCTCCTGGGCCTTATTGCCAGCCCCCTCACGGCACAGGTGAAGCCTCCCGTCACCAGTCATCCGCTGCAGGGGATGCAGAACTGCGTCATGTGCCATGCCGCCGGGGCCATGCCCACGGCCACGGACGTGCCGGCCAATCACAAGGACTGGGGGAACGAGACGTGTCAGTGGTGCCACGCCGCCACCTCTCCCCTCCAGGCCACCCCTGTGGCGGGACCCATCACCCATGCCCTGGCGGGGATGCAGAACTGCCTCATGTGCCATACCGCCGGGGCCATGCCCACGGCTGCGGACGTGCCGGCCAATCACAAGGACCTTCCAAACGAATCCTGCGTGCTCTGCCACAAGCCCCAGGGGAGGTGAGGCGAAGCTCCGTCTTCATGCCCGGTGGTTTCTGAGAGTGAAGCCAGCGGGTCGGTGAGGGGGGCAGGCCTCCCGGGCAAGCCGGTGTCCCGCCGCGGGGCGCCGGCTTCGTCACGTCTTCGGGTCACGCGTCTTCGGGATACGGACCCCCCGGGCTGCGGACCCGCGCCAACCATGGAAACTCCCGGGGCTCCCGGGGTACCGGGCTGCGAAGAGAGTCGTTTCTTCCCACAGACCCCCCGCTCCGCCGGGAGAAGGAGATAAGCATGAACGACCGCATGCAGGCAGCCTTCAACGATCAGATCAACGAGGAGCTCTTCTCGTCCTACGTCTACCTGGCCATGGCCGCCCATTTCGAGGCTATGAACCTGGAGGGTTTCGCCAGCTGGATGAAGCACCAGGCTCAGGAGGAGATGGAGCACGCCATGCGCCTCTTCGATCACATCAACCGCCGGGGCGGCCGGGTCGTCCTCAAGGCCATCGGGGAGCCACCCGCCGAGTTTGGTTCGCCCCTGGAGGTTTTCCAGAAGGCCCTGGCCCACGAGCAGCACATTACCGGCTGCATCCACGATCTCTACAAGCTGGCTCAGGAGGAGGCTGATTATCCGGCACAGCTGGAGCTCCACTGGTTCATCGACGAGCAGGTGGAGGAGGAAGAGAATTCGGGGCGGGTGGTGGAGCTCCTGAAGCTTGCAGGGGACAACAAGGGCGCCCTCTTCATGTTGGACAGGGAGTTGGCGAAGCGCTCCGGGGAGGATCACTGAGGATTCCCTGACCCTTCCATGAGGGGAGGACATGATGTCCAGTCGCAGCCCTGAGTGGTCTCGTACGATGTGGACCCTTCTGCTCGGGGTCCTTCTCCTTCCCCTCCTCCTGGCCGGCTGCCGGGAGGAGGCTCCGGAGGTGAGCACGGAGGAGTGGGCCAGGGTGGTTGAGGTGGGGGAGCCGGCGGTGGGCGCCGTCATGAGGACGTTGGTGGGCAGCCTCACCGGGGCCATAGAGGAAGGGGGGGCGGTGTACGCCATGGACTTCTGTTCCACGGAGGCCATTGCCCTGACCAGGATGGTACAGGCGGATCTGGAAGGGAGCCTCTCCCTGAAGCGCACCTCATTCCGGTACCGGAACCCGGACAACGCTCCGGATCGGGCCGAGGAAGAGGCTCTCAGGTACTTCGAGGAAGCGGTGAGGGCCGGTGGGGCCCCCTCAAGCTATGTACAGCGGGCCACGGACGACGAGTACCGCTACTACCAGCCCCTCTTCGTGGGGGAGTTCTGCCTCCAGTGCCATGGGGATCTTAAGGCCCTGGACCCGGAGGTGCGGGAGGCCCTCCAGGAGCGGTATCCCGGGGACCTGGCCACGGGCTACCAGGCCGGTGACTTCCGAGGAGTGGTCCGGGTGGCCATCCCGGCGGAAATGGTGAGGGTGCAGGGGTAGCAGCCCGGTCTGGCCCCGGGAGCCCTGGTTCTCTTCGGTCAACTGGGGTGGGGGGGGTCCTCGGGGTGGCCAGGGTCGTGGGCTCCACCGAAGGTATGAACCCGGGCAGGCTCCGGGCATCCGGGCCAGGATTGATGTTCGTGGGCCACAAGCCAGCGTCCGTCCCTTTCCCGGATCAGCACCAGTGTCCAGAAGAGGGGGGGGGCACCGGCCGAGCCCCCCCGCAGGGTCACCACCGCCGTCTCCGGGTTCAGGACCTGGATTCTGAGGAGCTCCTTCTCCAGGGGAGCCTCCCTGGGAGATCCCAGGAAGGGCCGGAGGACCCGAGTGAAGTATTCCGTACCGAACATGAGATCCGTGCATCCAACCAGGACGAACTCCCGGCTTTCCCTGTAAAGGGCGAAAACCCGGTCCGGGTCCTGGGAGTTCATGGCTGCGGTGAGCTGTGCCACGGCGTCCCTCACCTCGGCCTCCGCCAGAGCCCGCTGTGCTTCGGTGAAACTTGTCTGGGCAGCGGGGGCGCATGCTGCCAGGGCCAGGAGAATCGTGAGCATCGGGTACCGAAACGCCTGCATCGAGCTTCCTCTCGGGTTGAGGGCTCCACGGCCTTGGGGCTTCCGGGTCTTTTCTGAACCCGGTCCAGAAGGCTTCCGGCCCACCGCCACCCCGTCGAAGGAGCAAGGCCCCAAAGACCAGGGGCATCCAGGGCGAAGACCTCCGATCTGGATGCCCCCGTGGGTTCAAACTGTCCTTTAATCTGCCGGACAAATGAGGCAATTTGTCCTGATCAGTAGGTCTTCATCCTGGCGATGGTGGCGGTGAGGATCCCCTTCACGTAGTTGGGATTGTGGATCCCGTAGCTCTGGTCGGCATAGATCATCTGCCAGTTGGCGAACCCCGCCGCCACGTCCGCAGGCCAGGAGCCGGTAACGGCATAGTTATCGGCCCGCATGACACCGACGCGCTTCAACTCCACCGCCAGCTCGTCCAGGAGTCCCTTGACGGTAGCCCTCAGCCCGTTGTAGTCGAAGTTCGTGATGGTCTGGTGACAGTCCGTGCAACCAGCCGTGTTGTCACGGTCGGCTCCCTGGAAGAAGTAGGTCATCTTGAAGGTGTGGCCGCCGGCCTGTTCCCCGAAGGCCGGACCCATGTGACAGGCGCTGCAGGTGCCCTGGGTGACGTTGGGGTTCCCGTGGGCGCCGGGCCCGGACACGTTGGCACCGAAGGCGAAGGCCCCCACCCCTCCCAGGATCTGGGCCTGGGTGCTGTAGTGCCAGCCATATCGGAAGCTTGTGATGTTCACGTTGGCCCCCCCGGGCACCGGCATGGGGCTCAGGGTCCGGGCCTGGTGGCACTGGGCGCAAAGGTTTCCGCTGGCCCCGAAGTTCACGGACCCGTGGCTCGGGTTCCAGATGAGGCTCACGGGTCCGCTGGTGGTGAGGGCGTAGTCCGCGTTGGTGAACGTCTGGTGGATCGTGTGGCAGGTCCGGCAGTTGATGGGAGCCGGGTCCATGATGGTGGCGGCGGTGGTGGTGGCCCCGGTGACGATCCTCTCCAGGAAGCCCTGGTGGGTGTGGCAGGGGGCGCATGCCGCAGTGGCCCGCTCGAAGTTACCCCCCAGGCGATGGGTGGACTTCTCGTACTGCACCTGCCGCACGAAGATGCTCATGTCGGACTTATGGCACTGGGTGCAGGTCTCGGCGGCGTTCTGGCCAGGAGGTCCCGCAGGGCCGGCGGGTCCCTGGGGACCCTGGATGCCCTGGGCTCCCCCGGGGCCCTCGGGCCCGATGGGGCCCTCGCATCCCGTCACGAGGGGGACCATGAACACTGCGGCGACGAGAAATGGCAGGCTCCTTCTCATCATAACTCTCCTACCGTTGAACGACGGACTGGGTTGATTGGGAATACGGCGCCAAAGAGAAGCTTGAACATTGACCTTCGGACAACCTGAAGGTTGAAAACCAAGTCGAGAACCAGTTGCCTCAGATGCCTTTCCCCTTTTCGGCAGAGTACCGCTTCAGCAACAATTACGCCAGAGGGAATCCAGAAAAAACAGAGACGCCGGTTCGGGATCCTTCCCGGGAAGAGGGAGTAGGAGGGCGTGATGAATGGGGATGTGCTCTACGGCGACGGGTTCCCGGCTCCCGGGAAAGGGGTTATTAGACCGGCCATGAGGCAAGTCCAGTGAAGAGAACACCGGCCTGGGGGCCGGGTGCCACCCGTGGCTTGGCCCTTTGCCTCGCCCTGAGCCTGACCATTCTTGGGCCCGCTGGGGCGCCGGTAGGGGGTTCTGCTCTTTGGGCCCAGGAAGCGGCCCAGCAGGCTGATTCCCGGGCTCCCCGGATCCGGGTGATCCCCCGGCTGGGGCTACTGGCGCCAGACACCTACTTCTACGAGGAGTTCAAGAATTTTTCTGGGGACGGCTTTGTGGAGTGGACCACGGGCTCTTTGGGTCGTGCGGCCTTGCTTGGGATCGGGGCGGAGGCGTGGTTCGAGACCCTGGGGTTCATCCTCCGGGGGGAGGTCGCCCGCTCGTTCGAGGGCTGGCTCGCCGCGAGCCATGGAGTCCTGATCCCCCGCTTCTACTTCCAACCGCCCGAGGTGGTCACCACCTGGTTCGACGTTCCGGCCTCGGTCACCTTCGTGAGTCTTCAAGCCATCTTTCCCACCCGCTTCTCCCTGCCCCCCGTGCAACCCTTCGTCATGGCTGGCTATACGGGAAAGTGGTACAGCTTCGGGCCCCCTACGAGAGAGAACGCTGTGGAGGCCATCCTCCCTTCCAACGGATGGACCCCCAGCCTGGACCTCGGCGGGGGACTCACCATCCGGCTGTACGGAGTGGACTTGGAGGCTCAGGTCAAAGCCAACATCAACCGTTACTGGGGAAAGACCCAGCACGATCTCGTGTTCTCGGGGGGGATGGCCTGGACCGTTCGCTAAGGGGCTCCGGCGGCCAAAAAGAGTGGCCCAGGGGATGGACTCAGAGGTTCTCGATCCGGAAGGAGTTCGTGGTCCCCGCCGTGTGGAACGGATACCCCCAGGTCACCACCACCGGATCTCCCGGCCCTCCCAGGCCTGATTCCATAACAGCCTGCCTCCCCACCGCG
>Ga0209498_1000895_pt1 | contig 18470 bp, 9 predicted proteins | sample WalLakDeSediment_FD_184131 | JGI IMG/M metagenome (GOLD analysis project Ga0209498, IMG submission 184131) | Lake sediment microbial communities from Walker lake, Nevada to study Microbial Dark Matter (Phase II) - Walker Lake 11/02/13 Deep... | ecosystem: Environmental > Aquatic > Freshwater >... | reverse complement strand
AAATAGGTCGTTTTTCCTGTTTTCCTTGGCCCCCATAAAAATGCCGATTGCTTTTCAGGAAGGTCCAGACGCAGAATCCTTTCTATTTTTTCCATCTTAATACGAAATAGTATAACTTTTTCGGAGCTATTTGCAAAAATAGCAAAATTTATTAATAGCAAATTATGATCTCAACTACCATGCCCCCATGCCTCCATGCCCCCATGCCTCCATGCCTCCATGCCCCCCATGCTATTCTTCCCGCTCCAGCACCAGTGCCGTGCGGTTGGTATTGTAAAGGCTCAGGTAATTTTTGCCGTCGATTTCTTTCGTAAAACAGGGAATGGCATTGTCAATCCTGCCGTGGCCGCCAAAGTCTTTGTCGTCAGTATTCAGGATGATGCGGTACTTACCGGGGGCCGGCATGGGAATCACGTAATCAGGGATGGAATTCGTTGTATGGAAATTGAAAACGAAGACCAGGTTTTTCCTTTCAAACACGATGGTCTTGTTAATCTCGTCCATATTCAGCTGGTTGCCGAACAATGAGCTCATCACCTGGTGTTCTTTGATCACCCGGATCATTTCCCGGTCGAAGGCTGCCAGGTACTGGTATTTGAGCTCCGGGTCGTCCACCAGCGACCATTGCCGCCGGGCATACTTGTAACTCCAGTTGTTGCCTTCCCTCGGGAAATCGATCCATTCCGGATGGCCGAACTCGTTGCCCATGAAGGTCATGTATGCCTGACCACCCAGGGAGATCGTGAACAACCGGATCATTTTATGCAGCGCGATACCCCGGTCGATCAACAGGTCGGGGTCATCTTTATGCATGTGATAGTACATTTCCTTGTCCATGAGCCAGAAAGCAAGGGTCTTGTCGCCCACCAGCGCCTGGTCGTGCGATTCGGCGTAAGCCACCGTTTTTACATGAGGCAGTCGGTCGTTCAGCACATGCCACATCTCGTGGATGTTCCAATCCTCATCCCGGCGTTCCTTCAGCAGTTTGATATAGAAGTCGGGGATCCCCATGCCGAGGCGGTAATCAAAGCCCAGCCCCCCTTCCTCCACCGGGAAGGTAAGCCCGGGCATACCGGTGACATCCTCCGCGATGGTGATGGCCAGGGGATTCATGCCGTGGATCAGCGTGTTAACCAGTTGCAGGTAGGTGATGGCATCCCACTCCACCCCCTGCAGAAAATATTTGTCGCGCGAATCGATCGTTTCCAGCCCATGGTGGTAATACATCATCGACCCGACGCCGTCGAAACGGAAGCCGTCGAAGTGGAACTCTTTTTGCCAGTACCTCAGGTTAGAGAGGAGAAAACGCAGCACCTCCGTTTTGCCATAATCGAAGAGTTTTGAATCCCATTGCGGATGCTCGCCCCTGGGGCCGGGATGGAAATACTGGGCATCGGACCCGTCGAACTCGTTGATGCCCTCCACGGTATTTTTTACCGTGTGCGAATGGACGATGTCAAGGATCACTGCAATCCCCATGCCATGGGCGGTTTTTATCAGGGTTTTTAGCTCCTCCGGGGTGCCGAAACGCGACGAAGGGGCGAAAAAATTAGAAACATGGTATCCAAAAGACCCGTAATAGGGATGTTCCTGGATGGCCATCATCTGGATGGCATTATATCCCGCCCTTTTTATCCTCGGCAGAATATTCTCCGTGAATTCAGTGTAGGTGCCCAACCCCTCTTTTTCCTGCGCCATACCGACATGACATTCATAGATATATAATTCACCGAGCTTCGATGCATTAAAACTGTCGCCCACCCAGTTGAATTTCGGCGGGAGCCAGACCTGTCCGGTGAAGTTCTTGGTATCCTCGTCCTGCACCGCGCGGGTGATATAGGCCGGGATGCGGTAATGCAATCCTTTTTGCGAATCGACCAGTACTTTGATCTTGCTGCCATGGACAAAAGTGTCTTTGTACTGCATTTCATCCAGGAATATCTCCCAGACGCCAAACGCATCGCGCGTCAGAGGATGGGAGAATTCCTGCCATCCGTTGAAATCACCGACAAGGTAGAGGGCATTGGCCTGGGGCGCCCATTCCCGGTATGTCCAGCCCTTTCGTTTTTTGTCGTAATTGACCCCGAAATACTTATACCCCTCGGCAAAATTCATGATACTGCCGAAATCGCGCTGGATTTCGTTTAATTTGCCGCGAAAACGGTTGTAGCGTTCAAGGATGTCTTTCGCGCTGGGTTCCAGCCAGGGATCGACCTCTAAAAGCCTGAGTTTATGCTTTAGCATGATGTTAGAAGTTGGAGAATAAAAGTACAAATTGTTTCCATATCTTTGCACCCCTATGATTGTTCAACATTCCCATCCGGAACTAACAGCGCTGATTGACCAGAAAGAATGGTTGAAGCTGAAGAATGTTCTGAAAGATATTCCCGCCGTGGATATAGCGGAAATGCTTGAAGACATGGAACCACATATAGCGGTGGTGATCTTCCGTTTGCTGGTAAAGCCCAAGGCAGCCGACGTGTTCGCCAACCTGAGCACCAACAAGGGGGTTGAATTGCTGAATGTTTTCTCGACCCAGCAATTGAGCGATGTGATGGATAACCTGGAGCCTGACGAACAGGTGGCGATCATGGAAGAGCTGCCGGGGCAACTGATCCAGCGCGTGCTTTGGTCGATGAAACCGGAGGGCCAGCTTCAGGTCAGGAAATTGCTGGGTTATCCGGAAGAAAGTATCGGGCGGTTGATGACCACGAAGCTCATCCGGATCAGACCTGAATGGACGGTTGAAAAAAGCCTGGCGCACATGCGTGAATTCGCGGAGGAGGCTGAAACGCTGAATGTGATCTACGTTGTTGACGAAAAGGGCAAACTGATCGATGACCTTCGCCTTACACAGATCATCCTGGCCGATCCCAGGACGAAGATTGCCGATGTTATGGACCATAATTTCGAGGCGCTGAATGCCCTGGACGACCAGGAAGAGGCAGTGAAGATGCTGGCCAAGTATGACCGGGTCGCACTTCCGGTGGTTGATTCAGAAGGTATCCTCCTGGGCATCGTCACCGCCGACGACGTGATCGACGTAGCGGAAGAGGAGACGACGGAGGATATGCACCTTATGGGGGGTATGAATGCCCTCGACGATTACTATTCCCAGACCGGCATCACCGAAATGGTGCGCAAACGGGTTGGCTGGCTGATCCTGCTTTTTATGGGGCAGATATTGACAGTTACCGCGCTGGCAACCTATGAAAACGCACTGGCCGCTGCCGCCGTCCTGGCCTTTTTCATCCCCATGATCATCTCCAGCGGGGGTAATTCGGGCTCCCAGGCTGCCACGCTGATCATCCGCGCTATTTCGACCTCCGACATCTATATCAAAGAATGGAAGAAGGTCCTCCGCCGGGAATTGATGTCGGGCCTGCTGCTCGGCAGCATTATCGGCCTGATCGGAAGTGTCGTCATCCTTTTCTGGCTGATGCTTCGAGGGGATATGTTCTCCTCACAGCTGGTGAGGCAGTCCCTGACAGTCGGCTCCAGCCTAATCCTCGTGGTGGTCTTCGGCAACCTGGTAGGCTCCATGCTCCCCTTCATCATGTCGAAATTCGGCCTGGACCCGGCTGTCACTTCTACGCCGCTGGTAGCCACGCTGGTTGATGCAACCGGTATTATTATCTATTTTACCATTGCATCGATCCTCCTCAGCGGTGTGATCCTCTGACCAAACTAAAATGGAAAAAATTGCCAAAACAATATACAGGTTCAGATGGGGCATTATCGTTGTTGTCTTTCTCCTGACTGCATTTTCAGGTTACCATATCAAAAACCTGAGAATCAACTCCGATATTATCAGCACCCTCCCCGATGATGACCCGCATGCTTCCCTGCTGAAGGATGTGGGTGAAAAATTCGGCGGAAACAAGATCGGCATGGTCATCCTTGAAACCGATGATGTTTTCAGGTTGGAAGTGCTTGAGCATGTCAGCCAGATCACCGAAATGATCGGGCTTATGGATGGGATTTCGTCTGTAACCAGCCTGACAAACATCATGGATATCCGAAGCGGTGAAGACGGCCTGGAGGTAGGCAAGCTGGTCGACGAATATGACCTGCCCGGCACGGAAGTAGAGCTGGAAGAACTGAGGAATAAGACATTATCCAGTGATATCTACAAGGGGGTGATCGTTTCGGAAGATGCAACGGCTACCATCATCATTTTCACCTTGCTGGAAGATGCGGATGTGGAATCGGTTGCGCAGGAAGTGATCGAAAATACCCAATCGATGGGGTTGCCTGAAACGATCTATTATGCAGGCTCACCGATGCTGGTATCAGCTATCTCCGACCTGATCGCCGCCGACCTCATAAGGTTGATCCCCATATCTTTCATAGTGATCGCACTGGTGTTATTATTAGGTTTCAGATCGAAACGGGGGGTGATCCTTCCCTTGCTCACATCGGCCGTTGCTGTTATCTGGACCATGGGCCTGATGGCTTTGACAGGCTATCAAATGACGATGATCTCCAACAATATCCCCATTCTTTTGCTGGCCATCGGAAGCGCCTATGCCATCCATGTGCTGAACCGGATCGCGCAGGTCAGGGAAACCGAACCGGAACGGGTGATGATCATCGCGCTCACTTATATTTTGCCTCCCGTGGCGCTGGCAGCGGTGACAACGATGATCGGTTTCGTTTCTTTCATCTTTGGCGCTTACCTGACCATGATCAGGGATTTTGGCATCTTTACCGCCCTGGGGACCATGTTTTCCGCCATTCTTTCACTGGTTTTCATCCCTGCAATGATCGCTGTTTTCAGGAACAAAAAAATTAACTCTTCTCTTAAGCCTCCCCTGGAAAAAAGATCTTACCTGTCGGAATTTATCCTGACACCTTTGAGGGTCTTGCTCTTCAAACATCCCTGGTATCTTTTCTCGGCATGGATGTTTCTTATCCTGGCCAGTACCGGCGGTATTTTCCTGATCAAGCGCAATGTGAACATCCAGGATTATTTCCGTGCCGGCAACCCGGCCCGCATCGCTGAGCAAATCATGGAAAAGAAATTCGGCGGAACGAAACCCATCTTTGTAGTTTTTACCGGCGACATGCAGAACCCCGATGTGTTGAAGACCATGCTGAAGACCCAGGAACACATGCAGAAAAGCCCGGATATATTGACCACCCAGTCGGTGGCCGACCTGATCGTGCAGCTTTCAGCAGGCCTCGGGGAAGGTGAGCAGATCCCGGATGACCAGGACAAGATAGAACAGCTATGGTTCCTGATCGACGGCAATGAGATGCTCGACAGGCTCGTGACGGCAGATCTGACCGAGGGGATCATTATTTCAAAATTCATTTCTCCCGACGACAAAGTGAAAAAGGCTTTCGGCCGTTACATGGAAAAGTTTATCAGCGAGAATTCAACGGAAGAATGCCAGATCCGGATCACCGGCATGCCTTTCATCGATGTGACCATGAGCACCAGCCTTCTGCGGAGCCAGATCGGAAGCCTTTCCATCGCCGTTGTTTTTGTCATCTTCATCGTGGGGCTTATCCTGCGGTCGCTTTTCAAAGGTTTGCTGGCCACTATTCCCATGATCGCAGCCATCATCATCCTGTTTGGGGTCATGGGTTTTACCGGCATTCCCCTCAATATGGCAACCGTACTGGTAGCCAGCGTTGTGCTGGGAATAGGCATCGATTATTCCATCCACGTTATGTCCAACTTCAATTTCTGGATCAATTTCGGGGAGGATATTCATAAAGCCATTGGAGACACCATCATGATCAGCGGCAAAGCCATTGTCATCAACGTATTTTCAGTTACAACCGGTTTCCTGGTCCTACTTTTTTCAGAAATGGTTCCCCTGCAATATTTCGGATTGCTGATCGGGCTCAGTATGCTGGGGTCAGGCCTGGCCGCCCTCACGCTGTTGCCGGTAATCTTAATACTAATTAACAGGAAACATACGTTTAAAAAGCGGTAACTTTATCGATCATTTTCATTCTTATGAACAAATATTCAATCCGTTCACTCCTTTTATTGCTCATTTTCATCCCGGGGATCACCATCATTCAGGCCCAGGACGGCTCCGACCTGCTCGAAAAAATGGATCAGGTCATTTTCGCACCGAAAGATAAGCAGGCACAGGTTAAGATAAATGTCTCCAGCGGAAAGAAGGACGATAAAATACGGGAAGCCATTCTCATGCAGAAAGGCGCCGATAAGAAGATATACCGCTATACCATACCCGAGTCGCAGGCAGGTGTTGCCACCCTTTCGCTCCCCGGTGATATCATGTGGTTATACATGCCCGCCTTCGAAAAACCAAAAAAAATATCCCTTCTGGCTAAAAGCCAGGCCTTTACCGGAACCGACTTCGCTTATGAAGACATCCCGGTGCAACCCTATTCAGACCGGTACACCCCTGAATTTTTGAAAGTGGAGGGCAACACTTATTTGCTGAAGCTGGTACCCCTGGATAACAAGTCAAACTATTCCAGACTGATCGTAGCCATCGACCAGCAAAACCATTACCCCGTAAGGATAGAATATTTTGATAAAAAAGGCGGTAAACATAAAGAAGCCACATACAAATATGTGAAAACAGGCAATTACTGGAACCCTGAAGAGGTTACCATGACCGACCTGAAGAAAAATTCCCAGACCAGCATCATCATGACGGATGTTAAATTTGACCAGGGGCTGCCGGATGATCTTTTCACGGTGGAAAATTTTATGAGGTGAAAAAAATAGTTCACTTTACTGATTTTTCAATTTTTAGTTTATTTTTGTAGAAAAGCATATATATTTTTAAATATAATCTGCTAATTCATTCATAATCAAAAACCTGCCTTTATGAAGAGACTTATACCCGTTATTTTCGCAGCTTGTCTTTTTAGCTTACAGCCATTTGCCCAAACCTATACCTTCAGTGACAACTGGGACAAGGAAGGGTTCAACCTGAAAAGTCAAACCCGTAATGGCGTTTCCATTATTTATTCTGTTCATGAATTTACCCTGAGCGACCTTGACATTCGGGGTGAATCGATGAAGCATATCAGTCTTCCGGATCATTTCCTCCCGAACGATGAGGGGGCACCCGATCTCCCCGGGAGTGGCCGTTACATAGCCCTTCCCCAGGGAGCCAAACCGGTGCTGCATATCAGATCGGTCAGGAAAGAGACCTACCGTGATGTTGCCGTGGCACCAGCGCCACGTATTCCAAAAGCTACCGAAGACGGGCCGCTGGATTACAACAAAGACAGCCGGATATACAACAGCAACACATTTTATCCCGCCGAGCCTATCAAATTGTCCGATCTCACGCACATTCGCGGTGTCGATGCGGTAATCCTTGGTATCACACCTTTCCAGTACAATCCCGTCACCCGTGAACTGATCGTTTACCGTGACATTGAGGTGGAGATTGAGTTTGCCGGCGGGAACGGCCAGTTCGGTGAAGATCGTCTCCGCAGCCGCTGGTGGGATCCTATTCAGCAGGATGCATTCCTGAATGCCGCTTCCCTGCCAGAGGTCGATTATTCCCAAAGGATAACGGACAATACCCGTTCGACCGGGTTCGAGTATCTCATCATATGCCCGGACGATCCTGTATTTATCTCCTGGGCGGATACTTTGCGTGTCTTTCGCACCATGCAGGGGATCCTCACTGGCGTGGTAACCACCACAGAGGTAGGGGGCAACACCACGACCGCGATCAAAAACTACGTTACCAATGCATACCAGAACTGGGATATTCCCCCGGCTGCCGTTTTGCTGCTCGGCGATTATGGGACTGCCGGCAATACCATCGTATCCCCGATCTGGAACAGTTACTGCGTTTCAGATCACACCTATGCCGATATCAATGGCGACAACGAAGAAGAGATGGCCTTTGCACGCATGACCGCCCGGAATGCCACCGAACTGGAAACGATGATCCGCAAAGCCATCAATTACGAAAAAAATCCGCCGACCAACCCCGGTTTTTATAACAACCCCATCACCGCCTTAGGTTGGCAGACGGAGCGCTGGTTCCAGATCTGCTCCGAATCGATCGGCGGGTACTTCAGGCACGTTCATGGCAAAGAGCCCGTCCGCATCAACGCGATTTATGGCGGCAACCCCAACGTCGACCCCTGGTCGACCGCTCAGAATACAGCGACCGTACTCGGTGTTTTCGGCCCTTCGGGCCTGGGTTATATTCCCGCTACACCAGCCGAACTTGGCGGCTGGTCCGGCGGAACCTCCACTATGGTTACCAATGCGCTCAACTCCGGGGCTTTTCTTCTGCAGCACCGCGATCACGGCTATGAATACGGCTGGGGCGAACCCGACTATAACAACAACCATATCAACGGGCTGACCAACACCGACCTGAGTTATATCCTTTCGATCAACTGCCTCACCGGCAAATACAATATCAGCCAGGAATGTTTCACGGAAAAATTCCACCGGCACACGTATAATGGCCAACCCGCCGGTGCACTGGGAGTGCTGGCCGCATCGGAAATTTCCTATTCATTTGTCAATGATACTTATGTATGGGGTGTTTTCGATCACATGTTTCCCGATTTCCTGCCGCAATTCGGCACTACCCCCGAATCAAGGGGAATGTTGCCCGCTTTCGGCAACTCGGCAGGCAAAATATTCCTGAAATACTCAAGCTGGCCTTATAACACGAATAACAAAATGGTCACCTACCATTTGTTCCATCACCATGGAGATGCCTTCACCTGCCTTTATTCTGAAGTACCGGAACACCTGACCGTTTTACACAATGAAATCCAGTTGGCAGGGATGGAGTCCTTCAGCATACAGGCAGATGAAGGGGCGCTGATCGCTCTCTCAGTCAACGGTGAACTGATAGGGGTTGGCGCCGGAACAGGCGCTACCTCCGATATTCCGATCATTGCCCAGAACCCGCCAAATAGCATTGACGTGGTGGTGACCAAACAGAATTTCTTCCGTTATCACGCACAGGTACAGGTTATTCCTCCCAACGGCCCCTTCGTGGTGACCGATGCCTACGCGGTCAACGATGCCACTGGAAACAACAACGGACTGCTTGATTACGGTGAAACGGCCAGCCTGGATATTACCCTGAAGAACCTTGGCACCGAAGATGCTGAAAACGTTGTTATCACTGTAAGCAGTGATGATGAATACATCACGATCATCGACAATACCGCGGAAGCGGGTACCATCGAGCCAAACCAGACGACTGTGGTGAACGGCGCTTTTTCCTTCACCGTGGCTGAAAATGTATCCAACGGTTACAGTATTCCTTTCACCCTGCAAGCCACCAACGGCGACACGGTCTGGAACAGTTCTTTCAGCATCAAGGCTTTTGCCCCAATCCTGGAGTATGTCAGTTTCACAATCCTGGATGAGGGAGGCAATGCCAACGGCCGCCTGGATGCAGGTGAAACTGCCGAACTGCTTGTTTCGCTCAGGAATAAGGGTGGCTCTGACGCATTTAATATCAACGCCTTGATCAGCTCGGATGATCCTTTCATCGTGATTGAATCGAATACGGCAGAATATGGCGATCTGGGACAAAATGTCACGACAGAACAGTCGTTCCTGGTCAGCGCACTACCCATTACGCCTCCGGGCCATGAGGCAGGATTTAGCATCGATTTCACCGGCGACATGGGCATCGCATGCCAGGGGGAATTTGCCCTGAATGTGGGCCTGTTCCCGATCCTTGTTCTAGATTTCGATAACAATCACAACTCAGGCCCGCTGATGAGAGATGCCATCGATGACTGGCGCGTGTTTGCTGAATATACTACCGCTATGCCGGAAGATATCAGCCATTACCAGACCATTTTCTTTTGCCTGGGCACATATAACAACAATCATGTGCTGACCAGTGCACAGGCGGCCCCATTCATTGATTTCCTCAACAACGGTGGAAAGCTTTACATGGAAGGCGCCGACACCTGGTATTACGATCAGCTATATAACCCTACTGAATTACAACCCATGTTCAATATCCAGGGGCTTGCTGACGGCAGCGGCGACCTCAGCACCCTGATGGGTGTCGCGGGTACGTTTGTGGAAAGTTTCATGTACTATTTCGGTGGGGATAATAATTATATCGACCGGATCGCACCCGTCAGTCCGGCCTTTACGATTTTCAACAATGCAGCCCCGGCATATGCCGCCGCGGTAGCTTACGATGCGGGGACATACAAGACCATCGGTTCATCCTTTGAGTTTGGCGGATTGCTAAACAATGTCCAATATACCAGGAAAGACCTGATGCTGAAATACCTGGAGTTTTTCGGGTTAAATCCGATCACTGTCGCGCCAAACCTTCCCGAAGGCGAGACCAAAGTTTGTGGTACCGATATGCCGTGTATTTATGCAACGGAAGCCATTGCCGGAGTCGATTATTACATCTGGGAACTGGAACCTGCTGAAGCCGGCATCATCGACGGCTGGGGAACGGAGGTTTCCGTCACCTGGTCCCCCGGTTTCAAAGGCACCGCTCACCTTTCGGTATGCGGGATGAACCAGGCCGGGATGGGTCCGGAATCGGATTACCTTTCGATAGACGTGCATGAATTTCCAACCGCAATGATGTCACTCAGCGATCCTGTCATCTGCCAGGGAGATACTACTTACCTGAGCGTTTCACTGACCGGTACCGGCCCATGGGAAGTCCTGGTAAGCTTTGGCGGCCTGCAAATGACCTTCAACCCGGTAAAACCGAATATGGAAAACATCCCTGTATTCCCGACCGCGGATATGGAGATCCTCATTCTGACACTATCCGACGCCACAGGCTGCGAAAATACCGGTTGTGACCCGGTGAATATCACAGTGCTAACGATTCCGGCGGCTCCTGCCACGCCCGCCGGTCCGGATTATGTGGATATCTATGTCTCAACACAATCTGAATATGCCACCACCGGCAGCCCAATGGCAGAAAGCTATAACTGGTCGCTTGAACCAGAATCGGCCGGAACCCTCACAACAGATGAAGACGGAATGAATTGCACGGTCGACTGGATATCCACCTATACTGGCCAGGCTCAACTGAAAGTGCAGGGCATCAACGATTGCGGCATTGGCGTGTATTCCCAGGCCCTTATTATCTCTGTCGGAAACTCATTTGGAATCGATGATAATACCGCCGGCGTGGGGATCGCGCTTTATCCGAACCCCAACAGCGGAAAATTCCAGGTAGAACTGATGTCCGATCAGAAAATCAGAACTACCGTCAGGATCTTCAACGCTGCAGGTGAACCGGCATGGGGACCCTATCAACTCGAAGTGAATGGTAAACTGACCCTGCCCGTGCACCTGGAAAATCTCCCCGACGGGATGTATATGCTGCAGGTTGAAACTGAAAAGGGAATGGCTTATAAAAAGATTGTGGTGGGGAAATAAGGTTCCTGGTTCCTGGTTCCTGGTTCCTGGTTCCTGGTTCCTGGTTCCTGGTTCCTGGTTCCTGGTTCCTGGTTCTTGGTTCTTGGTTCTTGGTTAATATATATATGTGTGAGAATTAACATTCAAAATTCAAAATTCAAAATTCAACATTATGAAAAGATTAATACTCCTCATTATCTGCTCCGTATCTGTAGCTGTAGCCTTTTCCCAGGTTACCCGGGATAAAGTTGTCGTAGAGGTGGGCACGGGGACCTGGTGCCCTTATTGTCCCGGGGCTGCCATGGGCGTTGACGACCTGATCGCAAACGGCTGGCCGGTCGCCGCCATTAAAAACCACAATGGCGACCCGTTTGCCAACCAATACTCCAATGCCCGGAATTCCTATTATAATATTACGGGATATCCAACCGCTTTCTTCGACGGAGTGCTCTCTGTTGTTGGTGGAAGCTACAGTCAGAGTATGTACACTACTTATTTGCCGAAAGTGCAGCAAAGGATGGCAGTTCCGTCACCGGTAACGCTGAATGTCTGGGGAACCCATACCGGCCTTACCTATGATATTACCGTTACTGTTACTAAGGTTGGTGATATCAACGGATCCAATATCCGCCTGCATGTTTGCCTGACAGAATCCAATATAGCTTACGTCTGGCAGGGGCAATCCCACCTGGAATATGTAAACCGGCTGATGGTCCCTGATCAGAACGGTACCGCCCTGGATTTCACCAACAGCAACGTTCTCGAAATCCCGCTTACATTCAACCTGCAATATGGCTGGGTGGTCAATAACATGGAACTGGTGGCCTTTGTACAAACCAATTCCAACAAGGAGATCCACAACGGGTACAAGGTGAAGCTGCCTTTCCTGATGCCTCCTCCTCCACCGCTTGCCGCTTCATTTACCTCCTCTGATACGATTTCCTGTGAAGGTTATGAAGTACAGTATACCGACCTGTCTGGTGGCAATCCGACCGGATGGTACTGGGAATTTCCCGGCGGCGTGCCTGACACTTCCAGGGAGCAAAATCCTGTCATTGTTTATCCTTCAGCAGGTAAATATGATGTTTCACTGATAGTCACCCGCGGCACCAAAAGCGACACAACATATATGGAAGATTATATTAGTGTTTTCGAACTCCCGGAAGTCACTTTCGTCCCTGTGGAAGACCAATGCATCAATTATCCGCCGTTTGAGCTGAACCATGGACTGCCCGAAGGGGGTGTCTACTCAGGCCCGGGCGTTGAAGAGGGATTCTTCCACCCCGATGTGGCCGGCATTGGAACCCATACCATTATCTACACCTACGCGGATACAAATGGCTGCGAGACCTTTGCCGAACAAACCGTCGTTGTCGATGTGTGCGCCGGTATTCCTGAATTCACCGGCGTACAGATCGCCGCTCTCCCTAATCCCACACAGGGACAGGTCAGGTTATCACTGTCAGGAAACGAAGATATAGTGAGCCTGCGGATCATCAATGCTTTAGGGAAAACAGTCTTCCAGAAGGAAAACATCGAAATGAAAGGCAACTACAATACAGTGGTCGATATTTCCGGCAACGCGAATGGCATCTATTATATATTCGTGGAGGGATCCGGCAATACTTATTTTAAAAAGATCATCCTGCAGAGGTAAAAAAGAGCCGACGGGTAAACCTGTCGGGCTAAGTAGTCGATCAGCCGACGGGTTTACCTGTCGGACTACAAAAAAAAGAGAGCTAATTTAGAAATATTCTAAAGTAAAAGAGTATTTCAAGCAATACATCTTTTATGATTACCTTTGTAAGGGTTAAAATACCAGCACCTTTCAGGTTGGCTGTCATAAACATGTAACATAAATTTTTTTTCTCCGTCCCTGTTTAAATTCATTATTACCTAATAGAACTTACCACAATGAAAACTATTTTACAACGGTCAAAGCATTTAATACTGATATTAATTTCAGGCCTGTTAGCCATTCAGATGCTGCATGCCCAGAAAATCTCATTTACAGATCATCTAAATCCCGCGGGGTTCAATCTGAAAGAACAGGCCCGCGGCGGTGTATCCTTAGGTTATGCCGTTGAAGAAATTACGTTTGTGCCCGCCGATATCAACGGGAGGGCAATGACAAATGTCGAATTACCGGGTTTCTGGCTGCCGAATGACGAGGGATATCCGAATCTCCCCGGCGGAGGCCGTTACATCGCTATTCCACAAGGATCAGAACCGGTATTGAAGATCGTTTATCAGCGGACGGAAACTTACCGCGATATTGAAATAGCGCCTGCGCCACGCATCCCGCTCGAGACTGAAACCGGGCCGCTGGAATATCCTACTCGTACCGATGTTTATAGCAGGAATGCATTTTATCCTGAATCGCCGGTGAAATTATCCGATCCGTCCCGGTTCCGTGGGGTTGACGTTGTCATGCTTGGCATAACCCCTTTCCAGTACAATCCTGTAACCAAAGAGCTTATCGTTTACCGGGACATTGAGATCGAGATCGAATTCCGCGGAGGCAACGGTCAGTTCGGTGAAGAACGTTTTCGCAGCCGTTTCTGGGATCCCATCCTGGCCGATGCCATCCTTAATTTTGAAACACTGCCCGCGGTAGATTATTCGAAACGTGCTATTGCCCAACGCAGTTCCGAAGGATGTGAATACCTGATCATTATCCCTGACGGCCCCGATTATATGACCTGGGCAAACCAGCTGAGAACCTTCCGGATCAAACAGGGTATCTCCACTGAAATTGTTACCCTTTCAGAGATAGGGGGGAATAACACCACCATGATTGAAGCGTATATCAATAACGCATATAATAACTGGGATCCCGTCCCGTCAGCTATATTATTCATGGGTGATTATGGCACCAACCAGAGTGCGCATATCCTTTCTCCCATCTACGATAATTATTGCGCTTCCGATAACATATATGCCGATGTGGACGGCGACCACCTGCCGGAGTTTGCCCATGCCAGGATGACGGCCAATGACAACACGCAACTGGAAACATTTGTTACCAAGATCATTAATTATGAAACCAATCCGCCGATCAACCCGGGTTTTTATGACAATCCGATTACCGCCCTGGGCTGGCAAACAGTACGCTGGTTCCAGATATGTTCAGAATCGATCGGTGGATATTTCAAGCATGTTCACGGGAAAAACCCCGTCCGGATCAATGAAGTCTATGCCGGTAATCCCAATGTAGATCCCTGGTCGACGGCACAAAACACCTCAACTGTTCTGGGGGTCTTTGGTCCGAGCGGACTGGGCTATATCCCCGAATCGCCGCAAACGCTGGGCAACTGGTGGGGCGGCAATGCCACCATGATCAACAACGCGGTCAACAGCGGCGCTTTTATACTGCAACACCGTGACCATGGCAGTACAACCGGCTGGGGCGAGCCCGCTTATTCCAATAGCAACATCAACAGTCTGACCAACACCGATCTGACATTCGTCTTTTCCATTAACTGCCTGACCGGTAAATATAACTGGACCAACGAATGTTTCGCGGAGAAATTCCATCGTCACCGCTATAACAATATCAACAGCGGAGCGCTCGGAGTCAACGCGGCTTCCGAAACCAGCTATTCTTTTGTGAACGATACCTATGTGTGGGGAATGTACGACAATATGTGGCCCGATTTTATGCCGCAATACGGCTCCAACCCGCCTGAAAGGGGCCTTCTCCCCGCATTTGGCATGGTGGCGGGTAAATACTTCCTGCAACAGTCGAGCTGGCCATATAACACCAACAACAAACAGGTAACTTACCACTTGTTCCATCATCACGGAGGGGCTTTCCAGACACTCTATTCAGAGGTCCCTCAGGATCTGACCATCATGCATGACGGGGTGATCCTGGCCAACCTGGGTGAATTTACCATCACAGCCGATGCCGGATCTACCATCTGCCTGACTGTGGGTAACAATATTATCGGATTGGCAGAGGGAACCGGTAACCCAATGGTGATGACCATCACCCCGCAACAGGTCGGAACAACCGTCTTGCTGACCGTGACAAAAACCAACTTCTACCGGTATGAAGAACCCATCGAAGTCATTCCTGCTACCGGTTCCTATTGCATCTATGGGGCACATGCTATCAACGATTCTACTGGTAATAACAACGGCCTGCCCGATTACAACGAGACCATCAAACTGAGCCTGACCATCCGGAATGTCGGCATGGCCAACGGCGAGGATGTGACCGTTTATCTTTCCACTTCCGATCCATACATTACAATAACTGACGGAGAAGAGTTTTATGGAACCATCCCGTCCCAGCAATCTGTAACGATAGCAGACGGTTTTGAGTTTTATATTGCTGAAAACACACCGGATCAGCACCAGGTCATATTCAATATCCAATCGACCGATGGAACCGATACCTGGAACAGCTTATTTGCCATCCGGGTGAATGCACCGGTTCTGAATATCATCAGCCTGACAATCGACGACCAGATCAATGGAAACGGGAATGGCAAGCTGGACCCGGGTGAGCAGGTGAAAATGACCATTAATTACAACAATACCGGGCATGCTGTTGCCTATGACATCGATGTTTACCTGGAAGGGCAATCGGGATTTGTCGAAATACTCAATCCCAACCAGCACTTCAACTCCATAGGATTCTTTGGTATGTTCAATAAAGTTTTCGACGTAGAAATTGATGAAGATGCCCCTGAAGGCATCCTGGTAAATTTCCTGAATGAACTCACCATGGGTGCTTTTCATGAGGATAGAACTTTTTATGAAAAGATCAGCGCCAAGATGGAAAACTTTGAAACCGGTAATTTCACGAAATTCAACTGGCAGTTTGCCGGTGACCAGCCCTGGCAGATCACCAACCAGTATCCGTACCAGGGGTTTTTCAGCGCCAAATCCGGCGTGATCGGCGACAATCAATCCTCCGAATTAAAGCTTACCTATCATGTCATGACTGCCGATTCGATATCGTTTGTCCGAAAAGTATCATCCGAACCCAACGACAAACTGCAGTTTTTCATTGGCAACGAAATGATGGGTGAATGGTCCGGTACCTCATCAGGATGGGTACGGGAGGCTTATCCGGTAAGCGCCGGTAATAAAACCTTCCGCTGGGTATACACGAAAAATTCTTCTACCAGTGGCGGGGCCGACATGGCCTGGCTGGATAACATTATCTTCCCTCCACCGATTTGCCTGACCCTCTGGGCAGGACCCGATTCGGAGGTTTGTTCCGGAGATACTTTCAAGCCGGAAAAAGCCTACGGTACAGCTTACACCACCTGTGAATGGACCAGTTCCGGAACCGGTACATTCAACAACAATACCATTATTCAGCCGGTGTATACCCCCAGTGATGATGACATCGCTGCCGGAAGCGTGGAACTGACGCTCGACCTCTGGAATGCCGGTGGCGACAATGTAACGGATGAAATGTTGCTCACGTTCAAATTTGCCCCTGAAGCGCCACCGGTTCCCGATGGCCCGGATTACATCGATCTTTACCTGATAACGGCTTCTGAATACACAACCACCGGTATTCCCGGATCCACTGATTACACCTGGTACCTCGACCCGGAAGAAGCAGGAACTATCGAAGGCAACGGTATGACAGCTTTGGTCACCTGGGATCCGGATTACCTTGGAATGGCCTACGTTTCAGTTACCGCGTCCAATGAGTGCGGCGAAGGGGATATGTCTGAAGCCTTTGAAGTGACTGTCGATAATACGGTCGGCGTCACGCAAACAGGATACGAAGACCTTGGTGTTTCAATTTACCCGAACCCCGGGACCGGAACATACCATTTGTCCGTCACCATTCCTGCTCCGGGAATGCTGAGCCTGAAGGTATATAATTTACTGGGTGGACTTGTTTATGAAAAGTCGCTTCAAACAGATGGCACAGTTCATCAAACACTTAACCTGGTAAACCTTCCCGACGGAATATATTTTCTCGAAGCCCGCAGCCTTGATCATATTGTCACCAAAAAACTGATCAAACGGTAAATTGCGGAATTATATAAAGAGGCGGTTAAAACCTCCTGTATGCCCTGAACGCTAAAAATCCAATCATCAGCGCCAGAGCAACAAATAACGCAATGTTGGAAAGAGGTATTGACACCGGGTCAAACCTACATTCCTCGCCACAGCAATAATCATCCATGAAAGCATTGACATATCCTGCCACCCCGCAAAGGCCGGTAGCGGTATATGAAACAGTGGTCGAATGGGTGAAATCCCAGATGCCATCCCTGTCGGAGTCGATCTTTACAATTACATTAGTCCCTTCATATTCCATCTGGATGATAGCATCGGTGCCATAATTTTGAAGCGTATTTTTACCTACTTCAAAACCATTCACATATAGCCACCATGAGTCCCAATAACCAACATTATCATTGTCCTGAATTTTAAACAATATCCAATCATTTAAGGAGTTATACCTTCCCACCAGTCCTACGAACTTAACCTGAGACAGACTACCATAAATGGCCCTTCCGGTGATACATCCATCCGCCTGGGCGCTTCCGTCAACGGTGATGTACCGCCAAATATAATCTACCTCCCCGCTCATTTTAAGCATATAATTAAAAATCTGCCAATCTCCGGATTGTTCTGTCCATCCGGGAATAGTGGTGGTGTTCTCGATGTTGAAATCATCGCAAAAAATGCTGTTGCGTGAATAAGCATCACGATTCAGGTCTATAACAACGGGTTGACCTGTGGCGTCCGTCTCATCGCCGGAAAGATAGCCATGGTAAGTCTGGTCAATTGCCTTGTCGCCACCCTCAAGTGGATGGGCATCTTGAGAAAAGGCATTGAAGCTTATTAAAGCAAATGCCAGCAAACTGCATGTAAGTAATTTTTTCATCTCTTTGGTTTTAGTTAACATTTATGATTCAATAATAGCAAAGATAATAAATAGAACAATTGTTTGTAGACATTTCAGCCAAAAATCAATCCTGAACAACGCTAATATTCATTACCTTTGCTTCGTTTTAACATATAAATCATGAAAAAGATCCTGACGTTATTATTATCCTTACTGTTTGTTATTCAATCATTTGCAACTGACTGGACCAATATCCGCTCCGAATATCCACGGCCGGCTGAAAAAGAACTG
>Ga0209498_1000894_pt1 | contig 18479 bp, 21 predicted proteins | sample WalLakDeSediment_FD_184131 | JGI IMG/M metagenome (GOLD analysis project Ga0209498, IMG submission 184131) | Lake sediment microbial communities from Walker lake, Nevada to study Microbial Dark Matter (Phase II) - Walker Lake 11/02/13 Deep... | ecosystem: Environmental > Aquatic > Freshwater >... | reverse complement strand
CGACTTGATGCAACATGCCGTTGTTGCCTGTGGGAAGGGATTTCTTGATTAGCGGAACCAGAGAAAAGGATTGAGCGAAATGGATCTAAAAAAGTATTTTGGGAAGAAAACGACCAGATAATGGCTCTTGCCTTGGAACCGTTTCGAGCTTCTGGGAGCCTTCAGATAAGATCTGTCCACTGCCCGGCGACCCTTGCCGCCGATAGGATGCATCCGCGAGCTGTGCTGGCATCCAAAATCTGCCCCCGCGTCATGATGCCTGCCGCATAGATGCATTGGGATTTCTCCGTGCTGCCGTCGGCCTTCGTTCTCAGGGCCTGGTGCGTTTCGGGGTCGATCCACAGGCCGCCGGAATCGGACAGGTTTACGTCTCGTGGGGTCTCTCCGGAACCTCTGGGCAGTGTCTTGAGCCGTTCTACCTGTACGGTTCCGGAACGAAGCAGGTTTCTTGCCAGTTCCGATGGGTTGGTGGTGAAGGACCGGCTCTGACCTCTTCCGTCCACCAGGTAGTCATAGCAGGCCCTTGCCCTTTCTCCGTGGGGTCCTTTGTAATGGATCTCATAGCCCTTGCCTGCGTCAGACTTAAGGATTCTGTAGTCCTTCCCTAGCTTGATGACCTGCACAATGCCCGATTTCATGAGGGCCAGGAGCTTTTCTGCGATCAAAGGAGGCATTGGGGCTGCATAAGCGAAGAAAAGGGTGCTGTATTGTTTCTCAAAACGCATTTTTTCTTCAGCCGATAAATGCACATACACTTCCCTCGCCATGGAAAAGCTCTGGTGAAGCACTGTTTGCCAGAGCAGCTCACCGTGAGGGCCGTCTCCCTCTTTCGCTCGTCTCAGGTCCTGCTCTAAGATGTTGACGGGAGGAAGAGACGGCTTTATCGCCTGGGCATACGCCTCGGCATGTCCATATGCCGCATCCAGATCCAGACAGAGCAAACGAAACAGGGTCTCCAGGGCCGGTGGTGGATCTCGGTCTTCGACCAGAGCCCGCAAGTTCATTGGTGTCAGAAACCTGTTCCGGTATTCTCCCATTTTTCCACGAACTTTGGGCAGGATGCCGCTGCGAGAACAGAGCACGATTTCTCTTGCCGGGTGAATCCCCTTATATTGCAGCGTGCCGGAAGGATCCCGGCAAAAGGCTCCTTCCCATGTCAGCGTCATCACGGCATCTATGGCGGAGAGGCTTGTCCCAAGGACGGCGACCCTTGCTCCAGGGGGAATGCAGTCCAGAAGTTCCCTAGAAGGCCATGGGGATATTATTAAGGGGATCTCTTTGCCTTCCGGGCACCAATGCCCGGTAGCAAGAAAAAGGCGGTCCGCCTCCAAGGAAAAGATCTTTTCCCTGTCAAGCTCTTTTAGGACCAATCTGACTTTTCCCCCTTTCTCGGAGGCGTCCAGGGCCTCGCACCAGGAGTGGAGGACGACATCCACCCCAAGCTCCCGAGCAGCTTTCACAGCTTCCATAAATCTTGTGCGTAAATACTCACCCATCACGGCTCGCGGGTAATAAGTGCAGGGTCCGGCTTTGAGTTCATCAGCTTTGGGAAAGGCCGTGCATTGACGTGCCAGCCGGTCGTACTCTGCCTCCGCCCATTCCTTGAAGTCGCGGGGATCGTCTATGGGAATACCCATCTCTTCTGAACAGGTGTTGGTCATGTGGCAGGGCATTACAAACGCGTCGCTGTAAGGAAATCCCGGTCCGAAAAAGCCCTGCTTCTCCACGACTGCGATGCGGATGCGGGGAAAGCTGAAATTGGGCCGGGCCGCTTTTTCCTGGAGGATGCGAATGAGCCGGCAAAAGGCGGCAGTGCCCGTTAACCCGCAACCGACAATCGCAAAGGTGAGTTCAACCATGTCTCTTAACCCTCGGCAAAACTTCTCCCCTCATCGGCGAAGCACAGCGGCCAGCTCCTCGTATATGGCCTGAAGCTCATCCCCTGGGCTCATCGGGACGCCGGAATTCCAGATCGCAACGATCGCGACGTCTTCAATGCCCAGTCTGCGGCAGAGAAGCCGGGCCTGGTGCCAGGTCGGCAACCAGACCAGCTTCTCGCGCATCGCCTCGACGCTGCCTAATATGCTGATGAATCTTGGCAGACTCAAGATGAAATAGAGGTTATTCGGAAAGGGGGAACCGGCCTCAATCAGACTTTCTTCATCCCACACAAAGCAACCCACGTGGGGAACCCAGGGCAATCCGAGACGTTTGAGCTCTTTTGCGAGCCTGACATGCCTTGTCTCAAAAGGGATGGGGGCAAGGTCATTCTCAGGGTTGAAGGGGATGGGTTTCATCGTCGTCATTTCACTCCTCCCATGAGTTCAATACGCGTTCGACCTGGAAACTCACTGCAGCGCAAGAGGTTTTCCGATTCTAGACAGGCTTAAGCCCATGTATCGGGCGACCACGGCCCGAGCCTCCTCGGTCGTCACTTTCCTGACCAGGGGAAAAAGGTCGGCACACTTTTTCAGCGTAAGCTGTTTCACGACCTCGATCACCTGCAGCTCATCCTTCATGTGAGGATAGGGCTCCTTCAGGGAAGCCATTTCCTCTTTGAGAATCAATTTATTGTAAATCAGGGCGCGCGCTGCAAGCACATCTTCCATCGGGTCGGGAAGCTCGGGGCGGAGAATGTAGCGCAGGGTCAGAATATCTCCCGGCCCATAAAGATGGCGGGAGATTCCCAGGGACTTGAGCACGCCGCCCATGAGGAAATGGGGCCTTACCATCACCGTATCTTCTACATTTCGGTGAAGCATACGCCAGAGAAAATAATGGATCTGCCCGGCCTCGATGTAGGATTTGCTGAATCGTCGAATCATAGGCCCCAATGCCTCGGCGCGCATGCGATCCCGAATCAAGAATCTCCCGCTGTCGGCCCGGGCAAACCGTTTGACGCTTTCCACGGTTGCCTGAAAAGACCCGCGGGCAGCGGTTTTGTAGAAATCGAGAAGCGCCGCCGTCGCCTCCTTTTCCGCAAGGTAAACCTTGTATTGAACGTGATGGGGGTCAAGATCATCAGGAGAGCCCCCGGAGGAAAAGAATTCATGGATGGCAACGAGATGCTCCAGGTAGGGCTCCACCTGGTATATGGAAATGCCGCCCGCATAAAGGTCCCGGAGCGCAAGGCACATGTCGTGGATGAAGGCAGGGTATTCGGCCTCCACCGTGAGGGCGTAGTCCTCAACAGGAACATCGCCTCCGAGCATTTGGTGAAACAGGCCATCGGGCGGCTCTTCCAGAAAAATCGCTTTGTGTTCCCCCATCAAAGCTGCTGCATGGGGAACCGTTTCCGGTCGGTGTTCGGCCAGGACGACCGTCGCGCGTGATAACGTTGACATACCGAAAAGACCCCTTACACCTGCCTTCAAGGTCACTCTGGACAGCCAAAAGCTGAAAATCTTGCCAGGCTGCTGATTCAAAGCGGCCTATGAGAAGTGCCATGTACAAAAAAAGCAAGGTAGCATATATTTAGCAGAATTCCATATCTTAACAAGAAACGGGTGGTGAAGTTTTCATCATGATGTTTTGATATCATTCCAAGGAAAAATGAACTTCAACCTATTGCGCTCTCAGCCTTGCCTCGTTATAATGCCTCATCCGAACGAAATCACCATTCAATGAAAGGAGAAGGAAAATGACAGAAAAAGGTTTTGTTCGGGTCAAGGACAAGGCGGGAAACGAGTTCGTGTGCAGGGTCGAAGATTTAAAGGACCCGAAAAAAGTCAACCAAGAGGACCTCAAGGATTGTATCGATGATGCATCGAGAGCGATCAACATCGGCGACTAACAGCGAAAACAAAAGCTATTACCTCTTTTTTCCGGCCAGGGTTTATTACCACCTGGTTTTTTTTGGGGCGGAACATTGTACGTTGTGGTAAGACTTCAAGTCCGTGAGAAACCGTGCGCCTGTTTCCAATTTCCAGGCGGACCACATGGATCCACTTGCAAAGGATGGTAAATGTGAGAGACGAAAGCCTATTGGTACTCAATCTCTTCGGTCCTGATCGGCCCGGCATTCTGGCTGCCCTCGCAGAGGTTCTGCAGCACCACGACATTGAATTAGCGGACCTTCAACAGGTCTCGTTTCAGAAAAACATCGGGCTGCATCTGTTGTTGAAATTCGGGGCGGCAGGCCAATCCAAAGACAGTGCCGTCAAAGATCTTCTTTTTTTAGGCCATCAACTCAATCTTACCGCCAACTTCCAACCCCTTCTACCGGATAAAATCCAAGGAATAGATCACCGCAAGCGACTGGTGCTCATCTCTTTCGGGGATACCCGTGCCGTTGCCGGGCTTTCAAAAGTTCTGGCGCAAGAAGATGCAGAAATCGAAACCATCTCCAGCAACAGGCATCACGGCGCCCGATCCTTTGAAATGATCTTAAACATTGACGGCGTAAGCCGTGTGGACCGTTTGAAAAGCCGCCTGATGGGTAAAAGCCGCGAATTGAATACAGACCTGGCTGTTCAGAATATGGCGGCTTATCGTAAGAACAAACGCATGATCTGCTTTGATATGGACAGCACCTTGGTGGATATGGAGGGCATCGATGAGATGGCCCGCAAGGCGGGGGTCCATCGCGAAGTAGCCGGGATTACGGACAAGGCCATGCGCGGGGACTATGATTTTGAAGAATCCCTTAGACAGCGGGTAGCGATGCTCCGGGGTCTCACGCTGGATGAGGTCATGGAGATCAGAAATCAAATGACTCTTTCGCCGGGGATCGAGGAGCTCTTGACAACCCTCAAATGGCTTGGGTTCAAATTGGGGATTGTCTCAGGCGGATTCGATATCTTTACCGAGTCCCTCAAGGAAAGATTCAGACTCGATTTCGCCTATGCCAACCGCCTGGAGATCAAGGACGGCGCTCTTACCGGAAGGCTCAGTGGGGATATTATCGACGCCGCCCAAAAAGCTCGCATCCTTAACCAGGTCGCCTGTGATCACGGCATCCCCTTGGACCAGGTCGTAGCCATCGGCGACGGCGCCAATGATTCACTCATGCTTGCCCAGGCGGGTTTGGGCATCGCCTACAATGCCAAAAAAGCATTGGACAGGGTTGCCGACGCAGCCCTGTCAAAAGCTCGTTTCAACCATGTCTTTCACCTTCTGGGCATCTCGGAAGAAGATATCCGGGAGGCCATGACCTGCCAGGCACTCTAGAAAGGGGAAAAACCCATTATCAGCCTGTCTCAGGAAAGGGCACGCCCCCCATCCGTGCGAGAGGGGAGCAATCCGACCTTCGCCATCATCTCTCGCAGCTCAGGATCTGACCGATCGGCAATGGCTTCCACCGAATATCCCGTCATGTCGCTCAGCGCTGCCGCCTCTTTCAGGCATCGCACCGTATTGAACTTGTCACCCCGATGGAAATAGGCGTGTGCTGCAAGACACAAAAGCGTTCCGCGCATCTCGTTGGAGCGCATTTTCTTTTCTTGTTCCAGAATGGTTTCCGGATCAACCAAGCCATCTTCGGCCCAACCAATCGCGTCCGGCAGAAGGCCGTCTTTGGTGCCCAGTACGAATAATAAATTGGGATCAACACCCCGTGCCTTGAGAGCCCGCAGCGCATTCTTGATTCGTTGGTAGTGTGCCTCAATGGGACAGAACTGCATAAGCTTGTCCCAGGCTTCAACCGAAGGGTTTGCCGCGAACGCATCCAGGGATTTTTCCCATCCTTCGGGCGATCTGCTGAGCGTATCGACCAAAGCTTGAATGGCATTGCGGTCCGGGCAATCCGGTCGATCGAGCACCATGCGGCCTATTGCACCCAGGGCAATCTTGTCGCCCGAGTCATGCAAGAAGCGCACGAGGCGTAGCGGAGACCCGGGTCGTTTCGAAAAAAGCATTCGCGTGAGCATGGTGCGCAACTCCTCACCGTCACCTTCCAAGAGAAAGCGCAACTCCGCGGAGAGGCGCTCCCAACGCCCACGCTCTGTGGCGAGATCGCCGGGCTCGGCGTGAAGTTTTGGAGGAATTCTATCCAGAGCCTTTTGCGCGGTGCCAGCCAGCCTGCTGAGGGTTTCCTTTGTCAGGCCGGGAAGCTCCTCCCAGGGAAGTTCGCCTGCCGTGCATTCAAGCCATCGTTCGATGAATTCGGCATCCGTTGTCTTCATATTCTCTAAACTAACGCAGGACCGATTGAAAAGTAAATAAAAGAATATGCTTTGAAGTACGGCCAGACATTCAGACATGAAAAAGCGCAAGGATCGGGGCTCTCTGGTGGCGCTTTGGGCACGTTCTTCACATTTTCACTTTCATGGAAAGTGAAAAGACTTTCCCTCTTTAGGCCTCTCTCCATAAGATTCATCCATCGGCCCACGCTCCGAACCAATCCCCCTCCTGTAAGCTCGGGCAGTTTACCCACGGACACCCCTTCTTTCATGAAATCATGATACCTGGATCGGCCCTGTTTAATTCCCTTTCCAAACCATCCCAATACATATTCCGTGTCTTGCCATTATTTTTATTAATCGTCTCGAAATAGTATGGACAATGCGCTGTGCCCTGAGTAGGAGTATTTATCAAGTGCCCCTATCCCATTGACCAACTTGGCAAGCACAATGTGCAAATGCGAAGAACATTGAGATCTGCGGCGGCCTCTTTAAAGGCCGTCCGCTGGAGCGACTTGTAGGCCGATCCTGTCTCATATGTCGAGAGCAAAACGAATTGCCTGCCCGACCTCAATCATTTTTGCTGGAGGCAAAGACATGATCAATGGACCGATTTTTTCTTAGACACGGTCTGCAAGTGATCACAGTTGACGGCGCAATCCCGGGGAAGGCCGTCGGCTCTTGAGAGGAGTACCTCAGAAGGAATATTTCGGACGGTAGTTATGATAGGAGTGATCGTAACCTCCAAGATATTCCAAAACGGAATCTCGCATCAGGATAAGAATCGGCCGTTTCTTATCAGGCGGTAGGAACTTATACCAGCGTATTTCACCGCGTTTCATTTGTCACCCCAAGCCTGCTCCGTTTCCCAAACCGAGAACTCATCGGAAGCAAGCGGATGCTGTTCATACCCCCGCCGATGCTTGCGTTCCATTTGTTCAAGATTGTAACGAGCAATGGCGTCACGGAGTGCCTTTCTTGCGAAAGCGGAACGGCTTGTGGAGAGTTCCTTTGAAACGCGATCGACCGCTTGCACAAGGTCATCATCAAGGGTCATTTGGATCGTCCTCATTTCACACCTCTCAATGTGGCTTTTTCTAGCTATACGAATCCACATTATCGGCCCTGAAAAGATCCATATAGGGAGCAGCTTCCTCCCGGAGATGATACCCCTCACCGCCTTCTATGACCCTTGATTAGGTCCGACCCGCTCTGACTCTGAACTATTCGGCTGAAACGGTAGGTTTTGGATGTCAAGACTATTATCAGACCCTTAATTTGTATGAAGCTGGTCGGCGAGTTTACTTGAAGTTTGTCGCATGTTCAGGCTTAGGAAACGGGAAATGCCTTTTAAAATCTTGGATCCGACTTGACAATGCTCCTCCAAAAGAGAATCGAAATTTTCTCTTGACAGGGTGAGCAAGGTCGCCTTTGTCTGAGCTTTCACAGTCGCCGAACGGACAGAATTATCGATGACGGCCATCTCTCCGATCGGGCGCCCGCGCGATACGGTTGACAGAAGGATCTCTTCCCCGGCCTCTGATGTTTTGAATACATCTACCAGACCTTCGGCTACAAGGCATAGAGAATCGCCCTTATCGCCTTCCTTGAATATAATTTCTCCCGGAACAGCCTGGATCACTTCCACATACCGGGCAATGAGGTTCAATTCTTTAAAGTCAAGTTTATCAAGAATGGACATGTAGACAAGGGAATCGATGATGAGTTTTTTTTGTGCTTGTCCATCTTCTCTTCCTTCACTGTCTGGAGAGCTTGTATCGAGGGTTTGGTGCGTTATTTTCGGGTTCTTCCAGTAAATTTTTCAATCACATATACTTATCGGCAAATTCTCCATAATATTGAATCCTAAAAATGATGAACTCGGAAGAAGTCCCCCGCCGTCATCGGGGGGTTGCGGGGTTGGGGTCCGGCCATGGCAAGCCCTTGATTATTCATATGGCAAGGGGACGCCCTTAACATTCTATGGTGCTGGAAAAAGCTCATGCATTCTCCAGCAGTCCGAAACCCAGGCACATGAACCGAAACACCGTATACCCCTCCCAAAGGAGTTGATGGCCGGGGGGTGGATCATTTTTGCGTCCGAGGTAGCCGCCGAGCCTCGCAATCATTCCAACCGCTTCACCCAACAGCAGAGGAGGCCCTAAGCCGTTTTTTTTTGCGTAGGCGCGCAGAGTCCGCAGTTCGATATCCGAGAACAGCACTTCTGCCGGCAGTTTCGGCGTCTCCCGCCCCATAAGGGCCATCAGCATGATCCGCCAGGCGATGACCAGGTTAATAGCTATGGCCCGGCGCAAACGTTCAGCGGTGTCATGTGCGAGATCCTCGATGCGACATCCGGATTTGAGCACGCGATGCCAGTCTTCTATGCGCCAACGCAGGCAGTACCAACGCAGGCATTGTTCGGCATCTTCGCCCGAGCCTATCTCGATCGTCGTCAGCAAGAACCACTCCACCGGCTCGGTATTCGACGGAGGGTTTTCTTCCAGTGCATGAACCACCCAAATGTCAATCGGCTCCTTGTCGGCATGATAGTGTGCCGGGCGAAGTTGGATCCGCATCGCACGAACCGACAACTGCGCTGTGCGTGCGGGCCGCTTCGGCCGTGCCTTTTGCTTGCTCCTCTTTGGCCTCGCGCTCTGCCGCGGGATATGGACCACAACCTCACTTTGAACGGGGGCGTTGCGAACCGCGGCGAACAGCTTAAAAGGTTCCTCGGTGATGTTGCGGTTATACATGGCTCTCACCAGGAGTTCGACACGTGGATTCTTACGTTGCTCATCGAACAGTTCGAAAAAATCCGCCTCCCGATCGCACACATCGATCAGGCGTGTCCGGGGCATTTGCCCGGCCAGCTCCACCAGATCCCGATGATGCTCAATCCATACAAAGTTCTTTTTCTCCTCGATCGGGATAGCCGACGCACGACGGGTGTCCTCCTCTGCCCTGCTCTCAGGCGCTATGCACTGAGAACGCACAATGCCCAACGGAAGCCCGTTGGAGGCGAGCGCAAAGGTGGTGTGCAAATGCAGCCCACGGCTCTTCGCACCGGTCTGATTCTTCCCGATTTCACCAAGCCCTTCGCATTGGTCCAGATTGTGGTAGTTCAAATCGCTGCCGTCTTGCACACACAGAACCGCCTTTTGACCCTGCATCCGCCGCAGCGTCCGCTCCCGGTGCGGCGCCAGGATGTTGGCCATGCTCATCGCCGATTCATCCGGCTGGTCGATCATCCGGTAATAGGCCTTTACCGCCGCCCAATCTCCTTTGGCCACACCGCTGAAAGCACGATCCGGCACTTCCCCTTTGGCTTCCGCCACCTTCACAAGCCTCCGACTCAGCCGCACATCCCCCAACGGGGCGCCGCCGAATTCGTGTTCCGCCCACTCACCTGCTTGCAAACCGTCCGCCGGCCCCAACGGGCCCAGCCCCGCATCCAGCGACAAGCCCATCTGCTTTCGGAACTCCCTGTCGAGCGGATACAAATAGATGTCTTTCTCGCTCAGTGCCGATTGATGGAATCGATCCTGCCGCCCCCTTCCCCGGGTCCTGCCGACCCGGATCCAGTTCGCCGCCTTATAACATGCCCCGGAATAGCGGCTGATGTCCACGAAACTCTCTACCAACCACGGCCTGTAGTTGTAGTGCCGTTCAAAGTCATCCGGCAGTACCGCCATGGTCATGCTCAATACCTTCGAGGCCAGGTTGCGGCACTGCACATCGGGACGAATCAGGAAACGACTCATCCCCACTACCCGCTGCAAAGACGCCCGACGTTGCTCCCCATCCCAGCCAATCCATCTGTCACGGGCAGCCATCTGCAACGCAGACGCCGCAAACCCCACCCCTCCAAGCCACCCGTGCTCAGAGCCGATCAGATACCGCAGTTGCCGTCCCACAAAAAGACAGACCCCTTGCGGATGCTCACGGTTCATCAGCTCATTCCATGTCCGCTTCTGCTCGTCGCTCTTCACCACCACCAGGCGCAATCCCTGCACATCTCCTGCCTGTGCGGGCACATCCCTCGGCGGCTCGACCGGATCGGGCAAACCCCGGGGAGACGATGGCCCCGTCTTTGCCCGGGCAGCAGGCAAAACAAAATGCCCCGCGGCTTCCAACTCCCGAAGCGCCTTCAGGCATCCGCTCAGCTGCGGGCGACCACGCGCATCATAAAACCCAAACCGCCCGCACACTGCCCCAGCCAAATCGCTGCGGTGAAAATCTTGGTTGCTTTCAAGAAGCCCACGAATGTATGCTACTTCAGCAGGCCGTGATAACGTCCGTTTGATCTGATTCTGTGTTTTCATGCCGCACATATACACAGCATGAAATCCAATGTCCAGCTTTTATTTCCGGGTAAAGGGCAGGCCTAGCCTCCTCTAAGTCATTTATTTTGACAGAATGGTGTTCAGGGAGTTCGAAGAAGTGGAACCTATATGGCAGGTTTCCTTTCTGGATAAGATCTTTGAGAGCCAACACGAAATCTTGCTCGATTTTGGTGCGATGCTATTCAGTTTCTGTTGATATGGCAACAAGGAACCCTACCTGGCCCTTTTTTTTCTTGGAAGCTTTCGGTTTTTATACCAGATAACAAAAATCGATACGGCAACAACCCCCATAACGGCATATTGGAGCACCCCAAGAGATTCCCACCTTGTCTGAGTGAAAACCCAAAGAAGGATGAGACTGGCCGAGAGTTCGAAAATAAGTAGCGTGCTTACTCTAACGGCTTTCTTCTCCCAAATGTCAGGTAACTCCTTTAGAGCCTTAACGAGATCTAGCATGGCCATATCAATTTCCCAATTAAAGCCTCAACATTGCAGAAAACCGGTTTGAAAATAAAAGTTCCACTCCTTTATGTCGAAATGCCAACAATTGCTCGCATGATACAGCAGTTTCTAATCATTTTCAACAAGATAGGCGACACTGAAATCGTATTTCCTTGTCCTGAAGCCTTTCACGAGGAGAAAGGATGTGATAGTGCTACTTGAAGTAAGGCAATAGGCGGCAGTATTCATTCGGCCACAAACCATAAACCAAGCCCAGTCGGTCCACCGTGATCGGCTGGGCTTTTTCTTTCCAAATTTCACATTCAAGGAGGTCCAATCGTGAAAGACATTCAGTTCAATCCGCAGCAAGCAGAGGCCATCTCCCATCGGGAGGGTCCCATGATCGTGCTCTCTGTGGCCGGCTCGGGCAAGACCATGGTTCTCACTGAGAGGGTCATTCATTTGATTGAGCAGGGTTTTGACCCCGCCCGACTTCTGGCCATCACCTTCGCCAAAAAGGCGGTCCTGGAGATTCAAACCCGGCTCAAGAATAGGCTCGACGGTCATGGAGGTAAAGCTCTGATCTGCACCTTCCACTCCCTGGGGTTTCGAATTCTGAGGGCGGCAAATAAGGCGATCATCGGTTTCCGGCTGGTGCACGACGGCGAACAGCTCGATTTATTCCAGCAGGCCATGAAAAAGGTGTGTCTGGAGGAGGATCCGGCCGTGATTCTGAGTAAGGTCTCTCTGGCAAGAAATGACCTGATTTCGCCAGCAGACTTGGAGCGTTCCGAGAGAAAGGAGGATAAGCAACTTGCCCAAGTTTATTCCGCCTATGAATTGTTCAAGAGGCGCAAGCGATACCTGGACTTCGATGACCTGCTCTGCCAGCCATACCACCTCTTCAAATCCAACGGAGAAATCCTGTAGCGCTACCAGAGGCGGTTCCAGCACATCCTCATAGACGAATTCCAGGACTCCTCCAGGGTCATGGTGGAGCTGGTCAGATTGCTGTCCCAGCCCCACCGGAATCTCTGGCTCGCAGGGGATGACGACCAATCCATCCACGGGTTCCGGGGAGCCCGGTCGGACATTTTCGTGTCCCTATAAAATCGCCACAGTGATTTTATCTATGGAGAGGCTGATCATCACTTACAGGAAAAGACAGATGGGACAGCCGGTGACGTTGGCGTCGAGGTTTTTGGGGGAGATGGTATGAGGAGATGAGGAATGATAGGCTATCGAAATCATCAGGTTTTGATCGAGTGGACAGCGTTACATTTAGCACCAAACTGACGGCATGCTATGGGTCATCTTTCGGAAAAGGGGCTATATCAACTTATAGATCACACCACCCCAGGTCAATCCCGCGCCTAAACCGATGAACATGATGGTGTCCTTTGGTTTCAGCATCTTTCTTTCCATGAGTTCGTCAAGTGCAATAGGAATAGTTGCCGCCGTTGTATTTCCATATCGTTGAATATTGTTATACATTTTTTCTTCCGGGATATTCATCCGATCCCTGAAAGCTTCGTTTATTCTCAGATTTGCCTGATGGGGAATAATCATATCCAGATCTTCAACTTTCATGTTTGCTTTTGTCAACAGATCCTCTGTTACCTTTGGCAGGCGAGTCACAGCCAGTTTAAATACGGTCTTGCCATCCATAAAAGGAAAATGCTCCTTGTTTTTTATTACGGTTTGACTGATTGCGTGCCCGGATTTTCGAGCAGGCAATCCAACACGCAATGCCCCTGAATATTTTCCGTCAGCATGGAGAATCGATGTTATGATGCCAACTTCCTCACTGGTTTCAACTGCTTCAATGCAAACAGCACCGGCACCATCAGCAAAAATCACCGCTGTATCACGGTTTTCGGTTGTTAATTCCAAGTACCGGCTTTGAACTTCAGCCCCTACCAAAAGGATCTTCTTTGCTTTTTCGCTCCTGATATAGGCATCGCAGATCTCCAGTCCATGCAGAAACCCGGTGCATTGCTGACGGATATCGAGAGCGGGTACCTTTTTATCACCCAGCCGGTTTTGCAGAAATGCCCCCGAACCCGGCACGTTCACGTCGGGTGTCATGGTTGCAAATACAATTAAATCCAGGTCCTCCGGATTCCAATCCGCTCTTTCCAAGGCTATAAGTGAAGCTTCATATGCAAGATCCGATGTCCCGACATCCTCACCTTCCCTGACCCAGTACCTGGCTTCGATACCTGTGCGTTGAACAATCCATTCATCTGATGTGTCCATCAATCCCGCTAACTCTTCATTCGTGACGTGTCTATCGGGTACATACCTGCCGGTGCTTTTTATAATTGATCGTTTCATAGTATAAGAATGATTCGTTGTCCTTTTTGAAAGTCTAACACACTCTTCTTAACTTCTCCAAACAATTATCATCTCAAAGAGCCCCATTCAAAGCCGACACATGTTCCGAACAACGTTGTCTTAAATCCTTTCAGCCAAATCCCCAAAAAAGAAGGAAAGCGCTGAAAACTTCAACTTGAAACAAATCAATAGGTGGGCTTTTTCTTTTCTATACACCCACTTGAAAGGAAGTCTAAACGTGAAAGGCATCAAGTTCAACTCGCAACAGGCAGAGGCCATCTCCCATCGGGAGGGTCCCATGATTGTGCTCTCTGTGGCCGGCTCCGGCAAGACCATGGTTCTCACCGAAAGGGTCATCCATTTATAAAATCGCCACAGCGATTTTATCTATGGAAAGACTGATCATCACCTGCAGGAAAAGGCAGATGGGACTGCCAGACTTCAGGTAGCAATTCGCTGTCTCAAACGGCTGCAAGGATTATCCCCCTCTTTGTGAAATCTCACCTTGCCTTTCTCCTCTTTGGCTTTGGAACCGCACTACTAGTTGTGTCCTCAGCCACTTTTCCCTTCGCCTCTCTGGCCCCCATTCCTTTGATTGAAAGAAGCGCTGCCTTCGTTTTGTCGCGCAGGTTCAGTGGGCCTTCCTTGTTTTCCCACAAATAGACGGCACCAGTCGTAACTCCAGCCAATTTCCCGAAATCAGCCTGAGAAAGTCCCAACCTACTCCTGAGACTGCGGATGGTTGTTGATGTGATCCTGGCTTTCTTCGTTTCCTCCGATGGTTCTGGAGCCAAAACTGGCTTTTCCTTTTTTACCCCCGCGAGCAAACGCTTGTTCTCCTTCTCCAGTGCGACCAACCTTTTCTTCAGATCCGCGACCGTTTTCTTCAGGTCGGTATTTGACTTCGAAATCGGACCAGTGGCGCTTTTCGCTTCCTTTCGGCTGATTCTGGATATCTCCTCTTTTAGAGCTTTCGCAACATTCGACATGATGATTTCCCCCGTCTCCGTTCTATGGTTTGGGCAACAATACTACTTCTGGGCTGCAAAATCAAGTGTGCATTACTTGATCCCCCTTCCCGACTTCTTCCTTCCGAATTAACTAACTGTGGCCTTATAGAGGGACACGCATATTTCCCCCCCTCACATTCAAAACCACAGGAGGAATGAAAGATGGGAAGAGACAAAACGTAAAGCATCGGCACAGTAGCAAAACTGGTGGGGGTTCCCAAATACAAGTTGAGGCACTGGTGCGACCGGTATTTGCCGGAGATCGAGAAAATTGATATCGGGGACATGCAGCACAGGAGATTTACGGACAGGGACATTGAACTGATCAAGAAGATCAAGGCGTATCGGGACAGGGGTTTCACACTTGATGCAGCTATAAGTCAGGCCAGAGAAGATCTGGACGGCGGGAAGGAATAATAGAATCAAAGGGGCGGCCACCAACCGCCCCTCTGATCCAAACGTAAACCATGCAAAACATTGACTGGAATAAACACTACAACGCCTGGCAGTCTGCCTGGCTCATACGCCACCCTGCCAAAAATCTCACCCCTCTCAGGAATGTGAGAACGATCCGCGACTGGAAGCCAAATCCAACTGGCAGCACATAGAAAGCTCAACTGAACTTCCTATTACCATTTGAAATCGCTACAAAAAATGACCTGCTCCTTGCCTTGGAAGGCGATCTTTTCTGGGCAAAAGTCGACGAAACCATCCTTTGGGCTAATCATTGCTGCGGAGCAGGACAGGATAACGCCGGTACCGATAGCGATGAAGACGCGGGAGAAATACAAGGCGGTATCCACGTATAAGGAATACCGTGATCACGGGCATTATGTTCTCGGTGAGCCCGGTTGGGAAAATATAGCGCAAGATATTCAAGAATGGCTGAAGCAGCTTGGCATTCAATGATTTGGACAAATCGTTATCAGTGTAATTTTCAAACATTCTGGCTGTAATCGGAATCTGTATGGGTTACAAAAATCGCCGCCCAACACCCCCCGAAATTTCTTTTTGACAGGCGAACAATTGTGCTAAAAGGGATTCAGATAACTGCCAACGAAGTTTTCACTCCACCCAGTTTGGCGAGGTAGCCATGAACTTGGAGCGCCTCAAATTTCCTTCATGAAGCCTCCCTGAGACTTTGTTCTGGGGGAGGCCGCCCAAATCATTTCCAATCAGTCACAAAGCCAAAGCCATTGGAAAATGGGGACGGAAAGCCACGGGCCTAAGGCATAACATGGTCGTGCCAAGCACTGGGCTTATGACAATCTTGCTCTCTGCATATTTGAAAGTGAGGATGCTATGACCGACTACCAAGCAATAGTAATAGGAAGCGGCGCTGGCGGGCTTTCATCTGCGCTATATCTGTCTAAGACGGGATACTCAGTGCTGCTTCTCGAAGCTATGCCATCTTTTGGCGGGTATCTGAACCCTTTCACCAGAAAAGGCTATAGGTTTGATACAGGACTGCATTACATGGGTGAACTCGGGAAAGGGGAGAGATTTTTGAACTTGCTCGACACGCTGGGAATAGCAGACAAAATACGCTTTATCGAACTCGACCCGGAGGGGTTTGACCGTTATGTCTTCGGAGATTACGAATTTCGACTTGGCAAAGGAAAGCATCGGTTTAAGGAGAGACTTCTCCAAGCCTTTCCGAAAGAAGAGCGGGGAATAAACAAGTTTCTGGAGGTCTTGGACAAAATTGCCAAAGCTGTGGAGGCATCGACAGCGATGGCGGGTGGACTTATAGGGATGTTGAGGTTTCTTTTAAAAAATCCAGTGATGCTGAAGTATTCTCGGGTGCCATATCAGAAGCTCCTTGACGAAGTCACATCAGACAAGAGATTGCAAGCCGTTTTAACAGGCTATTGTGGGGACTATGGTTTACCGCCAAATAAAGCGTCGATTATTATAGCTATGCTGGTGCTGAATCATTACCTGACCGGCGCATACTATCCGCACGGTGGGAGTGGTGCGTTTCGAGACGCTTTTCTCGGTGCTCTGGGGAACCACGGTGCCAAAATGAAGAACAAAGCGCGTGTCGTGAGGATAGACAAAAAGGGAAACCAGTTCTCGGTTGAAACGGAGACCGGCGACAACTACACAGCGCAGACTGTGATAAGCAACGCAGATCCTGTTATCACTTTGGGTAAGTTAGTCAACTCTTCGATGCTGCCCTCTAAAATTCAGAAAAAGGTGGAGCGCCTGCGTCCTTCCTTAGGAGCTTTTTATGCGTTCATCGGTACGGATCTTGACCTCCCTTCGCTGGGAATAACCGATGCGAATATTCATCATTATGATGAATTTGACGTGAACCGGGGTTATGAGGTCATGACCGCTTCAAGTGTGCAAGAAACTGTGCCATCCTATTTTATCACGAGCCCCTCTGTAAAGGATCCAAAAGGGGAACATGCCCCTCCGGGCCGACATATAGTCGAAATAGTGACGGGGGTGAGTTACAGTGTCTTTGAGAAATGGTGCGATGCTCCTTCCATGAAACGGGGGGAAGAATATGCTGCCCTCAAAGACAAAATTGGAAAGCGCCTGGTGAAGGCAGCCGAAAGATACATCCCCAACTTGTCTGAACATCTCGATCATGTTGAATATGCCACTCCACTGTCCAACGAGTATTGGGTCAATGCCGTCAAGGGCGGCAACTACGGCCCAGAGCAAACTCCGGATCAAACGGGGCCAGGACGATTCACCTCTTTTTCGACGGGGATTGAAGGGCTCTTCTTAGTTGGTGCTGGGACGATGGGCGGTGGAATTATGCCCTGCGTGGCATCCGGTGTCCTCGCAGGACAAAAAGCTGCCACGCTGTTGAAATGATATTTTGAGAAATTCGAAAGGGTCCGGAGGTTCATTCGCCGAATCGCTATCGACCCATTTTTCGGTATTCTAGTCCTAATCGCCACCTTCTCTTGCAGAGCACCATTTAAGTATGCGATACGATATCAATCCCCCCACTTTCTAATTATACTGGCCATCTGGGAGCGCTTTCAACTCTCTCTCTCTCTTCAGGACACCCCGTTTCATTGTACCCGCGAGAACTTCACCAAAAAACGTCCAAATTTTAGCACTGTTTGCCAAATTCAGCTCAAAAAGAGCCATAAAAGACAGCTCAAATCAAAGCCATGAAAACTTTAATATATCAGAATCACTATGTAATGAATTGGGAGCCCTTTGTTGGCATCCATCTTGCAACCTCTTGCTTTGTCTTTAATGAGTTCTCGGATTTTCGTGCATCTTTTCTGCGGTCCTAAAAGAACGAGGGCGGCAAGCAGAAAACAACGGTATCAGGGGAGCTTGAATCAAAGCAGAGTGGACAGGGCTCTGCATTTTTTAAAGTTCGTCAGACAATTCCTGCGTTCAAAGGAAAAGGACAAATGGCCGCCATCATTCCTGACAGGATTCTTCAGAATCTAAGGGCGAAAAGTGCCTCTTTTCAATACTTAACTTGCTACTGCACTGGAGATGTCTATGTCCCGCAAACGATTCAGGCGGTTTATCATCATCAGCATCCTGTTGCTCTTCGTGGGCATGGCCCACGCCGACTTCGAGTCGGAAGTCATCGAGTTGGTCAATATCGAGCGTGAAGCCCGAGGTCTGCATCCGCTCAGCTACAACGAGGAACTGACAGTCGCGGCCAGATTGCACTCACAGGACATGGGCGATCAAAACTACTTTGACCACACCAGCCTAGACGGGCGAGAGCCCTCCGAGCGCATTGCCGACGCAGGGTACGATTACCAGATCTGCGGTGAGAACATCGCGGCTGGCTATCCGACCCCGGAGGCCGTCGTCGACGCTTGGATGAGCAGCGATGGCCACCGTGCGAATATTCTCGATCCGGACTACTGCGACATCGGCGTCGGTTACGCTGCTGTAGCCGGCAGTCACTTTTATCACTACTGGACCCAGGACTTCGGTCGGCGCATCGGGGTCAGCGAATGCCCAGAACCTGTTCCACCACCGTCTACGACGAACATACCGGCGCTCACGGGATCGAGTGGTACCAGCAGTGGCGGAGGTGGAGGTGGGTGACTCATTGCTACCGCAGCGTACGGGTTCCGTACTCCAGTAGAAAAATCGGCGACCCTCATTCTTATTGTTGTTTCAATGGTTGCTCTCTTAGCATTCAGACAGAGAGCTGGGTGGAGGGCGGATTGCCAAATGCCTCAGGGAGCACCAGAGTGAGCTTTCTCATGAATGCCGCGAAGAAT
>Ga0209498_1000892_pt1 | contig 18499 bp, 16 predicted proteins | sample WalLakDeSediment_FD_184131 | JGI IMG/M metagenome (GOLD analysis project Ga0209498, IMG submission 184131) | Lake sediment microbial communities from Walker lake, Nevada to study Microbial Dark Matter (Phase II) - Walker Lake 11/02/13 Deep... | ecosystem: Environmental > Aquatic > Freshwater >... | reverse complement strand
TACCTCGGGACTGTCTTGACCACATGATCATCCTCGGTGAGGCGCATCTCAGACGTATCATGTCCGAGTATGTGGAGTACTACAACGCGACCCGACCGCATGGATCTCTTGATGGCAACTGCCCCATCCCAAGGGAAATCCAGGGGCCAGACCAGGGCGAGATCGTCGCCATCCCGGTCCTCGGCGGCCTTCATCATCGCTACGAGAGAGTCGCTGCCTGAGTCCTTGTCCGCAGGGCCAACATCTTCTGCGTTCAAACCGCTCAATGGTGATGCAGCCGAAGTCTGCTTCGATTCAGCTCCTCCGTCTCTCATGCCTTCAAGAAGCCCTCCGGCGCCCTTCACTTCCCTCTCTCTACGACGTTGCTCATTCCTCTACCCCAGCATCTCGTCCTTCAGAATCACTCTGTTTCCCTCCGGATGGAGTTTCCGATAACGACAGGCTGAATTCTGGCACAGGACGGGGTGAGTCTCGCGAACTACATCCTCAATGGGCGACCGTTATCTGATTCGTGCCATGTCTTTCTGCGGCACATGGCACCCGTGGGGCCGTTCAAGTCCCCTGGTGGCATCGGGGCCATCATTTGCTCTCATCTAGAGAGATGTGGGATCCATGCGCCTTGCCACGGCGCCTACCTGTTACGACACAGTCTCGCGACTGGCATGGTCAACAGCGGTGTATCCATCAAGGAAATCGCTGACGTCTTGGGGCACGCCAGTATCGACACCACGGCTATCTACACAAAGGTGGATACGGCTCATCTGTGCGAGGTCGCGGTGCCGTTTCCGGAAGGAGCTGACAGATGAAACCGCTCAAGAGTGTTTACGCAAAAGAACTGAAGCGATTCGTCGCCTTTCGCAAGAAGCTCGGTCTTTCATTTGACCCACAATCCGAAATCATCGAGAAGTTCGACGCGTACGTCGCGGAAAGAGGACACCAGGGATTGCTCACGCAGGAACTGGCATTGTCCTTCGCTGGTCAGTCCGGTGGTGTCTCGAAGAAGACGGCCGCGTGTCGCTACCAGGTCGTCCACCATTTCTCCGACTTCCTGTCGGTCACAGTCCCACAAACACCTAGACTTGATCCCAAAGCCCTCAAGTCGCCAAAGGACCGCCCTGCCGCCCGCATCCTCACGGATGAAGAACTTGCGCGCATTCTATCTGCTGCTCATTCCATCTCCCGTCGCAGTCCAATGCGCGGCATCACTTTGCATATGGCTATCGGCCTAACAGCATGCACGGGTCTACGTATCCGCGAGGTGTGCAGGCTCGATCTCTCTGACTTAGACACCGTGTCCGGAACATTACTGATCCGCAAAACCAAGTTCAGCAAGGATCGTATCGTTCCACTGCACGAAAGCACTTTGATAAAGATGAATCAATACGTCGTGCGTAGGAACGAAGCCTATACCACCAGTGAATGCCCAGCGATCTTCTTGCAGCGGTGGGGACAGCGCTTTGCGAGGCATACCCTCCAGTGTTCCTTCCAGGAGGCCCGCATTAAGGCTGGCTTCTCGGAAGACAACGCTCCCACGTTCCATTCACTGAGGCACACCTTCGCAGTGAACCGACTTGTGGCCTGGTATCGCGAGGGCAAGGATGTCCAAGCCATGCTTCCCCTGCTGGCCACGTACATGGGGCATGTTCACTACACCCATACGGCCTGGTACCTCAGCGCAGTTCCAGAGCTTCTGGAACTGGCTGCGGAACGATACTGGGACTTCATTGGAGAAAACGGAGGCTCATGATGAGAAAGAAACCTCGCCCCCCACTTGCGAAAATCGTGGAGACATTCTTCCGACAGCGGCTCGTGGCCCAACGCAAGGCCAGCCCTCACACGATCGAGGCGTACAAGACTGCCCTTCGCCTCTTGTTCATCTTCGTGGCTGAATGCCTCGGTAAGGTCCCTGCCACGTTGTCCCTAGACAATCTCTCGTGCGACATCGTCCTAAAGTTCCTGGACTATTGCGAGGATATCCGGAACAACAGCGTCAGAACTCGAAATGCACGCCTCGCCGCCATCAAATCCTTCTTCCAGTTCGCAGGCTACAAAGACCCGGCCGCCATGGGGCATGCCCATCGCATCATGCAAATCCCCTCAAAACGTGCGGTCCGAAAGGTAATCTGCTTCCTCAGTGTAGATGAACTCAATGCCCTCTATGAAATCCCCAATACGGACACACCCTTCGGGCTTCGAGATCATGCATTGCTGTTGTTCATAGGACGTACCGGTGCAAGAGTCACGGAGGTTACACTGATCCGCTGGCATGACCTACGACTGGATCGACCACGCCAAGCGTTACTGTATGGTAAGGGGGCAAAGGAGCGAATGGTTCCGTTGGACGAGAAAACGACCTGCGCACTTGAGGAATGGCGAAAGCAACAGAGAGCCGATACCGCGAGCGCGCCCGTCTTCACCAATGCGAGAGGAAGTCGCCTCACTTGTTTCGGCGTCGGCTACATCCTAAACAAGGCCGTGAAGACTCTGGTCGAGCACGACCCGAAACTCGCGAGGCTCCACGTCACACCGCACACCCTGAGACACAGCAACGCGATGCACATGTTACAGGCCGGGGTTGATCTCACCACCATCCGTTCCTGGCTTGGACACGTCAACGTAGATACTACCCATCACTACGTCGACGCCGACATGGAGATGAAGCAGCGAGCCATCGACAAATGCATCCCACCTAACACGACCACGGGACGATTCATCCCAATGGATGAACTGCTCGCCTTGCTCGACAGAATCTGAAAAGTTATGTGGAGTAGAACTGGGCTGCACGGCGCGAATCTTGCCGTGCAGCCCGTGTTCTGGGTGCCTCCGAGGGCTCAACTCAACACAACTCGCGGCTCCACATAATGGCCGTTATGTTGAGCTCCACATAACGGCCATTCATCGCCCCTGACTTCGAAGCCTGGTGTGCCGAGAAACTCAGAGACATCCATCAACGATTCGGGGCCGTCGGCCAGTACGGTAGCATCGCCGTTCTTGAACGCTTCATACGCTCTCTCAAGCAGGAATGTACCCGCCAAATCCGAGTCCCCCAAAATCCCGATGACATGCGCAGGATCCTCTCTCTGTACCTCGCCTGGTATAACCAGTTCCGTCCTCATCAGGGATTGGGCGGACGTGTTCCCATGGACGTCTGTCTTGGCCTCGACACCAGAGCCGACCCCATCGAAACCCGGGGAAAAGACGGCGTCATGCTTGAGTTGCTGATCTCCTTTCTCGAAGGGCAACCGTATCTGCCTGTCGTCGAACTCGAAGCCGCCGCGTGATTGTCGGTGTAGTGGGGGAGGATACGCTTCGACGTACCCGAGGTCCGCCCAACTCCAAAGATTCTCCAGATTCTCGGCATTCATCGCTACACCGATCCCCTGTGGAGATTGCCTCTCATTGGCCACCCATGTCATCGTTATCTATTACCCTCATGTCTCTGCATACCAATGGCATCACGAAAGTCGCTGGACCCCTACAGGGCGAGGAGTCCGTGAATCGTCTTGGCTCATACTCAGCTCTCAATACGCGTTCTTGGTGGCCAAGAAGGTTTTCAGCAGGATACGAATGTCCAGCCAGAGGGACCAGTTTTCCACGTAGTAAAGATCGTAGCGAACCCTTTCGGCAATGGGAGTGTTGCCCCTTAGACCGTGAATTTGCGCCCACCCCGTCATCCCGGACTTCACCCTGTGGCGCGACATATACCGGGGCACATCATACTTGAACTGGTCCACGAAGTAAGGTCGTTCCGGTCGAGGTCCCACCAGACTCATATTGCCCCTCAACACGTTCCACAACTGCGGAAGCTCATCCAGATTGCTCTTTCGCAAGAAGGTGCCGATCTTCGTCCTGCGGGGATCATGTTCCTCCGCCAGAACGGGTCCACTCTCCTCTTCCGCGTCGATCCTCATGGATCTGAACTTGTAGATATTGAAACGTCTTCCGTCCTGTCCCACCCTCCTCTGCTTGTAAAGAACCGGACCCGAAGAATCTCTTTTCACACACCAGACAATGGCCAGAAACAGCGGAGCCAACACGACAAGACCTGTCCCGGACATGCCAAGATCCAGAATCCTCTTGACAAAACGATTGAAGGCGCGGTCCAAGGGCAACTCCTTCATTCTCATGGTGGTCAGTCCCATGAAAGCCTCGATGGACACGGAAGAAGTGACCATATCCAGAAGATCGGGCACGATGCGCAGTTCCACCATGTGCCTGTCGCATTCCAGAATAATATCCAAGAGGTCCCCTCTGGACAGATCCCCATGGGTGAGAAGCACCTCGTCCGGTCTGTATTTATCCAGAATCTCGCCCAGCCGTTCCACGCCGCCAAGCAAGGGCCCGGCCACTCCCTGCCCATCTTCCCCATCCATGTGGACAAAACCCATCAGTTCGTAGCCGAACAGACGCGCGGAAGAGAAACGTTGGGAAAGCTGTTCCGCCTTCGCGCCGGTGCCAAGGACCAACATGGTGGGCAGAAGGTCTCTCCGCTTTTCCCACCGCAAGAGAAACTTTAGAAGCAGGAACCTTCCCAGGGCCAGGTTGGCCAAGGATACCGCGTAGGTGATTCCCACCACGTATCGGGAGTAGAGAAGCCTTTCTTCATAAGGACTCTGGAAAAAAGTCAACGCCATCAGGATCACCACGGAAAGCGAGAGAGCCTTGAACAGGTCCGAAAAATGTTCGGTATAGGGTTCTCCCTTCCTGATGTCATAAAGATGATAGAGCCAGAAGACCAAGATACACACGACACAAACATAGGGGATGATCGCCGCGTATTCCGAAAACTCAGGAATACCCTTGCGGACGGGCAATCCTGCCCTAAAACGCAGGAAATAGGCTTCCATGGAGGAAAGGGCGAGAATCACAGTATCCATCAGAATCAAGGGAAGCATGGGCACCTTGGGACTTCGACGCCTTCGCATCCTTCACCTCCACCCTTCCAACGCGTCAAGAATCATTCTACAAGTCCGTTCCGTGGAAAACTCCCCGGCGCGTCTCATGCCTCGAACCACCCAGGATTCCCTGTATTCCCGATCCAACCACAGTCGCACCATGCTCTCCCGCCAGCCCGATCTATCTCGTGGATCCAAAAGCAGCCCTGCATCGGCAACCACCTCTGCCATGGATCCTCTATTGGATGTGATCACGGGTGTTCTCGCTTTCATGGCTTCCAAGGGAGGATATCCAAATCCTTCATACAAACTGGGAAATAGAAACAGATAGGCTCGCGCATAGGCTTCTGCCAGTTGTCGCGCGGAAAGATAGCCGACAAACTCGACATATTCCTGCGCTGATCTGCGTCTCAGTTGCTCTCGTATCTTACCACTCTCCTTGGTTTCGCCTCCAACGAGCACCAGCTTGGGTAGATCGGGACAGGATTGCCTGGCTTCCAGGTACACCTCCACCAGAAAGGAGAGGTTCTTCCTGGGATCCGTACCCACAGAGAGAAAGAACGGTTCACGCATGAAGTCGTTCCCGGTCCCATCCGAATCCAGTCCTTCCTTCCAGGAGATGACGTCGCGGTCTTCCAGTCCGGCATAGACCAGGACCGTCTTGCCCTTGGTTTCCGGCACAAAGCGTTCCAAATCCCGCATGGTGTTGAGAGAATTGACGATGATCCTATCGGATCTCTTGGAAGACCATCGCGTACACCATCGACTGTAGGCAGCGAAACCGTTCGGCATGGTTTCAGGAAACAGGAACGCGATCATATCATGAACCACGAAGACCCTTCTGACTTTTCTGGACCACCAAGGCAAAAGGAAGGTGCCGGAAAGAAATAGATCGAAACCTCTATACTCCAGCCAAAGCGGCAACACGGTCTGCTCCCATAGATCGCACCAGGGATGGGATTCGGTGGAAAGGGTCCATGTCCAGGCACGCGCTCCCAGATCACGAGCCTGTTCCAACCAGGGCCCCACCCCCCTCTTCCCCAGGAAGACATGCACCTCATGATCGGATCGCGATTTCAAAAGGGCTCGTGTCAGGCGCCAGGTATACTGTCCCACCCCGGTCATACCTTCCTTCACGGTTCTCAGATCCACGCCCACTTTCATGCCAGGCATCTTTCATAGACCTGCAAGGTCTTGCGCGCCGCGGTCTCCCAGGAGTATTGGTCAGCCCTTTGTTTGCCCTTCCGAGCCAGATCCGCCCTCAATCCTTCATTCTCTATCACGTCCTCCAAGGCCGAGGCCCAGGTTGAAGAATCGTTGTTTCTCACCAACACCGCGCTGTCCCCAACGACCTCCGGAAGAGAACCGGTTGCCGCCGACACCACAGGGATCCCGGCTGCCATGGCCTCCAATACAGGCAAACCAAATCCCTCTTCCAGGGAGGGAAAGACAAAGCAAGTGGCCCTTTGATACAGAGCTGAAAGGTCTTCGGGGAGTACATAGCCCAGGAAATGGACCCGGTCTTCAAGACCCAACCTTTGACATGCCTGCCGAAGCGGATTTGTGGCCGGTCCTTCCCTGCCCGCCAGAATCAGATGAAGCTCGCGGGATTCCAAGCGCGCAAAGGCATCCAGCAGCAGTCCCAGATTTTTCCGAGGCCCATGATGGCCCACATGCAGCAGATATGGAGGAATCACATCCAGCCGCTGAAGCCTCTTCTCCATCATCGCCACATCCTCGGGATCCGGGACTGGATCCACTCCGGCCGGGATCAGATCGATACGGTCCTCGGGTATCTTCCACCTTTCCTGAACCTCCCGAGCCACAAAAGCGCTCAAGCAGATGATTCGAGAGGCGGAAAGCACGATGTTCGGCATCTCCCGCCTGAAACGTCTCTCCTCCCAGGTGCATTCCCTGAGAGTCTTCTTCATGAAGAACAAATCATACAAGGTGAGCACGTGAGGAATTCCCCGCAGGGGAGGCATCGTATGATTGGTGACATGAAACAGATCCAGAGGACCCGTGAATCTCTGTACGTCAGGCCATCTCAAGGTCTGCCACAACAGGCAAGCCATTTTGCCTGGCATCGTCCAGTGTCTGGATGCCAACCGGGAAAGACCAAGACGGTTCATGGCCGGAACGTTCCTTCCATAGGAGAAGGCCCGCAGAACAGGCGTATCCTGGCATTGACTCATGGACTGGAGCAATCGCAAGGTGTAATGGCCTATCCCTTCCAAGGGAACACCGAAAACCGATACGTCGATACCAACATGCATAGTGAACCTCGTCCCACATCATAGGCCAGATGCCTTCACACGCCAAACAGCGGGTTCTCATTCATTCCTTGCCCCACCGCCAGCCTCATCGTATAATGCGATATAGAGACGCCCTGTAATCCATTCAGGCCTTTTCACCCGTACCCCTTCAGTCAACACGATATGGGCGAGAGATTCATGGTACATATTCAGTGAACCCGATCCAGAGACAAACCGTCGTGGGAAGAGGAGACAGAGATGCTGTTCTCTCACTTCTCCGCCAAGGGCTGCGTTTGGATCGCTTTCACTGAATATGTACGGCTTGATATCAGCAGGGCGAGGAGGAACTCACATGAAATTCGCCATTTGCAACGAAACCTATCAAGGATGGTCCTGGGAAAAGACGTGTAACGCTGTGGCGGAGACAGGATACAACGGGATTGAACTTGCGCCATTTACCTTGGCCGATGACGTGAAAGATCTATCCCAGTCCACCAGAAAGCAGGTTCGATCAGCGGCAGTCCAGGCCGGGCTGGATATTGTGGGACTGCACTGGCTTCTGGTTTCCCCCAAGGGACTCCATCTCACCGGGCCAGATTCCGAGATTCGGGACAAAACGATTCATTATCTATGTGATCTGGCCGATTTGGCCAGCGACCTGGAAGCCCCATTCATGATCTTCGGTTCCCCCAATCAACGCAATCTAATGGAGGGTGTGACAAGAGAGGAATGTCGATCTAGGGCCATGGAGGGCGCGAGAAAGGTGGGACAACACGCCCAAGGTCGGGGTGTGACTCTCTGTATGGAGGCCCTGCCTTTCCCGGAAGCCAATTTTCTTACAACCCTACAGGAGGTCAGAGAGTTCGTGGAGGAGGTGGATCATCCCCACGTTCGAATGATGATGGATGTCAAGAGCGCTAGCAGCGAAAATCAACCCCTGCAAGATCTCTACCAACGACACAAGAGCTTCATCCAGCACATTCACGCCAACGACGCGAACCGACGAGGACCAGGCTTTGGAGACACGGATTTCGTTCCCTTGATAAAAACCCTGCTGGACCATGATTACCAGGCCGCCGTGTCCGTGGAGGTGTTCGATTATTCTCCGGATCCGGAAACCATAGCGAGGATAAGTCTGGATACCCTTCGTAAAGCCTTCAAGGAGGCCCAATCCGTTTGAAAAAAACCCTATGGATGACGGGAAACATTCTATGTCTTCTGGGATTCTCTTCCTTCTTTGAGCACAACTGTCTCGCTCGGACAGATCCCATCTTGCAGGCTGCAAGAGCATTTCACTACCAAGGAGCCTGGGAAAAGGCTTTGAAACTCTACATCGAATTGGCATCCCAGCCTGAACATTCTCCAGAAGCTCTGCTCGCCGTAGGCGCCCTCTTGGAGGAACGACAGGGCGACTTCGACCGGGCCAAGAAGATCTATCGCAAAGCCATCCGAAGCGGTTTCACCCCTCGGGAAGCATCTCTTTGGCTTGCCTTCATTGAAGGCAAGTACACTCAGGACCTGTCCACCCCTGATGCGTGGTCCAAAGATCCCCTGGCCTATTGGCAAAGGAAATACGCCTGGACCCACGAAAATCTTCGCGACAGCGCCTTATCCCATTTCTGGCACGCGGCCCACCTCGAGCAGAAACAACGTCCCCTGGGAGCGCTCGATCATCTACTACAATGTTCCGCGTTGCAAGACTTTCCGGAAATTGTTCTTCTCAAACAGGGGTTGCTTCTTCTCGAACAAGGAGAATTTCAGGACGCGATGGATTCTTTCATCTCCTTCCTGGAATGCCATCCTGATCTTTCCCACCTCACGGCCAAGGAACAATCCATCGTCAGATCCGTGATCCATTATCAAGAGGGACAAGATTTTCGAAAGGATGGCAGACTCTCCAAAGCCAGGGAATGCTTCGCCCATTCGCTCAAAGAATTCGATGGTCTACCGCATATATACTCTGCCATGGCCGAAACCTTGATGGCTTTGGGAAAAGACGATCTGGCGGTGAGAGCCTATAGGGAAGGGCTCCAACGCGATCCCTTTGCGGTTTCCATGCACAGGGGTCTTTGTCTCGCGCTGGATCGTCTCGGGAAACCTCTCGAACTGGCCAAAGCCTATACCAGGTACCGGACCACGATGGGAACGCTACACGATTCCGATACGTTTACAGTATGGGCAGAAGGCAAACTTCGAACGGTCGAAGAATCGCTGTCCCAAAGACGAAACCAGGTCCAGGATCCTGCGGAACTTCACAATCTTGGTGTACACTATCTTGAACTGGAACTCCTGGAGCTGGCCGAAGACGCGCTCAAAGCCGCCTTGTTCAGGGGTAGCAATGCTTCATCAACATGGGGAAGTCTGGGAAATTGCCTTATGGCCATGGAACGCTTCAAGGAAGCGGGCGAAGCCTATGAGGCCGCGCTGAAGCTCGATCCGAACAAGGAGACCACTCGGGCCAATTTGGCCCATATTCTTCTCATGGAAAAGAAGCACAACGAAGCTCGTTCTCACTATGAATTCTTGATAAACTCAAAACATCGATCCATGCAAGCGGACGCCCATTACAACCTGGGGATCATCCATCTGGAACAAGGAAACAGGGAAGAAACTCTCAAGGAATTCGCTCTGGCAATCGCGTTGGAGTCAGGCCATGTGCGCGCCCATAACAATCTGGGCATCATTCAGGAACAACTCGGCTTGATGGATCAGGCCGAGCAATCCTATCTACGCGCGATCCTTCTGTCCCCTTGGCACAAGACGGCCAGACTCAACTTGGCCACGCTCCTTCTGCGAGAGGATCGACCTCAGGAAGCCGTTTTGTGCCTGCGTCCCCTTCAAAGAACACCTCTTTGGGATGAAGAGACAAACAACCTTTTACAGCGTGCCTCCTCGAATCCTGGAAACGAAAAGGAGTAGGTCCATGGTGGACACGATTCTTTGGAATGGCCATGAAATCCTGATCATCGACCAGACCCTTCTCCCTTTGGAGGAACGAATTCGAAGGCTCGCCACCGTGTCGGATGTATGGGAATCCATCAGGGTTCTTCGAATCCGAGGGGCCCCCGCGCTTGGCATAGCCGCGGCGTTCGGGGTCGTTCTGGCCTCGAAAACAGCCGCGTCTTCGAATCGCACGGAACTCGACAAGACCGTCAAACAAGCCTGCGAGTCCCTTCGAACCTGCAGACCCACAGCTGTCAATCTCTTCTGGGCCTTGGATAGGATGGAACGTCTCTTGTCGTTATTTCCCCAGGCGTCTTCCGAAGAGATGGCCAACAGCCTTGAAGCGGAAGCATGCAGGATCATGGAAGAAGACAAACAACGATGCAGGGCGTTGGGGGAATACGGACACGCCTTGTTGGAAGATGGTGATTGCGTCCTAACCCACTGCAACGCGGGCGCGTTGGCCACAGCGGACTTTGGTACCGCCTTGGGCGTGATCTACGCCGGACATGCTGCCGGCAAGAGATTGCGTGTTTTCGCCGATGAAACCCGTCCTCTTCTCCAAGGGGCGCGTTTGACCTGTTGGGAACTCGGAAAAGCGGGAATCGAGGTGACCTTGATCTGCGACAACATGGCTGCCCAGGTCATGAAGGAGGGACGGGTTCAAAAGGTCATCGTGGGCGCGGACAGAATCGCGATGAATGGAGATACCGCCAACAAGATCGGCACTTATTCCGTGGCCGTATTGTCCCGACACCATGGCATCCCCTTCTTCGTGGCCGCCCCCCTATCCACCGTCGATCCCGCGTGTCCGGATGGCCAATCCATCACGATCGAGCAAAGAGCCGAAGAAGAGATCACCGAGGGGCTGGGTCGAAGAATCGCTCCGAAGGGAACCCGAACCTACAATCCCGCCTTCGACGTCACCCCAGCGAAACTCATCGACGCGTTCATCACCGAAAAAGGGATTGTCCGCCCTCCCTACGCTTCAACCCTCTGTTCCCTGTCGGCAAAGGAAGAGCCCCATGATTGATATTCATTGCCATATTCTTCCGGGTCTGGATGACGGTCCCAAATCCATGGAAACGAGCGTGGCCATGGCCAGGATGTCCTATGAGGATGGAACTCGAACCCTCGTGGCCACCCCACATATCAGGGAAGGTTTTTTCACCGCGACCCCGGACGTGATCCAAGAAAGCGTGGAATCTCTCCGCGTCTCTCTCATGGAGGCTGGTGTGGAAATGGAGGTTTTGAGTGGGGCAGATGTTCGCATCTATCCGGAGATGTTGTTTGAGCCATCGGGACTGATCCCTTTCACTCTTGGCCAGAACGGACGTTACTTCCTCCTTGAATTCGCGGACGAACTTCTTCCTCCCGGCGTCAAACGCCTGGTGGAGATCCTTTGCGAAGCGGGATTGACTCCCATCATCACACACCCGGAAAGGAATTTCGTCCTCACACGAGAACCCCAACAACTCTATGAACTGGTTCTTGCCGGCGCTCTGGTCCAAGTGACCGCAAGCGCCCTAGCTGGAAGACAAGGCCCCCTCCAGGAGAGATACATCCGTCTTCTCATGGAACATCGAATGGTCCATTTCCTCGGCACAGATGCACACTCCTTGGACAACCGTCCTCCCATTCTCAGCGAGGGACTCGCGGCCGCCAAGGAAATTCTGGGCGCGATCGAGGCAGACCGTCTCGTGAGGGACAATCCCCAGGCTGTTCTCTCTGGGAATCCTGTCGAGCCTCCCGTTCCCCAGCCTTTCGGTCCCCCCACCGATTTGGGGCGTTTTTCGTACAAACCCAACCATGGAGGCTGGTTCAGACGTCTACTGGGTAGATAGGGAGATGGCATGAGACAAAGATTGTCTTTCCTGTTTGTTGCGCTGCTTGTGCTGATTTTGGAATCCACGGGCAACCCACAGAATCATGTCGCCCTTTCCGTGGGCACAATCACGGCAAATATCGCCCTCATCAGGACAGGTCCCACCACCAACTGCGAAGACGTGGCCAAAGTCCTTCAAGGCGACGGACTGATGGTACGAGATGAACGTTTTGGCTGGGTTCAAGTGGATCTGCCCCCATGGTCCACGGCATGGATTCACCAGGATCTGATCCGTCTGGAGGGCATGGAAGAATCTGAAAGCGAACCCCGTCTTTTAGAGGATCAAGCGAAACCTTCCCTTCAAGAAATCCTCCGTTTCGGCGTAGTGCCTGGAAATCGAGTCAATCTCAGAAGCCGTCCCGGCATGAATCACACGACTCTGGGCCAGACCGGCTCAGGGATTCGGCTGCGATGCACTGGACGATATGGGGAGTGGATCCGCGTTCAAGCGCCTCCAGGACTCAGGGGATGGATCCAGGGGGATCAAATCTCCATTCATCCTCTGGATCTTCTTTGCTCTGAACTGGTAGATGTATTGTCTGACGAGAAGGTCTATTCGTTCTGTGGACTTTGCGAGAAGGGAGGGTTTCTGCATCACCCCATCCCTGGGGTCTTCGCCCAGATGGATCCTGAATCCATCTGGGCAAATCACCTGGGCCAATGGGTTTGGGTGGCAGCTCGATACGATCTGGGAGATCTTCCACGCGGCCATCCAAGGCTGAATGTCCTGGCCATCCAAGGCTGGCCCACAGAGGAAGGAAATCAACCGTGAGCATGGAAGTCTTTTCCCGAAAGCTCTTGGACAAGCTTTCCACCGTTCTGCTCGAGGGAGAAACTGGAACAGGAAAGGAAGTCCTGGCCCGGGCCATTCACGTGGACGTGCGATTTGTCGCGGCAACCAACGTTAACGTGAAGGATCGAATCGCAGAAGGAACTTTCCGTGAGGATCTCTATTATAGACTCAACGTCGTATCCATCCTTGTCCCGCCCTTGAGGACAAGAAAGGAGGACATTCCTCTTCTGGCGGCGCATTTCCTCTCCCAAATCGCCAAGGAACACGCCATGAAACCAAGAGAGATCTCCAATGGTACGCTGGGAGTTCTGCAGGACTGTGACTGGCCGGGCAACGTGAGACAACTCAGGAATTGCATTGAAACCATGATGGTTCTGAGTCCAAACAATCCCCTCTCCATTGAAGACATCCCCAAGGATGTTTTGCCTTCGATTCCATCTTGGCGACCCACACTCACGCAAGAAGGATCCCCAAACTCCAGCACCATTTCTGGAACAGAATCCACCTTGGAACAGATCGAGCGTCAAGCCATTCTGGATGCCTTGCGGCACACAGGCAACCGTACAGCCGCCGCTCGAAAGCTCAAGGTGAGCCGAAGCACCCTATACAGGAAAATGAAGCGATATGGACTGGAACTCCCTGACCGGAAAGGAAGCCAGTGATGTTCAAACACCCCCTTTTCATGATCCTCCTGCTCATCCTGGGACTGATACATCCAGGAATCGCCGACCTGCCCATAGGAAGCGAAATGATCGGCATCGAAGCCAGCGCAACCCGTCTTCCCAAGCCTTGGAATGGCTGGACACGAATTCCCCTCACCTTGGGATCCGATATGAAACGTTGTATAGAAGGGACTGAATCGGACAGGGTGATTCTGCTGCTGGATATCCCCAGAAAGGACCGCTATGAACAGACCTTGTGGTATTCCTGGGCAGAAAAGACCATCATCGAGGCCAGAGCAGAGGGCATTTCCTTCTTTCAAATAGGCAGAGCGGGTTCGGATGGAGACGCTCTCTGGTTGTCTCAAGTGGACCTTTATTTCAAAGACGCCTTGATTCCCATCCAACAAAAAGTCAAGGAACATGGAGGATGCGTCGTTTTCGCCGGTGCTCCCTGGCCCGCAGATGGGGAAAACGTCAGCCGTTGGATGTTCGAATACGATATGCATGAGGCCGTAGATATTCTCGTGTCCTCTTCTCTGGACGAAGAGGAACTGGAATACCTTCACTTCTATTGGATCGCCACGAACAAGTGCGATTCCCTCTGGCTAGACTATACACGACACGACTTCTCCTCGGCCGGGCTATGGGCCTTTCCTCAGCATCTTTATCTGCTTTGGTCCCTCCAGAAATTGAACTTGTCGGAATCTCCCGCCATTTTTTTCCCACCCAGGACAGCTTTGGTCAAGGATGACCAGCGAAAGATTCTCGAGCTGGCCTGCCAGATCCTGGACGGTCCCTTATCCTATTGTCAGACAAATCTATTCCTCCACCCCACAGGAAGGACCTGTGCCATCATGGTGGGCCAAACCCAAGTGGTCGCAGTAAAAGTCGAGTCGCGATTTCCTGTCACTGTGAGTGTTCCTCCTTGCCAGAACATCGTTTTTACGGATGTATTGGGATTTTCCATGCAGGATGCCAGCGACTTGATTCTAAGAAAGAATCAGAGGGGACGGCTTCTGGCGGCCACATCGATCGAACCGCCGCAGGAGGGATTGTACCTTCAGTATCTGAGTTTTTAAGGAGACCAAAGAACCAACAACAAGGGGGGTTCAGCTTTCCGGAAGAAGCGCTCTGATTCTGGAAACAAGTTCATCGATTCGAAACGGCTTAAAAATACAATCATCGGCTCCGCTTTCCTTGCTCGCGCTCATGGCCAGTTGGGGACTTCTGGCAGTCATCAGAATCACCGGAATGTTGGCACTCCCGGGATCCTGCTTCATCTTTCTGCAAATTTCATATCCCGTGGATTTTGGCATCATGATATCCAACAAAACCAAATCAGGGCTCTCGTCCCTCACCATTTGAAGTGCCTCGTTTCCATCCACGGCAATCATGACTTCGTACTTGTAGAATTCAAGTCCCCGTCGGACCAAAGCCAACAGGTCAGCCTCATTGTCCACTGCCAAGATTCTTTGTGCCATGTTGTCGGCTCCCTACTCCAGCTACAGGAGTTCCCTCACCTGCTTCAACAAGCGCTCCTCCGTGAAATCCGTCTTCATTTCGTACATCGTAGTACCCACCTTGAGCATCTGCCTCTCCTCGTTGGACAGGTCTCGTGACGTGAAAACCATAACAGGGGTTTGAGAAAGGTTCTTGTCCTCCCTCATTCTCTGGGCGATATCGAACCCGTCCAATCCCGGGGTATTTACATCCATGATAACCAAATCCGGCTCCTGCTCGGAGATCCATTCCAGCGCGTCACTTCCGTTGTTCAGACTCTCCACATCATATCCGTGTCTACTGAGACTGGCCGCCACAAGGGTTCTCGCGTCGGTATCCGGATCCAAAACCAGAATCTTCTTCTCCGATTCCACCAGGCTCCTGCTGCAAATCGAGCCGATCACACCCAAAAATTCTCTCTGGCGCAAGGGTTTTATGATGAATTCAGTCACACCGCTTTTCAAGGCTTTTTCGCGATCATCCGTGTTGGCCATCAGAATCACCGGAATATGCTTTGTTTCTTCCTCGGTCATGATCAGCCCGATGACGCTGTAATCGTCGGACCCAGGTTTATTGGTGTTCATCACAATCAAGTCCGGATAGATCTGTTTGGACAACTCGATCGTATCCACGCCGCCTCGGGCGTGCACCGCTTCATATCGACGTTCATCCAGATACAATCTGACCAGATTGAACATGTCCGACCACCGATCGAGGACCAGGATCAATTTTCTTCCACGACGTCGTCGTTCCTTCTTGCCCCTTCTCTTGACCAGGATATTCTCCACGTGCGCCAGAAGGTGGAGCCGGTCCACCGGTTTCTCCAAGCTATCCATGACCATGATGCTGTCCACCGAGGAATAACTTCTCCGTCTTCTCGACCTCTCCCCGCCATCCCTTTCACGAAGAAAGATCACGGGAATATCCTTGGTTTCCTCGAATCCTTTCATGAGATTCACGAAAGCATAGCCATCCATCGTCGGCATCTCGGTATCTGAAATCACCACATGAGGTTTCATCATCCTTGCCAGATCCAGGGCATGCGATGCCACATGGCTTCGAACGCAGGAATATCCTTCCCGTTCCAGGTACCCTGCCACCAAGTTGACTTGGTCCACATCGTCGTCCAATACCAGCACAAGTCCTCTGGTGTCCTGCAAAATCCTCATGTTGCTCTTGTAGACATCACACTCGGCGCACCGTTTCAGCCGCTCTTCCAAGGGGTCTTCCGAGGAGAAGCAGAGATTGTCATGAATCACGGCCCAACACTTCGGATCGTCCGATTCATATTGAACACAGTCCACCTTGTGACACTTGAGATGATGCCAGCACCTGAGGAAATCCAGTCCACCCGTTGCCATGGTTTCAGAGACCCAATGGCCTCGTTTCAAGGGCAAAGAAAAGAAAAAACGGCTACCTACACCTTCCTCACTTTCGACCCAGATCCTTCCATTTTGTCTCTCCACGAGAGCTTTGGAAATGGCCAATCCCAGTCCTGTGCCATCCTTTTCCCTGGTCAAGGGATTCTCCAGTTGTTGAAACTTGTCAAAAATCGCTTCGAGTTTGTTTCTGGGGATTCCAATCCCGGTATCCTGCACGATGAACGTCATGTTTCTAGGCTCTTCCTTGACCCCCAGCGTGATGTTTCCACCCTCCCCGGTGAATTTGATGGCATTCCCCACAAGATTGGTCAGAATCTGTTTTGTCTTGCTAACATCGCAATACAAATTGGGCAGAATCTCAGGGCATTCAATCTTGATAGACAGCCCCTTTTGCACCACCAAAGGTTGCAGGTCATCCGCTACTTCCTTGATCAAACTGAGCACGTTGACCATGGACATGGAGACCTCCATCTTCTTGGATTCGATCTTGGAGAGATCGAGGAGGTCGTTGATCAATCTGGAAAGATTGTCGCTGTTGCGCTGAATCGTCTTCAAATAGTTGCGTTGGTCATCATTGAGTTCACCGGTCGCCCCAATGAGAAGAAGATCACAATAGCCTCCAATGGAAGCCAAAGGAGTTCGCAACTCGTGAGAGACGATGGAAACAAACTCGTTTTTCATCTCTTCGATTTCTCGAATTCTTGTGACGTCCCGAAAAACCGCGATTCCCCCGGCCACCGCCCGTTCCTCGTCGTAGAGCAAAGATATGCTCAGTTCCACGGTAAGTCTTTTCCCCCGCTTGGTTTCAAGAGTTTCATCGCTTACCATGTAATTTTCATTACATTGGATCGCCCGGGTCAGCGCACAATGCTTCTCGTCGACTCTGAATATCTGGGGATAAAAGGCCCCCACCGCTTCGTCTGAAAGATAGCCTGTAATTACTTCCGCCGTTTGATTGAAGTAGACGATGTGCAGGAATCGATCAAAGATCAGGACGCCTTCTGGAAGTTGCTCCAGCACCACCAGCAGACTGTCCCCTTTGGTAAGATCCAATGTTCGATTCAACATGGAATCAGGGGCCATCGCTATCCCTCAAGCCACCCTAGGCAATCTCTTGTCTATCCCGTCCCTCGATGACAGGATAAAACCCACCGGTCTCAACTGATTCCCTTGCGTAGACGAGCGAAATCCTTGGGACTCGTAGCACCAGCCAACGCATCTTCATAGGTAATGAGACCACTATCCACCAACTCCGCAAGAGCCATGTCAAAGGTCTGCATGCCTTGATGCCTTCCTTTCTCCATGGCCTCCAATATTTGTCCGGATTTCTCCTCAATAATAAGTTCCCTGATATAAGGAGTAGCCACCATAATCTCCACCGCCGGGACCAATCCCCTGCTTCCGATCTGAGGGATGAGTTTCATCGCCAGGATTCCCTGCAACGCCGATGCCAACTGGTTCCGAATCGGCTTCTGCATGTAATCGGGAAATGCATAGACATATCGCGATATGCTCGATACTGCATCCGAGGTATGCAAGGTACCAAGAACCAGATGGCCCGTCTCAGCAGCCACCAAAGCGGTATGAAGGACCTCCGGATCCCTCATCTCGCCTATCATAACCACATCCGGGTCCTCCCGAAAAGCGTTTCTCAAAGCCGTGTTGAAATCCTTGGTGTCCATGCCCACTTCACGCTGGGTGATGATGGACTGGTGATCCTTATGAATGAATTCGATAGGATCCTCAATGGTAATCACGTGCCATTTTCGGGTCATGTTGATATGGTGCACGATCGCAGCGAGGCTGGTGGATTTTCCGGACCCTGTGGGCCCGGTGACCAGGACCAACCCCTTCCTCTGCGCTACCAGCTTGGTCACAGTCCTGGGAAGATGAAGCATGTCCAGGTCCAGAATGTCATAGGGCACAATCCTGACCGCCAGCTGAACTGAACCACGAGACCGAAACCCATTGACGCGGAATCGGGCGACACCAGGCAATCCAAAGGAAAAGTCCAACTCGTCCCTTTGCTCGAAGAACCGCCTCTGTTCTTCGTTCATCATGTCATAGGCGATCTTGAACGTGTCCTCAGGGGTCAGTTTGGGAAAATCCTCCAGGAATGTGATTTGGTTGTCGATCCTCAAGATGGGTGCGTTACCGACCTTGACATGCATATCGTATGCCGTC
>Ga0209498_1000891_pt1 | contig 18502 bp, 23 predicted proteins | sample WalLakDeSediment_FD_184131 | JGI IMG/M metagenome (GOLD analysis project Ga0209498, IMG submission 184131) | Lake sediment microbial communities from Walker lake, Nevada to study Microbial Dark Matter (Phase II) - Walker Lake 11/02/13 Deep... | ecosystem: Environmental > Aquatic > Freshwater >... | reverse complement strand
AAGGTTGTAAGTGTCAATAATCTCAACCATAGCCGCAGCTTGTCTATCATACTCTGTTACTGTTTTACCTACTTCTTTATTTACATTTCTAATTGCCAATTCTATTGATTCTATCTTCTCTAATTGACTTAGAATGTTACCTTCCAGGCTCATAATAATTGGACTTGGTTTTCTAATTCTAGGTAATTTTGCTAGTTCCTCAAACATTTCACGATCGGGTTCTCTAGTCATTCCATACCCTTCTTTCCATGTCCACATACGCCTACCAAGGCTTGCTTGTTCAGACTCTAACAACTCTTGAAGCCTTTTTAATTGTAAGTCACCAAGTTCATCAAGAGGAATAAACGTAGTTTTTGAGAAGTCCATATCTTCGGCAGAGGCTCTTAAAGCCGTTGCCAATTCCATTGGTACTCTCTTAAAGAAAGCTTCTGTTTCTTTAGCCATTAATTGTGCAGCTGTCATACCGCTAACTTCAATAGCATGCCCTATAGCACCACCAATCAGAGAGCCGGCTGCCATACCAACAATACCAAACTTAGCACCAGCCATAGCACCTATAGCACCACCTATACCGGCTTTATCTGACTTGTATAGCTCCCTCATTATCATACCACCGGCAATTATACCGAAAGTAGTACCAAGAGTGCCCATAGGTTTAATTAGAGCCTTACCAAAAGTATTAGCATGGTCTTTGATGCTTGCACCAACACCAGCCCAAGATTGTTTTGCCAGTTCTTTTGCATCTGGTCTGACTGCTTGAGTTGTTATAATTGGTGTAGGTGCTTTTGTCCACTGACCAGCAGGATCTCTCCAAACTGTCCTTGTACCGTATGTTTCTTGCCTAGCTTGATGACTCATAGTAGAAAATACTTGTTGTTGCTTTGGTCCAATGCCAAACAGCGGTGAAACCTTTCCAGTAGCACCAACAATTTGTTGTTTAGCTAAACCTAAACTCTTCCACAACCCAGCAGCCATCATACTTTTACCTATTCCACCAAGCCACCCAGCAACCGCAATCTTTGTCAAAACTAAGAGAGCAATTTTTAATCCAACAAAAGCCGCTGTTAATTGTGCTACTAATTTAATTGTCTTAGCCAAATTTTCATCCAGACCAGACATCCAATCAAAAGCACGAGCAAGACCTTGCATAAGTTTTGTTAATTCTTCTATAGCACCAGAATTTTGTCCTAACGCAAACAAAAACTTACTTTGCGCAGCAGTCATCTGATCCCAAGCATTGATTAAAGTATTAACTATTCTCTCGTTAGCAACTAATGCCTCATTTTGAGCATTTGATGAAACTACTGACACTTTTACAGCAGTATCCCAGTTTTTTAGAATAGCCTGAAACTGAGCATACCTTCTCTGACCAGCACCAGCAGCTTTAGAAATTTCAAGCAATTGACTATGACTAAGAGCCCCAGTCATTCTTAGCGATGATAATTCACTCATTATATCCCAAAAAGATCTGAACTCTCCAGTAACGTCTCTAGCTGCTATACCGAAATTTTGTAGTAGACTTATAGACTCAGGATTATATAGAGTAGACATCAATGCCCTAATGGCATTACCAATTTCAACTGGACCCAACGTAACAGACTCACTAAGGGCAGCGATAAGACCGTTAATTTGATCAACACTTACTCCAGCAGACTCAGCAGCAGCCGCCATAACAGCAAAACCTTGTGCAAGATCGTTAATAGAAACACCAGCACTCCTAGACACTGCAACCCATTTATCAAGTAAGAATATACCTTCGTGCAGCTGCATACCAGTCTGTCTTAGTGAACCCACAAGCACATTAATAGCTTGATCAAACTGCATTCCAGCTAAGTTACCAAGAATAGCAGCATCACGAAGCATAAGTTGAGCAGTTGCCGCCCTTTTAGTTTGGTCTTCTAATCCAGCAGTTGCTCTTAAGGCTAAGTTCATGCCAGTCATGACTTGCTGAATCGGCATACCCATACGAATGGCAACATCAGATGCTTCCTCAAAGTATGTTTTTAGATCCTTACCAGCTATTCTAGTTGTAATTCCTATTCTTTCTAATGAAAGCTCTAAATCTTTCCAAATTTGTACAGCTTCTTGTACTTTTTTGATAGTTCCAATAACAGCAGTGGTAGCAACCATCCAAAAGCCAACTTTTAGAACAGCTTTACCAATGGCAGAAGTCATATTATCAAAGCTCAAGCCACCCTGTTCAACTGCGCGTCCTAAAGCTAAAGACCGATCTACTCCAGCTTGACCAGTATCCTTAAACGATCTAAGCCAACCAACATGATCTTTTATCTTTTCTGTAGACCAACCAAAAGCTTCACCATATTTTTCAACAGAAGATATAGAACCCTCTATCCAGCGGTTTGCATCTTGAAGGGCCCTAACATCCAGCGCCTTTTTATAATCTTCTGGTGTAAATTTAGCCATTATTCTTCTACCTCATTTTCATTCCATGCTATATTAAATTCAGTTTGAGCTTTATCATCAAACACTCTATTAAACCACTCCTCTAATTCATCAGGATTATCCCAGATACTTTCTGGGGGTCTTTTTTCTTTTGGTAATTCATTCCAACTATCTATTTGCATTCTCTTTCTTATCAAGTAAGAAAAAGTGTATGGAAGCATACTAGCATCTCTAAACAACGCACTAAACTTCAAATTTGTATGTTGGACAACATGCCACATTCCAGCAAACACGCCGTCCCTGCTTAGTTTTTTAGTTGTTCACCTGTTAGTTCTAATTTTAGATAAGCGTCTATAAGTTGTCTTTTTAGATTTGGTGATGTGTTTCTAAAATCTTCAAAATCCGCAAAAGCTTTAGTTTTGAATGTAGAATCTTTATGCGTGCCAGAAAATATACAGTACTCTCTAAAAATAGTACTAAACTCATCTAAACATTTAGCATTTATTGAAGACTCAACAAAAATATCTTTTAGTTCTTTAATAGATAACTTCTCTAATTCAACTTTACGTTCCTCAGACTTTTCTTCCATCTTAGCTCTGAGTTTTTCAGCTTTTTCGTTAGCTAATTTTTCTTCAGCTTCTTGTTGATTTTCTCTTTCTTCAAGAGTATCTGCATCTTGTGGTACTTTTATTTCAAATATCTCACTCCCCAAATCCGCAACTGCTAGATCTCTAAAATTAGAAATCTCAGACATGAGTGTACCATAAATCAAATCCTCTTTCTTACGATCATCAATATCTAAAAAAAGTGCTTGATGTTCTACGCTGTTAGTGTCTTTTAACTTTCTTCTTAATTTTCTACTAGAGACAAGAGCATATTGTTGAGCTTGTTGATAATCAACATCACCCACCAACCTAACATATAATGTATCTAAGACATTATTATCTCTATCTTTTATTTCTACTTTTTCGTTCCACCTAAAAAGGTGCGCTAAGTCTTTATTCATATTCCTCTCCTAAAAAATAAAGGGGAGCCCAAACACACGAAGTGCCTAAGACTCCCCTTAATAAGCTAATTAAAGCTTCCCTTTGGTCTTAATAATTATGCTGGCGCAGAACCAGAATAAACAATACATTGAGCATCATCAGAAGTAAATGAGAATGTTGCTGTCATTTGTCCACCAACATTAGAAGTTGTTCCATCTGAAGTAACTCTAATATATGGTACTCTAACAGTTTTCAATACAGTATCTGGATCTGCTGGGTCCTTAATAATTATATCTAACTGTAATTTTTGAGTGTCATATTCATCAACTCCCCACTCACCATCTGTTGAATCTTTATCTCCAGTAGTAAGTAATGCAACCATTTCATTATCAGTATCCATCACTGAAATATCACCAGTAATATCTGGTGGGTCTACAATATAACCAACTACAGATGTATTACCCATCTCAAGAATCTTAGTGTTAGGATAGGTTCCCCTAATAGTAACACTTTGAACTCTATACATGTGATTAGTGCCAATTTCAATTGGTATATTCTTACCACGAATAGCAGGTGGTACAGTAGCATCAGTTATATTTGTCCAATTCATTACACCGCTAAGTGTGTGATATACTGCTAAGTAATACTCAGTAGTGCCACCACTAACAGTAACGTCTTTTCCAGAAACACTATAGTTATCACCTTCTTTAAGCCACTCACCATCCACAATCATACTTATAACATAGTCTTCATTCTTTAATTGTTTTGGATTATAAGTTAACTCACAAGCACCCGCAGTTAAATTACCAGAATCAACAATAACATCATTAGCAAAGTATCTTTTTTCACTTCCACCAAAACTGTACTCCTCTGTACTTTCTCCATCTACTGAATAAGTATAAGTAAAGTCAGTAACCATCATATACTTTGCGTGAATACATTTTAAATGTTCCGCAACATCTGCTTGCCTAATATAAGCAATTAAATCACAATTCTTTAGATTCTCAATATCTACACCCTCAGCTGGATAGTCATTAGGATCATAGCCAGTTAAGTAAGAAAAAATCTTGTGAGATACATCAAAAGCTTGAACTGTAGCAGTAACCTCTGGCACATCGGTAATAATACCGGCATGCTTTGGATTACCAAGTTCATTAATTGTGGTACTAGGCATATTTACAGGAATGTCCAACCTTTGTACACGATGAGCAAAGAAATCACCAGAAGGCCCAACAATTCTCAATTTCGTGTCCTTAAAAGGAACTGCAACTCTTTTTGCCATTTTATTTATCTCCTATTATCCCCTCTCAAATTATCCTTGTAACCAATTCTTCCTTTATACCTTTTAAATCCTCACCTTTATTTGAATCCGAAATCATTTTTCCTAACCTTGAGAGTAATAACCTTAATATTTATTTAACCTTACCGCGCCTGCGTAGTAACTGTACTAAAAGTTATTGTCATACGCCAAAATTTCTTTTCCGATAATGATGGAAACGCATAAGAAGGTCTCATACTTCTATTTTCTACCATAGCCCATTCTATTATTCTTAAATCAACTCCAGCTAAACTTTTTCCATCTGTTCTAAATCCACTAGAATAGTCTCTTATTGGAATTGCTTTATCTAATTCTTGAAAAATAATATCAGACAACTCATCTCTTTGTGCATCATTCATTGCAAAAACATCAATGGCCCAAGTACGTCTAAACCAACTAGAACCCATCTCACCACCGTGATCAACAGTATTACTGTGTTCAACAGAAACACATGGAACTTCTAATTTATCATTTTCTACTTCGGTATAAGGATAACTATCTACAACTCTTTTAACCTTGTTACCAAGAAGGTCTTTAATAAAGAAATATATACTTAAATCTTCTTGTCTAAATTTACCTAATACCATTTAACCACCATTTCTTATAAGATGTATTAATAAACCAACTATAACAGGAATCAAGACATATAATATACCTTCTATACGAAAACTTCTTGATTTATCTTCCATTTGAGATCCGATTACAGCATCTACCTTCATATCAACATCATCAAACCTACCTTCAATTTTATCAACTTGTTTAGACATATATTGCATACGAAGATTAGCTTCTTTACAAGGTAAATTAACTACTGATTCTACTAAACGTTCATAATCTTCTTTTTTCCAAGTATTAAATTTTTCTTCCAACAAAAACTCTTCCATATTAACTCCTAACGAGGTAAAAACCCACCCCATTTTTTTAATACCACACCAGAACTATCCAATATGAACCCTCTGCCAGTTAACCTTCCCAACCCGTCTATTTTAGTTGTGCCAGATATAGAAAAAATTGTTTGTCCCTTAGTTGAAGTCCAACTATATCCAATATTTGTTTTTTCGTTATGAACAACAGAATCTATACGATAATCAGCAAATAAAGATGTTGGTTTAGCTAATAATGCACGAACATCAGACACAACACTTAAAAACGTTGCTTTCATTTGCATATCATAAGTGGGTGCAAAATTAGTAAGTGTACGTCTTGGATGATGATGAGGATATGCGTTATGACCATTACCATTTTCTATTATTTCACAAAATGGAGCAATTCCAGCACCGCGCATCAAAGCCAATCTAGAATCTACTATTTGTTCGTACTTTTTTTCATTACCAATAAGTAACCCTCTCCAAGCATTATAAATAATTTTCCAACCTTCTAGTGTACCACCAGGATGAACAAGTTTTTGAATATCTATTAAATCATTTGTATCCCCCAAAGCTGGAACATCCACAAACTTTGCTTGTATCTTACCTATTTTATCCCAATAATATCCAATATGATGTTTTTGTGATAATGCATGTTCCATTACATCATAATAATAAGGATATCTAGCATACTCACTTATAGACATCATATCTTGAAAATAAGCTTGTTTAAGAAACCCATTTAATCTTTCTGCTACTATTAAGGCTCGTGTTTCTATAATAGATGTAACTTCTCTAATCAAATAATAATACATCGAGCCAACGGGATCTGCACCAGCAGCCAGTAAAACACCGTCTGGATTAAAGTTATGTACACTGTGATCAAATTCTATTATCATTCATCATTTATGCCTTCAACATCTATGCCTATTACAGTAAATACTGAACGAGTGAAGCCATTCATATTATCTAAAAATATTTTTCTTACCTTTGTAAAAGTTTCCTTATGACCTATTTCTTCTTCTAAATCATTAAGAGCAAGAGCACAATATCTCTTTTTTCTCTTGTTAATAAGCCTAATTATTTCTATTTGTGGAAGACCTTCTAATTCCTTACTCATAACCTACTCCTTTCCAACTAACCTACACACAAATCTAATTCTATCTCGTGTAGGAACACCTCTTTTAATTGTTTTTAATATTCTAAATTCTCTATCATCAGAATATAAACGTTTAATTCTAACTATTTGATCATCAGACAATGAATCTATATCTATTGTCATTATACAATCACCAACCAAAACTTCACCAGCAATCCCCCAATCCGACTCATCACCAGTCCGATGTCTAACATGTGTATTAACTACAACACTTTCATCAGAAACTAACCAATAATTTCCCGAACACGTTAAGCAAAATTGATTTAAACTTAACTTGTTTACACTATCATACATATTTAAACCACTACATACAGTACAAGCAGTTGTATCACCACCCATTACAAAAGTAACAGGTTGACCAATAGCGTCTCTAATTGAATCTTTGATAGCTTTAGTTTCTGGAAAGTTTATCATTATATTCCTTAGACAAATAAGATTTATTACTTAACATCTCATTAATAATAGTATTAAATTGATTGGAGACATAATCCCAAGAAAATATTTCTTTTTGTACGTGCTCATAACATTTTTTACTTATTTGTTTCAATTCTTTTCTGTTAGTGTATAAATTATCTAATATTGATGCAAGACTATCAATATCAATAACCCCGCCTTCTGTGTTAATACCGCCAGTAAGTACTTCCCACTCCTTAATATCTATTAAAGGTGCAACACCTTCCCATAATTCCTTACAAGCAGAATGGTTAGGTACTACTTGTGCAACACCACAAGCCGCACTTTCAAATGGACTTAATCCAAACCCTTCTCCCATAGAAGTCATTACATGAACATCTGCAGCGTTATAAATTTTGCAGAGTTTACTTAATGAAACTCCTGCAGCCGGAGAAAAATTTTCTTGATCAGATATTAAAAATTTATCATCTATGCCCCACCTTTTAGCTAAATCTATAAGATTCCAACCCATATCTTTAACACACCCGTGATAGTAAAATAAAATATTATCATTATTAGATTTTGTGCTTAACCATAATCTCATAGCTTTAAGAAACAAATCTAATCTTTTTCGTGGTTGATTCCTATTAACATTTTGAACTACAAAAGCGTCTTCTGGTATATTAGCTAAAAATTTTCTCGCGTCATCAATTGGATAAAATTCATCAGTATCAACACCGTGACCTATTATATCAATATTAACACTATTATTTGCTTCTAGTATACCATTCTTAGCAAAATTTGTATAAGTACCTATTCTCGCACCAATACTATCAATAGTATTAATCCAAATATCACTCACCGGTAACGCATCTACTGGTGAATATGTAAATATTTTATTATCTTTTGGTATATGTTTAACATACTCTGATACTATCCACAAATCATTATTTATTACTATAATATCTGGTTTTTCTCTATCAATTACATCTTGTAATCTGTGAAAACCATATACGTTGCCACCAAAAGCTGCTGGATATATTCTAAACATTCCTTCATAACGATGAGGATACCCTATTGGATGATTAATACCCAGAACAGATATATCATAATTACCAGTTTGATACAACCCTTCAAGAACACTTTGTGAAACTCTGCCAAATCCAGTGGTAACAGCTGGTGAATCTCCACACCATAATAATTTAATTTTTCTATCCATACCTCTCCTTAGCTCCAAGCCGTTTTCTTTATATTTAACAACCTTGGTGTGTTACTTATTTCGTTATTATCATTTACATGAATTAATAAATAACAAGAATTACCATGAAACTTTAACGCACTAGTACCAAAACCATGATCAAAATAACTTAACGGCTTTTCATACTTAAAATAAAACTTATGTGTATCTCTTAAATGTCCATAATAAATAGCACGAACATTACTTTTTAACAAATCTGTTTTTTCTTTCTCATTAATTATAAAAGGATGATGAGAAAACAATATATGATATTTATCATTATTCAGCCTATCCACCAACCAATTGTACTGCTCTAAATCTTCATTTTTAATTGTTGAGCCCCAACCGTTGTAAAAACTATGACCAAGAAACGATGTATCTATAAACTCTAAATCATAACTACTAAAACTTAAACTTTTATATCTGTCTCCAAATGTTTTATCCCACAAATCACCACTATCATAATCACCTGGGACAGTTACAACATTGTGTTTTATTTTACTAATACTGTTCTTTGCTTTATCAAATAACTCTTCACTTCTACTATTGACAATATCTCCAGTAAACACAACAACATCAACATCCTCATTATTTATTTGATCTATCATCGGTTCTAATAAGTTTTTGTGTGCTGAAATATGAATATCTGATACTTGAATTATCTTTAATATTGTACTCATCATCCTCTCCTTTTAATTAATTATACCACATAAGTAAGTAGTTGTCAACACTTAGCCAATACTACCAACTTTAACACCGTCAATATTAGCTTCTTTATAACTTTTTTGTGGGTCTTCTAAGGTATTAATTAATTGCTTCAAATACTCTATAGTCTTAATAGGTTTATTCTCTCTTTCAGCAAACTCTAGTAATCTTTTTACTGGTACTGGTGAAGTAAACTTATCGACTCTTGGTTTCATTTTGCTAAAAGATTTTTTAAGTAAATCAATAAGATAACCATCTGTAACAGCATTTACCTCATCTAGTTCAGTAGTATACTCACCAATCTCTATTAGATAACCATTAACAATAGCAGCTTTATTTGCCTTTTTAAAATACTTTTCAGCTTCCTCATCAAAAACTTCAACCACCATACCGTCAATATCTGCTTCAGGATTTGTTGGGTTCCCTTTTAACAAAAATTCATCCTGATCTCCACGTTTATTTAACATTCTACCACCCACAGAACCCTTTATAGACTTTTTCCAAAACTTTGGATAATTCATAATTATACTCCTTTATTATTTTTATACTGAGCTTCTGATCCTCTCTTCCGCACCAGTTAACGGAACCAATGTTCCGCCGATGGGAGGGTTAAACCTCCCACTTAGATTATCTGTCTAATCTAATAACAGCGACGTTCTCCATTTGATCAAATAAAAGACCGTACTGTTGGTAAATCCTAATATACCAAGTTGGTGGAGCTGTACTCATGTCAACCCACTGATCTTCCCTAGTATCACCGTAAGTAATAAACTCACCGCAATTATCACCAATCACGACAATCATGTTGTCCTTGATTAATGGGGTTCTATCATATGGGTTATCATAAACTTGCTCTAACGAAACAAAGTTCGCACCATAGTATACACCAAACCAACCAGTTCTCTTAATTTCCTCCAAAGCTGAAGGAACAGGTAAACCAGCAGTAGGTGAAGCTATTTCGCTTGCAATAGGTACTCTGTACCCAGCAAACTTAGTAATAGGAGCCAGAGCTGTTCTTCTACCAACTATAGACTTAATTAAACCTGCGGTATCAGACATATAGTCGATAACATCTTCTAACACAGTCCTAGTAATAGGACCAGTCATGTAATAGAAGTTGTTTTCATCATGAATAGTAGCCAAGGTGTACATAGCATTTAATACCTTAGTTACATAGAAATCAGAAAGCTTGGCAGTCATCTCCCTACGAATGTCATCGACTGTACCAATCTCACCTGACTCAATTTCCCACTCGTTATGTGAAACTTGTGCATATGCTTGGTCTAATACATAATTCACAACTTCTTTAACAGTAATCTGGCTAGATAGAGTTGTCTGACCTGGAACTAATTGTCGAATCTCGATACCTCTACGAACCTTTTTGATCAACGCGTCACCTGGGTTAAGCGTTCTAGTATTAAGGAACATCCCTACGATATCTTTGGTTATATGCTTCAATTTGTTATGACAAGTCATTTCTGCTTGCCCACCACCTTTATTTTCGATGGTGTTCAGACTATATCACTATCCATTGGTTTTCTACTATACAATGGATATTGAGCGTTCGGAAGAAGTTTATATTCAAATGATGGTTTTATAAATGGTTTAACACCATCTATAAACTTTCTAATTAATTCATATTTTTGAATTGTAAGATTGTATTTTAATCCACCAATTGTATGTATATGTTGTATACTAAATAAAATATCAGTTTTATCTTTAATTGCTCGCTGTAACATTACTTGTTCAGCATAGCAAAACGATTCTGTTGATAAAGTTAATTTATAACAATTATTCCCTTTTGGTTTTTTACACAAAGAACCGTCATCTTGATATAATATAGCTAAAACTTCCCAGTCTAACAATTTCAAATAATGAGGGTCAATCACTTTACGACCTTCTAAATAAATCCTTTCTCTCATTTTTGTAAATAAAGGATGTCTATTAGTTTGAGTCTTTATTTGTGGTTTACCACCTGTTACATTACGAATTTGTAAATAGACTGAAGTTACATAACTTAGTATATCAGCACGCCATAAAATATAATCTTCGTTGTCTATCTTCTGATTACAACCAAAACAAGCATTAATGTTTTTATTTGGTCTATTTTTAGATTTAAATAACATCAAACTACCATCACCAGTAGTAAATGCCCAAATATACTTAACTAACTGCTTTTTATCAGTTATACTAGAAGACTTATCAATCTTTAATGGATATTCTTCCATAGTCGTTACACAACTCCTTCGGAGTTAGCACGGTATTAGCATTTCAGCCTTCACCGTTTTTAGCCCAATTTTCAAATGTTAGTTACCTAACAAAGCCCCAAACAGCTTCAGGGTCAATATATTCGACAATAAGTTCAGCCAGAGTATCTCTAGCGCCCTTATCTTTTGCTAATTCAGCATAAGCTGTTTTAAATTGTTCTAATTCCATTTTATTTATTCTCCGTGTGGGTGGAGAATTAATATCCCCACCCACACAACAAACACAGTTAAGCGCTTGCTAATTCTCCTGTCTTAATAGTTAGCTCTCCCTTCGAACTGTTAAATTCAAAAACAATACCAACTCTTCCAGTAGCACCATTGTACCACTTACCCTCATCACCACCACTTCCTTTAACACTGACAGCATCACCCACGGCAAAAGTATCACCGTAGTAACAGCCAGAAGTAACTGTGTAAATACCAGCATCATAAGCTAGCATTAAAGCACCAGATAAAATTGTCTGTTCTGGACTCTTTAATCTTGGTGCAACCATTCTCAACTTAACATCAGCAGGAAGGTTCTCTTGACCCTCTGGATAAAGTCTCAACGTATATGGTTGAGAAGTGCTGTTTCCAGTTTCATCCAAAGTTGGTAAACCTTCATACAAAGGTGGTTTCTCGTTATAAATTCTAAACGCAGCCACATAACGAGCTTCCTTATCATTATCTGATGATGGAAGTTCCGCTCCTTGCACAACGTCTGGAATTGATCTACCAGTAGCAGGAACAAGCTTCACAGCAAGCCCAGCTTTAATATTTTCCTGCGCTACGCAAGGAACTGCTGTACCTTGTAGTTTAATTTCCATATTTTTACTCCTCTAATTATTTCTCACCGCTCTTCATTTTCCTAAGACCGTCTCGAACGACTTCAACTTTATTAATCTCTTCATTAGGAATTTGAGGAACTTTTATGCTTGCTGAAGCTTTTGCTCCTTTTTTCATTTCACCCATCTTAGAAATAGTTAATTTCAAGATGTCATCGGACATACTAAGCCAATACTCTGATTCAGCTTCAACATCAGTTTCAATTTCAGCCTCTTCTAATAAGGTCTTAATATTCTTTATCCTCTCCGCTTTTTCAGCAGCTTCTTCTGCACTACGCTTGAACTCTCTTAAAGATTCAAGCTCTTCTTTATAGCCTGTTAACTCTTGAGTTAAAGCATCTACTTGAGATGCCTTTTCTTCAAGTTCGGCTTTTGACGAAGACAAAGATTCATTCTCGTCTTTCAAAGCCTTAACTTCTTTCTCAAGAGCATCGACTCTTTCAATATTTTCCATGTTATTTTTCTCCTTCTCTGGGTCATCTAAAACAGTGCAATCACAAAGTTTTTCCGATTCTTCTACATTATCTTGAACAATCGTTTCTACCTCTGATTCTGCTATAGAAGGAACACCAGCAACCAATATTTTTCTTATAGACATAAGTTGAGGAGTTGGTATATTATTTAAATTAATCATCATATTACACCTCAACGGTTTTTTCTCTCCTTCTCATCAATTCATCGTCTATAGCTTTTAGAAGATTGAATGAATCGATTTCGACTAAAGGTGTTCTACCTTCGTAGGCTGGAGTTCGTACCGCTGTTATTGCTTTTGTGGTTGTATCTTTTAACCACTCAACATCTTCTTCTATTTGGGAATCTTTATATCTAATTTCCCAAGAAAAATTAACAGCATTGCCACCAGCCATTTCTTGTTTAAAAAACTCAACAACATCTGGTGATTCATCGTTATATAAAGCACCAACAGCAACTACTTTGTTTCCTTCCTGTTGTCCTGCTTTAATAACTCCTATTTGAACAGCACCAGTATGACCTTGAACACCCTCATCAGGATTATAATCTGCTTTAATTGGCATATAAGACATAGACTTAATTAAATTAGGAAACTCATCCTGCTTTATACCTTGACTATTAGCATTTGGTTTATCGTCAGCAAATATAATTTTTACCCACGTAAGAAGTGGATTTTTATACTCGTCTGGTATACCAGCCAAAGCCAGATTATCAATAAACTGTAATTCAGCACTAAATACTGCTTCTTTCATATCATTCTCCGAATTAATCATAATTTTCTTTCCACCCATAAAGTCTGCCATACTTAGGTTTAGCTAATTTTTTTGTTGGTAGTATAGATTCTAGTTCTATAATATCATCATTAAGTGTTGAACTTCTCTGCCTTGCAGATTCAATATTACTATAACTAATTTCTTCATCGCGCCATCTAACAGCACTACCCGATTCAGAGAACTTAGCACCACCTTTTATAAGTATAGAGGATTGAAGAACTATTGGTCTTCTGTCTTTATGTTGTATAACTGGTGGTGAAGACCAATCAAAATCATAATTAGAATTCCTTAGCACCACACCATCATTGGTGACATAATACCTGTCATTCCATCTGTTCATCAACACAGAAATACTTTCTCTAAGAATCATATGAAGATATTCATCAGATAAAGACGGCTCAGCATCAGTATCTCCTATTTGAACCCTTAAAGGTAAAATTAAATCTTCTAAATTAGATGTTATCATTTACATTGTTTCCTTAACTTCTATTACTTGGTCAGATTTATAAGACTCTTCTCCAACCACATAATTTATTCTAGCAACATAAGTACCAGAATTTTGTGGTTCCCATAAGAAATATAATATTTGATTATGAACAATAGCAGTACCACTAACCACTATAGAATCGTTATATATATCAAGAACTTCATAACTAGCACTAGAAATAACAGGCTCATCACCTATAGAAGCACTAATTACTGTATATGCGTTCCGTTTTTCACCTAATGTCCATCGTTCCATAAATCTCCTACTATAATTCTCCTAATGTGAACCTTTAATCTTTTTAGAAAAGTTTCTATCTCTTATTATAGAAAAGTTTCTATCTCTTATACCAAAAAACTCAGCAATTCTCTGAACTATACGTCTAGTTAAACCACTATATATTGTTACATTTGCAACTCTACGAACTGTCTTACCAAAAAATTGTGCGATAAGAAATAATATGCTTCTATTAAAAGGCATCTTATTAAACCCAGACTTATTAAATCCGTCCATTACGGTCTCCTAAAACAAGGGAATGGGCTAATGAAGCCTGTAGTAAAGAATTCATAATCTGACCAAGCACTTTCACCAGCCTCATTTCTTAGCTTTGCCTGAAACTCATACTCAGTTCTAGGATTTAAACTAGAAATATCAGCAGAAAATGGACTATCTGTCATGAGGCCATTCTCCCACTCCGTAAGAACCCTATCATCTACCCAAGTAGCACCTTCTATCGTGCCGCTATATGTATTATCAGAATCATCTTCAACAGAAGTTCCAGCACCCTCTATACATTTCCAATAACCAACTAATCCAGTTTTATCACTATCATCAATCCTAGAAAAAGAATTATCATATACTTGTTGTAGAGTACGTACAACATCCCATATGCGAATATCACATAATTGACCACCATAATAATAATCTGGAGTACCAGCATTATTACCAGCACCAAACATCATTCCATACTGAAAGTTGCTAAAATCAGACACTTTATCCTGTGACCAGTAATCTACCTCCAGTTCCTTACCGTCTAAATATATTTTAATTGTACTACTAGAACAATCATAGCTAACAGATATACGATGAAATTGCCCATCAAAAAGTATATAAGGTTCTCTAAATATAGTAATCCCAATTAGACCCAACTCAGAATCATCAAAAACACCAAGAGATAACTCATAACGAGAATCGTCACCTATAATTACTGAACTATATATATAAATACACGTGCCAGAATCATTAAACGTACCAATAATAATATCATCATCTAGACTACCGTCTGTTGGTTTAAGTAAGAACTCTAAAGTACCTAGATTTATACTAGAACCAAAGTTACCTAACGTTCCAACATCTACATAATCATCTATATTATCAAAGCTAAGAGAACAATCAACTATTGTACCATATCTAAATATATCATCACAAGTGGACCCACCATCATATGTTACCTCAGCATTCAGTCGTGCAGAATTATAAGTTATATTAGTAGCATTCTGTATAGTAGGAGCTGAAGGAGCTATTACATCTTCCCACTCTATCCGTATATAGCCTGCAAAACCAGCACCACCTGCTCCAGTTCTTGAACCTCCACTACCACCACCACCATAACCTGTAGACGGAGTTTGCCCAATCTGATTATTGTTTATATCCCAACCATCTGCACCTACACCACCATAATCTTCCTTTGCAGCACCTCCATTAGGAGTTGCTCCATTATTACCATTATCTGTTGTACCTGCTCCACCACCTCCACCACCTGAGCCGCTACCGTCTGAACCGTTACCACCCGTCCCGCCTGAATGGTTAATATCTCCATTAGAAGCAGACCCACCAGCACCCCCCTGATAACCGTTGGCAAAAGCCTGACCACCAGTACCTCCACCAGCAGAATAGGTTATCTCCCCAACAACAAAGGTAGTATTGCCACCACTCCCGCCGTTAGTAGTAGTAGTACCAGCATCACCAGCATCACCTACAGAATAAGCATATGTCTGATTTTTGATTAGTGATACTATAAACTTACAATTAGCTCCACCACCACCCCCTCCTGCTCCTACTTTGTGATTCACAGAATTAGCACCACCTCCACCACCACCACCACCAACAAGAATAATAGTATGGTCTCTAGTTTCCTGTGCCTCAAAGACATCCGACCCAGAAAATATTTGTTCTAGACCCATTACTCATACCATCCTTTTTGTTTGTGCGTTATTAAGATATTATTTATCATATTCTCCCACCAAAACTTACATCACCATAAAGAAAGCACCACGCTTTGTGGTTACAGGTGTGGGCAAAGACGTACATATCACAAACGCAACTTCGTAGTACGCAGGTAATCCCTCATCTGTACTCCACGGACTGTGTGTGTGACCACCTTGGCTGTCGAGTGTATGGTTATGACTGTCTTCACTACTGAATGAGTGGCTGTGGTCTCCACCGGACGCATTCGATAAAGTAGCCGTACCAGTAGTGCCTTGAGATGCATCAGCCCTGCTGTGGGTGTGCGCTCCAGTAGTATTAGTACTACTATGTGTATGCGCTCCAGTACTTCCTATAGAGTGATTACTATGTGCTCCAGCAGTATTAGGAGTATGAGTGTGAGAATCTGACCCACCAGTACTTCCTGGATTACTACCTGATGCTGCACCGTAAAGAAATCTAGATCGGAGCTCTGGCCTGCCCCCTCCCCCATCACAAAGGTCGTAATTAGCAGGAATAGTGGCAAGAGTGCCTGTCCAGATCAAGATGCCGTCAAGAGGAATAGCATTTGCACTCTCATTGACGATGTAAGCCACAGTGTAGTACGCAGGTAAACTTGATGTTGCACCTCCAGTATGACTGTGAGAACCTCCAGACCCAATAGTATGCCGATGAGTACCTGGATCGTTTGTATTACTATGAGTATGATTCCCTGCTGCCGAATCAGTCTGGCGATTAGTAAAGAGCATGCCCACTGCAGCCCCCGTTGAAGCATTGTGACTGTGTGTCCAAGTAAATGATGAGAAGCTGTGTGTATGCCCTCCGCTGTAATCTGAATTACCTCCATGAGTATGACTTATTGTGTCTGTAGTATGTGTATGTGTTGTTGCTCCGCCAGTAGAACCTGGATTGGTAGCTGCTGTATTTACTCCACGCAAAAACCGAGATCGCAAATCAGGTCGCCCACTGCCACCATCACACAGTGCCCAACCTGCTGGAATTGTAGCGAGAGTACCCGTCCAGATGATGACGATGCCTGCATCAATCGCTGCTCCTGCTCCTGCCCGAATGAAAGCAACCTCATAGTATGGAGGTCTGCCGTCACTGGCGTTAATCGTGTGAGTGTGATTGGCGTCTGTCCCACTCCCGTGCGTATGACTCGCAGAGCCAGTTCCGTGAGTGTGTGCTCCTGCGGAACTGGCCATAATAGAATTAGAACCTGAATTTGTAGCTATAACGCCATGATCATGAGCACCAGCGGAACCTGTGGTATGATTGTGACTTTTACTAGCAAGTGTATGCGAATGCGAACCAGCAGAAGTCATAGATGAGTGGTCGTGCGTATCTGCTCCGCCAGTAGAACCAGGATTTGTGGTAGCAGGAGCACCCCTCAAGAACCGTGCTACGAGATTAGGTGTACCTCCATTGCCGTCACACAAACTCCAGTTAGCTGGAATACTGGCCAGAGTGCCAGACCATATGACTATCAATCCTTCAGGTACAGACATCTAGACTCCTGTTTTTTCTGATACAGCTGCGTCATAGTGCCAATGAATACACCTTAGTTCGTTAAATACCAACACCATAGCTGCTTCTTGGAATGATAATCCTGTAGCCGAAGCATAACTCTCTATAGCTTCCCTGCTATTAGACAAGACTTCGACCTGAGATTTTGGGTGCTCTATTTCCTTGTATCCATTACTTTTCTTCATGAATCTCCTTACATTTAGCAATTACCAATATCATTCTTCCTCGTTAATCGCTACCATGTCCCATTTAGAGTCCGCTGAGTTATAGATGAATCCCACATACATCGTCTTCGAGATTACAGTCGTAGTCGGCAAGGCAAACTCTAGTCTCCGATAGATAGCGTTCCAACCAAGCTCCCTTGCTGTGGCGTTGTCCTTGATTCGGATTATCAGTCTGTTACCGTTGGCAGGAGTACCTGAAGGTGCTGCGAAGGTTGCCCCTGCTTCTAACGCTGTCAGGTAGTATTCGTTGTTCTTACTACTGCCAATAGGCGTAGGCGTAGCACTGGAAGCGTCTGTGGACACTGCATAAAGGGTACTCCATGCAGGGTCATTTGCTCCCATCTTAAGAAACTGCCCCTCTGTCCCTTTGGCTAACCTTGCTGCTTGTGTGGCATCACGATATATCATGTCACCACGAGTGGTTAATACCTCATCGTAGCCTGCGCCAGTTGCACCAGAAGGACCAATAGGACCAGAAGGACCAATAGCACCAGAAGGACCAATAGGACCGCTAGGACCAGTTACACCTATAGGACCAGATGGACCAGTAACACCAGCAGGACCGCTAGGACCAACAGGACCAGATGGACCAGTTACACCAGCAGGACCGCTAGGACCAGTTACACCAGCAGGACCGCTAGGACCAGTTACACCGATAGG
>Ga0209498_1000890_pt1 | contig 18503 bp, 14 predicted proteins | sample WalLakDeSediment_FD_184131 | JGI IMG/M metagenome (GOLD analysis project Ga0209498, IMG submission 184131) | Lake sediment microbial communities from Walker lake, Nevada to study Microbial Dark Matter (Phase II) - Walker Lake 11/02/13 Deep... | ecosystem: Environmental > Aquatic > Freshwater >... | reverse complement strand
AACCTGGCCGTTTTTTTACATTTGAAAAACCCCGCAACTTCGTAACAAACATCCACGGTAACATTGAGTTCAGAAACTGTTCCCTCAGTCAAACCTGTTGTTCTTCCGTATTTCTTCACTTGCATTGGAAGTGCTGCGGGAGTGGGATTGGAGTTGGGTGCTCCGTAACCACCGACTAGCGTTGAGTAACCTAACTCATCTGTTGATGAATAGGCGATTGCTGCATCCATGTAGTTATTGCCGCCTGAGAAATCGATGTCCACCCAATCATCAAGGTATCCAATACAGTCAGCTGGATCTTTTCCTCCATCGTAAGCTCCTGGCTGAAGGGCGCAGTCACCCTGTTCGGCATCATTTTGGTTGGCATAAACATGGTTATTGCTGAGGGCATATACCCTACCGTCCTGGTCAACCACCCTGCACCCGATGGTACCCGCGGTAATTTTGGGATGGCCAGTGGACACTCCTATGGGTACAGGACGATCGAACCTTTTAGTTAGGTCTTCATGAGCAACAATCATCCCGGTTATGACCACCTTTGATGGAATACCTTCCAAAACTGCAGGTATGTCTGGAATGCCGTGTCTCATCACAAAAATTCTTATTTCAGGATTTCCCTCAGAGGATAAGCCAATCCCGTGACCCACAACCCCTGGGATGCTCATCAGTGTTTCACTGAATCTGCCTTGGACTTCTTTTGCTTTCAGTATGCCTGGATTGTCATCTGTAACATATTGACCTTGTGAAAGCTTCTGAGCATGCGCAATATTTGAGCATGTTTCTTTATAACCTACTGTAACTAATGAAAAAACAACAACAGACAGCACGCACAGAAATACCCTGAGATATAAAGGTGTTCCCCTTCCCATAGCCCTTCCTCCGTTTTAAAATTTTAAAAAACAACTGGATTACAGACTAATTAATATTTTGGACAATATTTTACCATTTAATCAAAAGAAACCAGAGGGGAAATAATAGGTCGAAAGACCTGGAAAGAGTTTTAGGTGTCGAGGCGAAAATGAGATTATTATGGAAGGGAACCAGACGCGTTGGGCTCTTTCCCATGATTTTTTTATAAATATCTTCCCCAATAAAGCTTATGTCAAGAGTTTTTGTATGATTAAAAAGACAGGCAAGCTGAACACTACGTGCCAGATTGTACAAAATTAGCCCTGGAATATTGGCAGATAGCAATCATACAATCTGATGGTCATGGCTGAGGTGAGCCAGAGCTGGAAAGGATTTAGCCAGAATTCTTCCGATTTTTCTCAAGCTGATCAAGGGCCAGGGAAAGCAAGCGCCTGAATTGTGAGCTTCTCGTCTCGTAAGGAGGTTTTTCCTTATTCAATCTTTTAACCAGATCTGGAGTGAGGCTTACGCTTATAGTTGGATGCTTATATTTCGCTGGTTTCTTTGGCATGGGCATAACTTATTTCCTCTTCTATTATTTTGTAGCCAGATTGAGCTGCTCCCCGTCTTCAAACAACAGGCTTTTCACCCCATGTTCCTCTAGCCACTGATCGATCTCAGCCCGTGTGAACTTTGTTGTGGCAAAATCCACCAACCCCCATTCATCCCTGAGGCTAGCCCAATACATCCCATTCTCATGCTGGTTCATCTCGAAAGTCTGTCCTGTATCTGTTAATGCTTTCCACATTCTAGCTCCTCCTGTTCTATCTCAGCTACCCTAATTTGAACCTTTCGCCATTTAACAGCCATATCAATGAGCTCCTCATCAGAGACCTGGGGATCGAAGCCCCAGGATTCCTTATACCAGCGTCCTAGAGCTCCGGTCTTGACAGCACAGAAGAAGCACAGGGTATGCCCCTCAACAGGAATTGTCAGGTGAGCTTCAAATGCGCCCCCACATTCTGAACATTGATTCATCTCTATAGCTCCTTTTGGTGAAATGGACCATCTTCAATAACTTGTCAATAGCTTTTCAATAAAAGTTAATTAGCATTAAAGCTAGGAATACCAATGATATTGATGGCATGCTAATTCAGTAATAAAGAAGATATATGGATATGATGAAGGAAATGAACAGAAAGATGGCGAAAGTTCCCAAGGATATTGACCAGGGCTGCCCTCAGGAGATGAAGGAGCAGGTGCTCAAAGCATGAAATCAGGGGTGGATCTAAGGGCTGCCCATGGTGGACTCTATAAAAAAGACCTATCAGATGATCCAGATTGATTCGGCAAGCTCATGATCAAGGACATCTTTTGGCAGTTTTGGCAGTACTGAGGGTAGGCGTTTTTTACAAATTTTCATAGTAAATCCTATATCTACTATGTGATCTATGTCGAAAATTCAGGGAAAAGAATATCCATAAGGTTTTCATTACCGGAGTTCTCAGTGATCGGTAGTTGTTTTTCTATCCAGTCCCCTATCATCTGTATTTCTGATTTTAAGTATCTCAGATCGCTGGTTTCTGTGTAAGCAGAAATGGTTACATCCTGATTAAGCTTATGGTTCATCAACAGCTTGGTTTTATACAGCTCAATATCGCATTCCCCTGCTATGGCCCGAAAGGTTCTTCTCAGGTCATGGGGAGTAAGATGAATACCAATAGCCTTGTTTATTTTGTTCATTGTGAATCTAACATCGGAAACATGTCCTTTCCCAGATTCCCTGGAAACATGTCCTTTCCCAGATTCCCTGGAAACATGTCCTTTCCCAGACTCCCTGCTAAACACATATTCATTTATGACAGGTCTTTCCTTGAGAACTTGAAGGGCCTGTGATGAAAGGGGAAGGGTGACTGGGTTGTTATTCTTAGGATCATGAATAAACCAGTAAGCTTCTTTCAGATTAACATTCTCCCACTTCAAAGCCCTTGCTTCTCCAATTCTACAACCTGTCAGCAAGAGAAAAGCTATCAAGTCAATGATGGACTTGGAGGTATGATTTTGAACTGGAAGGCTCATTTCCTGCTGAATGCAGTTCCATGCTCTTCCTATCTTATCAGTTGTTATTTTAGAATTCCTGGGTTTGATGCTGTGCCATCGTTTTGTGGCTGAAAGGACTTTGACAGGATTTTCAAGGATTATGGGCTTGTTTCCAGGTCTGTAATTCTCCATTGCATAGTTGATAAGTGATCTGAGAATTCTGAAAGCCTGATTTGCTTGGGCTTTGCTAGCCTTTGAAGCCTTCTCGAACAGCTTCTTCACTCCCTCTCTGTCAATGACTGTTATAGGCTGGTCTTTCCATTCCTTAAAAATTCCGTTCAAGTGTTTGTTATAGTCCTTAATACTGGATTCTTTCAAATTTCTAGATTTGATATAATCTTCTTTTACTTCCTCAAGGGTTAAAGCCCTAGCTGCTTGAACTTTCTTTTCTTGATTGGGATCAATTCCATTAGCCATATTAACCAGGTATTCCCTGGCTTTCTTTCTGGCATTATCTAAAGTCCATGCTCCATGATTGCCAATCTTAACTCTTTTAACTCTTCCCTTAACTCTCCCCTGACAAATATAAACCTTTGCTGTTTTAGTGACCCGCACTCCAAAGCCTTTCATCTCATCGTCATAAATGAGTTTCTGTCCTTTCTCAGGGGGTTTAATGTTATCAATGTAAGTTTTGGTTAGTTTTGCCATGATTTTCCACTCCTTGTTTTCGTGTACTCACTATGTACTCAGAAATTATAAAAGTCAATAAAAACTCATAGGATTTAATCAAGGGAAAAATGGCTTAATTTAAGGAAGGATATTGAGTACATAATTATATGAAATGATATCAGGCAGCCATAACATGGAACTTAAAATCCCTTGCAGCTTAGCTGCGTGCCGGTTCGAGTCCGGCCCCGGGCACCAATACTTTCCAGGGGTTTTTGGATGGCAATTTTGAAAGCATTTTTTTTGTCATGTAAGTTCTATGTAAGTAAATTAAAATTACATTTCCTTCTTGGATTCAACAAGTTCTTTTCTATCTGTTTGCTATAACCATCTAATTTTACGAAACAACCTGCTGTTAAGTTTTTATGCCACACCTGGTTAAGCTTGACGACCCCACCCCCCTCACAATTTCACACCCATACCTTGTTCATCCCAAGGGGTTGGGGGCCCTAGCAAATAACACCCATCCGAAATCCAACAAAATTTTGAACTTCCTCATGGATTCAGCAAAGGCCGGAAATTGACCCTGGCCAAACCAAAATAAGACAGCTCAGAGCAGGGATTATGCGAAAAAAACAGCTGTCAGAACAGGGGGTAAAAGTCATGGCATAGACAATCCATATGTCGAATCAGATCCTTGATCCAGGGGCAGGGTAGGCCTTTGGAAAGGCAGTTGAAATTTGGATCTCAATCCGGGAAGCTCTGGAAATTCAGGGATTCCTGGCAATAAAACTTTTATAAATAACAATAAATTATGGTTGATCTTTTTGGAAATCTTTGCAAGATCTAAGACAAGAAGCTTAACCTTGCGTCATAATGTCCCGCGTTCCAGGTAAGTTTTCAGCCCAATCACCCAGCCGAAGCACTGGAAAGAAAGTGGCTCTCACAAAGTTTATCTGGCTTACCCTCTACCTGATCGCCGGCTTTATCCACCATATCGCTTATGGTGATTCTGCTGTTGAATCTCTTGCTACCGTCCTGGCTGCTTTTTCCCTTGGGCTTATCACTGCTCTTATTATTTTCTGTCTTGTAATGAAAAGTAAATGGAATTGGCACCATGTCCTGCACAGGCTGCCGGGATTATGGCAGTCCAGAATTTTTTCAAGATGAGCAATCAGCATCTGGGTATCGAGTTTTTCGGCCCTAAAGGTAATTATGTCAAAAAACATGAACGGTTATGTACAAAAGAATAACTCATAAAGTTGAGTTATAAAGAGAGGAACCAATGCCTGCAGCCGCATACAAGATCCGGATCAAGTTAGAGAACAAGCTTATTCAGAAAAAGTTTGAAAAGATCATCTCTCAGATACCGGATTTCATCACTCAGGATGATGAAGATTTTGAAAGAACCGACCTGATGATTATTGAGTTGAGTGAAGATCCGTGTCTCACTTTTGAACTCATGCAAACTCTTTTGAACAATAATGAAGTTGGAGAAATTTTTCTTTCATCCAATTCCATAGATCACAACATTCTCATCAAAGCCAGATGGGCTGGGGCCAGGGAATTTTTCGGGCCCGACACTGAAGAATCGGAAATTACATCTGCCCTGGAGCGCTTTGTCCTGCGGCAGGCCAAGGCCAGGGCTGAAGATGCTTCTGTCAAAAAAGGTCAGGTCATCTCTGTCATGGGCAGCAAGGGCGGGGTTGGCGCCACTACCATCGCCGTCAACCTGGCCGTAAGTCTTGCAGCTAAAGAACACAATAAGGCAGTCGCCCTTCTGGATATGAAACTGTTCGGCGACGTTCACCTTTTCATGGAAATCGAACCTTCATACACCTGGATGGAAATCACCAAGAATATCAGCCTCATGGATGCCGATTTCCTCAAAAGCATCCTGACCTCTGCCCCTTCAGGAGTTCATGTGCTGCCCTCCCCGGCCTATCTGCCCTCCCATAACATGGCCACGCCGGAAAAAATCGAGCGTCTGTTCAAAGTCATGAGCCAGATGTTTGATTTTATGGTTGTGGATATGGGGCATGTCCTGAACCAAACGACCCTTAAGATTCTGGAGGTATCGGACAGGGTTTTTCTTGTGGCTGTACAGAACTTCCCCTGCATGGCCAAGATACACATGATGCAGCGCGCTTTCAGGGATTTGGGGTATCCCGCCAGTGAGGACATCTATATTATTTTGAATGGGTATGTAAAAAAGGCTAATATAGATACTGAGGACGTGAAAAAATCCCTGGGCAAAGAAGTTTTCTGGACCATTCCCAAAGACTATCTGGCGACCATATCCGCCATCAATGAGGGCCAGCCCCTGGCTAAAATCGCTCCAAAGAAGGGCATAACAAAGAGTTTTAAGGAACTGGCTCAGTCATTGATTAATGAACCCGAGGAGTTGTTCTCACAGAAAACAAGGAGCAAGTACGAATAAGATTCTACGGCATAGACGCCCCTGAATCCAGGCAGGGCAAAGAGATATCATTTGAGGATCTTCCTGAAGAGGTCAGAAAGGATGTGCTGGAGAGGGTCGGATAGTCTCAGGGAGTTGAGCATGCCTTTTATGAAGCAGGGTGTGTGTTAACAAGCCATCTGCCTTCTTGCAAAATAAAACAAAAAAAACTAAAATACCATAAATATCAATTTTAAAAATCAATCAATTTATTTTGGGTACAATGGAGTACCGCGATGAAAATCCCCATCTTCAGAGGTGTAATCATGGGCGGCACTGTCGGTTTAACCGCAAGCCTGCTTTTTGGTATTGATCCGGTAAGGTCACTCATTCTTGGAGTGCTGTGCGGCCTTCTGGCCGTGGCTACTAAAGTGGCCATGAACAGCAGGAAAGAGGAGCAAAAGTGAATTTGTGTCTATTACTGGCCGGTGAACATCAATTTTTCTTGTTATCAGGACGTTGAAAATCTCCCAATTGCTGCGTCGCTTCAAAAAGCTCAAACTCGCGCCTGTCTAAATACGCATCGACCTTGTACTTTTTTTGTTCTTTATCCGGCACCCACTTGAGTGGGTATTATCCCGGCAAAAGCCTTTACTGACAACTAAAGTGGGTGCCGGACTGACGCTTGGAATTTTTGAACGTCCTGTTCAATAAGGACTTTTTCAACAGGCTGTTATGGTTCATGTCACGGTGAAGACGGGTTCAAAAAAAATCATTACCCGTAAAATGTCTTTCAGTATCCACTCCTGTCTGCCTGCAAATCCAGGCATCCCCGCTTAAGTGCCGCAGAAGGTCTGATAGACCCGATCAGAAGGCTCAGGCCCTGCGGTGTATTTCTCATGCCCGGGAGATTCATCAAATGGCCTGGACAAGACCCGGAGCATTTCCCTGGTCTTTGTCAGATTTCCATGCTCCACAGCTGCTTCCAGTGCTTCTTCCACCCTGTGGTTGCGAGGGATGACAGCGGGATTGCGGCCAAGCATGTGTTCACGGGAAGCTTCAATGGATTCAGGCTGTTTTGCCAGGCGCTGCTGCCACTTTTCATTCCATTCAATAAATGCCTGGTCTCGGTAAAAAGGTTTATCCGGCAGCATTTCCTGAGAAAGTTCACGAAAGGTGATTGTGTAGTCCGCACGGTTCATGTGCATGCAGGTCAGCAGGGAATTAATCAGGGGAAGGTCATCAGCTTCTTCAGTGAACAATCCCAGCTTTGCCCGCATCCCTGAAAGCCATGTGACCTGGAATTTCTCTTTAAAGGATTCAAGGGCTTCTGTTGCCAGGGCAATGGATTTTTTCTGATCATCATGCAGCAGGGGCAGCAGTGTTTCAGCTAAACGGGCCAGATTCCACTGGGCCATATGAGGCTGATTGCCGAAAGCGTAACGACCCTGGTGGTCAATGGAGCTGAACACCGTGGACGGATCATAAACATCCATGAAGGCGCAAGGTCCGTAATCAATGGTTTCCCCGCTCAGGGCCATGTTGTCGGTGTTCATTACCCCGTGAATGAAGCCCACATGCTGCCATTTGGCTACAAGAAAGGCCTGTTTTTCCACAACCGCGTAAAGCATTGCAAGATATGGGTTTTCATGGTTTTTAAGATGCCGGTAGTGTCGGTTAAGGGTGTAATCGGCCAGGATTTTAACATTTTCCCTTTCACCCGGACTTGCAGCGTATTCAAATGTGCCTACCCTGATGTGACTGGCAGCAACCCTGGTGAGAATGGCCCCTGGCAGGGATGTTTCTCGAAATACAGGTTCACCGGTGGTAACCGCTGCCAGACTCCGGGTCGTTGGAATGCCCAGGGCGTGCATGGCCTCGCTGATAATGTATTCCCTGAGCATGGGGCCCAGGGCTGCTCTTCCGTCGCCCCGGCGGGAGTAAGGAGTCTGGCCTGAGCCTTTGAGCTGGATGTCATAACGCTGTCCGTCCAGGGTGATGTGCTCGCCCAGAAGTATTGCCCGGCCATCACCAAGCATGGTGAAATATCCGAATTGATGCCCGGCATAGGCCATAGCAATGGGCTGGGCGTTTTCAGGGATCCTGTTGCCTGAAAATATGGCCACACCCTGGTCTCCTTCCAGGACCTGGGCGTTCAAGCCAAGGGACTCGGCCAGAGGGCTGTTGAACAAGACCATTCGCGGATGACTTACAGGCACCGGGTCTAATTGAGCATAAAATGATTCAGGCAGGCGGGCGTAGCTGTTATCAAAATTCCAGCCCTCAGGACTGAAATTATTGGTGTTTTCCTTTGAAACTGTTTTGGGATGTTTCAAGATTAATTTGCTCCGGTTGTTTTATAGCAGATCTACAGTTTCTCACATATTCACGAATTTCATCCCGGTCAATGATGTTGTTGTTAATTGCCCAGCTGGTGGTAAGCTTAAGAATCATCCCTATTTCCGGACCCCGGGGAAGGCCCGTGTATTCCATCACCTGTGTTCCGGTGATAACCGGTCGTGAGACGCTTTGTTCCTTGTCCAGCCACTGACTGAGCTTCTGGTTCAATGCTTCAATTTCCCGGTCAAACATCCCGGCTTTTTGTTCACTTCGGGCCAGCAAATCACACCTGACGACTGACTTTAAAACAGGCCAGTGCGGATCTGTCATCAGCCTGTAGATTTTTGCGGGTTTCATCTCATTTATTTTAAGAGCCTTCATATGATTGAGGGCAACAAAGCTTATTGCCTTGACCAGCTTATGCGGAAACCTGAGTCTTTTGGCCACCTTAAGGATAATCTTCTCTCCTGCTTTTTCATGTCCATGATATGTCGGGCAGCTGTCTTTAAGAGCAAAGGTTTCTGCCTTGCCGGCGTCATGGAAAAGTATGGAAAGATTGATTCCTGGATCAGCCTCTTCATTGGCCCTGAGAGCTGCCATGGTATGCTGGAATACACCGCCTTCAGGGTGATGATCCGGGTAATGGCTGAAGTCTCTTAACCGATGGATTTCCGGCAGTATTTGCTCAAGCAGGCCTGACTGCTGCATAAGAATCAGACCTTTTACAAAGTCTTTGCCTGTCAGAGAGGCGAGGCTTATGAGCTCAGCTGTGATTCTTTCAGCAGCGGATTTATTAATTTCAGGACATAACCGCCTGATGCAGGCAAAGGTTTGAGGCTCAATCTCAAAACCAAAAACAGATGCAAACCTTACAGCCCTGAGCATCCTTAAAGGGTCATCAGTGAATGTTCTGTCAGGATTATCCGCGGCCCGTATTATTTTCTTTTGAATATCAATCCTGCCTCCAAGGGGATCAAGGATCTGTCCTTGGGCGTCCATGGCCATGGCGTTGATGGTAAAGTCCCTGCGCCTGGCATCAGAATAAAAGAGTGAAGTTTTTTTCTTATCCAAAGCAGCATCATGATTCCGGCTTTCATTATCCCGAATCAGACTGGTAATATCAAAATGTTCTCCCTGGTATTCAATGGACATAATCCCGAAATTCCTGCTTTTTCCTATGCCGCGGCAGGGAAAGATCTGTGAGAGCTTTGCAAAGTCCATGTCAGTGGCCAGGTCAATATCCAGGACAGGACTGCGCATAATAAAGTCGCGCACAGCTCCGCCCACAATCAGGGCGACATACCCGTGTCTTTCAATTATTGATATTATCTGGCAGGTTTTATTGAAAATCATTTGATCGGCCTGGCTTCAGCCCATGCTTAAATGCCCCTGGACCTGTTTCTTTCATCAGCTGTCTGCAGCATTTTAACCGCGAAGCAGGCTGCTCCGAATCCATTATCAATATTTACCACAGATATTCCAGGGGCGCAGGAAGTCAGCATGGCCAGAAGGGGGGTGATCCCGTTAAAGCTTGTGCCATAGCCCACGGAAGTGGGTACGGCCAGCACAGGCTTGTCGCAAAGCCCGGCTATGACCGAAGGCAGGGCACCTTCCATTCCAGCTGCAACAATGATGATTTCTGACCGGTAAATGGTTTCCAGGTGGGGAAAGAGCCTGTGCAGACCAGCCACGCCAACATCAGATATAAGCCCTGCTTTCAGGTTAAAGAAAAGACAGGTGGTCAGGGCTTCCAGGGCAACAGGGAGATCAGCCCCTCCGGCTGAGATTATCAAAACCCGGCCCTGAGCAGGCCAGGGATGTGAAAGATCAATATCCTTGTTGAGTATAAATATTTTTGGAATCTGGAGGTAGGTTCCGCCAAAATGTTCCTTCAGGCCAAGGCCGGATTGCTCATCCACCTTGGTCACCATGACCGGATTCCCGCTCTGTGACAGGGTTTCAACAGCAGAGATCAGCTGTTCCAGGCTTTTACCCTGACCGAAGACCACTTCTGATACTCCGGTGCGAATTCCCCGGTGAGTATCAAGATTCAGGCCCTGCGCGGCCTCTAGAAACGGGCGGTGCACGATGTTTTTAAGGGCCTCATCCGGGGATATGGTCCCGGATGATATTTTATCAAGGAGTTCCAACAGTTCTTTTTTTAGCATAAATTATCAGTCTGGTCCTGTTTCCATGGTTTAGGCTGTTTTAATCAAGACAATAAACGCATTGAAAAATAAATACTTTGACTGTAGATTTAAAAATTATGGTTTCAGCGGGAAAGCCGGGTATTATCCAATGACCATTTATAAGTTGTTAATGTTTAGCGGGCAAGAAAATGTTTGCCCGGGCATGCAATAATGGATGTTTTTCATAATCAAGCAAAAGGAGAATAAATGTCACTTCTTTCAAAACAGGTTTGCGATTATTTGGAAAGGGCCTCCTGGATCAGGAAAATGTTTGAGGCTGGCAATGAATTAAAGCAGAAATACGGGGCTGAAAACGTGTTTGATTTCAGCCTGGGCAACCCTGACCTGCCTCCACCGCCTGAAATTAAGTCAGCAATGGTTGAACTTTCCGCGAGACTGGATAAGCCAATGACTCTGGGCTATATGCCCAATGCCGGTCTCCCCAGCGCCAGGAAGGCTCTGGCGGATTATCTTTCCACGGAGCAGCAGATCAAACTTGAAGCATCAGATGTAATCATAACCTGTGGAGCCGCGGGAGGGCTTAACGCCTTATTTCGGGCTGTGTTTGAACCCGGTGACGAGGTGATTTGTCCTGCTCCTTTTTTTGTTGAGTATGGGTTTTACGCGGAAAATTTTCAGGGAAGGCTGGTTCCGGTAAAATCCAGACCCCTGACTTTTGAACTGGATCTGGAAGCTATTGAAAAAGCCCTGGGTCCCAGAACCAGGGTAGTACTCATCAATTCACCCAACAACCCTTCAGGCCGGGTCTACTCCGAAGATGAACTCAGAGCCCTGGTAAGCATAATTGAAAAGAAGAATCAGGAACTCAATCGCCCCATATTTCTGGTTGTGGATGAACCTTACAGGTTTCTTACCTATGATCAGATCTCAGTTCCGTCTCTCATGACCATGTATGACTATACCATTGTTGTCAGTTCTTTTTCCAAAAGCCTTTCCATTGCAGGTGAAAGGGTTGGTTATGTGGCGGTCAGTCCAAGGATCCCTGATAATCAGGAGCTGCTCAACGGTATTACCCTGACCAACAGGATTCTGGGTTTTGTCAACGCTCCTGTCATCGGCCAGATACTCATGGAAAAAGCCCTGAACGTGACTGTGGACAAAAAAGTTTATGATGAGCGAAGAAAGGCAATGGCTGGCGTACTGGAGCAGGCCGGGTTGGAGTTTTCCATGCCTGGCGGGGGATTTTATTTCTTCCCCAAAGCCCCGGGCGGTGATGACCAGGGTTTTACCGGAAGGCTGTTTAAGGAGAATGTCCTGGCAGTGCCCGGAACAGGCTTTGGTTATCCAGGCTATGTGCGTCTGGCTTTTTGCGTTTCCAAAGACATAATAGACCGCTCCGGTCCGGCCATAAAACGGGCTGTTCAAGGGATGTAACCTTTCTGTCTCCCTGAAAAATACAAGATCTAAATGCCTGCCGCAAGTGATTGTCAGGCTGGATGACCAGAGCAGAAGCAACCAGCTCATTAAAGATTCCCCTATATGTCCAGTAAAAGCTTTTTACCAATGAGCAGACAGGAGCTTCAATTCAAAGGCATAACCAGGCCTGACGTTATCCTGGTCACCGGAGATGCCTATATTGATTCAGCCTTTTCAGGAGTGGCCATTATAGGCAGGGTCCTTGAATCACGCGGTTACAGCGTCGCGGTTATTTCTCAGCCTGATATTTCATGTTCCCGGGATATTGCCTGTCTGGGTGAACCCCGTCTTTTCTGGGGAGTAAGCGCTGGATGCGTTGACTCGGAAATTGCCAACTATACCTCTTTGGGCAAGCCTCGCAGGTCTTGTGATTTTACCCCTGGGGGTCTTAACCGCAAAAGGCCTGACAGAACCTGCATTTCTTACTCAAATCTTATCCGCAGATACTTCAAGAACACCGTTCCCATTGTTATTGGCGGAATAGAGGCCAGCCTGCGCCGTCTGACCCATTATGACCAGCGTACAGACAGGATTCGCAGAAGCGTTCTTCTGGACTCAAAAGCGGACATCCTGGTTTATGGTATGGGGGAGAAGTCTGTCCTGGAAATTGCCCACAGGCTAAAGGGAAAACAAGATCTGGAAAATATTGCCGGAACCTGCGTCATGGCAGGCCAGGTTCCGGATAATTACCTGCTTTTGCCTGATTTTGAAAAAGTGGACAAAGACCCCCAGAGCTTTGCCAGGATGTTTAAGGTATTTTATAATAACAGTCAGGGTCCTGCCGGCAAAGGTCTGGTCCAGAGGTATGGTCCAAGATTTCTGATTCATCATCCTCCCCAGCCGCTTTTACTCAGGCCTGAACTTGACAGAATATATGAGCTGCCTTTTATGAATGACGCCCATCCGTTGTGCCGGGCCATGGGCGAAATCAGAGCCCTTGAGACCATCAAAAATTCCATCACCACACACAGGGGATGCTATGGAGAATGCTCTTTCTGCTCCATTTCCGTGCATCAGGGCCGGAGTGTCATAAGCAGGAGCATGGACAACATCTTAAAAGAAGCCAGGCAGCTTACCGAAGAAAAGGGATTTGACGGAGTGATCAGGGACATTGGCGGACCAACCGCTAATATGTATGGATCAGGATGCAAAAGGATGTTTAAGGGTGATCCCTGCCAAGGCAGGCGCTGCGCCGGCTTTGAGGGTGTGTGTTCCAGGCTTGCTCCGGGCCACCACAAGCAGAGCCGGCTTCTGGCAGAGCTCAGGGTTTTGCCGGGGGTTAAAAAAGTGAATATCGCTTCCGGGATTCGTTTCGACCTTGTACTGGGTGATAAAAAATTCGGTTCCAGTTATCTGGAACAGATCATAAGGCATCATGTTCCAGGGCAGATGAAAGTGGCCCTGGAACATTCCGCGGACCATGTTCTGGAGCTTATGAACAAGCCTCCAGCCTCAATGGCCCTTGAGTTTGTCAGGCTATACCAGAGGCTGGCCCAGAAAAACCGGAAAAATATTTACCTGTCCAGCTATGTGATTGCGGCCCACCCTGGCTGCTCCCTGGAGGATATGAAAAGCTTTGCGGGATTTGCCAGATCAAACCTTAAATTTCTGCCTGAACAGGTTCAGATATTCACTCCAGCTCCGTCCACCAGATCCACGGTAATGTATCATTGCGGGGTTGATCCTGTTACCGGCAGAAATGTCTGGACGGAAAAAAGCATCACTCGTAAAAAAATGCAGAAAGATGTTGTTCAGGGCGGGGTTAAACATAAATCTCGGCCAGACCGGAACAAAAGGGTTAAGAACAAGAGGAACCCTGGAAAAGCATGAAAAGGCCGGATTGAAAAACAATGATCCTCAAAGGTTTTTAATGGAACAAACAATTGTTATCCTGATTTTAATTTTAATCTTTGCCAGGCTTATCTGGGAAAGCGTGTTGTCATTATTAAACATGTCCCAGGCTAAAAGGAGCAGGGAGTCAACTCCAGAGCAGATCCTTGAAGTCATGGATAATAAGACTTATGAGAAATCAGTAAAATATACCCTGGCCAAAGAAAAGTTCAGTTTGTTCAGCGGGCTTTATGAGACCCTGGTTTTGCTGGTGGTTCTGTTCTCTGGTTTTTTGCCCTGGCTTTATTCTTTTTTTGATTCTGGAGAAGGTTTCCCAGTACTTTGGGAAAGCATGTTTCTTGTGAGTGCCATGATAATTATTTCCCTGCCTGGGCTTCCAGCAGAGTATTACAGTCAATTCAGGCTTGAAGAGCGTTTCGGTTTTAACAAAGCCAATTTTAAGCTCTGGATAAGCGACAAGCTAAAGGGACTGATCATTGGTCTTATTCTTGGATTGCCACTGATCAGTTTGATCATTTTTCTGATTAACAGGCTGGGGGATTTCTGGTGGATCTGGGCTTTCTGTGCCCTGTTTGTTTTCCAGCTGGTATTGATGGTCCTCTATCCCATGCTTATTCTTCCATGGTTTAATAAACTTACCCCGCTTCCTGATGAAGATCTAAGAGAAAGGCTCATGAAACTGGCAGACCGGACAGGCTTCAAGGCCAGGGCCATTCAGGTCATGGACGGGAGTAAAAGATCAGGCCATTCCAACGCGTTTTTCACAGGGTTTGGCCGTTTTCGGCGCATTGTGCTTTTTGATACCCTGGTTGAACAATTAAGCCCGGAAGAATTGGAGGCGGTTCTGGCTCATGAAATCGGGCATTATAAAAAAGGCCATGTGCCCAAGATGCTGGCCTTATCGGCAATTATGGGCCTTGTCGGACTGTGGATTCTGGCCTGGCTTCTCAATGCCCCCTGGTTTATCCAGGTCTTTGGCTTTTATTATGATCAGAGCGGGCCAGGGCCCGCGCTTCTTCTTTTTGCCCTTTTGAGCGGACTTTTCACCTTCTGGCTTTCACCATTATTTGGTCTTTTGTCCAGGAAGCATGAGTATGAATCTGACAGGTTCGCGGGACACTATACCGGTTCTAAACCAATGATCAATGCTCTGCGTAAACTGAGCGAGAAAAATCTTTCCAATCTTACTCCTCATCCTGTTTACAGCGGATTTTACTATTCCCACCCCACACTTTTTGAGCGGGAAAAGGCCTTGAAAAGCCAGGTCTGATATGTTTGCAAATTTCAGCTGAAAATGAAAGAATAACTGATGTTTCCCAAGTCTCAAGGGTAACAGAGGGTGTCTTATTATTGTAATGTTAGAAGTCATGAACTGATTGTCCCTCAACTGGGGAAAGTGTTTTTATCCGAGATTAAAAAGTAAGCAAAAACCAGCAACCATTTTTACAATGATAAATTATGAAAAAAGTCTGAACCCGGCTCAACTGGAGGCGGTTACCGCCACTCAGGGTCCGGTTCTGGTTATCGCCGGCGCTGGGAGCGGAAAAACCAGGACCATTGTTTACCGTCTTGCCTATCTGGTTGAAAAGGGCATTGTTCCGGAAAACATTCTTCTGCTTACATTCACCCGCAAGGCTGCCAACCAGATGCTTTTCAGGGCGGGGAGGCTTCTGGAACGGGAACTCGGAAGCGTCAGCGGAGGAACGTTTCATGGCTTCTGTTTTCTGCTGCTCAGGAAATTTGCAAGCGTTCTGGGCTTTAACAATGGTTTCCAGATCCTGGATTCAGGGGACTGTGAGGACATTATCAGGGATATCCGGGCTGAGTTTAAGCTTGGCAGGGGAGACAGGTCATTTCCGCGTAACAGAACTATCCTGTCCTTTATAAGCAAGGCAAGAAACAAGGAAATCCCTCTGGAAATACTCATTGAGAAAGAAGCCTTCCACCTGGGTGAATACATTCAGGATATCAAGCGGGTAGAAAACAGATACACCATTGAAAAACAGAGACTTTGCCTTTTAGACTATGACGATCTTCTGTTTTTTACTGAGAGACTCCTGGAGGAACATGGTGAAGTCCTGGATTTTGTGCGCGCTGTTTACAAGTATATCATGGTTGATGAGTACCAGGATACAAATCTGGTACAGGCCAGGCTGGCCAGTCTTATGGCATCCCAAAACGGAAATATAATGGTCGTGGGTGATGACGCCCAGTCCATTTACGGGTTCCGTGGTGCTGACGTGGGAAATATTCTTGATTTTCCAAATCTTTTCCCTGGAGTCAAAATTGTCAGGCTTGAAGAAAATTTTCGTTCCACTCAGCCCATTCTCGATCTGACCAATAATATCCTGGCTCACATGGAGAAAAAGTTTGAAAAAGCACTTTTTTCCTCCCGCAAGGACGGGAACTTGCCTGAGCTTATCCGTCCGGTAAGTGACATGAGTCAGGCCAGGGCGGTTCTGTCCAGGATAGTTGAACTGAGCGGTAAATATCCTTTGCATGAAATCGCTGTGCTCTTTAGGGCCGGGTATCATTCCTATCCCCTTGAAGTTGAGTTGAACAAGGCGTCTGTACCCTACCAGAAATTCGGCGGAATCAAGTTTTCTGAAGCAGCACATATAAAGGATGTGCTCTGCCTGACCAGGATGGTTGGCGGAAGTCCTGATCTATTGGCCTGGAAAAGAGGCCTGGGCCTTCTGCCTGGTGTTGGACCCAAAACCGCTGAACGACTGTATAAGGCTTATGAACAGGGTCAGCATGAAGACCTGCTTAAATTCGCCCGCAAAAATAAATGGTTTGCCGAACTCAGGGAGCTTTTAACGGATCTGGCCGGACTGGAAAACGAACCTTCCAGGGTTGTGTCCTCAATTATTGAATTTTACAAGCCATATCTGGAAAAGCAGCATGCTGAAGACCTGCCCAAGCGACTTGCCGGCCTGGATCAGCTCCAACAGATAGTTGCAGGTTATAATAATCTTGATGTTTTTCTTGCGGATATGGTTCTGGAAAATTCTGATCCCCTGGGATTCGCTGCAAGAGAGGACGCCCTGGTTCTGTCCACAATACATTCAGCCAAAGGGCTTGAATGGCCGGCTGTAATGGTCATTGATCTGGTTGAAGACCGATTTCCATCCAGGCATTCCATGCAGGATCCCGGCGAGATGGATGAAGAGCGCAGGCTTCTTTATGTGGCCTGCACCAGGGCGAAAGATTATCTGGGACTTTTTGTGCCTTCAAGTGTTTACCACCGGGGCAGCGGCTTTAACCAGCCAGTGTCAGAGAGTCCTTTTATCAGTGAGCTTTCAACGCCCAGCTTTTGTGAATTCCGGGAAAATCACCTGGGCATGCTCAAAACGCCCCAGAGCGCATCCTTTGTCCGCAAAGATCTTGGTCAATCAGCTGTCCCGGCCAGCGCCTATTGTAAACATAAGATATTCGGCCGCGGAAAAATCGTCATGGCCATGCCGCCTAATAAGTATAAGGTTAATTTTCCTGGATTCGGCCTGAAGGTGATAAACAGTGATTATCTGGAAATTGAATAATTGGGATTAGGGATTAATCCCTAATCCCAATGTTAATCCCTTAATCCATAATCCCGATGTTTCAATGTTTAAATCTGAAGAACATTTTCTGGAATTGATCAACAGTGTTTTCCCCAATACCCATCGTCACATGCTGGTGGGCAGGGGAGACGACTGCGCTGTGCTTGCCTGCCCGTCAAAGATGTGTATGAGCAGCGATCTTTTTCTTGAAGATGTTCATTTTCGCCTGCGTTATTTCAGCCCAAAAGATGTAGGATACAAGGCCCTTGCGGTAAATTTGAGTGATCTGGCTGCTCATGGGGCAAAACCTTTGGGATTTAATCTCAATCTGATCTGGCCGTCTTATCTTGATGTTGGATTTTGCCGGAGTATGCTTGAGGGAATGGCGGAATTGGCCGGGCAGTTTGATCTGGCCCTGACAGGCGGAGACCTGAGCTTTGGAAGCTCCCTTGGTCTGGGAGTGACCATATGGGGGCAAAGTCCGGAAAAAATCCTTCTTAGAGGCAAATGTCTGCCAGGTGATATTCTGTTTTTAGTTGGCCAGGTCGGCCTGGCCCGGTGCGGGCTCATGCTGGTGGAGGATGATTCCAGGGACATTCTTCGATATCCCGTTTCAACAGCCTCTCATTTAAGACCGGTTCCCCTTGTCCCTGAGGGCCGGATTCTGGCCAGTGAAAAAAGGGTCAGGGGGCTTATGGATGTATCTGACGGCCTTGTCAGGGATCTGTCCAGGTTTTTAGCTTCAGGAACAGGAGTGGAGATAAGCCGGCCGTTTAGCGTCCACCAGGAAGTTGTCCTCTACTGTGCATCCATCAGAACTGATCCCATAATATTCTCTTTGCTTGGCGGGGAAGACTATTCCCTTCTGGGAGGGTGTTCCCAGGATGACTGGCCAGTGATTCAGTCCAGTCTTGCAAAAGTCTGGAAGCTGGGCAGGGTTATATCAGGTCAGGGGATCTTTCTTGATGGACATAAATTAAGCCTGAAAGGTTTTGACCATTTTGAAAAATAAAAAAGGCTTACGCTCCTTCAAGGAGCGTAAGCCTTAACAGGCTGTTGAAAATCTCCCAATTGCTGCGTCGCTGCAAAAAGTTCAAACTCTTACGTATTCTAAATACGCCGCGACCTTGAACTTTTTTTGCTCCTTGCACTTGGAATTTTTGAACAGCCTGTCTAATAAGGACTTTTTCA
>Ga0209498_1000889_pt1 | contig 18507 bp, 17 predicted proteins | sample WalLakDeSediment_FD_184131 | JGI IMG/M metagenome (GOLD analysis project Ga0209498, IMG submission 184131) | Lake sediment microbial communities from Walker lake, Nevada to study Microbial Dark Matter (Phase II) - Walker Lake 11/02/13 Deep... | ecosystem: Environmental > Aquatic > Freshwater >... | reverse complement strand
CATTACCGGTAAAGATGAATCGGCGCTCGACGGCGTATATAAAATTGCAATGATCGGTAATAAACCGTTGATGAAAATTTCGGATAATATAGAAAAGATGACACTGCCAGGACGGAAGAAAATATTCCGCTATATCAATGGCGATGGTATCTTCAACGGCGATGCTGTCGTATTGGATTCGGAAGACGGAATCGATTGGATGTATCATCCGCACAAGCCGGATATGTTCAAACGTATGAATATGATGAAGAAAGAAGAACTTCTGCACAAAGTTATGGATAAAGGGAAAATAGTAATTCAAAAAGAATCACCCTATGCGATAGCGAAATTTGTGAAGGAGAGAATGAGAATGCTCTCGGAGGAGCATAAACGGTTCGAGTTTCCTCATATCTATAAAGTCGGCATAAGCGCACAGTTAATGGAACTACGCTCTTCATTGATTCGTGAAATAAAAAGCGGAGGTGTATAAAAATGTATCATATTGTAAACAGTGTCAGGATCGAGTTAACACAGGGGGATATCGCGTCGCAAAAAGATATGACTGCAATCGTCAACGCTGCCAATGCGGAGTTACGAATAGGGGGCGGTGTCGCGGGAGCAATTCATCGTGCCGCAGGACCGGAATTGGAGACTGAGTGCAGGCCTCTTGCGCCCATCAGGCCCGGTGAAGCGGTCATAACAGGAGGACATAACCTTCCGAATAAATATGTCATCCATTGCCTGGGACCCGTATACGGAATCGATAAACCTGAAGATACATTACTTGCGAATTGTTACAGAAATGCATTAAAAATTGCAGAGGAAAACAGTATTGATTCGATTGCTTCCCCCGCCATTTCAACCGGAGCATTCGGGTACCCGCTGCAACCTGCAGCGGAAATAGCAATGAAAACAGTGACCAATGAAGCATCTAAGCTGAAATCTGTTAAAACGATAAGATTTGTTCTTTTTAGCAAAGAAGATTTCGATGTACATACGGCTGTTTTACAGCAGATTGCCGGAAAATGATGACCTATTGATTATTAGAAAAATTTAATGTAATATATACATAAGGATGTTTCACACATCGCGACGCCAATATTCTGGCGTTTGCACACCGGGCCGTACTGGTTTTACCATTTCTTCACACTGACGACCCAGCCACGAATGCCGGAATCTCGGTCATGCGATAGCTGTTACTAAATCCCAAATGTTTACATAATTAAACTTTGTTGTCGTATACAATAAAATCCCCAATATCAATTTCTGAGGAGGAGGGTGATAGCATGGTACATCAGATTGATAATAATGTGAAGCAATCATTATTGGCTGAACTGAACCTGGCGATGAGATATTACTTTCATCAAAATGTCGCCGACATAATGAATGATTTGCAGTGTCAATCGAGATCTTTTCGGAATGCAGATCGGACCGATGCTATTTTGAGCACAATCTATCAAAGTGGAATATTATATCAACATTCCGATAAAATTCTTGTTCAATTACGGAATGCGGTTAACAGGTTCGTCCAGGGAGAATTAGGATATTGCTCGGCATGCGGCGGTGAAATTTCTCTCATCCAATTGACGCAGGCACCAACCGGTGACCTCTGTGAAAATTGTATAAACAAACGGTACGCTCACAACTTTCAGATAGCCGGATTCAAATGAAACCTGGTTCGTATGCGTTCCAAAGGGTGTTTGTCATAAGATCCGTTCAGTACACTCATAGAACGGAATGCAAATAATCTTTTTATTTTCCTCCTTCTATTGAGTTGACATTTCCGTATTACCTTCTTAATATATATTCTTAAAATCGCATCGATATAAAACTCGGTCTTTCATAAAGCGTTAGGTATGAAGAGAATTTTCAGTTCACAGAATCCGATGATTATTCATCATATGAAAAACTTACTCGAACTAGAGGGTATAAAAGCAATTGTTCGAAATGAGAACCTTACTACCGCACTTGGAGGTATTCCCGCGACTGAATGCTGGGTTGAATTATGGATTCTGGATGAGAACAGAGAGGCAGAAGCCCGCGATATTATACGGAAAGAAAAAGATGCAGAAGACATGGCTATCAAATGGCCCTGGACGTGTTCGCGTTGCGGGGAAAAAATCGAAGGACAGTTTACCGAATGCTGGAACTGCGGTGAATCGAAATTCACATCGAAGAAAATGGATCATTAATAAATAGGAAAATAAAATGACACTCCATCCATTGGCCGGCAAACCGGCACCGAAAGAAATGCTCGTCAATATTCCCCGACTTATTACATCTTATTATACGCACAAACCGGAACCTGATGATCCCGCACACCTGGTTTCGTTCGGTACCTCGGGACACCGCGGCACATCGACAAAGAATGCATTCAACGAAGTTCATATCCTCGCAATAGCGCAGGCGATATGCGAGATGCGAAAAGAAGAGCGGGTATCAGGCCCTCTCTTTTTGGGGATGGACACACATGCGCTATCCGAACCCGCTCACGCAACGGCGATTGAGGTCTTCGGTGCGAACGGACTCACAATTTTGATCCAGGAGGGATTGCGTCCTACACCGACACCGGTCATTTCACACGCGATTCTCTGCTATAATAAAGATAAAACATCGGGACTGGCAGACGGTGTCGTTATCACCCCCTCGCATAATCCGCCTGAAGACGGCGGGTTTAAATATAATCCGACACACGGCGGCCCGGCAGATACTGCATTAACAAAACGTATTGAGAACAGAGCGAATGAAATTATCAAAAACGGACTCACCGACGTAAAGCGTACCCCATATGAAAAGGCCATTCGTTCATCTTTTATCCGTGCATATGATTTCGTTACTCCGTATGTACGGGATCTGAAAAATGTGATAGACATGAGTGCGATCAAATCCGCAGGTCTGAAAATTGGTGTCGATCCGATGGGCGGTTCCGGGATCGACTACTGGGATCCGATAGCGGATATCTACGGGTTGACAATAGAAGTAGTTAACCCGCATATCGATCATACCTTTTCGTTTATGACTGTCGATAAGGATGGTAAAATACGTATGGATTGTTCATCTCCGTATGCGATGGCAAGTCTGATAAAGCTCAAAGACCGATTCGACATTGCTTTCGGTAACGATCCCGATTACGACAGACATGGTATCGTCACCCGTAGTGCGGGATTGTTAAATCCGAATCATTATCTCGCCGTGGCAATTAATTATTTATTTTCCAATCGTCCCGGATGGCGAAGGGACGCCGCAATCGGAAAAACATTGGTCTCCAGTTCGATGATAGATCGTGTTGCAAAATCGCTCGACAGGAAATTGTCGGAAGTGCCGGTCGGTTTTAAATGGTTTGTGGATGGGTTAATCGACGGATCGTATGGCTTCGGCGGGGAGGAGAGTGCAGGCGCTTCATTCCTGCGTACCGACGGGTCAGTGTGGACGACCGATAAAGACGGCATCATTCTTGATCTGCTCGCGGCGGAGTTAACCGCAAAGACGAACCACGATCCGGGTGAGCACTACAAAGATCTTGAAAATGAATTCGGAAGTCCGGTATATGAACGAATGGATGCTCCGGCCAATGCGGAACAGAAAAAAGCCCTGGCAAATCTGTCACCGGATATGGTAAAAGCGTCGGCATTGGCCGGAGAACCGATTATTGCAAAGCTGACAAATGCTCCGGGCAACAACGCTCCGATCGGCGGTCTTAAAGTGGTAACCGAAAATGGCTGGTTTGCGGCTCGTCCGTCGGGTACCGAAGATTTATACAAAATCTACGCAGAAAGCTTCAAAGGAAAAGACCACCTTGTAAAAATCCAGGAAGAGGCACAGGCGATAGTGAGTGCAGCGTTTAAGGGAGGGGCGTAATTTCCGGGGAATATATATACGATCCCATAGGGTGTGACGTTCCGGTGGATCGTCACTACGGATGATATCGAATATTCCGTTTTATTTTTGAGTTATACGAAGTCACTTTATATGTTGATTGTCGGTACAAAGCCCATTTGCATTTTCCTAGTGTCCCGTTAGGGACATAATATATGTAGGGAAATAATCACACAAACCGATCCCGTCCCGTTCAAATTAATTAAAAATAATGATAGATGCGGGAGGTCCATAGGACTTCTTCGGAGAGTCCTTCGGACCGTATCGCGGTACAGCGTGATAAGGGTGAAAGCAGTGCTACCATACTATCACCCCTCCGGGGTTTGATGCGGTGACGTCCCACCGGAACGTCACTGCGGACGATATCGACTTTTCCGTTTTATTTTTGAGTGTGTGCGTTTGTGCTCCCCGGCGCAACTTTTCTCCTCCTCATCCGTATAATCAAACTGTTCAGCCAATAATAACCGGAAAAAATATTAGAGAATAGTTATGGAGACGCTACAAGAGTTGCGCAGAGTTCTGGAAATAAATTTGCATTACACGGGTGGAGCAGGGAAGAGTAAGGATGGAGATCGATCTTCACTTTCTACCGTGAGAAAAGAAATCACCAGGTGTAAGAGCAATCTTCGGGTTTTTTCGCCCCTTTCGACAATACTTAGTTCAATGGTACTTATTGCCGCGGTTATGGCAATTTTAGGTGCTAACTGGATACCCTGGGGATTAATGGGAATCCTCGTGGTTGCATCATTTGCCGCTATTTACCTGACCGTTCAATTCGCTCAGAGATTGGAGCAGGTAAAAAAACAAGAACTCTTATTATTTATGCTCTCTAAAATGGATCACGCCTGAATCTTTGACCGTTGTCCCCTTTTAAATAGAGACATATAAGTGTGTTTTTAGGATACCTCCGAAAATTCTTGTTTTTAGGAAATTTTACCTTTTTTCGTGGAAAAAACAAGATTTACCCCCTCCTATTTACTTTAAAAGCCCTTTTTTCTGGCATATTTTTTGACATTACTAACATTGGGTAAAAAGAATACTTTGTAATTTCACTATTTCTTTACGGTAGAGTGCCTTGATATTTTTGCTCCGGCGAAATGACCGCCGGTTTTAAAAAACAATTTATAACGAATCATCAGGGTACTGACAATGCAAATCGACCTTTCACGAACATTATATGCAACACCTCCCACGGGTGTAATACTCATCTCGACGGTGGATAAAAATGACCGGAATAACATAGCACCGTTCGCCTGGTGGAATGTCGTTTCAAAAGAACCACCGCTCGTTGCCGTTTCTATCCGGCCGTCGACAAATACCTATCGGATTATAAAAGATACAGCGGATTTTACGATAGGCATTCCGGATCCGGAATTAGTTGATATCGTATACGGATCCGCGCAGCTGGACAGGGAAGCGGATGAATTTAAAAAATTAGACCTCACGGCTCTGCCCGCGGTAAAAATCACCTCGCCGCGAATAAAAGAGTGTCAGGTTAACATAGAATGCAGATATAAAAATGAAATCGAGTGTGGTGATCATATGTTGGTTATCGGCGAGGTTGTCGCAGTGGATATGCGGGATGATCTGGTCGATCCGGATGATGCCGTTATGCGAAAAAATCTTAAACCACTTGCACACCTGACGAAGAATATATTCACCACGTTGGAAGGAACGATGCTTAACGCATCCTTCTCTAATTTGGAGGCAAAATAAGACAAGGACTAATACAATGAATCTCTTGTGCATATATATTATCACTTTCTTACTCGGCTGTTCAATGCAAAACCATGATAATAATATGAACGATACAAAAACTGTTATATTACCAAAACCGGATCTGTCGGGTACAATGTCGATCGAACAAACATTGCAAAAGCGCAGATCGATCCGTAGTTATTCCGATGAACCCTTAACACTTCAGGAAATATCGCAATTAGCCTGGTCTGCCCAGGGTATATCCGATGAAAGTTCGGGGTTTCGAACCGCGCCGTCTGCCGGTGCCACATTCCCGATGGAGATATACCTGCTGGTTACCGGTCTTGCAGACGTTGCGGATGGCGTATACCGTTACAATTATAAAGAGCATACGCTCGAGAATAAGATAAACGGTGATATGCGGCAAAATCTTTTTGAAGTTTCACTTCGTCAACCATCTATTACGAATGCTCCGGTGGTTATGGTAATAACGGGTGTACTGGAACGTACTGAACAGCGGTACGGACAGCGAGCACTCCGTTATGTGTATATGGAGGCAGGACACGTTGCACAGAATGTTTACCTGCAGGGTGTTGCACTGGATGTAGGGACAGTTGTTATCGGAGCTTTTCAGGATGAAGGTGTATCCCGTGTTATGGAATTAGAAGATGGTGAACATCCCCTGTACATTATGCCCCTCGGAAAAATTAATTAATACTACAATATAGGAGTTACCAATATGAGTAACGGAAATGGTGTTCGTACTGAAAAAAGTTCATTGCTTGATGATGTTCGGACCGTAGCATCGAAAATCGGCCTCGAGGAAAATGACCTTGTTTTATACGGGAAATACAAGGCAAAGATCAATCTTGAAACATTAAAAAATAAAAAACAGCAGAAACCGGGAAAGCTTATTCTTGTCACGGCAACGACACCCACACCTTTCGGAGAGGGGAAGACGACCATATCGATCGGACTCTCGATGGCTCTGTGGCAGGAAGCGAAAAAATCCATCGTTGTCCTGCGGGAACCTTCACTCGGTCCTGTGTTCGGCATCAAGGGAGGTGCAACCGGAGGAGGGAAGACAATGGTTCAACCGATGGACGAAATAAATCTGCATTTCACGGGAGATTTCCATGCCGTCACCTCATCGCATAATCTGTTATCCGCGATGACCGACGCTTCGATATTCCATGGCAATCCGCTCGGTATTGATCAGGCCCGTCTTCTCTGGCCTCGAACAATCGATATGAACGATCGTGCATTACGACGAATTATCATTGGTCTCGAGGCATTTAAAAGCGGTCCGATGCGCGAAGAATCTTTTGTGATTACACCTGCTTCGGAAATTATGGCTATACTCGGACTCGCACGATCGTTTGACGATCTCAAAAAGAAATTGGGGAACATACTGGTCGGCCTTACCAAAGACAAAAAAGGTGTGTTTGCGAGAGATCTCCGCGCCGAAGGAGCAATGTCTGCTTTGCTGAAAGATGCAATTGTACCAAACCTCGTTCAGACATCCGACCGCACCCCGGCTATCGTTCATACCGGACCGTTTGGTAATATTGCGCACGGGACGTGCTCACTTTCGGCTATCGAAACCGCGCTTTCACTCTCGGAATATGCCGTCGTGGAGGCGGGGTTTGGTTCGGATTTAGGTGCGGAGAAATTCCTGAATATAGTTTCGCAGGAACTCCAGCGCGGACCTGATGCGGCGGTTATCGTGACAACAATCCGATCACTGAAATTCCACGGCGGTGTCGGCAAAGCCGATCTCCGGAAGGAAAATATTGAGGCTATTCAAAAAGGGTTCGATAATGTGCGCGCGCATATCCACCTCATGCGTGATGTTTTCGGCCTGCCGATAGTCATTGCAATAAACCGGTTCACATATGATACCGATCGTGAAGTAGAGATACTATCCGGCTTGCTTGAAAAAGAAGGAGTACGGTTCGCGGTTGCCGATGGATTTTCTAAAGGGGCAGAAGGACTGGCGGATGTAGCACGCACCCTTATCGATGTTACCGAAAATGCCGAAAACAATTATGCCCCGGTTTATTCAATAGATGCTCCGCTACTTGAGAAAATTGATGCCGTTGCAAAGAAAGTCTATGGTGCGAGTGAGATTGAATATTCACGTAAAGCCATACGATCGATAGATCTTTTCGAAAAACTCGGACTCGGTAAGCTATACATCTGTATGGCAAAAACCCAATATTCAATCTCCGATCAGGCATCGCTAAAAGGCTGGCCCCGCAATTTCAAATTGAGAATCGATGATGTACGGGTAAAGTCCGGTGCCGGTTTTATTGTCCCGCTGTGCGGAGATATTATGGAAATGCCGGGGTTACCGAAAGAGCCGGCTGCATGGAATGTAAATATCGACGAAAATGGTGAAATTATTGGATTATTCTAAAAAAATATGTGTTAAATAATTCCACATCACTTTCCTAATTCTAAGAAGCGTCGGATTTAATTTGCTAAATTTTGGAAGAATACAAAAAAATGCTCTTAAAAATCTGTGTTTTCTACCTTTATATAAAGATTTGACCATTGGCATAAATATTGTAATTACTTTTTAATGGAATTGTAGAATTTTTCATCACTTATTACAGGAAGTGCAACTCTTGAAATATTTTCAATCTTTAATAGTATTATTTATAATTTTGCTGATATCGAGTCCGGTATTGTTATCACAGGAAAATGAAGACTGCCTCATGTGTCACACCGATCCTGGCCTGACAATGATGCGTAACGGCAGGGAAGTCAATTTATTTGTTGACCAGCAAAAGTTCGATCATTCCGTCCATAGTATATTCCAATGTGTGGATTGTCACGTCGGATTCGATCCTTTTGAAATTCCTCACGCCGATCCCATCGAGAAAGCCGACTGCTCAATGTGTCACGATACTCCCGGACTGGAAAGAAGCATTCACTTCAAAGCCCTTCAGGAAGGGAAACCCGGTGCGCCGCAATGTTATGATTGTCATACCTCACATTATGTACGACCGGCTTTCGAACAACGGAATAATGTCGCTTCCTGTATGACCTGTCACAACACGGGTGATGTGGCAACATTTGTCCGTAGTTCACACGCAGCCGGGAAGGCGGGGGGTGCGGTAAATGCTTCCTGTGTCGATTGTCATGGCGGACACGAAGTGTTCAGTGTTAGTAATCCTCAATCGAAAGTTCATTCGGATAATGTACAGCAGACGTGCGGAGTTTGTCACGGTGATGTGAAAGAACAGGAAGAGACCAGCATTCACGGACAATATTTCCTTGCAGGAAATCCCGCTGCACCGTCCTGCGTCGATTGCCACCATTCGCATAATGTTTCGATGGATCGGTTTGCTAAGCAACAGGAAACCTGCCTTAACTGTCACCTTTCGGATCAGTTTGCAGAACATTTCGGTGAACGTTCGCGTCAGTTTATGGATCAATATGAACACAGTATCCATTACCTCGCAATAGAAGAGGGAAAAGCATCTGCTTCGTGCAGTGATTGTCACGGATCACACAATGTTTTCCCGGGTGCAGACGTCAGATCGACCGTACATCGTTCAGCAATAAATAACACCTGTGCAAAGTGTCATGGTGAACCATTTGCAGAGTTGCGAAGGTCGAATCACGGACAGGCGTTCGCCCGCGGTGTTCGCAGTGCTCCCGTCTGTACCGATTGCCACGGTGAACACGCAATAACAACAATAATAAGCGACGATTCACCTATCAGTAAGAAACGTGAAGCAGCCACCTGTTTAAGCTGTCACCTCGACGATCCGGAAGTCCGTGCCGCGGTTCCCGTGAGTGCCGGATTTATTGCATCCTATACGCAAAGCGTACACGGTATGGCTCTGATGGCAGATAATCTCGAATCGGCAACGTGCAGCAATTGTCACGGTGACCATGAGATACTTAATCCGGATCATCCGAATTCAACACTTCACCGGAGGAATGTGAATCAAACCTGCGGCGAATGCCATAAGGATGTCTATGAGGAATATATAGTCAGCAGTCACGGTACGGCTTTTCTGCGAGGTGTCCGTGATGCTCCTTCGTGCACCGATTGTCATGGTGAACACACGATATATAAACACGACGATCCGCGGGCTCCGGTGTCCGCCGTCCGGCTCGCAACCGATGTCTGCGGTGCTTGTCACGAATCGGTACGGCTGACTGAGCGGTATGGCTTAAGTGCCGGCAGGGTAAGCAGCTTTGTAGATAGCTTTCATGGTACGGCTATGAGGGCAGGCGGTGCAAATGTTGCAAATTGTGCCAGTTGCCATGGTACGCATAAAATTTTATCATCGACAGATCCGCGGTCCATGGTGCATGTTGACAATATTGCAGCAACGTGCGGCGATTGCCATCCGGGTGCAACTGCAAACTTTGCCCGCGGCAGAGTACATTATGTCGGCGATCCCGATGAATCGATGTGGGTACAATTAGTTTCATCCGTGTACATACTCCTCATTGTTACGGTTGTCGGAGGTATGTTTGTACATAACGCTTTTGATTTTTATCGTAAATCTAAAAACAAGCTTATGCAGCGACGGATGGGTATAGAACACGGGCATGTAGGTCATGGCTTGTATTTGAGAATGACGCTAAGTGAACGATTACAACACGCCAGTCTGATGATCAGCTTTCCTATTCTGGTGATTACCGGGTTTATGTTGAGTTACCCTGATGCATTCTGGGTTATACCGTTCCGTGATTATTTCCCGTGGTTCTATGAAACGAGAAGTTGGGTACATCGTATAGCCGGTATTGTAATGATCATCGGAAGCTTATATCACCTGTATCATATAACCGCTACGCAGCGTGGCCGGGAACTTATACGTGATCTGTTCCCGAGAGTACAGGATATCTGGGACGCAATAAACGTCGTAAAATATAATACGGGATTCTCGAAAACAAAACCGAAGCTGGGACGTTTCAGTTACATCGAGAAGGCCGAATACTGGGCACTGGTCTGGGGTACCGCCCTTATGGTCTTGACCGGTTTTGTACTCTGGTTCGAAGTTTATTTCATTAATCTGACATCTCTGCTTTTCCATGATGTCATGCGGTTGATCCATTTCTACGAGGCGTGGTTAGCAATGCTGGCAATAATTATCTGGCACTTGTATTTTGTTATCTTCAATCCCGATGTATACCCGATGAATCTTGCATGGCTCAAAGGTACAATAACAGAAGAAGAAATGGCTCACGAGCATCCGCTTGAACTTGAAAAAATAAAACAAAGCGAGGAATACAAAGCATCAAAAACTGAATATCTGACTATCGTTGAAAAAGATTATGTGAACGACGAGGAGTTGAATAATAAAGAAGATAAGAATAAGAATAAATCTAAACGGAACTGATTATTATGGCGATAAAAGGTGCTGTTCAGGTTGAAATCGAAACCTGTAAAGGATGTGAACTCTGTATCGAAGCATGTCCTCAGGATACCCTCGCGCTTTCGAAAGATATCAATAAATCAGGGTATCATTACGCAGTGCAAATTCACGATAATTGTACAGGTTGTACTAATTGTGCGCTTGTATGTCCCGAGGCGATTATTACGGTATATCGCGCGTCGAAAAAGAAGAAGGGAGAGCGTGAAGAAGTTGCGCGTATTAGTAACGTAAGGAATAATGTATCTATTTCGATTAATGATAATGATAACTGAAGAGGTGCCGACGTGTCAGAAACACTTTTAATGAAAGGCAACGAAGCCATAGCCGAAGCCGCATTACGGGCGGGGTGTAAAGGATACTTCGGTTACCCTATCACTCCGCAATCGGAGGTTTTAGAATATTTGTCGCAGCATGGTGAAAAAAGAGGAATGGTCGTTTTACAGGCGGAAAGCGAAATTGCATCTATTAATATGATCTATGGAGCAGCAGGAGCAGGCGCACGCGTTATGACTTCATCCTCAAGCCCTGGAATCAGTCTCATGCAGGAAGGATTGTCCTATATCGCATGTGCACAACTCCCGTGCCTGGTTGTTAACATTAACCGTGGTGGTCCGGGACTCGGAACGATTCAGCCGTCACAGGGAGATTATTTCCAGGCGGTGAAGGGCGGAGGACACGGTGATTACAAGTTGCTCGTCCTTGCACCGGCTACCGTACAGGAAATGGCGGATCTGGTGTTCGAAGGATTCGATCTCGCGGATAAGTACCGGAATCCCGTTATGATACTTGCAGACGGTGCACTCGGACAGATGATGGAAAAAGTCGCATTCCGGGAATATGATGTGACCAAACGGGAAATCCCAAAATGGGCAACTACCGGCAAGAATGGAAGAAAAGAACGGAATATCATCACATCGCTGCACATAAAATCCGAAGAAATGGAAAAGGTAAACCAGCATTTACAGAAGAAGTATTGTGAAATGCAGGAACATGAAGTGCGATATCAGGAAGTGGAGACCGAAGATGCCGAATATCTGCTTGTGGCATACGGCTTGAGTGCCCGGATAGCACATAAGAGCGTACAGATCGCGCGGGAGAACGGAATAAAAGCCGGTTTATTGAGACCGATCACACTGTTCCCGTATCCAACGAACAGGATACATACATTGTGCAAACAGGTTCGGGCGGTGTTAACCGTTGAGATGAACGCGGGACAAATGTATGAGGATGTACGACTCGCCGCGAACGGTGTTGTACCTGTCGAGTTTTACGGGCGAATGGGAGGTATCATACCGTCGCCCGAAGAGGTCTATGAACGCTTAAAAAGAATGGTATCGCCGGAGACAATTAGTCAGGAGGTTAAGAAATGAGCACTACACCGGAGCTTGATATACAATTTAAAGATTTAGATGTCGTTTATGAGCGACCTGAAACCTTAACCGATACCCGCCTCCATTACTGTCCGGGATGCGGGCATGGTGTCGTTCACCGCTTGTTGATGGAAGTGGTGGAAGAATTAAATATTAAAGACCGAACAATCGGTGTTGCTCCCGTGGGGTGTTCCGTCTTTGCCTATAATTATCTTGATATTGATATGCAGGAAGCAGCACATGGTCGTGCGTCAGCCGCAGCCACAGGCATTAAAAGGGTATTCCCCGATAAAATTGTTTTTTCGTATCAGGGAGACGGTGATCTTGCGGCTATAGGTACCGCCGAAACAATACACACAGCAAACCGGGGAGAAAAGATACTGGTCGTTTTCATTAATAATGCGATATATGGGATGACCGGCGGCCAAATGGCACCGACAACACTCGATAATATGAAAACATCGACCTCCCCATTCGGTCGTAATCCCGATCACGTCGGACATCCGTTGAAAATTACCGAGTTGCTGGCGATGTTGCCCGGTACGTATTATGTGACACGGGTTGCGGTTAACAGCCCCCGTAATGTCCGAATAGCAAAAAAGGCTCTCCTCAAGAGCTTTGAATATCAGATGCAGGGGAAAGGGTTGTGTTTTGTCGAGGTGGTTTCAAATTGCCCTTCAGGCTGGAAGATGACCCCGGTTGAATCGAATAAGTGGCTCGAAGAAAATATGTTACCGATATTTCCACTCGGTGATATAAAAGTACCTTCTGATGAATGACAGGAAAATCTGCTATGACTAAAAAAATACTTAACGAGGAAAATATATTTGCCGGTTTCGGCGGACAGGGTGTTCTCTCAATGGGTATGATGCTTGCATACGCCGGCATGATCGAAAACAAAGAAGTCTGCTGGATGCCCTCCTACGGACCGGAAATGCGGGGCGGAACTGCGAACTGTATTGTCATTGTAAGCGATGAACAGATTAGTTCTCCTATCGTCACGAAGTTTGATTCTGCTATTGTCTTGAATCAACCGTCACTCGATAAGTTTGAAAGCGCGGTGAAACCCGATGGGTTGTTGCTCTATGACAGTACAAATATCATCAATCCTCCCACAAGGGATGACATTATGATAGTGCCGATCGCAGCGAGTGCAGAAGCGATGAAAATGGAAAACACACGCATCATGAATATGGTCGTCCTGGGCGGTCTGCTCGGGATAAGACCTATAGTACAAATTGAAACGATCATTGAGGCGCTGCGCAAGGTACTTCCCGAGCGGCATCACAAGTTAATACCGTTGAATGAGAAAGCGTTGCGCCGGGGTATGGAATTAGCGAAGACCGCGGCAGCTGTTACAGCGGAATAATGTATGTATTCAGGTAAAGAAATGGTAAGTGTAGGAGAACTGTATGGATTTCGATAAGGTCCTGGAAAACTTTTCAATAGAGGATATTCTCGAACGTGCCGTTGATCATAAACGTGAGAGTTATCAATTTCTAAAAAAAGCTGCACGAAAGATCGGTGATGTAAAACTGCGTGAAATACTCATCAAGCAGATTATCGATGAGCGCGTGAGCAGAGAAGATTTGAAAAAAATAATTCATGAAATAGAATATCAGCGCGACAGCGAAAACGGAATAGCAGGATAAGTACTATGGACGCAGCGCAATCAATGGTACGAATCCGTTCCGGTAATCAAATGGTGGCAGAGGGTGCATTGCGTGCCGGTTGTAAATTTTTTGCCGGATATCCGATAACACCTGCATCGGGAATATATAAACTGATGATCGATATGCTCCCGGGTCGGGGAGGAGTGGCGTTGAGTGCACCCGACGAAATTTCGGCACTGGCGTACTGTGTCGGTGCGTCGCTTCGCGGACAAAAAGCAATGACGGCAACATCCGGCCCCGGATGGGCGCTCATGATTGAGACTGTTCAATACGCTTTGATGACCGAAACACCCGTCGTCATTGCAATGGTGCAGCGACTTGGTCCGAGCACAGGCGGCGCTACCCAAAATGCACAGGGTGATGTATTGCTCGTTGAACATTGTACATCGGGCGGCTATACGATCCCGGTCTTTACTCCGAGCACGCCGATCGAATGTTATGAATTGACACATATTGCATTTACGTGGTCGGAATTACTCCGAACACCTGTCGTCGTCATGCTCGACAAAGAGGTCGGTATGACGTCAGAAGACATCGATTACATGAAGATACACGATCTGACCACATTAAGCCGGCAGCGCAATCTCCAACGCGATAACGGGAAGAACGGAGCGATGGATACATATTATTTCGAAAATCCCGAAGATGTCCCGAGCTTTGTACCCGTCGGGGGACAAATAAAGGCTACCGTCACTGGCTCGGCACACAATAAAGCCGGAAAATTACAGAAGAATTCTCCCGAAACGCTTGAAGTATTATACCACTTGCAGAAAAAGATCGACGCACACGCTAACCAGATGGAACTTGTCAAACGGGATTTGCAGGATGGTGCACGAACACTTATACTCAGTTACGGTATCACTGCCCGGACCGCACGGGAAGCGGTTCGCCGCATCAGGATTAACAACGGAAAGGTATCCTGGTTGAATATACTGTCGTTGTTTCCTGTTCCCGAAAACAAAATTCGCGCATCATTGCATAATATCGAACGGATTGTTATCCCCGAAGAAAATTTCGGCGGGCAATACCGGTCGGTAATAAGCAATGTGTTCGATAAACAGGAAATTGTCGGTGTTAACAAAATAGGAGCTATGATCACGCCGGATGAAATCATAGCCAAAGTTGTATGATTATGCAGGAAAAATTAATTGAAACATATTTAGTCGACGGAGTCAAATTCCCGTTTTGTAAAGGGTGCGGACACACACACTCAGTCCGCTATCTCGATAAGGCTTTGACACTCCTGCAGCGACATCCTTCAAAAGTAAACCTTGTGAGTGATATCGGGTGTATCGGACTCGTTGATGCGTTATTTTCCGATATTCATACGGTCCACACGACGCACGGAAGATCTACTGCCTTCGCTACTGGTATTGAGCTCGCAGATAGTATCTTGTATGATTCGGATCTTAAAACAATTGTTATTCTCGGCGACGGAGGGGCAACCATCGGATTGCTGCACATTGTTCAGGCCGCATTGCTCAATGTCGATATCACTATCATCGTGTGTAATAATTATCTGTACGGAATGACCGGCGGACAACATTCGGCATTTACACCTTTTGAGATGGTTACAACGACGACACCCTCCGGAAGTATCGTTCCGCCGATGGATGTATGCAAGGTCGCAGAGAGTTGTGAAGGCGGATTCATTGCACGTGTCCTTGCGACGGATAAAAATCTCCATGAAATACTTGGACAGGCAATTGAATATCCCGGATTTGCAATGGTGGAGATACTTGAAATGTGCCCCGAATACGGATTGAAATATGGCGGTGTAGACGGTAAAAAGTTAAAAGAGATCGTCGGTCGGGAAAACAAAAAACTCGGGGTTTTGGTACATCGGAAAGACCGTGAAGAGTTTTCGAGTCTGTACAAAAAGAGTATCGATAAAAATTCATTTGATGCGATCCTGAAAAAAAGCGATAAAACTATTCAGCAGGAATTTACATCTTCTCTCGAGAAAGAGATCGGACTTGTCATAGCCGGGACAGCCGGTGAACGGGTTCAGTTGTCTTCATACATTTTGTTGCAAACCGCTATCGCTTCGGGACTTCACGCGACCCAGAAAAACGATAATCCCGTTACACAGGGTTCCGGCTTTTCGATTTCTGAAGTTATAATTAGTCCCCGGGATATTTATTATACCGGCATTGAAGATCCGCAATACGTGATTATTACTTCGGCAGATGGATTGCGTGAAATTACTGCCAACGGTTTACTGTCGAGATGTTCGGATGAAACATTTTTACTGGTTGATTCGTCATTGCATGTAGAACCTGGAAAGGGAAAGACCGTCCACGTACCGTTGCGGCAAACATTCGGTCCGGATCGTGCTGCGGTTGGCGGTATAGGTATTTTTATTTGGGCTTCGGGCATAATACCCCGTGAATCTTTTGAGTATGAAATTAAATTAAAATTCCCCAAAGAAGCGGAAAAAATAATCGGTTCGGTATACCAATTGACGAATCGAATAATATTTTCGGAGAATGCTTGACATACATCGGAGAAAAAGTTAATATTACATTTAATAAACAAGATCCTCCGCAGAGCTAAAAGGAGTATCGAACCACAGCTTTTGAGTTACTAACAACTTCATCATAACTAACCCTCATCTGGAATAAAAGGAGATCACATATGACTAATCGAATACTGCTCCTCGGTATAATACTGACAGTCGTCGTTATTGCGGCTTCATTTGTATTACCGGATAATAATAGATCGGCGGAACAGGTCGCGATTGCAGCTACACCGATGGCGGCGTCTGATGCACAGTATATCGGTGTCGCACAGTGTGTTATTTGCCATCGCACCGATGCCCAGGGAAGACAGGAAGCAATATGGCGTGAGAGTTCACACGCGCGAGCGTTTCAAACTTTGAAGACTGAAGAATCTGTAAAGATTGCTCAGGAAATGGGTATCGAAAAGGCACCGCACGAAGCGGCTGAATGTCTGGTATGCCACGCCACAGGTTGGGATTTACCGGCTGAACGTATGGGCAATCGATTTAACATCGAAGACGGCGTCCAGTGCGAAACCTGCCATGGTGCCGGATCAGAATTCCGTGCAATTCACGCACGCGATCCGGAAGCCGGAAAAGAACGCGGCTTAATCGTTGCAAGAGGTGATGCGGACGCATGTATCGTTTGCCATAACGAAAACAGTCCAACGTACAAAGGGTTCGAATACGAGCGTGACCTGGCAAAGATCGCTCACCCGATTCCACAATAACCTATTTGCGTACAGGTCGTATGATATTTTGACATGCGACCTGTAGCTTTATAAACTACATTACATATTGTTCGTCGCACCCCGACGGACGTGAGGGAGAGGGAGTTATACTTCAACGTGCCGATGAACAATATTATTTGAATATTCCTTTTCCATAAGGTTGATTATGAGAACATCAACAATTCTTATAGTTTTATTACTGTTTGCCTTTCTTTTACCTCACCCAACTGAAGCTCAGACGATCAGCGGACGCTTTAACACAACAGTATATTCCTGGGATAGACTCGACGGATTATTCGAAGGCGACTCATTTAGCAGGGTAACACATTTCAGGGGATATCAAACAATACGGTTAGGCATTACGCACGGTGATTTCTCAATCAGAACCTATAGTCAGTATTCCCTTGACTTTAATGCCGATATGAGGGGAGATCCCATCGGCCGTATTTATGATCTGCATCTAAGATGGAGGAATATATTCAATCTTCTCGATCTGAGTATCGGACGGCAGCCGATTTATGCAGGTGTCGGCAGAGGAACAATCGACGGCGGGAGTCTCCGGCTGAATATCAATAACGGAATGTATACGGCGAATATATATGCCGGATCACTCGTGAGTCCTTTTCAAAGCGGACGTATCCAGGACTGGAATGACTCCAGAATGATAGGCGGACAGATCGCGGTTCGGCCGATGAGAGGACTCTACGCAAGTCTCAGTTATATGGACCGTCATAATAAACGTGAGTCGTATATTGCAACGCGTGCCGATTCTCTTTTCAATCCTTTCCAGGTTCTTATCGACGGTGATAGCCGCGAATTTCAACTTGCCAGCACCGATGTGAGCTATCAGCTCGGTACGTATGCATCACTATACGGACGCTTCGATTATAACATCGACGATGCAAAGCCGCAGCGGATGGAATTTTGGACGCGTGTCAACATAACCCCCGAACTTTCAGTAACAGCCGAATATATCTTCCGCGAACCCCTTGTCCCGATCAATTCATTATTCAGAATGTTCGAAATAGAATCCAATCAGGAAGTCGAAGGCGGTATTGAATACCGGCTGTTAGACTGGTTGACTTTGTCGGGGCGTGTAGCAAGTGTATTATACGACGACGACGACGGTATGCGTATCGGGTTGAGTGCGGCTTCAAGATTCGGCTCTCTTTCGTTTAGCCGAACAGACGGGTATGCCGGTGAGCTAAATTCAATTTCGTTTATAGCGTATTATCCGCTCGGTGGGGATCGGTTTACGCTTTCGGCCGGCGGAGGATA
>Ga0209498_1000888_pt1 | contig 18511 bp, 15 predicted proteins | sample WalLakDeSediment_FD_184131 | JGI IMG/M metagenome (GOLD analysis project Ga0209498, IMG submission 184131) | Lake sediment microbial communities from Walker lake, Nevada to study Microbial Dark Matter (Phase II) - Walker Lake 11/02/13 Deep... | ecosystem: Environmental > Aquatic > Freshwater >... | reverse complement strand
TTACATAAGGTACAAGCTGGTTATATATTTCTAATTTTTCGTTCATTCTTTTTCCTCTTTCTGCTTTTTAGCAAGTGTTTCAGGATTTACTTTTTTAATTTCATTTTTTTCTTTTAGAAAGTCGAACAACTTTTTATCGAGCATTCTTTCAAGCTGGTTTGAAGATTTGTAATAAGTAATAAGTTTCTCAACAGGCAAACCTGTCTTTTCAGCATCTTTTGCTGCAAGCTCTTCAAGCTCGGCATCAGTAACTTCCAGTTTTTCTTTTTTAAGTATTTCATTTTTCAGTTGATACCATTTTACTTCGTTTAATGCTGATGGCTGAAGATATTCTTTCAAATATTTAGTGTCAACTTTTTTCATTCCCTGTTTCTTTAATCTGTCTTCTTCGCTCTTTACCATTTCTTCGAGTATGCTTTCAACCATAAATGACGGAGGTGTAAAATCATTCTTTGTAATTATTAAACCGATGAGTTGGTTCTTTGTAAATTCATCAGCTCTTTGATCATAATAATTCTGAATGTTTTTTTCGATTTCATTTCTTAGTTCAGTTTCGGTTGACAGCTTATCTTTTGTTACTTTTTTAATAAGCTCTTCATTTAATTCAGGAAGAACTATTTTCTTGATTCCAAGTATTATAACTTCATAGTCAAAATGCTCAACAACTTTTTCTTCCTGACCATCTTTATTCTGAACCATTCTTTCATCGTGAAAATGAAACTTGAACTTTTCTCCAACTTTTTTTCCTTTGGAGTTTTCTTTTATATCAATGTGAACATTTTCATTTGAAAGATCAATCTGTATTTTTTCAGGCTTACTTTCGGCGGCTGGCTGTCCATCTTCACTAACTCTGGTCAGTTCAACATCCAAAAGATAATTGATATCATCACCAACAGAATCAGCATCTTCCTGTACACTGTTTGATCGTAAAATATTATCAATTTCTTTTTCAACGTCATCTGGCTTAACATTTAAGTCAGGAACTTCAATTAGCTGTCCGGTATAATCTTTAACTTCAATTTCAGGTATGACTTCATATTTAACTTTAAATTTAAAATCTTTTTCGATGTTGAAATCGAGATCAGTCATAACCGGCTGCCCAATTGGCCGCAGATTATTTTCTTTTGCCAACTGCCAGAATTTGGAGTTTGCTACTTTTTCCGAAGCTTCAAACTCAAGTGAGTCACCGAATCTTTGCTTTAAAATACTTTTAGGGATTTTACCTTTCCTGAATCCCGGTATTTGAATTTTGCCGGCTTCTTTTTTTACTTCAGCATCAATTTCATTTCTGATTTCATCATAAGTGAGTGTCACTTCAACTTCTCTTTCAGATTGTGAAATATCGTTTACTTTGAACTCCAAATTAACCTCTAATTAGTTTGTTTAAGCTGGTGCGAGAACGGGGACTCGAACCCCGACACCTTTCGGTACTAGATCCTAAGTCTAGCGCGTCTGCCAAATTCCGCCATTCTCGCAGATTTGTTATTTTGCTTTGTAAATATTGAAAAATTGGCTACAAATATACTGTCAGAGGACTTGTTTATCAATTCAGATCAGGCTTCATTTTGCTAAGCTAAGGTTAAATGATATTACTGAATATTAAATGAAATCTATCTGCCAATACAATTTTTATTAGTTAGTTTTGTAAAAACAATTCGAAACATTAAATCGTTCTTATGGATAAATTCATAATACAAGGTGGAAAAAAACTATCGGGAAGTGTCAGGGTTAGCGGTTCAAAAAATTCATCGCTTGCCTTGATGCCAGCATCAATTTTAGCATCAGGAAAAGCAGTACTTAGAAACACGCCAGAACTTAATGATGTTTATACAATGTCAAAGCTGTTAAAGCATCTCGGTGCAGAAATAAAATTTAAAGATGAAGTTTTGGAGATTGATACTTCAGGAATAAATGATTTTACTGCTCCATATGAGCACGTAAAAAAAATGCGTGCTTCAGTTTATGTGTTAGGTCCTTTGCTTGCCCGATTCGGAAAAGCAAAGGTATCATTGCCCGGAGGATGTGCCTGGGGACCGAGACCGGTTAATCTTCATCTTGAAGCGATGAAAAAGTTAGGTGCTGATATAGATTTGAAGGATGGATATATCATAGCAGAAGCAAAAAAACTTAAAGGTGCAAAAATAAATTTTGATGTTTCATCTGTCGGAGCAACCGGTAATGCAATGATGGCATCTGTTTTAGCCAAAGGGAGTACTCTCATAAACAATGCTGCCATTGAACCTGAAATAACCCAGCTTGCTGAATTTCTCGTATTGATGGGAGCAAAGATCGATGGAAGCGGAACAAATACAATCGAGATTGAAGGAGTTCACGATTTACGTCCAGCTGAAATAACTACTATTCCAGACAGAATTGAAACAGGAACCATCTTAACTGCAGCAGCAATAACTGAAAGTAAAATTACTTTGGATGCAATATCGTCTGAATTTCTTGAAGCTGTATTATTAAAGTTTGAAGACTGCGGATGCAAGTTAACAAGAGAGAAAAACCGGTTATCAATTGATGCAACCGGTATTGAACTTAAACCTATTTCAATTACAACATCAATCTTTCCCGGTTTTCCAACTGATATGCAGGCACAATGGACAGCACTCATGTCTGTTGTGAACGGTGTATCTACTGTAACTGACACAATATATTTTGACAGGTTCAAACATGTTCCGGAATTGAATAGACTTGGTGCTCAGATTGTTTTAGATCAAAATACTGCGGTGGTAACTGGAGTGAAAAAGTTAAAAGGTGCAAAAGTAATGTCAACAGATCTTCGCGCAAGTGCAAGTCTTGTGTTGGCTGGGTTAATTGCTGAAGGAACAACTGAAGTGTTGCGTGTTTACCATCTTGACAGGGGATATCAAAAAATAGAAGAAAAATTAAAATCTCTCGGTGGAGATATTCAAAGAGTTGAAAGCAAGGAATATTAAATTTTATTATGGCTAATATTTTTAAAAAAAATAATTACTTAATTATTTACTTATTTATAATTGGAGTTATTAATCTTTTTCTCCAGACTCTGCCTCTGACAAATGTATTTGGATACGAATTCTCTGCCATAAATGCTTTATTGCTATCATTCTTATCCGGACTATTTAGTATTTCTTTCTTAAAATCCCTTGTTAAAGAAAATAAAAAATTTAATGTTGAAAATTTCATATCAGCATTAAGATGGATGATATTTTTACCTTTCGCAATTTCAGTTATCAACTCAATCATATTTGGCTTTTGCTCTTTTACAGATGGACTCCTGTTTTACTTAGTAGTTACTTTCCCTTCAGTCATAATCGGAAGTGCTATTGGCTCTGCGATTTTTGTTTTGACTAAAAAGTTGAAAGTTATTTCTTATGTAATCTTATATCTTTTAATCTTATTGATTCCAATTCTTGAAATCTATTTTAATCCACAGATATTTCTTTACAATCCTTTGTTTGCTTACTTCCCGGGAACAATTTATGACGAAGGTTTGAGCGTTGATACCAGGTTATTATTATATCGGGTATTAAATCTTTTATTCTTTCTTTCAATTTTGTTTTACTTCCTTAAATGGGGAATAAAGAATAGATATCCGCGGAACCTGGGAGTCTCATTCCTGGCAGCAGGTTTCACGATTTTATTTTACTTTTTTATATCTCCTCTGTTTGGATTTACAACTACAGAATCAAGATTGAAGAAAGAACTTTCTTCTAAGGTGGAATCGAAACACTTTGTAATGCACGCTGATGAAAAAATCGACAGCAAAGTGCTTGAACAAATTGTGTTGAACCAGGAATTTTACTACTCACAGCTCCGAAATTATTTTCTTGAAGAACCTGAGTCCAAAATAAATTCATTCATTTTTTTCGACAGCCAGCAGAAAAAGGATTTATTTGGTTCTGGTGCTGCTGATGTTGCCAAACCCTGGCTAAATAGTATTTATGTTTCTCTCGATAGCTGGGAATCAACTTTAAAGCACGAGATAGCCCATTGTTTTACTGCATCATTTGGAACTGGTGTTTTCAAGCTGGCAGCAGGATTTAATCCAGCGCTTATCGAAGGCGTTGCTGAAGCTGCAGATGGCTTTTATGATGAGAATGAAATTCATCATCTTGCATCACTGGCATTTAAAAATGATTTTAAAATTGATCTTAGTAAAGCATTCAGTGGATTCAGTTTCTTTGGCAGCGTTTCAAGTTTGTCTTACATTTATTCTGGTTCATTCATCCAATATCTTGTTGATGAATATGGAATTGAAAAAGTAAAACATTTTTATCGGACGAATAACTTCAATGAGTCATTCAGTTATGAATTAAGTGCTGCATCCAGAGATTATGAAACCTTTTTGAATTTATTGACGACAAACGATACAAAGGATAAAGCGGTTTATTATTTTGGCAGAAAGCCGCTGATTATGAAGGTTTGTCCAAGATATATTGCTTCAGCTTTAAGAGATGCGTGGGATTTATATACTTTGAAAGAATATGACAATGCCGAAAAATCTTTTCAGCATATCCTGTCAAAAGCTGAGAGTTACAGCGCTGTTGCAGGCTTATCAAGAATTTATGAGGAAAAGGATTCACTTAACAAGGCGATTGAATTATTCAACTCATATCAGGATAAGTTTAAAGGCACAAGCAGCGAATATGATTTACGATTGCGTTTAGCTGATTTATACATAAAAGCATCTCAGTTCGAAAAAGCCCTTGAATTATTTAACACTTTAATTTTGATGAAACCTAACCGCAGATTGGAATTGATTGCTAATACAAGATTAACGCTAATGCGAAAGGATGTTGTTGAAAAATATGTTAAAGGAAGTGAATATGATCGTTATGCAATTTTGAGAGCGTTGAATTCGAAAACATATTTTTATTCTTCGATACCTTTGATGATTGATTTGAGTAACTCGGTAAAGGAAAATTATTTCGAGTTTCTTCATATCTTCGAAAATCATCTCGAAGTGATTGATGAAATGAGCAGTTATGCAGTCTTTAAATTATCGGAGTATATGCTGAAAAACTTTGACTATGTTAATGCAAGAAAGATGGCTGGATTTGCATTACGCTTTAAGGGTGATTCCAATTTATTAAAACTTACCGAGGAGCAATTTAAGAAAGCCGATTGGTTTTATAGAAATGCACAACGAATTTTGGATGAAACTAATTTTGGAATAGATGAACAATGATAAACGTTAAAGAAGAACTGAAAAAATATGAAGTCCTGAAAACAGCTTCGAAGGCTGCAGAGGAAGTCGGTGTTGAAGCTTATGCTGTTGGTGGTTTCATTCGTGACCTGATATTAAAGAAGGAAGTTGAGGATATTGATTTTCTCATAGTTGGTGATGTGATGAAATATGCACAAACCTTTGCAGCTTCACTTGGAATAAATGATATTGTTATCTTTAAAACATTCGGAACAGCACATTTCAATCATCACGGATTAAATTTTGAATTCGTTGGAGCAAGAAAAGAATCATACAGAAAATCAAGCAGAAAACCTGATGTATCAGAAGGAACATTCTTAGATGATATTTCAAGACGTGATTTTACCATCAATACAATTGCTGTTTCAATACTGAATGAAAATTTCGGAGAAGTTATCGATCATTTTAATGGGATAAGCGATATAGAAAACAAACTCATCCGAACTCCTCTTGATCCGAAAGTTACATTTGATGATGATCCACTAAGGATATTACGTGCGTTTCGTTTTGCTTCACAATTGAATTTCAGCGTGGATGATTCAATAATGAATGCTGCTGAGGAGTTAAGAGACAGATTGGAAATTGTTTCCCAGGAAAGAAAGACTGATGAGTTTCTGAAAATATTAAAATCACCAAAACCATCCATTGGATTGAAATTACTTCAGCAGACAAAAGTTATGGAAGTAGTTTTCCCTGAAATCTCACAAATGATTGGTGTTGAGCAAAGAGAAGACTATCATCATAAGGATGTCTTCTTTCATACTCTTGAAGTAGTTGATAATATCTCAAATAAATCTGATGATGTCTGGTTGAGGTTGGCTGCATTAGTTCACGACATTGCCAAGCCAAGAACTAAAAAGTTTGTCGAAGGAACAGGCTGGACATTTCATGGTCACGAAGAACTCGGTGCACGTATGATGAAATCTGTTTTCAGACGAATAAAGCTTCCGATGAATAAACTGGATTATGTTGAAAGACTGGTCAGACTGCATCTAAGACCAGTTGCTCTTGTGAGCGATACAGTAACTGATTCAGCTATCAGAAGACTTATTGTTGCAGCCGATGAATACCTTGAAGATTTAATTACACTTTGCCGTGCGGATATCACAAGTAAAAATCCTGATAAAGTTGAGCGGTATTTACAGAATTATGAAGTAGTGATGAAGAAAGTTCTGGAAGTTCAGGAAAAAGATAAGCTGAGGGCGTTTCAATCCCCTGTAAGCGGAGAAGTAATTATGCAGGCATGCAGCTTAACTCCGTCAAAGAAGGTTGGTGAAATTAAAACAGCAATCGAAGAAGCCATTCTTGATGGTATTATCGGGAATAATTATGAGGAAGCTTATGATTACCTTCTTAAAATCAAAGACGATTTTCTGAAGGATAAAAGTTGACTAAAGCTTAACTCTTAACCCAACCTGGTAAATTCTGTCATTCAGCACGGCTTCATTATTTCTGATGCCAAGGAACAAATCTACAGGCATTTTGTCTTTAACCTGACGAATGTTTTCATTAGCATTGTCAAGATCAACAATTTCGGAGTAAATCAGTTTGGAGTTTAGCGAAGCTGTTGTGTCAGCATCTTTTTTCTTTTCTTTGAAGAACAATGCATATGCAAGAATTCCTGCAATTACTAAACCGCCAACGACATAAATTGTGGTGTTATCATTGCTGTTATCTGTTTGTGTTGAACCGCTGCTTCCACCACCGATATCATCAAAAACTCTTAAACCACTCTGAGCAAAAGAATCATTTGAAAATATGAATATGCTGATAATTAGTATTAAACTGATTCTGCTGAAGGGAATTTTAATAATAGTTTGCACTTTTTTGCCTCGTAAATTGTTTATACTAATATACTGTTTTTGAGTTATGCTTTTCAAGCAGCAATAAAACTCCGTATAATACTGCTACCAGCGGATGTGATAATCTGCTTAATTAGTTAACCGTATATGTAATTATTATACCGTTTATAACGTTAGCTCAATTGGCTTGATGCTAAAATGTATTTTTGCATTGGGATTTATTCATTCATTGAAATAATGTAACATTGCATGTTGTCTAACTGTCTAATTCATAAAAAAGGGAAAAATTCAAACTGGAGATAAGAATGCGATCTTTTATTATAATTTTCTTAACAATCATAATATCAACTAATGCAATTTCTCAGGAGAAAATGACTCTTGATAGTGCGATAGGAATTGCTCTACATAAAAATTCAACATTACTGAAGAGTTCCAACCAGATTGATGGATTCAAATCGGGTGTTCAGGCTGCATACGGTAATTTCTTTCCAACACTTGATGCTAGTGCACGATGGCAATGGAGAAAAACTGATGTTCAGGGGCTTGGTGTTGATCCAATTACAGGTCAGATAATAGATCTTTCTGATCAAAGCAGGTCATACAGCCTGGGTTTAGGAACGACCTGGACACTCTTCGATGGTTTAGCAAATTTTGCAAATCTTTCAAGAAGCCAGGATGATCTTCAATCTGCACAGCTTACACTCGAAAGAATTAAGCAGGATATTGTGTTTCAGACAATGTCTTTGTACTATGATGTTGTTTACACCGAGCAGCTTTTAGGAGTTAAGGAAGATAATCTTAAATGGAATGAGAAAAACCTTGAGACAATAAGAGAACGTAGCCGACTCGGTGCAGCTACTTTGGCTGATGTTTATCAGCAGGAAGTAGCCAGAGGCAATGCTGAACTTGATATGATAATTACGGAAAATGATCTTCAAATACAGAAAAAAAATATTCTCTTTTTTCTCGGATTAGATGTACTCGAGGATTATGTGTTCTCCGACACTTTAACAGCAACTGAGTTAGAAATACTTAATTCAAATCTGTTATCAGAATATCAGGATTTATCCGAACTTGTTGATCAGGCGTTAAATCAAAGACTGGATTATAAATCGGCACAGCTTAACCTGCAGAGCGCAAGAAGCAGTGTAACCATCGCAGAATCAGGTCATTGGCCTTCCTTGTTCGCTTCTGGTGATTATTTCTGGTCAGGAAATAGTCTTTCTGAGGTCGACAAAAATAAAAATCTTCAGGTTGGTTTAGGGCTTAACATCCCAATATTTTATGGCTGGTCAGTGAGCAACCGTGTTCAGCTGGCTGAAGTTCAAAGTAAAATCAGTGGGATTGAAGTAAGCGATCTTGAGCGAGATATAAAAAGACAAATCAACACAAACTACCTGAACCTTCAGGCTGCTCAAAAAGCTTTAGTTGTAAGTGAGAAAAACATCTCAGCGGCAAAAGAAAACCTCAAGATAGAGGAAGAAAAATATGCACTTGGATCGGGTAAGCTGTTAGACGTGCTCATCGTAAACTCACGTTACACTGATGCGTTAACTTCTCTGCTCAATTCTCAATTTGCGTATATAGTACTTAGCCAGCAGCTAAAGTATTACCTTGGAGTTTTAGATTATAAGATTTATGAACAATAGACTTTTTAGGAGATAAAAAGCATGGCAAATGGTAAAAGAAAAAAATCAAAGAAGAAACTATTCATATTTGGCGGATTAGGTCTTCTTGTTCTCATTCTGGTTATTGTAGCGTTAGCTGGAGGCAGCAAAGAAAACATTATTCTTGTGCAGACAGAGAAAGTTGAAAAAAGGACCGTCACGCAAACTGTTACCGCAACCGGAAAGATTGATCCTGAATTTAAGGTTGTCATAACACCTGAAGTAACTGGCGAGATCATCAGTCTTCCAGTTAAAGAAGGAGATCAGGTCAAAAAAGGACAGCTTCTCATTAAAATTAAAGGCGATCAATACATGGCTCAGAAGGACAGGCTTGAAGCCAACCTGAAATCCTCTGAAGCATCACTGCAAATGAGAGATGCAGAACTTCGCAGAGTTGAATTAGAATATGATCGAGTAAAGGAACTTCATAGTAAAGGTCTTGCAAGTAATTCTGAATTGGAAACTGCTGAAGCTAATTACCTGACAACAAAAGCAGGTTATCAATCAGCAGAAGCAAATGTACTGCAAAGTAAGGCTCAGTTAAGAGAAGTGCTTGAAACTCTGTATAAGACCACTATTTACTCACCAATGGATGGCATAGTTACTCAGCTTAATGTTGAACTTGCAGAAAGAGTACTTGGAAGCGGCTTCAGTCAGGGAACAAATATTATGACTGTAGCCGACCTGAGTCAAATGCAGGCTGTTGTTGATGTGGATGAAAACGATGTTGTTCTTGTTTCAGTTGGTGATACAGCTAATGTTAAAGTAGATGCTTTTGGTGGTAGAATATTTCATGGTATAGTCACTGAAATTGGCAACAGCGCAAAAGCAACAGGTTTCGGAACACAGGAACAAGTTGTGAATTTTTCCGTAAAAATTAATTTGATTGACCTCGATTCAAACCTTCGTCCGGGGATGTCCTGCAATGCAGATATTGAAACTGAAACTGTTGAAGATGTTATCAGTGTGCCTATTCAAAGTGTTACTGCAAGAACTGAAGTCCCGGAGGATGATTCTACAAAAGTTGAAGAGACACCTGCAGACCAGACAAGAAGACCAGGAGCAATTAAACCTAAAGAAGTTGTATTTCTCGCTGACGGCGGAAAAGCCAAAATGGTTGTTGTTGAAACTGGTATCAGCGATGATAATTACATAGAGATAAAGAGCGGACTTAGCGTTGGTGATGAAGTTATATCAGGAAGCTACAGAGCAATTTCAAGAGAACTTGAGAATGGATCTATTGTAAGAGTTGAAGAGAAGCGGAATGGCGGCAAAAGGCAGGAAATGGCAACTGAAGAATAACACTTACCAAACCGGGAAATAAAATGAACATTATCAACATAGAACATATTGCAAAAATTTACCAGGTTGGGTTGGAGGAAGTTCACGCTCTTCGGGACGTTTCGCTTAGAATTGACAAGAACGAATACGTTGCAATCATGGGTCCTTCCGGTTCTGGCAAATCTACTCTTATGAATATGCTGGGATGTCTTGATACTCCTACCGCAGGCAAGTATGAATTTAATGGTATCAGTGTAAGCGAAATGAATGACAACGAATTAGCGAGAATCAGGAATAAAGAAATCGGATTTGTGTTTCAAACTTTCAATCTGCTGCCAAGATCGGATGCACTTCATAACGTGGAACTTCCATTGATTTATGCAGGAGTTTCTTACAGCGAAAGAAGGGAGCGTGCACAGAAAGCGTTGGTTGATGTTGGACTTGGCGACAGGATTCATCATAAGCCAAACGAACTTTCAGGAGGACAAAGACAGCGAGTTGCAATTGCAAGAGCATTGGTTACAAATCCTTCAATTATTCTTGCCGATGAGCCTACTGGAAATCTCGACTCAAAAACTGGTGAAGAAATAATGGTGCTGTTTAATGAAATTCATGATCAAGGCAACACAATAATACTTGTTACTCACGAAGAGTATATTGCTGAGCATGCTGCGAGGATAATTCGTCTTAAAGATGGTCTGGTTGAAAAGGATGAAGTTGTTAGAGAAAGAAAACTACCAAGTTTGAAATTAGGTGGTATAGAGGTCTAAAGTTCTACAGGTATAAGTGTAAATTAGAGAAATGGATGAATACTTAAGGATTTAATTATAAATGAATGATGAAAATATATACTGAAATCTTAAAAATGGTGATATTAATATCAATGAGCCGCACGAATTTTATAATGAGAAAAGAGATTTCACTTCACTTGAAGCATGGATTAAATGTCGGGAAGTAAAATTATTTTTTTATAAGAAAGTTCTTTCAAAATTACCTAAAGAAGAAAAATTTAATCTTGATATTCAGATATGTAAAGCATCTGTTAGTACAACATCAAATATTTCGGAAGGCTATGGGAGATATCATTATCAGGAAGGAACTAGATTTTATAGAATTTCAAGAGGTTCCTTATACGAACTGAAGGATCACTTAATTAGTTGTCACGATTTAGGCTATATCGAAATCACTCTCAAACAAGAAGTTGAAGTGCTTATTGAGTCTGCAAAAATTACATTGAATGGATTTATAAATTATGTTAAAAGTAAAATCAAATAAATCAATAATTTTATCATTCGGTAAAGGTATCAGAATACTACCCATATACCTTTATACCTATATAACCATATAACCAACTATGCGATACTTTCTGTTTGAACTTAAAGAAGGCTTAATGATTGCTTTTCGGGCTTTGAGGGCTAATAAAGTAAGAACGTCACTGACTATGCTCGGAATTTTTATCGGGATTACCGTTGTAGTTTTAATGTCAACTGCAATTAAAGGCATTGATAATTCCTTCCAGGATGGAATTAGCGCATTGGGTTCTGATGTTTTATACATCGACAAATGGGCGTGGTTTTCTAACGAAGAGTGGTGGAAACTTCGAAACCGGAAAAGCATTACGATGGATGATTACGAGAGGTTTAAATCAATGGTTAAACTTCCGACTGCCGTTGCCCCGGTGATTAACTCACAGCAGACAGTTAAATTTAGTGATAAAAGAGTTGATGGAGTCTTTCTGAATGGTTCTAGCGCAGACTATGTTAAAACAACAAATTTCACTTTCGAGCATGGAAGATTTTATAACGAGGTGGAAAGCAACGCATCACGACAGGTCGCTGTAATTGGTAGTGAAATTTCTAAAAAGCTTTTCTCCAGAGGCGATGCGCTTGATAAAACTATTAAGATAGGGAATGCAAACTTTAAGATTGTCGGCGTCCTTGCTGAACAGGGAAGTTTTATCCTTGGTCCGTGGAATCCTGATAACCAGGTATTCATCCCTATTGGTTCGATCTTTAAAAACTTTATTGCCGAACATAGGGGAACTGTAACTTTTAATGTTCGTGCACCAAATCCATCTATGGTAGAAGAAACGAAAGCTGAAGCTGAAGGTGTGATGAGAAAAGTAAGAGGACTCAGATATGATGAAGAAAATGATTTCTCCATCAACCAGCAGGAAGCGCTTATGAATAACTACACTTCTGTTGTTGGTGTAATTCAAATAGCTGGATTATTTATCACCGGACTGTCTCTTTTTGTGGGAGCCATTGGAATTATGAATATTATGTTTGTTTCAGTTCGCGAAAGAACCAAAGAAATCGGAATCCGAAAAGCAATCGGTGCGAAAAGAAGAACAATTCTTACTCAATTTTTATTGGAATCCTCTGCTATTTGTTTACTTGGTGGTTTAGCCGGACTCTTAGCAGCCATTTTGGGCAGTATGGCACTCAATCAGTATTTCCCAACTTCGATTCAGGCAGATGCTGTGATAATTGCAATTGGAGTTTCTGCTTTAACCGGTATTCTTTCCGGCTTTGCACCTGCTTACCAGGCATCGAAATTAGATCCAGTAGATTCTTTGAGGTATGAGTAAATGAGAATAGATCAATTACTTAATATAGCAACGCAATCTATTATTAATAATAAGCTGAGGACTTCGCTAACCATCCTTGGTGTTGTTGTTGGAATATTTTCTATCATTGTAATTATGACCGTCATAACTATGCTTCAGAACAGCATTGAGGATGGTCTTTCACAGCTCAGTAAAAATACTTTCCAGATTCAAAAGCACGAACCTATGCAAGGTCCCGGACACAGAAGAAGTGACAGAAACAGGAAAGATATAACCATTGAAGAGGCAATGAGATTGAAAGAAATATTGACTCAGGCACAATATGTTGGAGCTGAGCAATGGCAGTTTGGTAAGATTGTTAAGTTTGGCAATCTTGAAACGAATCCGAATATCAGTGTTGCTGGTGCTACAGTTGATGCGATGAAAACCAACGACTGGAATGTTGATTATGGAAGAGACCTGAGAGAAAATGATGTCGAATACTCAGCCAATGTTTGCCTGCTCGGACCTGATATAGTTGATAAGATATTCCCGAGTTTAAACCCGATTGGACAAACCGTAAGAGTTGATGGTAAACCTTTGAGGGTAATCGGTGTTCTTGAAAAGCAGCCAGCAATGTTTGGAGAGAGCCGGGATAATTATATTGTTATGCCGATAACCACCTGGCAATCTATTTACGGTAAATACAGAAGAAGCGTAAACATTATGGTTACTGCACCAGACAAAGAATCATATAACGACCTTATTGAATCAGCAATTGGTCACTTCAGGAAAATCAGAAAAGTACCTGCGGATGAACCCGATGATTTTTATATTTTCAGCAACGAGTCCATGATTACACAGGTTAACACCATAACAGGACCAATTAAAATCGGAGCACTTGCAGTTTCTCTGGTTGCGTTGATTGCCGCCGGGGTTGGTATTATGAATATTATGCTTGTCTCAGTTACAGAACGAACAAAAGAAATCGGAATCAGGAAAGCAATCGGTGCAAGGAAGTCCAGTATATTAATTCAGTTTCTTATTGAAGCAGTAATTTTATGTATCGTAGGAGGAATTGCTGGTATTGCTCTCGGAATTGGAATCGGAAACTTTGCAGGAAGTTTTTTAAATGCGCAGATGGCAATCCCTTACGATTGGGTAATGATAGGAATAACTATGTGTATTATTATTGGGCTGATATTCGGGACATATCCTGCTTACAAAGCCGCCAACCTTGATCCGATTGAAGCGTTGAGGTATGAGTGAAAGATAGAACTATTTGGAGTATATACCCCATTATATTATTACGCCCGATTACCTGAATGTCTGTAGGTGATTTCTTACTTTGTTTCCGGTTACAATGTTCTAACTAACTTTTACTAATTTTTTTATTTCTCTTTTGAGTCGGTCTTTTAATCTATCTTTTTCTACTTCAAGATTATATCTTATCTGTAAGTTCAGCCAAAATCTTTCTGACAAACCGAAATATTCCGATAGTCTTAAAGCTGTATCTGCTGTTATTGCTCTTTTGCCAAGAACAATTTCGTTTATTCTTCTTGCAGGAACATTTATATCCTGTGCTAATCGGTATTGACTAATTTCCATTGGAATTAGAAATTCTTCAAGTAATATTTCACCGGGATGTATGGGTTCTATTTTTTTATTCATAAAATTTTATCCTTTATGATAATCTATGATTTCAACTTCGTAGGCGCTATTTACTTTCCAGCTGAAAATTATTCTCCATTGGTCATTTATTCGAATACTGTATTTACCGGCTAAATCACCAGATAATTTTTCAAGTCTGTTGCCGGGTGGAATTTTTAAATCATTGAGTTTTTCTGCACATCAATAAGTAAAAGCTTTCTATACGCCAGCCTTTGAATTGTTGGTGGTAAATGCCTTACAAATTTTCAATTGAATAAATCTTCTGTTGATTTATCAGAAAAACTATTTATCATACTTTTTTATAATAACGCTATGCGTTATTAAATCCAAATCGGAAATTTTGCCAGGAGCTTTTTAAATGCTCCAATGGCGATTCCTTATTACAGGGCATTCATCGGCATTACAATGTGTTTAGTTGTCGGACTAATATTCGGAACTTATCCCGCTTACAAGGGAGCTAATCTTGACCCGATTGAAGCGCTGAGGTATGAGTAAACGTTAATTCTGTATAACGATTTCCATCCCTTGAAATTTTTTACGCCCTGTTGCTTGCCCGCCTCTGGAAGGACTTTAAACTTTTTTAAGCGGTTAGGTACGACATATTTTTTTGCAGAACAATTTAATCAACACAAATTGCTACTACATAAGCTTCTGATACAAAAGCATATTGTTTAAAGAATTCTGCCCATTCAGACTCTGTCTTTTCAGGAACATCAATACTAACTAACTTAGGATGTTCTTCAATTTTGATTATTTCCAAATGTTCTATTTGCTCAAACCTTTCTATTTCTTCTTTTAACGATTTTTGTCCAGTTAGAACAAATACAAAAAGTAATGAATCAGACTCTGGATTAATTCTAAAGAGATATTTTATTGTTGGATCATTTTTAAAATATTCTTTCCAAGAATTATAATCCCCACTATCAGCATATATGTAGAAATCACTCCCGAGAAAGGTTTCAACAATAGTAATTGAATCGAAGCCGGATAGAAATGGGATTACAAAATTATAAGAGCAAGTATCAACAAAGTCTATATTAACTCCAACAATTGAACACCCACCAACAGGAATTATTTTGTCATCATTTGAAACTGGACTGTTAATCTCACTACAAGAGATAATAAATATTGAGAACAAATAAATTGTAACTAAAACTACTTTTTTCATTTTTACCTCGTAAGTACCTAACGACGTTGCCGATAACCCGCCGCCCAGAACAGTAATGCAGATTAAAACGACAAAGCCAAAGATTTAGCAAACTGCACTTATCTTTCTTTGCAAGTGCAGTTTGCAACAATGTTAATTAATAGAACTACTTAGAACAACAAAACCGAAACGGAACAACCAACCCTAAAATTTAGAAAACGCCAAGTGCGAAAAGGCGTTCGGCTTGATTGGCTGGTTATATGGCATTAAGGCCCTACAATTTTTCTGCTAACTAGTTTTAATGTGTCTTTGTAACTTATACTGCTATCTTTCATCTGTAAATAATTATTATTCCTATGATCACCTTTGTAATCGCGCCAATACTTCACTTCGTACATCAAAATAAATTTGTTGTTTTTTAATTTATAAGTTCGTTCTAAATATTCATCAAATCCTCCATATTCAACATAAGTAGTTATCTGTTTTTTTCTTTCATCTAAGATTGGACGATCAATGCTTTTGAAAAAGTCATCTGTTTCAAAAATATTTTTTGATTTATTATATAACCAGACGACATAACTTATATTACCAGTAGCACCATACTCCTCGAGTAACACTATATCTTGAAATCCATCAAAGTTGAAGTCTCTAGTAAAAAAGTAATTACCATATCCAGGTTTATTATTAAGAACAATATCAGGTGAACGGTTTAGCAGAATACTATAGTTAATATTTTGGATTAGGTTTGAATCTGCCGAATTGTATATAAGTATATTTCTTAAAACTCCAGAGTCAATTGGTATAATAAATACAAAATTTGGTAAATCAGGATGAATCTTAAAAATAAAAGTATCAACTACAGAGCCACGTTCTATGTGGGTGATTGAAGATTTGTTTTTAGAATTTGAATTTGACTGTTCTTTCACACTTTTTTTCTGAGAATCGACATCGAAGCAAGAATAAATTACAAAAGGAAATAAAAATCCAATAACAACAAAGTAAAAATAATTTCTATTTACTCTCATAATAAGTTTGCCATATAACGGCGTTGTTTTTAAGCCGCCGCCCAGTATAGGAATGCCGCTTAACTTACCAATGTCAATTATTATTAAAAACTTATTTAACAGAACTAACTTGAACAGTAACTTTGTTTTGTCAACCTAACTTGAAAAACAGTAACCGACCGCAGCGAAGTGGCGGTCGGTTTGAAGAACGGGTTAGGCATAATTTACAGTATGAAAAATTAATTTCTTTACAACTAATCAATTTCCATTTTCTGTAAGAGAAACCATTCAACCGGACTAAATATTTGTATCCAAGTTCTACCTTGGTCATTTGAATAAATAACACCATCTGAACATGAGGGTTCTCCATCATCAAAATAACCTATTATTTGATTGTCTTCTGTAAAAATGAAATTAAAATTATGACCGATAAAAAAATTATTTTCCTGATGTAATAAACTCCAATTCAGAATTAGCTGATTAAGTTTATAAAATCCATTTTTAAAAGATAGTGCATAGAATTCACCTAGATCATTTATTGCAATTGAAATTAATTCATTTCCTTGGATTTTATTTGGTATTTCTTTCCATTCATTGAAGTCATTTTCCGTATAAAAAAGTGATTTCTCAGTTTGAACAAGAACTTGGTTATTTGGGGTAGTAAATATTTTTTTTATTGATTGTTCATTATTGAATACTGGTATGCGGCCAAATTCTTTTGAAATCATTTCTATATGTCCATCGCTACGATACGCTCCAGATGACCATGCTGTACTTTTATATTTTACAGATGAATAAGCCCACATCGGTTCATCATTAGAATTTACTGTAATAAAATCAAAATCTGCTGGGGGTTTAATCTGACAAATTAATTCCCATGTATTTCCATCATCATTAGATTTGTAAAGCTGATTCAGGCTCATACCATAAATATTACCAACTTTGTCGAATATAATTTTGATAAGATTATCTTTTTGTTTGGAAATAATATCCCAATTGATACCATTATCTTTTGATTTAATAAGGCAGTAACTTCCTGTATAGTCAGGTGTGATAATTTCGTTTTTATGATGCTTGCAACCAAGAATCCAAGCGTATAAATCTCCATTTGGAGCAGCGGACATTGCTGTAAATGTTGTATTGGGATGATAAACTTTTATCCACGTGTTCCCGTTATCAATAGATGAAAGTAATTGTTCTGCTGTATATATAAAAATTGCACCTTTATTGTTTACCAATAATTCATCCACTTTAATACTTTGTGATTTCTTTGATTCTATTTTTCTTATTTTCCATTTACCATCTTCCTTTGATAATTCAAATAACATAAATTCTGGGAACCGCATTCTTTTTAATCGAAAACTCATTAAACAGTTCGCCGTATTTTTTTTAATATTTTCTTTTTTAGTCTCAATAAGCTCTATCTCGCGAAATTGGCTCTCATCAATACTTAAATTCGAAAATATTTTATTTGTATTTAAACGAGCTTCAACACTCAATAGTTGTATTGCTGGGTCAAGTCTACCATTTTTTAGATTCTCAAAAAATTCCTTAACAACATCTGAAGGCCCACTGTTGGGCCAAGCAAAAATTGTTTGAAAATAAACTAGTAAAATAAATATAGGGATATAGTATTTTTTTGAATACATAATGACTCCAAATTTTAAAATAAATTAAATATTATTACTTGTCGGTTAATCTTGCATTCAATTTGCCAAAATCATCTTCATAAAGATAAAATTCTCCAATGCGATCAAAACTTCTTGTTTCCCTACTGACTAAAAAATCAGCTTTACAATCTCCCCTTATCCTAGCCTTAATTGGCCAATATTTTTTATCATTATTATAATTACCAATTTCTTCTATATCAATTGCTTGAATCTCTGCATCTTTTCCACCCAATAAACTACCAGCCCAGGAAGGGGGTACACCATTCTTTTGAAAATATTCGATGATTGCAATTTTGATACTTTCGTCAGATGGTTTTTTAGAACATGCAACAAAACCCAACAAAAAGCATAAAAGTGCATGTAAAATTATGTACTTACTGTTGATAAACATTTAAGTCTCCTATTTAATTTGATTATGCCTAACGGCGTTGTGCCTAAGCCGAAGCCCAGACCAACAATGATTAATTAACAATATACAATTAACAATTAGAACAAACTTATTTAACAGTATAACCTTTAACAAGAAA
>Ga0209498_1000887_pt1 | contig 18513 bp, 11 predicted proteins | sample WalLakDeSediment_FD_184131 | JGI IMG/M metagenome (GOLD analysis project Ga0209498, IMG submission 184131) | Lake sediment microbial communities from Walker lake, Nevada to study Microbial Dark Matter (Phase II) - Walker Lake 11/02/13 Deep... | ecosystem: Environmental > Aquatic > Freshwater >... | reverse complement strand
ATTGTTGAAATTGAATTTGACGTGCCCAAAGATTTTGTGCTTCATCAGAATTATCCTAATCCGTTCAATCCATCAACAACTATTAAATATGCTGTTCCGAAAACAAGCTTCGTAAACATAAAAGTTTACGATTTAACTGGTCAGGAAGTTGCATTGTTAGTTAATGAGTTAAAGGAAGCCGGAACTTATGAATTAAAATTTGATGCGAGCAATATTGCATCAGGTGTTTATTTATACAGAATGGTAGCTGATAATTTTTCTTCTGTAAGAAAACTGAATGTTCTGAAATAAATCGAATAAAAGCATTTATTGAGGTGTGATCAATGCACACCTCATTCTTAATAACTCACGTTTCGCATACGTGTTATTCCGGCGAGTGAAAGGAGTCCGGAATGTATGATTATCGATTGTTTTCAGATTCTGGACGAGCCAGAATGACAAAGTATTGTATGTACTGCGTAACGTGAGTTTATAATATAATATTGATATCAGTAAAGACCAGGTTAAGAGAAAAACTCTGGTAATATAATCGAGTATTCTTTTTTGATGGTGAAAATCTCGCTTCTGGAGTTTATTTTTATAAAATGGTTGCGGGAGATTTTTCTTCGGTAAAGAAAATGAATTTGTTGAAATAATATAATTTTAAAAAGAGATGATCATAAAAAACATAATTAATCAATCACTTAATAAAAAAGAGGTAGTTATGAAACTAAAACTACGAACCCTGGCGATACTTGTGACGTTAGTAATTTCCGCATTTACTTTTTCACAAGATATATTTGCCCAAACACAAAGAAATCCTGTGTTGGAATATTGTACTGGCACATGGTGTGTTTTCTGTCCACAAGGTCACGCAGTTATAAAGGACCAGATTCTTCCCAATATTCCCAATGCGATTATTATTGGATATCATGGACCTGCGAACGGAACGGATCCCTTTTCTTTTTTTCCTGGCAATAATATTCTCTCTCTGTTTGGATTTAACTCCTATCCTACGGGTGTAGTTGATAGAGTGTCAGGTATTATTTCAAGAGGCTCCTGGTATTCACAAATGAATGCCAGGAATTCAGTTCCTGCTACAGTTGAAATTGATGTTAACAGAAGTTTTAATCAATTAACAAGAGAGTTTAGTGCCAGCATAGATTTTACGGCGCTAACAAATTTAAGTGGAACCTATAATTACAATGTTATTTTATTGGAAAGCGGAATGGTTTGGGCGCAAACCGGTGGTGGTACTAATTATGTTCATGAGCATGTTGTTCGGGCAATGATGAATACAGCTCCAGGTCAGGAGATAATTAACGGAACATGGAATCAAAACGATGTAATTACAAAAAGCATGAATTATACGATTCCTGTTCCCACAGTAGGTCCGGATATCATTTGGGATAGCTGCAACGTTGTAGTTTTGGTTTATAAAGTTGGGTCTCCATTATCAAGTAATGCAGCCATACAGCAAGCAGTTCAAATGACACTAATAAGCCCGGATTATGTTGCAACAATGGCGTCATACGGCCCAGATGCTATTATTTCAAATAATGCAACTGCTGGATTTGCTGCAACTTTGTATAACGAAGGATTGATGAATGACACATATAATGTTACAGCTACTCTCGATGGTCCTGCAGGCTGGATGGGAGAGTTTACAACAGTGAACGGCACATTTGAATTTGGAGAGATTGATTCGGTTCAGGTTGCTGTAGGTGATTCAACCTCATTCTCTGTTTCAATCAATCCTAATTACTTTAACGGATCCGGAGTGATTACATTACAATGTGCATCAAAGAATAATCCGGGTGTGGTTGTAGAGGCTACTTTTACCGTTGTTACAAATACAGGAGTACATTTACTTGTTGTTGATGCCAGCGGGGAGGGTTACGGTTCCATCATCTCTAATTCGCTGGAAAACTTTTATGAAGGAAGATATGGAGTGGTCTCTAGAGAGGCAATGAATGTAGTTGGGCTTGATCTTTCTTACTTTACAATGATTGCCTGGGCTGGTGGAAATTCTAACCCGGGATTTTATCCGGACGAAGTTGATAACCTTGAAGCCTATCTTGATGGCGGTGGTAATCTCCTATTAGCTGCGCACGATCTTGGTTCTGATATTTTTGAGACAGGTGGACAGAGCCAGTTTGCACAGAGTTTCTTTAATAATTATCTGCATTCAAGTTATCTGGCTGACTTTGGTGGAAGTTACATTTTAATAGGAATAGCCGGCGACCCGATAACAGATGGATTGGTAATACCATTAAATGCTGTTTATACAAGATCACCTGATCAAATCTCAGCATTTGATGTCTCAGCAACTCCAATCGTTCAATTCGGTTCAGGACCTAATATGAACTCGGTAAGAGCCGATAATGGCAATCACAAAGTAGTTTACTTCGGGTTTGCCTTCGAACAGCTCAATGATGTTTCAATTGCTGATACGCTCGTAAGAAGATCAGTTCAATGGCTCACAGAAGGAATCGTTCTGGATAATTCGGATAAGGGTGCTATTATTACTTCGTACTCATTGGAACAGAATTATCCTAATCCGTTTAATCCCTCAACAACAATTTCGTACTCAATTCCGGAAGAATCTCTCGTAAGTCTGAAAATTTACGATGTGATGGGAAGAGAAGTTGTTGAGCTTGTCAGCGGAAGACAAACAGCCGGATCTTACAAAGTTGAGTTTGATGCTTCATCCCTGGCTTCAGGAACTTACTTCTATAAGCTTACAGCGGGTGATTTTATTTCTGTAAAGAAGATGGTTCTCTTGAAATAGTTCCTTTTTGAACATTAAAGGTACACCTTATTGGTGTACCTTTTAATTTCCAAATGCTATCTTATGATATAAAAAATTATTAGGTGTTTTATGAAATTATCATTAAATAAATTTTTTGCTGTACTCTTATTAGTATTTACTCCCTTTATTTATTCTCAGGAAATACAAATCATTACTCATGGATTAACAAAATATGAGCCAGTAGGAACATTTGAAATTGTAATTGACTTTGAAGTAGTTAATATATCACCATTTCAACAAACGGTATTCGAAGTCAGAACCGTAAATAATCTTCCAACAGGTTGGGAATCCTCGTTATGTTTTGGCGAATTATGTTTCGCACCATTTATTGACAGTGTTGCAACAACACCGGATTTTCAAACACCTCCGGTAGAACCCGGGGATACTCTTAAAACATCAATTCACGTTTTTACAGATTTGGTCAGTATTGGCACAGCTTACGTTCAGATTGAGGTGGGGACCTTCCGAAACCCGGAAGATCGGTTTGTGCTTGATTTTGTTGCTACTACCGATCCCGCAGTCAGTGTTAATGAAATTGAATTTGTTAGCAGTTATAACCTCTATCAGAATTATCCGAACCCCTTTAATCCGTCTACGAAGATTAATTACAGCATTAACGAACCGGGGTTAGTTCAGTTAAAGATTTATAATGTACTCGGTGTTGAAGTTGCTTCGCTTGTAAATGAATTTAAAAATGCAGGAAGTTATTCAACTGATTTTAATGCTGAAAAACTTTCAAGTGGAGTTTACTTCTACACACTATCAGTTAATAACTTTACACAAACCCGAAAAATGATCCTGGAGAAATAAATGAAATTATTACTAAAACTCTTCTTGCTCGTTATATTTTCTCTGCCAGTTTTTTCACAGGGTGAGTCGGAAGGAATTCGTAAAGGACCTAACTTTAAAGTTGAGAACCTTGATGGTCAAATCATCGAGTTAAGTAATGAAGTTGGTGAAGGTCCGATATTGCTCAGCTTCTGGGCTACATGGTGCAAGCCTTGTATTGAAGAACTTGCTGAATACAAAAAGATTTACAAGGATTACAAAGACAAAGGATTTAAAATGTTTGCCATCTCGACTGATGATGAGAGAACAGTTGCGAAAGTAAAACCCTTTGTTAAATCCAAAGGATTTGATTTTCCTGTATTGCTCGATACTAACTCGGATATCTCAAGATTATATTATGCTCAATCGGTTCCTTATTCGGTTATTCTTGACAAGCAGGGTATGATAATTTATTCTCATCTTGGATATATGAAAGGCGATGAAATAAAAGTGAGAGAAATTATTTCCTCAGAAATTAGTAAATGAAAATAGCCCCCGGATTTCTGACGGGGGTTTTTTATTTTTGCAATAAATTTTAAGTTCTGCAAACAATGCTGATTGCACATATCAATTACTCACAAAACACAAAATCTCTGGCATAATCGAATGAAAAAAAATTATTCTGTTTATTTCACGTTAATAATTATTATTTCAATATTTAAAACCTCTTCAGTATTAGCTCAAACCGGTTCCTCATGGTTAACCTGGCCTCAGGGGCTGGGATTTGCAAACCGCCTGGAATATTCTTATAACGTTGAAGACGAAACTGAAATATTAGAAAACTGGCTTAACCTTGACTACTCTCTTGGTATGTTTTCTACCGGACTAAGGTTTGAGGTTTTTCAACCGAATGATCCCGACCCTTCAATCAGTCGTGGAAAAGAAAATTATGCAGGTGTGGATTTTCTATACTTTAAGGCTGATATCGGAGAACGAAATGAAGGGTTAGAAATTATTGGTGGTAATTACTATACCTTATTTGGAAGGGGAATGGTTCTGAAAAGTTACGAGGATCGGGCAATTAGAATAGATAATAATCTTTTAGGTTTAAGAGTAGCAGGCAGGTACGGTGGTTTTGTATTAACAGGGCTATCTGGTTCAGCAGCAAATGCAAATAATGAAAGACTTGATATACTCCACGCCGCAGATATGGAATACCGCGGATGGAGACCGTTAAAAACTGGATTAACAGTTGCATCTAATCTTCCTGCATCTGATGATGTTTCAAGAACAACTCTTGCATCATTAAGAGTGCTTCCAAGCTTTTGGGATGTTGATATTTATGCAGAGTACACTGCTAAGTTCAATGAAGATATTAAGCAAAATGTTTTTAATGGCTCAGAATCAATTGTTGGACAGGGATTTTACGGAAACCTGAATTATTATCTCGGATCTCTTTCATTACTCGGTGAATATAAATATTACGATAACATCGCGTTCACATCACAGGACGGAACAATCTTTTATAATACTCCACCGTCTGTAAGGCTTGAGTACACTTATGTTCTGCCAAACAGGCATCCATCCCCATTGAACCAGGCTAATGAACAAGGTTTTCAGATTGCTGCGGGTTATGACTTGAGTGAGGATACTTATTTAACTGGGGCATATACGCAAACTAAGACGCTGCCATCAAGTTCATACTATCAGAGAGTGAATCAAATAGACATTCCCATCAGTACGCAGTTAGAAGAGGTTTATGTAACCGGTCAACAGGATTGGAGCGAAAGTTTAACAACCATTTTAGCTTTTGCTTATAACGAAGAGCTTGCAACTAACACAAAAAACATTACACCAATTCTTGAAAGCAGGTTTTACTTCGGAGATGTAAATACTATAAAAGTAATTATAGAGCATCAACACGTTACTGATAGGACAACTAATGAGGAATTTTATTCAAATGTTTTGAACATTGAATATCTGAGGTCACCTAAATTTAGCATTGCAGCAGTGATGGAATTGCAGACAAAGGAGCCCGAACCTGATAACATAGTAAGAAAGTTCTGGGCATTTGTTCAAGCCGGATACAAATTTGGAGGACATACAGATATTAGTTTACTCGTTGGAACGCGCCAGGCAGGGAACATTTGCATCGGTGGAGTCTGCAGATATGAGCCGGCATTCCAGGGAATAGAGCTGAAATTATTAACGAGATTGTGATGTGTTTATAATAAAACTAGTTTAAAATTATTGACATGGCAGAATTATTGAGGGGGTAGATATTTTTTTAAAAAAAGTTGATTTTATTAATAATTTTTACAAGCTTACACTCAACAATTAAAATTCTTATAATAAATGGAGTTTTATGACAGATTTTTACACTTTCCTATACACGTTTGTGTTATTCTCTTTACCAGTTCACGGGTTGTTATGATTATCTACCGGTTTCGTCAGTCGGTGGAAATCTATTCCCATTAATAAAATTTTGATTTGCTCGCTTATTGGCGAAACATGTTAAATATTTTATAATTCACTTTAAAGGGCTAAAAATGAAATCATTAATTCAATCATCATTATCCAATAATTTAGGAGAGAGAAATGATTAAACGAATCACTATGTTACTGCTGTTTTTGTCGTTGCCATCTCTGCTGCTAGCACAAGGAAGAATCAAAGGAAAGGTAACCGATCTCCAATCGGGCGAACCTCTGATAGGTGCAAACGTTTTGGTAATCGGAACTTCCTATGGTGCTGCAACAGATGTTAACGGTGAATACTTAATTATAAACCTTTCAGCAGGAGTCATTGAGATTAGATGCTCTTACATAGGATATCAGGCAATTACTGTTTCTGATGTTCGTGTAACGACAGGTCTGACCACTGAAATTGATTTTCAATTACCTGCCGAAGGAGTTGCAGTAGACGATGTTGTTGTTATTGCGGAAAGACCGCTTATTGAAAAGGACAATACCAACAAGATCAGAACAACAACAAGCGAGGATATAGATATCTTACCTGTGAGGGGTGTTGATAATATCATATCCTTAACCGCAGGTGTTGTTCAGGAAGCCGATGCAATATTTATCAGGGGCGGCAGGCAGGACGAGGTTGGGTTTTACCTTGAAGGAGCTAATATAAAGAACCCGGAACTCGGTGGTCGTGCTGTTACTATTCCACAGGATGCTCTTGAAGAAATTCAAGTGCAGGCTGGTGGTTACACTGCTGAATTTGGCGGTGCAAATGCTGGTATTATACGTCAGCAATTGAAAAGCGGCTCAAATCAGATTAACGCAAGTTTTGAGTATATAACCGATAATATCACCTTTAAGAGCAAAGATGATACTTTTGATGGAGAACAGAGATTGGGTACTACCTGGTTTGGCTACAGTGAGATGAGTGCTGTTTTAAGCGGGCCACTTTTCGACCCCAAGTACCGTTTCTTCTTAAATTTTAATAATGTCTTTCAAAGAGACATTGATCCACAGCCCTATCCTGGGATTAATCTGGGGACTATAATTGATGTGGGTTCAAGGGATTCCGTTAATCTTGTCTACTCTGCCGGACCGGTTAGGAATAATTCCCGCGACATTTATTCTTTAGCAGGTACTTTAACATTTGATTTCTCTCCTGTTTCAGTAAGGTTGACAGGTACATATTCTGATATTACGCGGGATTTAGTCAATAATGCAGAATCAAGAAACGTTACTCCGGTCTTAAGTTTGCTTAATCCGAGAGTTGGCGAGAGAAATATAAACGATGGAAGTTTCAGCGCTAAATTAACACACGTTGTTACACCCAAAGTTTTCTATGAACTTATCGGCGGCTATTATTTGGAAAACCAGGAAGACTTTGACCCCTGGCTTAATAGTGACTACTGGGTCTATGGTGATAGCGTTGCAAACGCTCAGGCTGGATGGATTTGGGAGCGTTCTCAGAAGGATATAGATGGAAAGAAAACCGGAAGATATCAAACTCCAACCATACGCGACGTATTTGGATTCGGTTTTAATGGCTACGGCGAAGTACCGGTAAACTATCAACAAAGAGATCGTTCAGGTATAAACCTTAGTGGTGCATTAACTTATTTTGCCGGAAAGCATCATACAATTAAGTTTGGCGGCGAATATCAGAACTATACACTCAGAAGATGGGTAGTTGGCAGACAGCATCTCCTTGCTGGTAAACTCGCTTCAAGACTGGGAGCTGATCCTAATGCTATTGAGGATGTGGTTAAAAGAGAACTGCTTATCACAGAGGGTGTTAATAATTACGGTTACGATGTTTATGGTAACAAGATTAACAAAGATTATGACGACCCGCTTACATCATATAAAGACGGTGAATATTTCGGACCTCACGAGCCCGTCTTCATTGGTGCTTATATTCAGGACAGGATTGATTTTAACGATATTATTATCAATGCAGGTTTAAGATACGATTACTTTGATGTAGATAACTACCAGTTAAAAGATCCTGCTTTACCTGATGCAGGAATGGATGCTCAAAGCGGAGAATTTATACCGGAAGGATGGGAAAAATCACCAACAACTTCTTATCTCAGTCCCCGTCTTGGTATTTCATTCCCGATAACAGACAATACTGTATTCCATGCACAGTACGGTCAGTTTGTTCAGCAAACAAGATTGCTTGATATTTACCAGGGATATTACAGAACCAGCTTTGAAATAAAAGGCGGTTTCTTTATACCAAGCCCGGTTGGTAAAGGCATAGAACCTTCTAGAACTACTCAGTACGAAATTGGATTTACACAATTACTTACCGACTTCTTATCATTTGATATAACTCTGTATTATAAGGATGTTAAAGATCAGGTAGTTTTCATATCTCAGGATACAGATCCTAACTCTGCATTCCAGTCTTACAGTACTCTTGCAAATGGCGACTTTGCTACAACCAAAGGTATTGAGATAACTTTTAATATGAGAAGATATGAAAGAATAGCTGGAAGCGCTGCAATTGCTTTTCAGGATGCACGCGGAACAGGTTCATTTCCCAACTCGAACAGAGGAATTGTAGGTGCACCTCTTGAAAACAGGGCTTTCGTTCCTGCTTATGTGTCTCCTCTTGTTTTCAATAATGCGATCAGAGGTAATATTAATTTGGATTACAGGTTTGGACCGAATGATGGACCTCCGGTATTTCATGACTTTGGTGTATCATTACTTACTGTATTTACAAGCGGACATCCTTATACGAAAGGCGAAGGTGGATCCAACCTTGAAGGTGATCCTCGTTTCAGAACTCCGGTTGAGCCATTGAATGCTTCCTCAACTCCTTCTACTATACAGGTTGACCTTAGGGTTGATAAAACAATCCCGATTTACGACAGGCTAGCTGTTAATCTTTATATACAGGTTCAGAATTTGTTAGATACAAGAAATGTTGAAAACGTATTTTTAAGAACCGGTTCTGCTACTGACGATGGAGTGATTTCGGATCCGTTACAAATTCAACAATTAAGTCAAACATACGGACCTCAATATATAGATGTTTATCGTGCTATAAATTTAGATTATGCTGAACAGTGGAAAAATGCTGATGGTGGTGGTCTCTATCAAGGTTTAAATCCATTAATTTATGGACCACCGCGCTCGATCATATTTGGCATTAAATTGTCTTACTAACTTAATGTATATTCTTTATTAAGAAGGAGTTTAGAATTATGAATATCAAATCAATCAAATACCTGAGTATATTTTTGTTGCTGGTTGCGTTCGCTTTTATGGATGTAAGAGCAGAAGGCGGCGACAAAAAAGATAATACTCTTAATAAAATTACAGGCTCTCCTGTTTATAAGAAGTTTAATATTAATAACATATCAACCTTCTTTAAGAATGATGGAGAGTCTGACATCAACCCCAACGGAAATTCCGGGCTTGAATTTCCCAAAGGCAGCGGTAAAACTGCTATTTTCCAGTCAGGTTTCCTCTGGGGTGGTGTTGTTGACGGGCAAACCCGTGTTGGTGGTTCTGTTTACCGGCAGGGTACTGTTCCCGGTAAAATATTAAACAGCGGAGTTCCCTGGCAGGACTTACAGGCTGAAAGCCCCACCTTAGATCATGTTAGAAACTACAGAGTGCGCCCCGATGTAATACCTCCGGATGGTCCAAGACCAGCAAATTATATTGAGGGCGACGTTACTTCCGAGGTCAATGATGGAGAAGGCAGTGCTCAGGATATTATAGAAGCTTATTACAGGGATTGGAGAGAGTGGCGCGGTCAGGATGGCGCTCCTTATACCGATGTTAATAATAACGGTGTTTATGATTATACCGTTGATATCCCCGGAGTTGCGGGTGCTGATCAGACTATCTGGTTTGTTTGTAACGATACCGACCCTAACCAAACTCAGTTTATGTATGGTTCTTTACCGATGGGTATTGAACAGCAGGTAACAGTTTGGGGATATAACAGAACAGGTGCATTAGGAAATATGCTCTTCAGAAAGTATAAGATCATAAACAAGAGCAACATAACTTTTGAAGATATGTATGTTTCGATGTGGAACGACCCGGACCTTGGCGATGCATCAGATGATTTTGTAGGCTGTGATACGCTTCTTTCTTTAGCTTATGTCTATAATGCGAATGCACGAGACAATATTTATGGTCGTTTTCCTGCAGCAGCAGGCTTTGACTTCTTCCAGGGACCAATTGTTCCTTCACCCGGTGATTCAGCTATTTTTGAAGGTCAATGGATTCAAGACTTTAAAAACTTACCAATGACAGCGCACTACTTCTTCATCAACCCGGATGCTGTTTACAGAGATCCTACCCAGGGACAATACTCGGGAACTCTGGAATGGTATAACTATATGCAGGGAAGAGTTGGTACAACTGGTCAGATATTCCCGATACCTCCTCAATTAGGCGGCGGCGAAACTGTGTTTGCACTTGCCGGTGACCCTGTTGCACGTACCGGTTGGGTTGACGGGTTGCAGCATGCAGCAGACGACCGCAGAGCAGGTATGGCTTCCGGTCCTTTTGATATGGCTCCGGGAGATGTTCAGGAAATAGTAGTTGCAGAAATTGCTGCAGGTGGTTTTGATCCTGTGGATCGCTTAGGTGCTGTATCATTATTAAAGTTCTATGATCTCGCAGCTCAGTTTGCTTATGATAACTTCTTTGTAATTCCTCCTCCGCCTCAGGCACCGCAGGTAACTGCTGCTCCTTTTGATAGAGAAGTTGTATTGCATTGGGGTGGAAATCTGGCAGCAGTAAATGCTACTGAAAATTATGACAACGCTGGTTTCAAGTTTGAGGGGTATAATGTTTATCAATTACCTGATCCATCGGCTTCAAAAGAGCAGGCTAAACTCCTTGCTACTTTCGACGTTGTTAACGGGGTTGGTAAGATTTTCGACCTGGTTTTTGACATAACTAGTGGTACCGTTTCTGAAAAAGTAGTACAATTCGGCAATGATAACGGTATTGAAAGGTCGTTCAGCATTAAAAACGATGCCTTCAGCGGTGGAGCACTACTCAACAATGGCTCGAGATATTATTTTGCAGTTACCGCTTACGCCTATAATGATGAGCTGCTCGCAAACAAAGACCTTGAAAATACTTTTATACCTATAACTGTTGTACCTCAAACTACAGATCCGGGAGTCAGATATCCTACGGCTTATGGCGATACTTTGGCGGTGACACATATTGGACCGAGTGATGGTGCTGTAATTCCAATAGTAATTGATCCCAGGCTGCTTGATGGTAATACCTATGAAGTTACCTTCACTGTGGATGAAGCTGATCAAGGAGAAATCCTGTGGACGTTAACTAATAAAACTACGGGTGCTGTTGTTCTTCAGGACCAGTCAAATCAAAGTGGTGATGGTGATTATCCTTTCACATTCGGAACCCAGGTGAAAGTACAGGGTCCGCCTCCCGGTGTAAAGCAGGAAGATGTCTTTTCATTCCCCGATAATCCTGAATTGTGGGGATGGGAAATCACAAAGGGAACCAGAAGATTTACCTGGGCTAGTGCAGATGGTTTCCATTGGGAAGGTTTCCGTGGCGCCATTGGTTATGGCAGCCCTTACAATGTATTTGGTCCGGGTCCTGAACCGATTGGTGCTGCTGATTTGAAAAATGTTTTACTAATATTAGGTTCTGTACCTGATGGAACTGTAGAATTTGAAAACCCCGGAATAGATCCGAATAATCCATCAGCCGATCCGAATTTTTCTTATGCCTACAGATACGGTAGAGGTTTTGCAGGTGCACCAGCAAAGCCGGAATTTGCTCCTTATATTATAAATGCTGCTGGTGGATACTCATATCAGGATTTCAATAAGAGCGTACCGCTTTCGGCTTGGGATATTGAAGATCCGGCAAATCCACGAAGGTTGGTAGTCGGATATCTTGAAAACAATGCTGCTAATGCTTTATTAGATGGCAGATATTTCCCGGGTGATTTTAATAACTATGATAACGTAGCTGCAAGTGGTCCGAGAGAATGGCTGTTTATTTTTGATGCTGATTACAGCGAAACGCCAAATCCGGACTTCCAGGTTGAAATGATAGATAATCCGCTACCAATTATGTACTGGTGTACTTTTAACCGAAGGGGTCCAGCTCCGTTTTCACCAAGTGCATCTGGTGACGATGAATTAGCTATTTATCCGAACAAGATAAATACACCTAATGATGTTTTCAGCTTTGTTGCAACTGCACCTACGAGCAGCCAGAGTCTGGCAGCAGACGATGTGCAGAAAATTAATGTGTTCCCCAATCCGTATTACGGAGTTAACTCGCAGGAAATAAATAAATACGAAAGATTTGTAACCCTGAATCATTTACCTGATGTGGCTACAATAAGAATATTTAACCTGGCAGGGCAGCTGGTGAGAACAATTGAAAAAACAACTCCTGGTCAGTATCAGCGATGGGATCTGTTAACAGATTCCGGACTTCCTGTAGCGAGCGGGCTTTATATAATTTATGTTGATATGCCTCTGTTAGGCACAACTAAAGTTTTAAAGGCCGCAATAATTCAGGAACAGCAGATACTGGATAGATTCTAAAATTAAAAGTAAGGAGAAAAAAAATGAAAAAAATAATAATAAGTGTAGGTTTCATAATAATAGCTCTTCTTCTTGCTGCAAGCGATCTTTATGCCGGTGGCGGCAGGAGAAGTGGCACCGCTGGAGCTACTGAACTCTTAATCCCGGTGGGTGCACGTGGAATTGCTTTAGGCGGTTCTACCATAGCTAATTCTTATGGGCTGGAGGCTCTATACTGGAACCCCGCTAATATAGCGAGGCTGGGAGACTATTCCACCAATGTTCTGGTCTCTCATATGGATCATATTGCAGACATTGGTGTTGAATACGGCGCAATATCTACAGATATAGAATCATTTGGTTCACTTGCTTTTAGTATCAAGTCTCTGTCGATTGGCGATATTCCGGTTACAACAGTTCAAAACCCTGATGGAACAGGAGCGTTATTCTCTCCAACCTTCCTCACTATGGGTCTAACATATGCAAGAATGCTAAGCGATAGAATTGCAGTTGGATTAACAGCAAATCTGATTTCTGAAGAGATAGACAGAGTTAGTGCAACCGGAGTTGCATTTAACGTTGGTGTTTCTTATTCAGATTTTGCAGATCTAACCGGGCTAACAATTGCTTTCGTAATGAAGAACATTGGTCCCCAGATGCAATTTGATGGTCCTGGTCTTTTAATACAGGCAGAAACTCCTGAATTTAATCGTTCAGGACAATTGTACAAGATAGATTCAGCTCCTTTTGAGCTTCCATCAATCCTGGAACTTGGTTTCAGTTATCAATACGATATCAATGCACAGAATTCAATGCAATTTGGTGGCGTATTTGCTAACAATAATTTCTATGGTGATGAGTTAAAAGGTGGTTTGGAATATGGATATGATAAAACTTTCTTCGTCAGGCTTGGATATTTCAATGCAATAGGAATGGGAACTGAATTTAGTACAAGCAGCGATTATAATACCTACGGGTTCAATGCCGGCTTTGGATTAAATTACGATATCGGTGGTGTTGAGCTTAAGGTAGATTATGCTTATCGTGCAGTGCAGTATGATGCCTTAGGCGATAACCATGCATTCTCAATTGGTTTCGGATTTTAATACTTGAAAACTGGTTGAGATTGATAATCTTAACAAGCCCGTGCAGCAGTTTAAGCTGCACGGGTTTTTTATTTTAAACGAACCCCGTTTTCATTAAAGATCGAAAGTCCGCCTTTTAATGTTCCAATCCACTTGTTATCATATCTGTCAACAGCAACCCAGAATGTATAATCATCGGTAAGTTCAGAGTTTGATTTGTTGTAAATCGTCCATTCATTACCGTCATACTTAGCAATACCGGAACCATTCGTAGCAACCCATAAATTGTTCAGGCTGTCAACAGCAACTGAGTAAACTACATTGGAAGGGAGATCAGAATTTTCATAGCTGAAGTATGTCCAGGAATCACCATCAAATTTAGCTACACCATTGAATTTAAACCCAACCCAGAGGTTGTCATTTTTATCCGAAATCATCGAGTAAACTGCCCATCTTCCCAGTGTAGAGTTAGTCTCATCATAAAGAGTCCAGCGTGTATCATCAAAACTAAGCAAGCCGGCAGCAGAGCCTATCCATTTAATTTCATTTTTATCAATTAATATTTCCGGGACTTTTATATTTGGAATAATTGTGTTATCCCGGTTGTAATTTATCCAGTTTGTACCATCAAATTTAACAGCACCGCTTCCCCAGGTTCCGATCCATTTATTATCGCTGCTATCAATGGCAATTGCGTAAATAGTATTATGAAGTATACCGGAATTTGAAGTGTCATAAACAACCCAGGTTGTATCATCAAAAACTGCAACTCCTCCTCCCTGTGTTGCTATCCATTTTCTGTTTTGCCGGTCAATTACAACTTCGTAAATAATATTGTGTGGAAGAGGGGAGTTTTGTGTGTCGTAAATATTCCAGTTTAAACCATCATATTTTACCAGCCCGCCGCCCCAAGTACCTATCCAAACTATGGAATCATTTTCAAATGTTATCGAGTGTATTGAATTTGTTGGCAGAGGAGAATTTGATGTATTATAATTAATCCACTGCTCAGTTTGTGCTAATAAACCCGGATAGTGTAAAATAAAAACAGTTGTAAGAATCTTTAATATCATTTCAAACTTCAATTATCTTTTGATTAATAGTATTGAATAAAGTCAACAAAAACAATATTACTGCACGTGCTCTTTATCAAATTTCTCATTCACTTTTTATTGATTTAATTGTAGCAGGCATAAGATACATATTCGCTGCCAGCCTTCCTGCAATTATCGCTATAACTGCTGCAACTGCACCAACTAAATTCATATTGCTGATTAAAATCAACAGCAAGATAACTATAGTAACAAATTCGGTTACCGTTCCGGCAGTAATAGGCTTCGTGTTTTTAGCAGCTACTAATACTCCCCTCTGAACGCTTATTAAAACGGTTAGTGCCGGAAAGAAAAACATTATCATCAATGGAAGGTGAGCAAATTCTGCCAGTGGTTCACTTAAACCTGAGACTGTAATAAACCAAAAATCTGCAAGGGGTGTGAAGGCGAATAAAGCCAGCACAGAAACCAGAATAACAGCCAGTACAATTGCAAAATTTAGCAAGGGGTTGAATTTTTCTTTTCTCTCTCCGATGAGCGCTATAATAACTTCCTGATATGATAATCCCAGTGCTCTAAAGACAAATACAAATGAAGTCACCACCGGAAGTACAGCAAGAGATTCAATTGCCATTCTGCTCTGTCCAACAAAGAAAGTAACCAGCGGCTGAACCCCCAATCCGATAAATGATGTTAGCGCAAGGGGATAATAAAATTTATTAATTTCTTTGTAAGTCAGAATTTGCCCGGAGGAAGACTCATCCGATTTAATTTTCTTTACTGTTGTTCTTACCCCCAATCCGATAAATGATGTTAGCGCAAGGGGATAATAAAATTTATTAATTTCTTTGTAAGTCAGAATTTGCCCGGAGGAAGACACATCCGATTTAATTTTCTTTACTGTTGTTCTTACCATAAATCTGACTGCAACAGCTTCCATAATAACTGCGAAAGAAAGAGAAGCAGCCCCGACAACCACTCCTTCAACAAAATCCGAAATGTAAAGCACGGTTGCACAAAAAGACATAGATAGCAGCCTGATTACAGTTCCGTACGCAACTCGCCGTGTCAAATTGTTATTTATTAATATTCCCTGGTAAAATCTGCGGTAACCAATTGCTCCCGGCCATGGAATTAATATTATTGTTGCGATATGTGTTAGTGTAGATACCTCGACTGGCAAACCAATCAGGTCTTCAGTAATAAAATAGAAAACGGGAGGCGTTATGACTATCAGCATTACCAGGGTAATCAGACCGTTAGCTGCATAAGTGTAGTTTCTTAGCTTGTAAAAAGACTGGCTGTTTTTTACCAAAGCTATCGAGGCACTCATAATCATAATTATCGGCGCTTCAATAATTAAAGCCAGCGAATAGGCGACACCATAAGCAGCAAGATTAAATGTAGGTTCGGATGATCGGGCAATTAGTGCCGCAAGAAAAGGTCCTTCAACGGACATCATAATCCAGGTTGCGGCAAGCGGCAGCCAGAAGTAAAATATTTTTTTATATGTGAGCTGGGCTGAAGAGTCTGTCACTGATATAGTGATTTTTGTTCAAATCAAAGTTAACGATATTCTGGAAAAGTTATTTTTATTAATAATTAATTGAAGTTGTCCTTAACTTTATTTATGTTTCTAAAAAAAGGAGAGTAGAATTATGAAATATTTCATCAGTGCAGCAGTAATATTTTTAGCTTTGTTCAATTTCGGGTGTTCCGAAAATAAAACGGATGTCAGCGAAGAACAGGTAATCGGTATGAGAACAACCGCAATGGAGTTTATGAAAAACTTAAAAGGTGTTCTTATAACCCAGATACAAACAAGCGGTGTTCTGCAGGCAGTTTCAGTTTGCTCCGACACAGCCCAGGTTCTCACAAATGATTTTGGAGTACAAAAGGGTGTGTTTATCAAAAGGGTTTCATTCAAAAACAGGAATGCAAACAACTCACCCGATGATTTTGAAAAGAAAGTGTTGAACAAATTTGAATTGCTGAATCAGAATAAAGAACTCAACGAGACAACTGAATACGTGGAAATAGTACAAGAAGGGGAATTCAGATATCTTCGTTATTTAAAGCCAATAGTGCTTCAGGCAGAATGTATAAATTGCCACGGCAGTGAAGCCGATATTATGCCCGAGGTGAAGCAGCTCATTGCACAGGAATACACCGATGATAAAGCTGTTGGTTATAGGATTGGCGATCTTCGGGGTGCTGTTTCTCTGAAAAAAGTTATTGAATAAAAAAAGGCGATTTTTAACAATCGCCTTTGAAATACTTTCCTCCCTTCCCCTTTGGGGAAGGGCTGGGGATGGGGCTTTTACTTCAATAATATCATCTTCTTCGTGTTCAAATAATTACCTGCCTGTAAATTGTAGAAATATACTCCGCTTGGTAAGTTCGATGCATCAAAGGTTACTTTATACCTTCCTGCAGCTCTTACCTCATTAACAAGAGTTGAGACCTCATTACCTAAGATATCAAATATCTTTAGCGTTGCTTGTCCGTGGTTCGCGAGTGTAAATTCAATTTCTGTTGTTGGGTTAAACGGATTAGGGTAATTCTGTTCAAGTGAGTAATCTTCAATAACTTCAGTCACTTGATCAGTTCCTACCGGAACAAATTCATAAGCAATTAAATTTATATCATCAACATACCAGCCGTCAGCAGTAATATATCCATCCGACTTAAGCAAGAAACGCAGTTTAATTTGCTGCCCTAAATAACTGCTTAAATCCATAGATTCTTTAACCCAGGTAAGCTGAGTTCCGTCATACAAAGGTTCTCCAGGTGGTTGAAAACTGCCGGTACCAGGGTTTGTATAAAGCCCTGCCAGAGGTGTCCACGTGCTTCCATTATTTGTTGAAATAAGTACCTGACCGTAATCCCAATTGTTTTCAATATCCCACTGTGTTTGGAACTCTAGTGTAGCACCAATAAATCCACTCAAAGTGATGTTGCTATTAAGTGTAAGTGTTGCATTAGCATTGTTCTGGTAATTTCCACTGGGTGAGTCAGTAAATGAAAACGGAGCTGAAGTATATTTGAAAGCTGTAGTTCCCCAGCCGCCCGCAGCCGTCCAGTTATTTAAATTGAATGTGCTGTCTGAGAAAGCAATATTAATTGGTGCAACATAAAACTGAAAGAACTGAGAAGGAGGATTACTTCCGGGAGGTGAGAAACCGCCGCCGCCCATTGGTAATGTTACGGAGATGGATGAGTTTTCATCCTGTGCTGCAAGATAATATTGAATTATTGTTCCCAGTGATTGACCTGGAATTGTAAAATCATATGTCCCGCTATCAAAAACAGGTGTACCGATCACTGAAAAAAACTCAGACCATCCTGAACCGGTATTCTTCCGGTAATATAATCTTGGTGCGTTTGTTCCAATACCAATATCACCCGCTATCAAAAACAGGTGTACCGATCACTGAAAAAAACTCAGACCATCCTGAACCGGTATTCTTCCGGTAATATAATCTTGGTGCGTTTGTTCCAATACCAATATCAAGTCCGGTGACTATGTTTGCAGAAGTAAATATTTCATTTGTATTATCTAGTGAAGCAATTGGTGTATGATCAATTCTAAGGTCAAGATTAAGCGCAAGTGTCGCCAAAGTGCCTAACGTCAACTTACTCAACTTGTGAAAGTACGGCAGGTTGAAATATTGCACCTTATCATTCACAGTATGATAGTAAGGGTTGAAATCGCCATAATATTGTTCGATTAGTAGTATTGCACTGTAACCTCGGTTCCAGAAGGAAGCATGGTCGCTTGCTGTAAGTCCGGG
>Ga0209498_1000886_pt1 | contig 18515 bp, 12 predicted proteins | sample WalLakDeSediment_FD_184131 | JGI IMG/M metagenome (GOLD analysis project Ga0209498, IMG submission 184131) | Lake sediment microbial communities from Walker lake, Nevada to study Microbial Dark Matter (Phase II) - Walker Lake 11/02/13 Deep... | ecosystem: Environmental > Aquatic > Freshwater >... | reverse complement strand
CGAGAGCATGCTGGCCATCCAGATGGACGCCGGCAGCGCCTTCGTGGACCGCCACCTACCCCACGCCGTTGATGCCTTCCGAGGCGCCGGATTGGAGGAACTGGCGGCGAGGTTGGAAGGCTGGGACCGGGTCGCCGGACCCGGCAGCACCGAGGCCACCCTCTTCCAGACCTGGTGGACCAGCCTTCGCCTCCGCTTCAGGGACCACTACTACGGTGGCCAGCGGGGAGGGTACTTCCCCGATGCCGTGGTGGAGACGGCCCTGGAGGAAGGTGCGGGTACTGAGCTGACGTCCGGCCTTCAGCTTCCCCCGGAGCTTCCCCGTGCGGCGGCCCGGTTCGCGGCACAGTACGCTGAGCTCCCCTGGGGGGAAGCCCAGAGCCTCACCCTGGATCATCCCCTCTCCGCCGTGCCGGTGGTGGGAAGGCTCCTCAAGTTCGGCCGAGCCGGAATCCCCAGGGTGGGAATGCCCCAATCCCCCAACGTGAACCCGGTCGGCGGGTCCCGCCCCCCCTTCCGCTCTGGCTATGGCCCCAGCCAGAGGCACGTGGTGGACATGGCGGACCCGGACGGCTCCGGGGGGTTCATCCTCCCGGGAGGACAATCCGGGTACCCGGCCAACCGACACTCCTTCGACCAGCTCGACCTCTGGACGGAAGGGCGCCTGTGGCTCCTCCCCAAAGAACGCTCCCTGGTGGAGGCTCGGACCGTGGCCACACTTCGACTGGTGCCCGGGGAACGCTGACGGCGAGCCCCTGGCCGGCTGACGGCGAGCCCGGGTCCTCAGCAAGGGCCGGGGGCGGCCTCCGTCCAGCATGTCAGTTTGGGGGTCTCCTTCCGGTCCCGAAGAGGTTCGCATTACTGGCATTCCCGAGCCGGGGAGGGGATTTACCCCCGTCGGCGGCGTCCCTGCGCCCTGTTTCGTGCTCAGCCTATGCGCATCAAGGGCGAAGGGGCTCTCAGACTCAGGGTAGCGGGCGGGTGGGAAGGGGAATCGCACCACTGTGGCAGGGTGAAGGTCTCGTGAGGGAGTAGCGCCCCCCCGGGAGCCGGGCCCGCCGGACCTCCTCGGGCCTGGCGGGACGGATGGAACGCTTGTCGGCTAGAGCCTGGCAACCACAAAATCGAAGATGTCGTAGACGAGGGAGAACCAGTTGGAATGGACGTCGTGGGTGCTGATGGCCACAGTGAGGTCTTTGGAAGGGATGTACATGAGGATGCTCCGGTAGTTCATGAGGCTCCCGGTATGGCCGTGATAGGGAATCCCCGAACGGGTCCATAGCCGGGTGCCCAACCCGTAGGCCTGGCCACCCACCGCCCCCCCAAAGTTCTGGATCATATCGCTCACAGAGGCCGGGCCAAGGAACCGCCCGCCGTAGACAAGGCGCCCGAACCGGGCGATCTCGGCGGGCGTGGACACCATGCTGCCCGCAGCCCCCACCGCGGAAAGGTGGTAGCGGTAGGAGGAGGTGTTCTCCGCCAGGCCCGGGATCCTGTCATTCTCGGTGCTGGCATCATCGTGAAAGGCATTGGCGAGACCCATGGGGCCGGTGAGGTACTGGGCCACCGCTTCGCGGAAGCTCACCCCCAGGATCCGCTCCACCATGCCGCCCAGGATGCAGAAGCCCGTATTCGAGTAGGCATACCCGTTCCCCGGGGAGAAGAGAGGGCCGTTGTCCGTGGCGAACTGGATCAACTCCTCCACCGTCCACACCTTGGAAGCGGTGTTGGAGGGGTGGCTCCAGAAGACGGTGGCGTTCAGATGGTCGAACACCCCGGCGGTGTGGCTCAGCAACTGCCTCACCGTCATCTGGTCCGCATTGGGCACCGGGCAGTCGGGCCAGTGCTGGGTGAGCTTGTCGTCCAGCCCCAGGAGGCCGTCCTCCGCCATCTTCAAGATGAGGGCGGCGGCGAAGGACTTGCTGACGCTGGCCACACGAAAGCGATGGCTGGGGTCCAGGGAAGGACTGCCGGGCCACGGCGTGCTCAGCCCCATGGCCACGGTGTAGAGGGAATCATCCCCGGTGAGGACCGCCACCGACACCCCCCTTAGCCCCGGTGTGATGCCGTTCCACGCCTGCTCAACCCGGACGGCCAGATCCCGCCCGAAGTCCGGCGGAGGCTGCGGGGGCTGGATGGGAGCCGTGGGATCCCTTTCGCAGCCGCTCAGGAGAGCGGCCACGAGGGCAAGTAAGGAGAGGGGTCCGACCCTCCGCGCGCAGGCTCGTTTCAGCATCCCGGCCTCCAGCATGGCGCCTGCCCCGCCATCCTATAGCACCTTGGACATGAGGGCCTTCTGGACGTGCAGGCGGTTCTCCGCCTCGTCGTAGACCCGGGACTGGGGGCCGTCGATGACCTCGTCCGTCACCTCCCGGCCCCGATCCGCCGGCAAGGGATGCATGTAGATCATGTCCGGCTTGCCGAGCTTCATGTGGGAGGTGTCGCAGCGCCACGAGGGGTACTTCTCGATGAGCTCCAGCCCCGCCGCCGTGTCCCGGGTGTGCATCAGCGGCCCCCAGGACTTGGGAATGACCACGTCCGCCTCGTGGAAGGCAGCCTCGAACTCGTGGCTGATCTCGAACGCGCCCCCCCCGGCCTCGGCGTTCCGCCGGGCCTGATCCTCGATCTCGGGCATCAGGCGGAACTCCTCCGGGTAGGCGAGGGTCACGTCGATGCCGAAGCGGGGCATCATCAGGATGAGGCTCTGGGGCACGGAAAGGGGCCGCACGTAGTTCGGCGCGCTGGTCCAGGCCACGCCCAGCTTCAGCCTGCGCTGGTAGCCGAAGTTCTCCCGGATGGTCAGGTAGTCCGCCAGGATCTGGCAGGGGTGATACACGTCGCACTGCATGTTCAGCACCGGGACCGAGGCATGCTCCGCCACCTCCCGCAGGTACCGGTTCCCCTCCCCGAAGGCGCAGTGACGGATGGCGATCCCCTCGCCGTAGCGCGACAGGACGTTCGCCGTGTCCCGGGCATTCTCCCCGTGGCTGATCTGCATCTTGTCCGGCGACAGGAAGATGGCGTGCCCCCCCAGCTGCGTCATCCCCGTCTCGAAGGAATTCCGGGTCCGGGTGCTGCTGTCGAAGAAGATCATGTAGAGGGTCTTGCCGTCCAGGACCCGGCTGGCCACGCCCATCTTCCGGTCCATCTTGAGCTGGCGCGCCAGGCTGACGACCTCCTCCAGCTCCCGGGTGTCCCATTCCTGCGTCGTGATGAAGTCACGCCCCCGAAGGTCCATTCCTCTGGCTCCCTTTCATCAGTTCGTGCATGTGTTTCGATAGCTCCAGGGGCATCCTGGCGTAGACGGCGGCGGCCTTCACCAGGTCGTCCACCGCAACCCACTCTCCCGTGGAGTGGGCCAGCTCCTCCCTCCCGGGAGCGAACCCCACGGTGGGAATTCCCAGCCGGCCCATGGTGGCCACGCCGTTGGTGGAGAAGGTCCAGCGGGAGACCCGGGGCCGGAAGCCCAGCTCCCCCTCCGCCGCCGCCACCGCCGCCCGCACCAGGGGATGGGATTCCTCCAGCACCCAGGTGGGGAAGCTCTTGGGCTGCCTCACCGCCAGGCCCTTCCAACTCACCGCCTCATACAGGGGGAGCTCCACCTCCCCGTCCCCCAGACCGGGCAAGGAGCGGATCTGCTCCAGGGCCCCCTCCACCGTCTCCCCCCGGGTAAGCCGGCGGTCGATCCAGATCCGGGCCTGGTCCGGCACCGCGCACAGGCTGGGGGTCTTGCACTCGATGAAGGAGACGGTCACCGTCCCCTTCCCCAGGAACTCGTCGCGGGCCAGCCGGGCGTTCAGGGCCTCGATATCCCGCAGTATAGGCGCCATCTTGTAGATGGCGTTGACGCCCCGCTCGCAGTGGGCCCCGTGGGCCGATACGCCCCGGGTGGTCACGGCGATCTCCATCCGTCCCCGATGGCCCCGGTGGATGGCCATGTCCGTGGGCTCCCCCAGGATGACGGCGTGGGGCCGGATCCCCTCCTGCTCCACCAGATGCTGCAGCGCCAGGCCGTCGCAGTCCTCCTCCATGACGCTGGCGGAGAGATAGACCGTCACCTCGTCCGGCCAGCCGGCCTGCTTGAGCGCCTTCATGCCGTAGGCCATGCACGCGATGGCGGGAAGCTCGTCCACGGCCCCCCGGCCCCACACCTTCCCGTCCTCCAGCTTGCCCTTGAACGGGTCATGGGGCCAGCTGGCGGGATCGCCCACCCCCACGCAGTCAACATGGCCGTCGAACAGCAGCTTCAGGGGCCCTCGGCCGATACGGGCCACCACGTTGCCCAGCCCGTCGAAGAAGGCCTCGTCGAAGCCCAGGGCCTGGTACTCCGCCAGCACCCGGCGGCAACGGGCCTCCTCGCCGCAGCTCTCGGCGGGGATGGCCATCATCTCCCGGAGGAAGCCCACGATGCTCTCCCGGGACTCCTCTGCGAAGCGCATCAGCTCGGACCTGCTCATGGGCTCGCCCTCTCCGCCCCATGGGCCTCATCGCCGGCTCCCGGGGGCGGCGGCTCCGGTCCCGAAGAGCCCGTCCGGGGCACGGCCCCGGAGTCCCGGTTGAAGCGCTCGATCTCCTCGTCCACCACGGCAAGCTCCTCCTTCAAGGCGTTCCAGAAGCCCGGGTCCCAGAGGGCCTTCAGCTCCTCCACGGTGCGGCCCTGCTGCTCCACCCAGGTGAAGTACTTCAGATTGTGAACGGCCTTGCGCTCCGGGTAGGTGAGCTCACGGAAGGCATCGGCCCGCTGCCCCAGGAGGCGGCGCTCGTGGTCCACCCGGGCGTCGCACTCCCCATACGCCCCAAGGGCCGCTTCCATCTCCTCCAGGCGGGAGCGGTACAGGTCCACCGAGTCCGTGAAGCTGGTGAAGATGACGTGGGACTCGTCCAGCTCGAACCAGCGGGCCGTCTTGATGGCGGCCAGCACGTTACAGATGCTGGAGAGGCCCAGCCAGGGCAGGTTCTCCAGGACCTCCGGGGCAACCCCCTGACGCTCCAGCCAGCCCAGGCCCGCTTCCTCGTTGAAGAAGCGAAGGAGCCTGAGGGTGTCCTCGTCGTCCACGGCGCAGACCGCATCGGTGTTGCGCACGTTGTGGATCCAGGGGATGTGCTTGTCGCCGATCCCCTCGATGCGATGGCCCCCGAAACCGTTCCAGAGCAAGGTCGGGCACTGGAGGGCCTCCACCGCCACGATCTTCCCCCCGGGAAGCTCGTCCTTCAAGCGGTCCCCGGCCGCCAGGGTTCCGCCGGATCCCGTGGCCACCACCCAGTGGGCCGCACCGGCCCCCAGCCCCAGGCTCCCCGCCAGCTCCATGACGGCGGATCCCGTCACGGCGTAGTGCCAGAGATAGTTGCCGAACTCGTCGAACTGATTGAAGATCACCGCCTCCGGCCGTTCTTTGCGGATGACCCAGCAGGCGTCGAAGATCTCCTTCACGTTGCTCTCGCACCCCGGCGTGGCCAGGATCTCGGCCCCCACCTCCTCCAGCCAGCGGAAGCGCTCCGGGCTCATCTCCTCCGGAAGGATGGCCAGGGAGGCGCACCCCAGGAGGGCGCTGTCGAAGGCGCCCCCGCGGCAGTAGTTCCCGGTGGAGGGCCACACCGCCCGCTGGGAGACGGGATCGAACTCCCCCATCACCAGCCGCGGCACCAGGCAGGCGAAGGCCGCCCCCACCTTGTGGGCGCCCGTGGGGAAATGCAGACCCGCCAGCCCGATGATGCGGGCCCGGATTCCGGTGATCTCCCGGGGGATCTCCAGGTGGTTCACTCCACCGAAGCCGCCGGTGGCGGGATCGTTCTTCCAGGTGATGCGGAAGAGGTTCAGGGGGTCCAGGGCCTGCATGTCCAGGGCCGGCAAGGCCGCCCTGATGGAGGGGGGAATGAGAGCCGGATCCTGCTGCTGTGCCAGGGTGGGGATGACGATCCCACGCTCCCGGCAGCGTTCCAGCGCCCTCTGCCGCACCCTCTCTCGATCACCCATGTCCACGTCGTCCTCCTGGCGGCCCCGGCTAGCGGTCCGGGCCAAGGTAAGGTGTTCCCGGCGCCAGCCTCCGGAAGCGGTCCCACAGGGCGCCCCGGACGGGCTCCGCCTCCCGGGCCAGCTTGGCCGCGTCCTGCCGCACCGGCTCGAAGTCCCGGAGGAGGAAAGCCCCCCGGGCGATGGTATGCCGTACCCTGGGCGGCGACATCCCGAAGACCAGGTGTGCAGCCAGGCTGGCATGGCCCACGGCCTCCGCCGGCGCAGGGTCCAGCACCACGATGTCGGCGGGGGCCCCGGGCTCCAGGCGCCCGTAGCCCGGCTGCTGGAACAGGGCCGCCAGGGAGTCCCGGGCTCCATCCAGGAGCCCGGCGATCTCCTTCCAGCCGGCTCCGGTGTCCGGCTCCCCGGCCCGATGCAGGAGGAAGGCGGAGCGCACCGTGCTCACCATGCAGGGACTCATGCCGTCCGTCCCCAGGGCCACCCGGACCCCGGCGGCCCGGGCCGCCCCCAGGGCCAGGCGTCCCACCTGGTTGTTGGCGTTGGACTCGGGGTTGTGGAGGAGGAGGGCTCCCCGCTCCGCGAGGAGGCCCAGCTCGGCCCTGTCCAGGTGCACGCCGTGGGCGATCCACGACCGGTCACCCAGGAGGCCGAAGCGGTCCAGGCGCTCCACGGGCCCCACGCCGTGCCTGCCCCTGGTCTCCTCCCCATCCAGCCGGTCCTCCCCCGCGTGGATGTGGATGTCTCCCCCCTCCGCCAGCTCCGCCGCCCTGGCCAGGCTTTCGTCCGTGAGGGTGAAGGAGGCGTGGAGCCCCATGAGACCCCGGAAGCGTGGATGGGCCCGGACCGCGTCCCGGAAGCGGGCGCTCTCCTCCAGCCCCCGGAGGGCCTCCCGGTGGGAGTTCCGGTCCGTGGCCTCGTAGCAGAGCACGGCAGACAGCCCCGCCTCCTCCAGCTCCTCCGCCAGGACGTCCAGCACACCGGTAATCACTCCGGGTGAGGCGTGATGATCCACCACGGTGGTGCAGCCCGCCTGGATGGAGCGGAATGCGGCCACCCGGGCGCTCACGCGGATGGAGGCCTCGTCCAGGGCCCGGTCCAGCCGCCACCAGAGGCGGTCCAGCCGCTCCCGGAAGTCCGCCATGGGCATGCCCGGGTCCAGCCCCACCGCCAGGGCCGAATAGATGTGATGATGGGCATTGATGAGGCCGGGAGCCATCCACCCGCCGCGGGCCTCGTGCCGGACGGCCCGGGGGTGGCGGGCCTCCAGGGCCTCCCGGGTCCCGGTCTCCAGGACGGTGCACCCGGACCAGGCCACAGCCCCGTCCCGGATGATCCCGCCGCCGGACCAGTCCCCCAGCAGAATGCCCCCGGACAGCAGGTGCACCGCATCCGCCCCCCGCCTCTCTCCGGAGGGCTCCAACTGGGCGCCGCCGGTACCGCGCTCCCGGGAAGTCACGTCCATCTCACCCATTGCACCGCACCTCCCTGGGAACGAAGACGCCCCAGCCGGGCCCGGCGGGGAACGCGTCGTCCGCCGCCGAATAGACCAACTCTCCCCGGACCCAGGTCTGCCCCACCCGGGTCTGGAGCTCCACACCCTCGAAGGGCGTGTAGCGATTGAGGCAGTGGAGGGCGCTGGATCGCACCGTCCAGGGCTCATCCTCCGCCAGGACCACGAAGTCCGCGTCGAGGCCCTCCTCCAGGGCTCCCTTCCGGCCGCTGATCCCGAAGAAGCGGGCCGGTGCGGAGCACAGGAGCTCCACCAGGCGCTCCAGGGTTATGCGCCCGGCCCCGACCCCCTCCTGGAGCATCCACGGGAGGAGGAGCTCCACCCCGGGCACGCCGCAGTAGTCCGTCCAGAAGGAGCCCGTCTCCTTCTCGGCGGGCCACTGGCCCGCGGCGTGATCCGTGGCAATGAAGGCGATGTCCCCGTTCTCCACGCCCTGCCACAGCCGGCGGCGATCCGCCTCCTCCTTCACGGGGGGAGCGGTCTTGAGGCGGGATCCCAGGCGCCCGAAGTCCTCCTGGGTGAACGCCAGGTAGTGCGGACAGGTCTCGGCGGTGACGGCGGCCCCCCCTCTCCTGGCCTCCACCAGTAGGTCCAGGGCAGCCCCGGAGCCCAGGTGCACCACGTGCAGGGGCGCGCCGGTCTGCCGGGCCACGGCGATGACGGTCTCCGCCGCCCGCCGTTCCGCCTCCCCGGGACGGGACTCCACGAAGGCCAGGGGATCCCCCCGGCCCGCGGCCCTCAGCTCCGCCGTCCTGGCCAGCACCAGGTCCCGGTCCTCCGCATGCACTCCCAGGGGAAGCCCCGCATCCCTGCAGGTGGCCGCCGCGTCCAGGAGCTGCGCCGGGCTCAAGGCCGGGAAGCTCTCCATGCCCGAGAGGAGGTACCCCTTGACGGCGGCGGCGCCGGCATCGGCGAGCTCGTGGAGCTCGGCGCACCAGTCCCCGCCCCCCTCCATGAGGCTGGCGCAGATCCCGCCCCAGCACATGAAGTCCACGTGGGCCTGGGGGGAGATGACCTCCAGCTTCAGGGCCAGGGCGTCCACGCTCACCACCGGGGGCACCGAGGTGCACGGCATGTCCGCCACGCAGGTGACCCCCCCGGCGGCAGCGGCCCGGGTCCCTGTGGTGAACGTCTCACGCCAGGTATAGCCGGGATCGTCGAAATGGACGTGCCCGTCCATGACCCCGGGAAGGACCAGGGCTCCCCCCAGATCCATGCCGGCGGCCCCTCCCTCCTCCCGGAGTCCCGGAAGGTCGAACCAGGCGAACCGGCCGTTCGTCACGGCGAAGTCCGCCAGGCGCGTGCCGTCACCGCCGGCAGGGATGCGGGCGTTGCGGAAGATCCTCGTCACGTGTCTCCCTCCTTCAGCTCCCTCAGAAGGGCCACCGGGTGACCCGACCCGTGGAGGAGGTGACGCCAGACGAGGCGCGCACGCTGGAAGATGGCCTCCACGGCCTCATGGCTCCGGACCACCTCCCCCCGGATCTCGGATTCGGCGGACACCTGCGGCAGAAGCTCCCCACCCGGGCTCTCGTCTCCGGCCCCATCCGTGGGCAGAAGGCTCCCCCCCCTCACCTCCCACACCGTCCCATCCACCAGGAGGGTACCGGCCTCCAGGGCCGGATCCCCCGTCAGACGGAGCACAACGCCTCCCACGCGCCCCAGCAGATCCCTTCCCTCCTGACAGAACCCGTCCCGTTCCCCTGCGGCCCAGGAGGCCAGGTCCTGGTGCCAGCGCTCCTTCACCTCCTGGGGCGCCCCCACCTCCGGGCACCGGGTGGAGCAGTTTCCGCAATCGTTGCAGGCATCCGCAAGGACGCCGATCTGGTGCCTCTCCTTCAGCTCCGGCTCACCGGGCGTGGTCCAGGGGAAGAGGGCGAGGTTGGGGCAGGCCGGAAGGCAGAGATCACAGGTGATGCAGTCCAGGCGCTCCAGGACCCGGTCCATCTTCCGGGGCTCCCTCCGGACCGCCTCCGCCCGGTATCGGGGATCCCCCTCCACCCGGGCCGCCAGCTCCGCCACCCGGCTCCGGGTGGCCCGCCACCCCTCCGGGGCGTCCGGCGTCGGATCCCCCCTCCACTCCACCAGGCTCCCGGATCCCGATTCACGCAGGGCATCTTCCAGGGCCCCCAGGACCCGGCGGAGACGACCCTGTCCCCCGATCCGGAGGAGATCCGTGCACAGGGTCAGGGGCCCGAAGCCCGCCCAAAACGTGGCGGCGGCGTTGCCCCGGTCCAGGCCGGCGGAGAAGGACAGGGGCACGGGCCCCGGGAGCCGGCTCACCACACGGGCAGCGGCCGCCAGGGCCAGCACATGGAGGGGCGGTCCCGAGAGGTACATGTGGGGGTCACGCTGCCCGGGAAAGAGGGAGCCGTCGTTTCGCAGCACCAGGGTGTTCGTGAACTTGGCGCCAGCCACCAGACCGCGCTCCCCCGCCGCCAGCCGGAGGCGCTCCAGCATGGCCACCGCCGACGGCAGGTCCAGATCCTTCTCGAATGACTCCGGATCCAGCTCCAGGTCGCCGTAGCCCAACTCCCGGTGGAGGAGCCGGCTGGCCTCCTCCAATCCCAGGAGCGTGGGGTTCAGCTTGACGATGACCGACCAGCCCTCCTCCAGAAGGTGCATGGCGATGGCCTCGATCTCGCCGGGAGGGCACCCGTGGAAGGTGGACAGGGTGATGCAGTCCGCCAGGGGCCCCGGGGGAGGGTCGCCGGCGAACGCACGCAGCGGGTCCGGCAGGCCTTCCGCCAGCTCACGGTACCCCCCCTCGGGCCGGCTCACCGACTCCAGGGCCCGGCGCATCCCCCCAGACCGGATCCCCTCCAGGGAGTAGCCCACGCTCAGGTCCAGCACCGTGTCCAGGCAGGCGGCCTCCGGGAGGGCTCCGCCGGCCCTGGTCCGCTTGAGGATCGCCAGGAGCCAGGCGGCCTTCTGGTACTCCCGGACGCTCTCCTCCAGCCTCAGCTCCTGGCTCCACTCCACGTTGAACGCCAGGTTCGGGGCGTGGATGCAGGGCCGGGGGATCTCCAGCCGGTCCAGGCGCTGGATGGTCTTGAGCTCGAAGATGCGGGCCCCGGCCAGCCATCCCTGCACCATGTTGGGGGCCAGCTGGGTGTGGGGGCCCGCCGCGGGCCCGCAGGGGTTGGCTGCCCGCCTGCCGGCATGCCGGAACGACAGGTCCAGAGCCGGATCCGGGATGTGCCAGTCCTTCCGGGGCAGCCCGAACACGGATCCCCCGGCTTCCAGCTCCCGCCGGAGGCGGTGCAGGAGAGCGGCGAAGGAAAAGGGGCGTAGCTCCGTCACGGCGCCGGCTCCTCCCGGGTGCGGGTGGTCCGGGGCAGGCAGCGGGCCCTGTCCTCTCGCATGGGCAGCACGGTGCGGGCCCTCCCGTCCAGGGCCCTCAGGGCACCGGCCACTGCCGCCGCCGTGGGCACCAGGCCGATCTCCCCCACTCCCTTCACGCCGTATCCGCCGATCTCGTCGGGCTCCTCCACCAGGATCACCTCGAAGTCCGGGGTCTCCGCCGCCCGCAGCACCCCGCAGTCCTTCAACAGGAGTGAGTCCGGGCGGCCGCCAGTGCAGGGGAAGTCCTCGCTCAGGGCATAGCCCAGCCCCATGTGCAGCGCACCCTCGATCTGGCCGACGCAGCTGGCGGGGTTGATGGCCCGGCCCACGTCGTGGGCCGCCGTCACTCGCCGGATGCCCCCGCCCTCCTCCATCTCCACCACCTGGGCGGCGTAGGAGAAGGTCATGTGGGTGACGGGCTCCTCCACCGGGGCCCCCGGCGCCGTGGTGATGGTGCAGAGGAACTCCCCCAGGTACTCACGGCCCGCAAGATCCTCCAGGGAAGCGTCCTCGAGGTCATGGGCCAGCTTCCGGGCCGCTTCCCCCGCAGCGGCCCCGGCCAGGGCCGTGGCCCGGGAGGCGGTGGTCATGCCGCAGAGAACTTCTGGATCGCTGAGGGTGCCCACCTCCATGTCCGCCACGGGCACGCCGCATTCCTGGTGCACCACCTGCCGCAGGACGGTGAAGAGCCCCTGCCCCATCTCCGTGAACCCGGTGTGGATCTGGAGCCTGCCCCCCTGGAGCACCCGGATCCGGACCCGCCCGGTGTCCACCACGCCGTTTCCGATGCCGGTGTTCTTGATGCCGCAGGCGATGCCTGCCACGGGCCCCCGCTGGTAGGCGGGCCGGACGGCCTCAAGGCATCGCTCCAGGCCCCGGACGCTCTCCGTCATGCGCTGCCCGGTGGCGAAACGGTCGCCGGGGCGAAGGACGTTCCGATGCCGGATCTCCCAGCGATCGATCCCCAGGCGCCACGCCAGCTCGTCCATGACCCCCTCCATGGCGAAGGCGGCCTGGTTCACCCCGAACCCCCGCATGGCGCCGCAGGGCGGGTTGTTCGTGTAGACCGCCCGGGCCTCCACGTCCACCGCCTCCACCCGGTACGGCCCGCAGCTGTGCCCCGCCGCCCGCTCCAGCACCTTTCCCCCCACGGACGCGTAGGCCCCCGTGTCCCCCACCATGCGAACCCGGGCCGCCATGAGCCTCCCCTCCCGGTCCGCCCCCACCTCGTACCGCATTCGGATGGGGTGCCGCTTGGGATGGAGGCGGAGGGATTCCTCGCGGCTCAGGGCCACCCGCACCGGACGCTGCAACAGCCAGGCCGCCAGGGCCGCGTGCCCCTGGACGGAGAGGTCCTCCTTCCCGCCGAAGGCTCCCCCGTTGCTCACCAGCTCCACCTCCACCTCCTCCGGATCCAGGGCAAGGAGGGAGGCGATCTGGCGCTGGTCGTCGTGAACGCCCTGCCCCTGGCTGAAGACGCGGAGGCACCGGCCCCGGGGCTCCGCCAGGCAGCATTCGGGCTCCAGGAAGGCGTGCTCCACCCGCTGCGTGGCGAACTCCATGATCACCACTTCGGCGGACCGGGCCAGAGCCCCCTCCACGTCCCCCCGGGAGAAGGCGCAGGTCTCCAGGACGTTTCCACCCTCATGGACAAGGGGGGAGCCCGGCATGGACGCCAGGAGAGGGTCCGTCACCGGCGGCAGAGGATCCCACTCGCACCGCACCAGGTCCCTCGCCCTTCGGGCCTCCAGCTCCGTGCGGGCCACCACCACGGCCACCACGTCTCCCACGCAGCGGCTCATCTCCCCCTCCTCCATCATGAGGGGCCAGTCCTCCACCACCAGCCCTGTGTGGCGCCGGCCCGGGATGTCCCGGGCCAGGAGCACGGCCTCAACCCCCGGGGCCCGTCGGGCTGCTTCCCCGTCCAGGGAGAGGAGCCGGGCACGGGGGTGCGGCCCGAAGACCAGAGCGCCATGGAGCATGCCCGGCCGGGTGAGGTCCGCCACGAAGGGCTTCTCCCCCAGGGCCATGGCCTCCGCCCCGTACCGGGGAAGGCTGGCCCCGATCCCCTGGGCCCCGATTCCGCGGGCCCCGGGCGCGTGGGCCCCCCTGGCATGACTGTCGGAAGAGGAGTCGCTTGGGTCCCGCCGGAGCGCAGCCAGGCGACCGGCGGCCCGTTCGATGCTCTTGTAGCCCGTGCAGCGACACAGATGCCCCGCCAGGGCCTGGCGCACCTGGGCCAGGGAAGGCTCCGGATTCCGCTCCAGGAGCCCATGCAGTCGAAGGGCGATACCCGGCGTGCAGAACCCGCACTGGGCGGCGTTCTCCTCGGAGAAGGAGCGGGCCAGGAGTCTCCGCTCCCCCTCGCCCAGCCCCTCCAGGGTCCGGACGCTCCGTCCCGCCACGTGCTCGGGCTTCTTCAGGCAGGCCAGGACCGGTCGTTGATCCAGCAGGACGGTGCAGCACCCGCATACGCCCTGGGGGGCGCACCCGTTCTTGACGGACCGGACGCCGCAGCGCTCCCGGAGCACGTCCAGGAGGGTCATGCCCTCCTGGTACTCCACCCGGGAGGTCTCACCGTTCAGCGTGAACTGGAGTACGGCCATGGTGCCTACCCCCGTGCGGCCTCGGCCCGCCTCAGGAACGCCAACAGCAGGTTGGCGGCCACGGCCCGGCGATACGACGCGGTGGAGCGGATGTCGTCGATGGGAGCGATCTCGTCCATCAGGCAGTCCGTGGCCCGGCCCTGCCAGTCACCCGTTCCCGCCCATCGGCGGAGGGTGTCCTCCGTGCTCCTCAGCCGCAAGGGGACGGGTGCAACACTGCCGATGCCGATGCGGCATTCCAGCCCTCCATCCTCCCAGGATCCGGCCCCCGCCAGGACGACCTTGGAGATGGCCTGGGCCCGGCGGGCCCCCACCTTGCGGAAGTAGGTCACCGGGTACTCCCTCCGCGGCAGCACGATGCCGGTGATGAGCTCGTCGGGCCGGAGAGCCGTGCGGCGGTAGGCCAGGAAGAACGCGTCCACCGGGAGCAGGCGATCTCCGCTCCTGGAGGATAGCCTCAGGGTGGCTCCGTAGGCCATGAGCACCGGGACGCTGTCCGCCGCCGGGGAGGCGTTGGCCAGGTTCCCTCCCAGGGTGCCCCGCTCCTGGATGGCCCAGGCCCCCGTTTCCCGGGCCGCCTGGGCCAGCATGGGGAATTCCCGCGCCACCACGGGGTGTTCCTGGATCGCCATGTAGCTGCAGCCGGCTCCGATCTCCACCGCGTCAGGGGCCACCCGGGTCTTCCGCAGCTCCTCCAGCCGGCTCAGGTCCAGCAGGCGCCGGGGGCCCAGAACCCCGGCCTCGTGGAGCACCATCAGGTCCGTGCCCCCGGACAGGGGCTGCCAGGCGCCGGGCTCCCGGCCGAGGACGTCCAGGGCCTCCGCCAGGCTCCCGGGGCTCCGGATGTCCAGGTCCTGGGGGATTCCCCTCATGGGTGGCCCTCCCCTGCCCCGTTCAGCCGGCGGGCGGCGTGCAGCACGCTGTCGATGATCTTCACGTAACCGGTGCAGCGGCAGAGATTCCCTCCCAGGGCCCGGCGGATCTCAGCCTCGTTCGGGTCCCGGCGCCTCTTCAGAAGGGCTCCCGCCGCCAGCACCATGCCCGGCGTGCAGATGCCGCACTGGGCTCCCGCCCGTTCCATGAAGCTCTCCTGGAGCTGGCGCAGGACCGGATCCGTTGCCGCCCCCTCGATGGTGACGATCTCCGCCCCCAGGGCCTGGATCGCCGGAACCAGGCAGCTGTTCACCAGCCGCCCGTCCATGAGGATGCCGCATGCGCCGCACTCCCCCTCTCCACAGCCCTCCTTCACGCCGGTCATGCCCAGGAGGCGCAGCACGTCCAGGAGCCTCTCCCCCGGGAACGCTTCCAGGCGGTGGTCCGCCCCGTTGACCCTCATCCGCAGCCTCACGGGTGCCACAGGCTCAGGCATGGGGACCTCCCCGGGACGCCGGACCCCGGACCTCCTGCAGACCCGGACCTCCCCGGGACGCCGGACCCCGGACCGCTTGCAGACCGGGAAGGATCTGCTCCGGGAGGGCCGGAATCCGGGTCAGACGCGTTCCCATGGCCTGATCCAGGGCCGCCAGGACCGCCGGGGCGGTTCCGTCCAGGGGAAGCTCCCCCATTCCCTTCGCCCCCCGGGGGCCGTACCCCGCGGGAGTCTCCCTGAACTCCACCCGGATCCGGGGCAGGTCCATGGCGGTGGGAATGACGTAGTTGCTCAGCCGGGCGTTGGCCATGCGCCCGCCGGACCAGACCACTTCCTCCATGAGGGCGAACCCGATCCCCTGGGCCACGCCCCCCTCGATCTGTCCCTCCGCCAGGAGAGGATTCACCACGGTGCCGGCGTCCTGGAGGGCCAGGAAGTCCTCCACCGCCGTCTCGCCGGTGAGGGGGTCCACGGCTACCTGCGCCACGTAGGCCGCCCACGCATAGGTGGGGTAGGGGTCTCCGACATACGCTTCTTCATCCCACTGCACCCATTCCGGATGCTCGTAGTCCGCCATCCAGCGGCGGGGCCCGCCCCGCGCCATGGCCCGGAGAGCCTCCGCCACGGCCTCGGGATCGGCATCGGCAGCCAGGCCGGCCTCCCGTTCCAGATCCTCCCGAAGCCCGCGGGCGGCCCGTTCCACCAGACTCCCCACCACCATGGTGGTGCGGCTGGCCACCGTGGGGCCGCTGTCCGGTACCTCCGACGTGTCCGGCACGGCCACGTCGATGCTGGCGGCGGGGGCTCCCAGGGCATCGCAGGCCACCTGGGTGAGCACCGTGGCGGCCCCTTGCCCGATCTCGGTGGAGGCGGCCAGGATTCGCACCACGCCCCCGGCCCCGAGCTCCAGGCCGGCACGGGAGGCCAGCCGCACCTCTCCGGACCCCGTGAAGCCCGCCCCGTGCATGAATACCGCCAGTCCGATTCCACGCCGGGGGTCCTCAGGCCCCGCCTCCCGGTTGGCGCCCTCGTACTCGGCTCGCCTCCTCCGGTAGCCCGACCCCGCCAGGGCCAGCTCCACCAGTCCGTGGAGGTCCATCTCCTCCCGCATCACCTGGCCCGTGGCGGTGGTGTCGCCCCGCCTCAGGAGGTTGCGCAAGCGTAGCTCCGCCGGGTCCAGGCCCAGGCGGGCGGCGGCCAGATCCATGAGGCGCTCGATGGCGAAGCAACCCTGCGGCGCTCCAAAGCCGCGAAAGGCCCCGTGGGGTGGCGTGTTGGTAGCCCAGGCCCGTCCGTGGACGCGGGTATGCTGGCAACGGTAGGGGCCCGGGGCATGCAGCGCCGCCCGGGAAAGGACCACCGGACTCAACGTGGTGTAGGCGCCGGCATCCAGGTTGAGCTCCATGTCCAGGGCCAGGAGGGTCCCCTGGCGGCTGAAGGCGGCCCGGCTCCGGGTGAGGCTCGGGTGGCGCTTGGTGGTGGCGGCCAGGTCCTCCGCCCGATCGTAGATCATCTTCACCGGCTTGCCGCTCTCCAGGGCCAGGAGGGCGGCATGGGCCGCCAGGATCGTGGGATACTCCTCCTTGCCTCCGAAGCCTCCCCCCGTCACCGCCTGGATCACCCGCACCTTCTCCGGCCCCAGCCCCAGAACCACCTCCAGACCCCGCCGGACGTAGAAGGGGCATTGGAGGGAGCCATGCACCGTCACGACCCCGTCCTGCACCCATGCCATCATCCCCTGGGGCTCGATGTAGAGCTGCTCCTGGGCCCCGGTCTCCACCTCGTCCTCCACCACCAGGTCCGCTGCCCCCCACTGGGACCCGGGATCGCCCTTCAGGATGGTTATCTCCTTCAGGAGCGGCCCCCGGGGATGAACGGGCGGATCCTCGGGCGCCTCGTTCCGCAGGGCCTGCCTCAGGGTGAGAACGCCCGGTAGCTCCAGCATCTCGACCCGGACGGCCCGGCGAGCCCGCTCCAGGTGAGCAGGATCCCGGTGCCCCAGCAGGAGCAGGGGCTCCTCGGCGTGGTTCACGATGCCGTCCGCCAGGACCGGCTGATCGTCGTCCAGCAGGGGAACGCGGTTGCAGCCCGGGATGTCCGAGGGGCCCACAACCGTCACCTCGCTCCAGTCGAAGGAAGGGTCCAGGTGGAGTCCCACCAGATGACCCCGGGGGAGGGGGCTGCGGATGGTGATCCCGTGGATCATCCCTTCCATGCCCAGGTCGTCCACGAAACGGGCCGCCCCCGTGAGCTTGGAAAGGGCCTCGACCCGCCGGCTGGGACTGCCTATGCGATTGGGCGGCATGGGTTTCGCCTGCCATCTCGGGGACAGGGCATCCACAGCCGGATGCGAGGCCGGGAGGGCATCTGCCGTGACATATTCCGGAACGGGGGCACCGGGGTCAATGCCGCCGGAGCCTTGAGCCGGCCCTCCGCCATCGGCGCATGGACGAAGACCCGCTACCCCTCCTGCTGGTAGTTCACCATGATGGTGGTTTTGCCCTCCGCCTCGCTGATCACGACGGTCAACCCCCGAGTCCCGTCAGGACGGGAGGCGTGGATGGTGACCATGACCATCCCCTCCGCTTCCACGGTGGCAACGGAGGGGGGGAAGCCCCGGCCTTCCAGCTCCGCCATATAGAAATCCCTGACAGCCTGCCGGGAAGCGGTGGTCTCAATGGAGAACATGCCGGCCTGCTGGCCGCCGCCGTCGACGGAGAACCCAACGGTCAGGTCACCCTCATGCACGGGGATCCAGTCCGGGATCCGGGACCGGTCGGCGGAGGCCCCGAACTCCAGCGTCTGGGTCTCACCCGTCTCCCCCCTCACCTCCATGCGGGCCCCGGAGTCGTCGCCCCGGAAGGTCACCTCTCCCTCGTCGGTCCTGAAGGTCAGGCGGCCTTCCTGGATTTCCTGGAAGTCCACCGTCAGGGTCTCTCCCGTCTCCTTGTTGCGGATGGTGAGGGTCCCCCTGCCCTCGTCCATGTCCACCAGGTCCAGCTCGGGATTCGCCGTCACCATCATCCTGGCGGCCGCCAGGCCCGGGTTCCTGGCCATGAGCTCCGAATCGAAGCCCGCGTCCTTCGCCTTCTTGGCCACGAACATCCCACCAGCCACCAGGACGACGCCCACCACCACGATGGACAGGATGGCCACCGCTCCGCACCCGATTGCGATCTTCGCCCCAGTTCCCATGCCCTGCCTTGCTGGCACCTCGGTGGTGCTCATGTCTGAACCTCCCTAACGTGGAAGGGCTCCCGGCGGCAGCCGGGAGAGGATGGCAACGGTCCATGTTACCTCCTCCCCGCTACCACCCGCAACAAGCTTCAACTCCCGGAGGCGTCCCTTCCGAGGGAGCCAAGGCAGCCCGGATCACCAACCACCCCGATCCCTTGGCGTGCGACTTGCTGTGAAGGGGTCGAATGGTTCGCGCCGGGAACGATCCACCCCACCAGGCGGAGCTGCACCGGGCGGTGCGGATCCCCACAGTGCCCCGGGGGGGACGCAAGGCGGCCCAGGCAAATCGGGCGATTCACGAAGAAGCCACGCAGGCGATACGCTGCCCGCCGGCGCGGCCCGGAGAACGACCACAGGGCAGAGCACCCATAGAAGAGGTAAGAATGTCCCACGCCGTCCGACACAAAGGCTGGTCCGTCACCTTCGCCGGAACCGGTATCAACCTCGCGCTGGGCGTTCTCTACACCTGGAGCA
>Ga0209498_1000884_pt1 | contig 18538 bp, 19 predicted proteins | sample WalLakDeSediment_FD_184131 | JGI IMG/M metagenome (GOLD analysis project Ga0209498, IMG submission 184131) | Lake sediment microbial communities from Walker lake, Nevada to study Microbial Dark Matter (Phase II) - Walker Lake 11/02/13 Deep... | ecosystem: Environmental > Aquatic > Freshwater >... | reverse complement strand
TCGCACTTATTCCGGAAAAGAATGAGGCCACCCGATCGAGGTTCATTTCCGCCGCAAAGCGATACATTCAGTCCCATTCGGACCCAATCAAGGCGCTCAAGAACCTGAACAAAAGAGGACAATCCCCATGGGTCCAGGATCTCTTGCTCTCCATGAAGACGCACACTCATTGGTTCCAGGGTTACCTTTGCATAGGAAAGGATGATCTTACATCCGCCACAAATCACTTTCTCGAGGCCCTGAAGTCATCGTCAGGACATCTTTCCTCCGGCCTGGCTCATAGTCTGGCTCTGGTAGGAGAAATAGAGGAACAACCCAAGACAGCAGTGGAAGGTTGGCGCCGGGCCATCAATCAGTGGAAATTGGAAACGAAAGGGAAGAGCGCCTTTCACTCGCCTCTAATTCTGGGACATGCCCACTTGCGGTTGGCGCATGGTTATCTTCAACTACAGGATCCACAAAACGCGCGGCGAGAGATCCAACGGGCCAGGAAACTTCTGAAAGATCCCTGTAAAACCGCGGACCGCCAGGAAGCCCTGGTCCTCTATGTCCTGGAACACAGGAAACAAGCCTGGCAGCTCATCAAGGAATACACTCATACTGACGCTCATCCGTTGGATCATTGCCTCTATGGTTGGTTGGCCATGGGAGCCGGGTACAGCTCCAAGGCCAAAGAGCTCTGGACCCTCGCGTTGTCCGACTCACAATACCATATGGAAGCTAGACATCGGATCCTCGATCATTCCACCTTTGAATATTTACGCAGAATATCCGAAATGGACTATCGAGGCGCGTCCAAGGTAAGGGAGATTGTGGGCCTTCTTTTTGGAGAGGATTTCAGGGACGAGTGGATACCTGATGCCCCTGCCTTGGATTCCAACTTGAATAGTCTCGTTCATGATTCCATCTTTGACTCGCTTCCCATCTTCCTCGAAAAACCAATCCACCGCGCCTTGGAAGAACTGGACTCTTTTGTGGAATATTATCTTCCCAAGGACGATTTGAGATTGGCGGCCAACGCGATCCGGGCGTTGCGGGACGTGGAGCCTTTGAGTCCGCTGGCCGTCTCGATCCTCGCATCCTTGGTCGAGAACCTCATCACGGATCGTACCGATCCAGGGATCCTTCTGGCGGACATGGCCTTACAGTCCATCAAAACGGTTCACGAGGCCAGGGACGTCCTTCGCTTCATGGTCATCATGACACCCTTCCTTCCCAGTTGGAAATGTCTCGAAACCCTGCTGTCTAGGTTCCCCAATCTCATGGAAGGCCACCTCTTGCGATTTGTTCGAGCCCGCAACCGGGCTGAGGCTCGAAGCGAACTGGCCATCGCGGAGCATCTGTCCAAAAACGCAGAGGATCGCACAATGATCGATCTGATCCGCAGGCTGGTAGAATATTCTTCATGAACGACATGGAAAACCCTTTGCCACGTACAACCGATCCTTTTCACGTTCTGGGCATCCCCTATGAAGCCACGGACGAAGAGGTTCGTTCAGCCTATTTTCTGAAGGTGAAAGAACACCCCCCGGAAAAGGACCCGGAAGGCTTTAAGCGGTTACGAAAGGCCTTCGAGAGCCTTCGAGAGGAAGAGGACCGGGTGGACGTGATCCTGAACACCTTCCCGTCCCCCCCCTCCCTGGACCAGTTTCTCGGGGCACAAGAAGAAGAATCCTTCTCTGTAACGATCGAGGATTTGCGGCGTCTCGCTCTTTCTCTCACCGAGCTGAACAGAACAACCTTCCACTCCGATCAAAGCAAGCTGGGACCCTGGATCGACGCCCTGTTCGATTCCATCCCCAAGGAGCAGGAATGAAGACGATACATCCTCTTTTCCGAATCCCGGCCCCTTCGGAAGACAGCCAGGCTTCAGCCTGGCAGGATCTCAAGGAACGCATGGACAAGTTGGGACGGATGCAAATCAAGATGCAGGCCCTTCTGGAAACCGATCGTTCGGGCTCTGTGGCCTCGGAATCATCCATGGAAGAGATGATCCAGCTTCTGGATGGCCTAGATCACTGCCTGTCCTTCTTGAACGACGAACGAGCGGTGGACGCGCGCCGTTTCAGACAAGGGCTGGAGCTGCTCAGACACAAGGGCCTGGCCATGCTCGAGTCCAAGGATATTCATCCCATTCCTTCCGTGGGCCATCGTTTCGATCCCAGATGCCATGTGGCCGTGGACACGGTGTGTCGAGAGGACATCGAAGACTCGACGATCGTGGAAGAGGAACGACGAGGGTACCTGCGCGGGGATAAACCCATCAGGTCCGCGGAAGTCGTTGTAAATCGGAGGTAGACATGTCACCCTTCATCGGCATAGATTTGGGCACCACGAACTCAGCTGTAGCCACCTTGGTCAAGGGAATCCCGCGTGTGATCCCGGTCGATGGAGAACGCCTTCTTCCTTCGGTCGTGGGGCTAACACCGCAAGGCGCCTTGCTGGTGGGCAGAGAAGCCAAGAACCAGTTGCTTACCCATCCGGAAACGACTGTTCTGTCCGTCAAAAGGAAGATGGGCTCAGAGGAACGAATCCAGTTGGGCTCCCGCCAATTCGCTCCCCAAGAGATCTCCTCCTTCATTCTGAGAAAACTGAAGCTGGCCGCGGAAGATTATCTCGGACAGCCGGTTCAAAGGGCCGTGATCACCGTGCCAGCCAGCTTTGGAGACGCCCAGAGACGCGCAACCAAGGAAGCCGGGGAGCTGGCGGGACTAGACGTTCTTCGAATCGTCAACGAACCCACCGCGGCAGCCTTATCCTTTGGCGTGCATGAAGACAGTCACGAGCGTCTGGCAGTGTATGACCTGGGTGGAGGCACCTTCGATATCTCTGTAATGGAGATGCAACAAGGCGTTCTTGAGGTGCTCTCCAGTCTGGGAGATCATCACCTGGGAGGAGACGATTTCGACAGCATTATGGCTCGTCATCTCGCCGAGGAACTGGAGCGATCGGAAAACTGCCAAATCCGGGGCGTTCGTAAGACCATGACCCGACTGATCCAAGCCTCGGAACAGGCCAAGATTCGTCTTTCCAGCGAGGTTTATACCCGCTTGAGGGAAGAATTCCTGACCACGGCATCCAACTCGCCTGTGCATCTGGACAAGGAAATCTCCAGGGATCAACTTGAAGATTGGATCGGAACCAAGTTGCTTCAGACCCAGGAACACCTGATCCGCTCCTTGCGCGAAGCTCGGCTGAAGCCGGAACAGATCAGCCGTGTTTTGCTCGTGGGCGGATCGAGCAGAATCCCCATGGTGTCCAAACTGATCGAAGAGGCCATGGGCAAGCCTCCCTGTCGCGAAGTGAACCCGGACGAAGCGGTGGCTTTGGGAGCGGCCATTCAAGCCGGAATCATCGAAGGCGAGCCGATCCAGGCTGTTCTGGTGGATGTGGCTCCTCATTCTCTCGGTATCGAGGTGGTTCACAGTGAGCTGGGCGTGATGATCCCGGACGTGATGAGTTTCCTGATTCATCGCAACACACCCATCCCCTGTTCCATGATGGATGAATTCAGCACCATGACCGACAATCAGAGATGGGTTCAGATCAACGTGTGCCAGGGAGAACATCCGGTTGCCAGCGAGAACGAACTCATGGCCACCTTTCAACTGAAAGGCGTCAAACCGGGTAAGGCAGGAGAACCCAGAATCCTGGTGCGTTTCGACTACGATGCCAATGGAATCGTACACATCCAGGCCATGGACAAGGATACCGGTAGCGAGGAACGATGCGTCGTGCAGATCTCAGCTCCCAAATTGACCCCGCGCCAGAAGGAAAAGGTCATGGCTGAAATGCCTCAGATCACCGCGAAAAGCCGTCCCATGCAAAGCGCCCAATCCATTTTGGAAAAGGCTTGGCGTGTCATCGAGGATAAGGACCGCGCGAGCGTTCAGAAGCTTCGCGAGGCCGCCGATGCCCTGGAAAAAGCGCTGGAAGACGGGGACGAGGAATTCGCCAAACAACTGGAGGATCAGGTCGTGGACCTTTTGTACGAGATGGAGGGGTGAGATCCTCGTGAAGATCCACCTGGTCCAAGGTCGCTTGCCCATGAAACTGGAATATTTAACAGCCCGGGACATTCAAAGATACGCCAGGAAAATCAGGCAGGCCACCCTGTGGGGAAACGTGAAACGATGTTTGACGAGCTGGAGGGACTTCAAGCTGGCTCTCGCCCATCTTCGAATCGCCTTCAACATGGCCCTGAAACGCCTGTAGGTCATCTGTCATGAGAAAACGCGTCCTGCTTCTCTTCAATCCTCGCAGCACCCGAGGGATCGGTGACAGATCCCTTCCCATGGGATTGCTCATGGCCTGCACCTATCTTCACGAATCCTTGGATGTCGTTCTGGTAGATCAACGCGTGGAACCCCGATGGAAGGAGATCCTGCGAAACGCTCTGGACCGCGAACCGGTCTGTATGGGCGTAACCGTCCTGACAGGACGGCAGATCTCCCAGGGTCTCATCGCTGCCCTCATGGCCCAACACGCGAATTGTCCCGTGGTCCTGGGCGGAATCCATCCCAGCATCCTGCCGGAACAAACCCTCTCTCATCCCCTGGTCGATTACGTGGTTCAGGGAGAAGGAGAAGAGAGCTTCAGGGACCTCGTACACGCTTTGGAAGAAGGGGATGAAACTAGCCGCATCCCCGGGGTTTGGCGCAAGGAGAGAGAACGTCCCCTCTTTGGAGGTCCCCGTGATTTTGTCCAGCTCACCTCTCTTCCCCCAACCCCGTTCCATCTCGTGGATCTGAAGCGTTACGTTCAAACAGGACCTCACGGCCCATCCATCACGATGTTCTCCTCGCGCGGCTGTCCGCAGCGTTGCGCGTTCTGTTACAACTCCTGTTTCAATCGATCCCGCTGGAGGCCCTTTCATCTCGACCAGGTCTTTGGCGATCTGGAAGCCCTTCTCGCCCACCGACCGGAACTCAGGCATGTTCAGTTCTGGGACGACAACTTCTTCGTCAGTCTGAAGAGGGCCAGACAGATCGCTGAAAGGATGGCCGGCCTGGGGGATTCATTTACATGGTCCGTGCTGGGCGCCCATATCCAGGACATCTTAAGGATGAAGGAGGGGGATCTGGCCCTGTTTAAAGGCTCCGGCCTTCAATCCGTCGCAGTGGGCGTGGAATCCGGATCCCAACGAATCCTCGACATGGTAGGCAAATCCTTCACAGTGGAACAAATCTTCGAGGCCAATCGCCGTTTGGGTCAGCATGGGATATGTCCCACCTACAGTTTCTTGAGCGGAATTCCCGGGGAAACATGGGAGGACATTCGAAGCACGGTCGATTTGATGTTTCGGCTTAAGCGGGACAACCCGAGGATTGTGGTAGGCAACATCAAGCCCTTTCTCTGCTATCCAGGAACCCAACTGCATGACAAAGCCCTGACCCTGGGATGGAAGAGTCCACAGCGATTGGAGGACTGGTCGGACTACGTGTGGACCAATTATCTGAATCTGGGTATCCCTTGGCTTTCCCCAAAGGAAAAAAGGCTGAGAACATGGCTCTACTACTACACCGTACTCATGAACCCCAGATACATGTTCATCCGATCCAGGCTGTTTACATGGACCGCCACGCTGTTGCGTCCTTTCGCCGAATGGAGAGTCAAACACCTCTACCTGGGATTTCCTTTGGCCGCCTGGCTCCTGTACCAGATCCAACGAATCCTATTCTGAGGATAGGACCCTTTTTCCCAGACATCTTCGAGCGGCATCCTTGAGGCGTTCCGGCACATCGTCCCTCTCGAGCGAAGCTCGTAGCACCTCGTACGCTTCCTCCACCGGTCCTGTTTTCGCCTGGCAAAAAGCGATCATAAGTTCAGCCTCCAAAGCCTTGCTGCCCTGCGGTGTCTCGCGCAGCACCCTTTCGAAATACTGTCTGGCCCGCTCATATCGACCTTGCACGTACAAACACTCCCCTTGCCAGAAAAGAACGTTGTCCTTCAATTCCAGGGGCAGATCCATGGCTTCGAGACGCGAGAGGATCTCTTTGCACCTGTCCACATCGTATTGATGGAAGGCCGCCAAGGCCTCCCGATAGATCACAAAAGGATCCTCGATCCCCTTCTCTTCCTGCGCGACCTGCTTTGGCTCAACAGGAGTCGCCTTCCACATCGGTGTGGGGGAAACCATGGGCAACGGCGAGACGGTCGGGGTAAAAATCGCCTCTGTTCCAACCGAAGATTCCACGGAAGAAAAAAGAAGGTCTGGCGTCTCGGAGATCTTGGAGATCTCCTGAAAGGTTAGATGATAGACAAACCATCCTCCCAACATGACCCCAATCCACCCGGCCAAGAAACCCGCCAGGATATATCTCCCAAGCCATGAGGTCGCCTGATGAAGGCAGCTATACGCCACGGCGTTGCCAGGATCCTGGGACAAGACCTGACGCCAACAGGCACTGGCTTCTCTCTTGCGTCCCAGATGGTAATAGGATTTCCCCAGAAGATTGAGAATCTCATGGTCCAGCGGATCCTTCCCGGCCGCTTCCCGCAACAGAGCCACGGCTGCCTCGTGTTGGCCCTCATAGGCCAGAGTCCATCCCTTCAAACGAGAATCCTGCGATGCTTGCTCCTCGGACACTCAGCCCTCCAGGTCCCTGAGAACCTCGATCAAGCAAGAGGCGTCAGACGCTGCCAACATCCGTTTCACCACGTCCGCCTTGCAGACCGTTTTCGTGAGATGCGCCAGCAGCTTGATATACTCCACCGCACTCTCATGAGGAACTCCCATGAGAAAGATCAGGTTCACCGGACGACCGTCCACGGATTCGAAATCCAAGGGAGACCGGGTCACCCCCACGGCCACGATCAGCTTCTCAACCGCGTCGCTTCGAGCATGTGGCAAGGCGATTCCGCCGCCAACGCCCGTGGTCTGTTGCTGTTCCCGATTCAGGAGATCCTCCATGAACCTGGAAAAGTCCGGTATCTCCTGGCTTCCCCGAAGGGTTTCGGCCAATCTGTGAATGGCATCCCATTTGTCCTTCGCTTCAAAATCTAATATTACGCGATCCTCGCTCAGCCAAGAGCTCAGCATCACGAACTCCTCTCAAATAACGCGATCCGCAGACGTCCCCGCTGGATCACGGCACTTCGCCACGATCCCCCCAAGAGCGCTTCTGCTCTTTGGGGTGATTCCAGAAGATCATGCCACGTTCTGTTCCATCCTACCAGTTGGGGTGTCCACAGATTGGTCAGAACCAGAAGATCCACGGGCACCAAGGCCTCCAGATCCGAGAAGTCCGAGGCCTGATACGGCAGCCAAACCGTTCTCACGTCCCCGAACCAGGTTGTTTGCCAGGCAACATCCGTACAGACCACCGCGTCCTGCTGTACCCGGGACCTTACGACAGAAGCCACCTCTGGAAAGGGGTTGCCCCGCCTGTAGGCCTTAGCCTGTTCGAGCTGCCTTCCGAGGGGAAAGAGCGGCCAGACCAGACAGAGAACCAGGAGAGATCCCACAAAAGAGGAGATTCCCCATGGGCTTCGAGACACCCTCCATGGGGCAAGCCAACCCTGTGGACCCAACCAGGGAAGGACAGCCAAAACACACAGGACTGGATATAGAAAGAACCAGTAACGAAGATGACAGAACCCAAGAAAGGCCGAGGCGAGCAGGTGAGAACTACCTAGGAGAAGAACGCCCACCCCAAAGCCCGGCCTCTTGATCGCGATCCATACCGACCCTGTCAGGAGACAAAGGCACCACAAGAGGCCTTGAGCTCGAGCCCAACCGTTTCTGTTGGGATCCGTCGTGGAAGCGATATCTGTCCAGCTTCTCGTCACGCAAAGGGTTCGAAAGCTATACGCTGCCGTTTGAATCCCTCTCCATCCATTGGTGGGCAATCGTTCCAGAAAGGACGGTCTTTCTTTGGGCAAAGACAAGCGGCACCAGACCGCGTATCCCTCCAAAGCCCCAGGCGTGGCCATACAGGAGTAGCGATAGACTGGAGAGAAGATATAGCCGGTATTCTTGAGATTATGTCCCAGAAGAGGCAGAACAGATCCCAGAAGTCCCAGGCACAGCATCATTCCTCTTCGCAGGGTCTTCCTTCCCTCCCAGCGAACGCCTCCCATACAGAAAAGGCCCGGGGCAAGCAGGACCACAGAGAAACGGAACCAGGTACCGCATCCAAGAAAGAAACCTTGCCACAGAAAGGATGTATTCGAGGGTTTGCAGACGAGGCAAACCCTGACAGCGCTGATCACAAAAAAGGCCTGAGCAATCTCCACGCCGACCGAAGAGGAATACAAGAGCGCCAGGTGGCTGAAACCATATAAAAAAGAGGCGCAGAGCCCGGCCAGAAAACTGTCTGTCAAGCGCTGCGTCAGATGACCCACGAGAAGAACCGTGAGCACGTAGAGGCCTCCGATCGGGAGCAAGAGCGACATCTCCCTCTCTCCGAACAGTTTCAGGCTCATCCCAAGAAGGATGGGAAGTCCCGGACCTCGCGTCAATTCCGGATGGGGAATCGAGGGAAAGATACACAATTCAAAGGGCCTGGAGCACGATGTCACCACGCCCCATCCTCTGGAGACATTCCTGGCCAACTGGGCATAGTCGCACTCATCCGAGGAATCCCACGCCGCGAAACCCTGCCATGCCACCGTTACCCTGAAAAGCCAAACCATACTGAACAGGACACCCAGGGCGATCCATCGCCCGTACATCTCCAGCAAAGGATGTTTTAATCTGAATGCCAGGCTCATCGTGTATAAAACTTTCCTCGCCCAAGACATCACTCGCCCCGCAGATGGAATGTCCATATTTCACCAAACCTGGTACGTCCCAGGGCTTCGAGTTGGAATGTTGCAAGGGCATTCCCCTCGATGGGCAGGACAAACGGTTCCAACACGACATCTGAAAGATAAGGGGTATCCATTGGAATCGGGATTCGCAGCAGATCCTTTCCATTCCAACTCGCGCAGAGATATACGGTCCCTTCTGTGTCAGGCGCGCCTGTCTCGGGCGCAATCCAGGTGGCTTCGCCCAGATTGCCCAGGGAAATGTGACATGTCCACGGATACGGAGAAGACACCTTCACATCTCCTGCCTGGGACACTTCCACCCAGGATCCCTTTTCAGAGTGAAGCCTGACCCAATTGAATTCGGCGTTGAGGTACTTGTGTGGATTGTTCCCGTCGCAGGGCACGTTGCCCACAGCCACCATGGGCGTGTTCAAGGACGTGGTTCCTGTCCCATCCGTCTTCAATCCTAGAACACGTCCCCCTTCCCTGGCTTCGCTGTAGGCATCCTTGCCCTCATGAAAGGCCATGTGCCAGTACCCTCCAGGATGAGCATCCCTGTCCACGGACAACCATTGGCTTGGCTGAAGCTTCGTCCTGCTTCCTTGGATCAGAGGAGCGTACTTCTCGATCAGTCGGGCCGCCGGCCTGAAGGTACCGTCCATGTTCACGATTCCAAAATCGCTTCGCTCGTTGACCCTGTAGCCTCCAGGCCACCACCAGGGCGCTGTTCCATGAGCCCCGGAATCGAGCACCATGTCATAGAAAAGTCGATGATACTCCGCCTGCCTGAGGATGGATTCCTCGCTGGGAGACATGGCTTGAGAGTCCCACACGCTGCTGCCGAATTCGGACCAGAGCACAGGTTTGCCCCGCGAGGTGAAATCGACGTAGCGCGTGATAAATCCTGCCACGCTCGATCCGTCCTCGCTGTGGGGTATGGAATAGCCTTCTGGACAGATGAAATCGATGTGCTTGGGCGTGGCCGTCAAGGTGAAATCATGAGGCAGGGTGTTTCCTTGTCTGAAACTCACCAGATGATGAGGATCGATCGATCTAAGCCTCCTGGTGGCGTCGTTCCATTTTCGGCTCATCAGATCGTCCATGAATCGACGATAGGCCGCGACCATGATTCTCCAGGATCCATCCTCCCGCATCTGAAGGTCCGTGGGCGATGTGGGCTCACTCTCGCGCGTGGGACACGGCATATCCCAGTCTCGTTCCGCCCTTGCCAGGCTTCCATACCTCTCCAGAATCCATTGTTTCCAGTCCGCATCCCAGGAATCCCGGCCCTGTCGATTGAACACATAGTTCCCCGGTTCCCAGATGATATCGTAGGCAAACAGGGTCGGATTGTCCTTCAACCTGCTGGTTTCGACCAGAATACGCACCGTATCTTCATCAAAGGCCAAAGGGGACGCCGCGCCAAGAAAACCGTTGACCTTGATTCCATGGGATTCGCATCTATCGAAGAAATCCAGGAGATTCCTGTGGTTTTCGAGACGTCCCATCTGAATGCTGACCATGTTGATCCCCAACGCTTCCATGAGTTTCAGGTCCCGCTCCACCTCATTCGGCGCGTACAGGCCAGGTTCCAACCAGCCCATCCAATAATGGTCCGGATCCTGCCCGGAAACGTAGAGTGGCCAGTAATTGATCCCCACTGGATTCCAAGGCTTTCCGGCCAGAATGAATTGGGACCCTTCTACGCTTACGAACTCTTCCTCGGACCGGGTTCGATCACGCAGGATTCGGACAGGTTGCTGGATCTCATCCAGAACACGGTTCTTCTTCATCAAACACACCGAGACATCCAACAGTCCGAGTGTCTTGTCCGAGGGGGTCCACGAATCCTGAACCTCCCCTTTTTCCCGTGAATCAGAGGCGACTTCAAGAAGACGTTTGAAAAGGATCCGCTTCCTTCCCGCCAGCCTGATCTCGATGGATAGGCGAAGATCAGGATCAGGAAGAAGGTCGTCCTCGAAAAGCTTGGCGCCCAAGAGGATGGGCTCTCCTGGCCAATAGGCGAAATGAACGGCTCCGGCCTCGGTGAGGCGACCCTTTTGATCCAACACACAGGCACAGTCCGCGATCAGATCCAGCCAGTCCTCCTGGTCCAGCAAATTCGAGTCATTGACCGCCACGGACAGAATACACGCTCCCTTAAAGGGGGGGGCGTTGAATTGGATCATCCAAACAGGGGTTCCCCGTCGCATTCCCTGATCGTCCAAGGCGTGGACCAGAGGAATCCAGCGCCAGGGCGAGTTCTGCTGATAGCCTTGACCTGAAGGCCGGGCAATGGCCGAATACAGATCCAAGGGCGTGCTGAGATCTCTTCCTGCATCCAGAAAGCGTTGTCCCTCGTCCATTTGCACCGAGGCGATCTGATCCAGCTTGTACAGCTTATAGGAAGGCGTCACGGTTTCGATGGCCTGATATCCCTTGTGAAGCTGTCCCCGAATCGCGGCGAAAGGATCAGGAGCCGTACCGATCTCGTCCACCCAGAAGACGTGAGGTCCTTCACCGGTGCTCTGAACATGCGATCGAGCCAGTCCAAGGACCATACGACAGGCCTTTGAAGGAAGGAGACGATCTTGGGGCCCACCTCGTGTCTCTCCGGTTTTGGAATCCGGCCAATAATGGAACTCGGAGGGACTCAGGACATGATGTGTCCATTGGGTCCGCAAGGGCACCACCGCGATCCAGCGGGAGCCGTCCTCCTCCATGATCTCCAGGGCACATTGGGGGGTATTGGAATCTCCCTTGGCCCAGAAGCATAGCAGATCATGTCCTTGCTCGAAGATCGAGGGACCGACAGGCAAGAGGAAGGTGTCCCACCCCGCAAGATTCTCGGTCCAGTACCGAAGACAGGTCCCCTCATGACCTTGAAGGTCCAGTTGTACCCCGGAATCCCGCTGAGGATCGTCCGTGCCTCGCGGCCATGCCTTTGGGTCCACCCCTTCCTCTTCAAAGGAAAGAAGCGTCCTTTGGGACCGAACCTGATCTGTCTCCTGCCGCAGGGTTTCGGAATCCAACCAGCGCTGGCCATGTTGCCAAAGAAGGTCCGTGAAGGCCGGGGCCCCCAACACCATGAGCTTGCCTTGCCGGCTCAGAAAGGAACGCAAGGCGGCTTCCCCCTCTCCTGGATAGTCCGTGGCCTGGGGGATGACGTATAGGGCAAACCGCTCTGGGCTGAGGATTTCCTCGTTACAAACCTCTTCCAGGGAAAGACGCGTCACTCGAAATCCCTGGGCGACCCATCGATCGGACAACCTGTTCAGGCCCCCCGCGGTAGGGTCTGTCCCGTTTCGATCCAACAAGGCGATTTCCCTCATGGCATCCTCCTCCCCCCATCCACGCCTTCTCCATTCGGTGGCCAAGATCAATATGACGACAAGAATCCACGTGCGGTTCCCGGCTCGATTCTGCGCCTTTGGAATCCAAATCATGACAACTGTCTCCTCTGTCTGGTTCAAGACTTGTCACGAGGCAAACATTCAGTGAAAGCGACCTGGGCTTAGATTATAGCCGGCTGGCGAGGAGTGCGTGAACGTCTGGCCGGGTTCAGGGGCGGACCGACCACCGAGCTTGAGCTCGGTCACGACGTGGCCGGAACCAACCCGACGGCCTCGAAAAACTCGTCCACTCCCTGTCTGACATGTGGATGCATCATGAAGGTCACATGGGAACCCTGGTACCAGAGAATCTGCGGCTTGTCCCAGTGTCTCCACAGATCCCGAATCTGCTTGGGAGGGACCTGTTGGTCCACCACGCCGCCAAAGATAAGACGACGTTCCTTGGCTACCTTGGGCTGAAGGACCAACGGCGCCACCGGTCGAAGAAGCTGCGCTGCCATGGACGAGGTAAACCCGGCCGCCTCGGCCGCCCTCAATTGTAGAGGGGGACCATGATGCCAAAAGATATCTGCCATGTCCGCCAGAGGTATTCCAGGAATGGCACAGGTCATATCTCCCTCCAGACTGGCCAGAAGCGCCGTGTTATAGCCTCCCAGGGAAAGACCTGTAACCCCAATCCGAGCGCCTCCCTGGGCCCGAATCCAGCGAATCATCCTGCGGATGTCCCACATGGCTTGCGCCTCGGCGTGCAACGCGTCCATCACATCCCCGGAAAGAAAACCGTCCCCGCTGATCCGACCCTTTCTTCTGTTTCCATGCAAGGGAAGCACCGGAAACAGCAGATTCAGCCCCAATTCCTGGTGCAGATGCGCCGCTTCAAAGAACGACAAGTCCACCAGAGGAAAACCCATCTGATAGCCATGAATACAGATCAACCAGGAACGATTCGGGTCCGAGTGTCTCATGACCCAGGCATGGGCCGTACGGTTGTCGCGATATCCCATCCATCGGTCTTTTCCCGGCTCCTCCGGATAAGGCTCATAACCGCTGTCAAAGGACAGATGCTCATACAGCCATCCTCGAGTCTTCCTCGTCTGGATCCCTGGATTCGCCAGATCCTGGGGTTCTGTGTGGTAGGTTTCCGGATCTTGGTCCCAGCCTTGTTGCTCGAACAGCTCCCTCATCTGGTCGCATTCTCTCTGGATCCGTGCCATATCGTCGCGAGAGGGTATGCTCACAAAGACAGGCACCAAAGCCAGCATGGCATTGTCCACCGCGGTCTGGAAGAACAGCCTCAGGGAAGGGATGGGTGGCGGGATTTCGTCCGGCCTTGGCGCCTGCCTGACCGTAGCCGAGGCTGCGGCCAAGCTACAACCCAGGGACAGGACGAGAAGAAGGACGGCTTTGAAGAAGCCCAGGAAGAAAAGCCCGGGCAAGGCCAACAAGGCCGCAAGGACCCCGGCAAGGGACATGAGCTCCTGAATTCGCTTGTCCCCGGGATACAAGAGCAGGCTGACTCCTGTCGAGAGCAAGAGTACGCCTGGAAGAAAACTCAGACACAAGGCTCGAAGGCCTGCGTGACTTCCAACCCATAACCAGAACAATCCGGTGAACAAGGGGATCCAGGACTGTTTCGGGAAACGCGGCTGTTCCAACATGGCAAGAACTCCCTTCACCGTATTCAACGCCTGAGGCGCGTTTCCCTCCAATATACCATAAACCCGTTGAATCCCTTCATGAAACCGGTTATTCTGAAACTGTAGGTAAAATCTACGCGAGACGAGGGTGGCATCGTGGTGTAGGTGATAGGCGTATGAGTTGATCTGATTGAGGACTTTATTCCAGCAAAGCTTTTTGCCGACGTCCTCCAATGCGTCTTTTGTTTTGGGTTCTTGATTCGGAGATCGTCGACTTTTATGGTTCATCGGTTTCACATCACTTGTCCAATTCGAAATCCATGACAGCGAGGTCCCTGGCGTGACTATCCAGTACATCCGTTCCATCGAGCTTCTAGGCGCCTGGCACTGCGCTGGCCACCGCGACGCCAGCCTCATTGTCTTTGACACCCACAACGGATCGATCCGTCCGCGACGCGCCAGTTCGACAAGGGCAAAGTGCACTGCCATCCGCGTTTCTTCCCTGATGGAAGATCCATCATTTAGACCTCGCTTCGAGGGGCATTCCCCACGCGGCCATGGCCCTGAGAAACCGAACCACGGAATCGACTGTGGTGGAGCTCAGCAATGGGGATGTGCTCATGAGCAGCAGGAACGTTGTACCCGGGCAAAACGCGAGAATGATGTCCATCAGCCGGGATGGGGGATTGACCTTCCAGTCAACAGAATTGGATGACACCCTGATCGAGCCTTCAGGTTGCCAGGGCGAATTGCTCTTTCACTCCTTCAACCCAAAGACCGAGAAAGGCAACATTCTGTTCTCCAACCCAAATCACACCAAACATCGGGTACGCGGCTCCATCCAACTGAGTGAGGACGATGGAAAAACCTGGACCCGAAGGTATGTTTATTCCAATCCAGAGCCCGCGTTTTCGGGTTATTCAAGCCCTGCCGTGTTGAATGAACATGGTGATATTGCCGTGTTGTTTGAAACTAGAGAAGTCCACGAAAAACCTCTCAGATGGTATGGAAAGGATTGCGGGATAGGCCTTCGGGTCCTTCGCATTGACGAGATCCTGTCCTTCCCATCGGAACCTTTATCCGGCCACGAAGAGGGTGATTCTGAGGGGTCGAGAACGCGAGCCAAAACCTTCCTGGACAGGACCGTGTTATAAAACGTGCCATGTGGTTGAGGAAGTATAATTGTCGCTGGCCAAGGTTTCCACGTATACCGTTTTCATGGATATACTCTAGCACTTTCTTGGACCGTTGCCATTCTCAGGCAACGTTCGCAATGAGCGGCTGGCCTGAAGCGCAGCGGAAGGCCGGTCCGGCTCGATTGCGTTGTTATGTGCTTCATGTCACAACTCGCTTTCGTCAATTCCAGCAACCTTGACAAGGTGTCTCAGTAAGCCAATTTTGAGCGGGCTACTTCCATGTATGGGCACTGAGATTCGAGCCGGGTTTCCGACTTTAGCGTAAATGTGATGACTTCCTTTCGTTCTTCGCAATTCCCAGCCCTTTTTCTCAAGTAGTTTCGCGAAATCCTTCCCTGAAATAGCCCTCAAACCACGATCTCCAAAACCTTATCTTTCTGCGTTACCTTGACGTCTTTCATGTCGACAGCCAAGCAACCCTCGACAGCCTCGTAAATATTGCCGAGGAGTTCGTCAAATGTCTCGCCCTGTGTGGCGCAGCCTGGAATGGAGGGAACTTCGGCCCAATAGCCTCCTTCCTCCGCTTCATGAACGATTACTTTCAGCTTCATAAAATCACCTCACATTTTTGATGAGCACATACGCCTAGCATCACCTGAGGGCCTAGCGTGGCCCTTGCTTCGCAGGGGCCGTGACAGAGACCTCTTCAGGTGCATGCCGTTGTTAGGCCTTAACCATCTTCGGCTTGTGTTTCTGGAACTCAGCGTCAATTCGTTCTGCAAGGAAAATCTTCAGGAGGGACTGGTACGGGATGTCCCGCTTGTTGGCGAGAAGTTTGAGGTCCTCCAGCATGGCCTGAGGGAGCCGCAGAGAAATCGTCTTGGTTGAAGGTTTCAGGTTCGGAAATACAGCTCTCTTGGCCCCGGACCAGTCCACATACTCCGTAGACTCATGGTTTGCCCAGAACTTGCTCTCCTCTTCCTCCTTCTTGAATTTGGGTATCTTCTTCACGGTAGGTACACCGTCCTTTCCCTTCTACTCATATCTCTGGCGGAAATGACCCGTATGCGTCGTTTGCGCAACGTGAAGGCGATGAATAACGGTCGGTCCGCATCCGTTTGTCCTAGCGAAGTACCGCTTTTCCCCTCGGAGGTGTTTCCTGTCGTCTACTGCGACGAGAGGAATATTGAAAAAAACTTGTTCCGCTTCCTGCGGAGTCACCTTGTGCGCAATCCAGTTCTTTTCGATATTGCCTTCATCCCAGTCAAATCCTTCGAACTCCGGTAATGATACGATGTCCATCGTAGAAAAGTGTATCTTATGAATATATACTTATCAATCCCGTTTTTGGAGGCATAACGTTGCGCACAACCGGCAAGCGGGCTCAGTCCCGCGAGTCCGTGTTGACGCGCTTGTTACGCCGGATCCTCCGGGTTCTCCCTGTCCATGTCCAATAGCTGTAAGAGTGATTCCTTAAGTTCGCTCCACGTTTCTGAGATCGACTGGATGAGCGGATGTAGCTGGTCCCAATCGAAATGATAAGCGTAGGAGTTACGAAAGAAGTGGCGAAACGACAGATATCCGAACATCGCCAGCATGCATCAATGTACGGACTTTCTCGGCGAAATCGTTCAAGCCGCATTCTCCATTTCATCCAGCATGATCTTCAAGGCATAACGTTGCGCTGACCAGACGCTGACAGGCGCGTCCGCGCGGCTGTCAGCGGTATGGTCGAGGGCTTTGTTGGCCCCCGATCAATTCATTGAGTCCGTCCACGATCATGTCCAACTCCTCTGCTGATGCCTTCCCAATCTTCTTCTTGAGGCGTTGAGCAGAGAGCGTCCTGATTTGACTGATCTTCGCCCAAGATCGCCTCGGCAGCTTGGGACTGTCAAGTGCCAGTGTGAGGGGGAAACCGGCGCGCTGTGGTTGGCTGGTGATTGCGACGGCGATGACGGTTCCGGATCGCTGGTTGAACACGTTCTCACTCAAGATCAGTACGGGCCTGAGCCCCGCTTGCTCGTGTCCCGGCGTCGGGTCGAGATCTGCCCAGACGATGTCCCCCCTCAGTATTCGGGCCATTCGTCCACCTCCAAACCGATTCCTTCTTCCGCCATGGCTTGCTCGAATGCAGGATCGAGTTTCGCGCACTCCCGGGCGAGCCGGCCTCGGTCCATGCGTTGGAGCTTCTCCGCCACGGCATCCTGGATCGCACGGCTCCGGCTAGGGTAAACGTGCAACGAGACGAGGTCATCAACTTGCTTGAGCAGGCTTTCCTCGATTGTGATAGCGACTTTCGCTGTACTCATGGTGATCACCTCCAGTATGATAATATATCATACTCGGTCAGGCCGCAAGGACTTCTTCTGCCGGGCCAACGTCAGCGTCCACCCTCGCGCCGCTTGCGGCGCGTAGTGGTGGAACGCCTTGTTCGCCTCATATTGTCTTCACTTTTCTGGTCTCGTGTGTCTCGAACAGGAAGCTTGCAAGCGTGCTAGCTGCACCGACTTCGAGTAAATATTCAGTGAACCCGATCCAGAGATAAACCGTCGTGGGAAGAGGAGACAGAGATGCTGTTCTCTCACTCCCTTCACCAATCGCGTCACGTCCCACGCAGCATCCGCCGATATGCTGCAGTCGGCTAGAATCGTGCGACAAGTTGTCTCCACCAATTCCTTTGCGGTGCCGATGGCGAGGTCTGGATCGTCCTCGATCGCATTGCGGATTCGATCAATTTGCTGACGGAGAATAATACTATCCAAGCCGGAAGCAGTCTCCGCGAGTTCCTCCACGGTCGGATTGTGTGCCGGTGCTGTGAGGCGTCCACTCGCATAGACAAAGCCGTATCGTTCCAGACAGCGGAGGAGAAGCGAGAGTTTCTTTTCCGCACATTCGTCTTTGCTACCCCACGGCGGATGCTTGATCCTTTTTTCCAATTCAATCAGGACGTTCTCGAAAACGCGAAGCACCTCCTGCACGCCACGCCATGACGAGAAATCAACTGCGTGATAGTACTGCTCGACGAGGGATCGTCGCTGTCCCGATTCGGGAGGGACGTAGTCGCTGCTTAGCGGGACATCTGCGGCGTCGAATTCCTCCGATATAGTTTGCAGCGTCGTTCCGACGAAGTACTCACGGAACTCAGTGCGCGTCTTATTGCTGATGAGATCAGTCATATTGTCTCATGCCGAACGTCACGGATCAGCAGCCCCGGAGGGCGCGTCCACGCGTCCTGCGGGGTATGCTGGAGGCGATTGTTCTGCCACTCTCTTGTGCAGCTCTGTTCGATTTATTAATCGCAGGCCACGATCTGTCTGCGACGCCTTCAAGCGATCGAAGAGACGACGCAGGTCGTGATCGCATTCAGGGCTAGGCCATCCTTGATCTCCCACTGTTCCTTGAAAATGGGGTCAGTTTTCATCTTCGTCTCCCATCAGTTCTTCCGGTGTGCAAATCTCCGGACACGCATAGCCGTTTTTGGCACAGACAGAACGAATGACCGGCTTTGTCTCGGCGTTGTCAATATGGCGGCAGTTCCATGTGAGCAGGTAGTCCATACCGCGAACTACAGCCAAGGCAATGTGAGTGGCATCGTCTTGAGCGGCGGCCGACAGGGCGCTTTCCGAATGAGTGCGCCTGCAAGCTCGTACGCTTCCTC
>Ga0209498_1000883_pt1 | contig 18547 bp, 13 predicted proteins | sample WalLakDeSediment_FD_184131 | JGI IMG/M metagenome (GOLD analysis project Ga0209498, IMG submission 184131) | Lake sediment microbial communities from Walker lake, Nevada to study Microbial Dark Matter (Phase II) - Walker Lake 11/02/13 Deep... | ecosystem: Environmental > Aquatic > Freshwater >... | reverse complement strand
CAGGTCTTTGAGCACCTTGTAGGGGTTTTCCTGGGTGCGGCGCACGCCCACCATGGCGGCGTAGTGAAACACGTAGTCGAACTTGTTGCCCAGCATCACCTCTGCAATGTCGCGGTAGTTGTTCACGTCGCACTTCACGAAGCGCCAGTTGCCGTTGGGCTCCAGGGGCAGCTTCTTAAGGTTCCCGGTGGAAAGGTCGTCGGCAATGATCACATAGTTCTCCTTGTCGGCAATGAGCTTTTCGGCCAGGCTGCTGCCAATGAAGCCGGCACCGCCCGTGATCAGTATCCTCCTTGTAAAAGACATCTTTTTTCGTTTAATCTTGCTGCTGTAAAAGTAAAAAGAAAAGGCTAACCCGTAAAGGGAAAGTTTTGAACAAAAGGCAGAAAGATGCCAACCAGCAATGATGCGGAAGAAACGGGCAGGTGTTGGCATTTTTTTTTGTAATATTGCTGTAAAGGAGGGCGCTGCCCTTTTTTTCCCCGAAAGGGGGCAAAACCAAAAAAATCAATCCATGGGAAAAGCCATTGTGAAATGCAGCATTGCCACCTACGCCGAAGACGATTATGTGGTGGAGGTGCCCTGCGATAAGGACGAGCTCGACGAGATCATCATTGCGCGGGCCTGGAAGAAGCTGAAGGAAGAGGAGCAGGCCCTGCCCTATGGCAACCGTTCGGCGGTGATACTGAAACGCCTTGACGACTGATGGACATTGAGCGCTTTCGCGACTTCTGCCTGGGCATGAAGGGCGTCACCGAGGGATTCCCCTTCGATGCCGAGACCCTGGTGTTTAAGGTCATGGGCAAGATGTTTGCCCTGACCCACATAGACACTTTCGAGAGCGTTGCCCTGAAGTGCGAGCCCGAAAAGGCCGTGGAGCTGCGCGAGCGCTACCCCGCCGTGCAGCCCGGCTACCACATGAGCAAGACCCACTGGAACACCGTATATATGGATGGCTCACTGACCGACCACCTCATAATGGAATGGACCCGCCACTCGTATGAGCTGGTGGTGAGCGGGCTGACAAAAAAACTGAAGCAACAACTGGCGGAAATGTAAGCATTATTTTTACCTTTGCCCCTCAAAATATTTACAGCCAGATTATTCGTTTTCGATGTGGGAGAAAATTGTCAGGATCATCCTGCGTAACCGTCCGCTTATTCTTGTCGTTGTTTTTCTGATCACCATCTTTATGGGATATAAGGCCCGGGAGGTGCAGCTGTCGTATGAGATGGCGCAGATGCTGCCCTCGTCCGACCAGGCTTTTGTCGACTACCGCGAGTTTCGCAGCGTGTTTGGCGAGGATGGCAACACTATGTTCCTGGGCATTGAAGACGAAGGCATCTTTTCGCTGCCGGCCTTTCTGCAGTGGGAAGAATTTTCGAAGGGGCTTAAGGACATTGCCGGGGTGCGCGAGGTGGTCAACATCAGCAACGTGCCGCGCCTGGTGCGTAACGACAGCCTGCGGCAGTTTGAGTTTGCGCCGGTGTTTGGCGCCATGCCGCAGACGCAGCAGGAGCTCGACAGCTTGCTGCACGAGGCCTTCAGCCTGCCGTTTTACAGCGGCTTGCTGTTCAACGCCGAAACGGGCGCACTGCTCACGGCCATCACCCTCGACCACGGCATCCTCAACACCCCCGCCCGCGAAGGGCTCATCGAAGCCATACAGGATGCCGGCAAGGCCTTTACCGAAAGCACCGGCATTGAGATGCACTACAGCGGACTGCCTTACATACGCACCCTCACCTCGATAAAAATACGCTCGGAGCTGTTCCTTTTTGTGGTGCTGGCCATGCTGGTGACGGGCCTGGTGCTGTTCTTCTTCTTCCGCAGCATGAAGGCGGTGCTGTTTCCCATGATCATCGTAGGCATTAGCGTCATTTGGGCCTTTGGCACCCTTAGCCTGCTGGGCTACCAGATCACCGTACTCACGGGCATCATCCCGCCCCTGCTCATCATTATCGGGGTAGAGAACTGCATCTTCCTGCTCAACAAATACCACCACGAGTACCGCTCGCACCGCAACCAGATGAAGGGTCTGGCGCGGGTGGTGCAGCGCGTGGGCAACGCCACCATGCTCACCAATGCCACTACGGCTGTGGGCTTCGCCACCTTTATCATTACTGGCAACCGCCTGCTGGTGGAGTTTGGCATAGTGGCCGCCCTCAACATCCTCACCGTATTTTTGCTTACCCTAACGCTGATACCTATCTTTTACAGCTACACGGCACCTCCGGGTCGCCGCCATATGCGCCATCTGGAGCGCAACCACCTTCGCGGGATGGTGAGGCGTGTGATACACGTGGTAAACAACCGCCGTCCCGTGGTGTATGGGGTGGCCATGGTGGCACTGGTGGTGGGGGTGCTGGGCATGACGCGCCTGCACACCTCGGGCAGCCTGGTCGACGACATTCCGCATCGCGACCGCCTGTACCGCGACCTGATGTTCTTCGAGCGGCAGGTCAACGGCATCATGCCCCTGGAGTTTGTCATAGACACCTACCGCCCCAACGGGGTGCTGCGTCCTGCCAGTCTGGAGGCCATCGACGCCCTGCAGCAGGAGCTGGCCACCCACCCCGAGCTGTCGCGCCCCCTGAGCCTTGCCGAGGCCATGAAGTTTGCCCGCCAGGCATTCTACCGCGGCAACCCCGACATGTATGCCCTTCCCAACCGCCACGACCGCAACTTCATTCAGGGCTATATGCCGCGCGGCAGCATGGGCACCGGCAGCGTGCTGGGCGCGCTGGTCGACACCGCCATGCAGAAGACCCGCGTGAGCGTGCAGATGGCGAATATCGGCACGCGCGACATACAACGCATTCAAAACGACTTGCAGCCGGCCATCGACTCCATATTCGACCCCGACCTATACAGGGTGACCATGACCGGCACCAGCGTGGTGTTCCTCAAAGGCACCAATTACCTGGTGAAAAACCTCATGATCAGCCTTACCCTGGCCGTTATCTTTATCTCCATTCTGATGGCGCTGCTGTTCAGCAACGCCCGCATGGTGATTATCAGCATCATCCCCAACCTGTTTCCACAGATCCTCACGGCGGCCATGATGGGCTTTCTGGGCATACCCATAAAGCCGAGCACCATCCTTATCTTCAGCATTGCCCTGGGCATCTCTGTCGACAACTCCATACATTTCCTGGCCAAGTTCAGGCAGGAGCTGAAGTTTCACAACTACAACATACGCCTGGCCACCCTCAGTGCACTCTCCGAGAGCAGCATCAGCATGATGTATACCTACGTGGTGCTATTCTTCGGGTTTATCATCTTCACCTTCTCGTCGTTTGGCGGCACCCAGGCACTGGGCTACCTCATTGCCTTCACCCTGTCGGTGGCCATTCTTTCAAACCTGTTCCTGCTGCCATCGATCCTCATCTCCTTCCACAACCACATAGAAGGCCGGCAGCTCGAGAAGTCGCTGCTGGGCAACGGGGGTGGCAGCGGCAAAAGCGAGCAGCAGGATTAGGAATATTCGGATTATTTTTCGTATCTTTGCAACACATTCTCAGGGGCTGACATGGCTTTGACAGCGGGTTTAGTGGGAGTGTAAGCATGCCGAGCGCTGTGAACGCGGCTCGTTAATCCCGATTCTCACGCCTCTAAACGGCAACGATTACAACTACGCTTTGGCTGCTTAATAATAGTTATTAAGTGCCATTTGCTTCCCGGGAAGCCACACCCGGCCGCGTCCCCAAGGAAGCATCAACAAAAGCCGGGATAAGGCAGGTAAAGCTTCGGTGCCTGCACGAAAAATTCAGAAGCTCAGGCTGAGGATAGGGCCGCCTTTTCCCGGTTCGAAGCTGAAACCCCAACTAAAGGATAAGCATGTAGAAAGCATTTTTGCTGCTCGTTTGGACGAGGGTTCAATCCCCTCCAGCTCCACAGAAAAAAAAAGACCGCCGGACTTTGTGCCGGCGGTCTTTTTTTACGTAATTCACCTAAACTTTATTCATTTTTTATTATATTGAGGAACAACCTGCGTTTTTATACAGGTTTTTTATTTTCTCGTCGACATTTTACCCTCTTTTATTTAGTGATTTTTTACCACGGAGTGATTTTCAGGAAAAATTACTCCATTTCCTGTTTTTGGTGTTTTGAAAAACAATTACTATCTATGTGTTTGTTTATCAATATTTTATATGCTATACAGATTAGGTATTTTCTACAAAACAGCCTTTTCGTTGGTAAAAACCCTTAGATAAAAATATGGATAAACCCCAATTGTTCGGCCTTGCTGCCAGGCGTAATTTTATCATGTAAAATCAAACACACGATTTTCATTCGCTCTTGAACTTTCATTTATTCATTTAACCCTCCCCAAAATGAAAAAACTTTTACGCAATTCAATTGGCGTGCTGTTCCTTTTTATGCTGCTCCAGAGCCCTGGTGTTCTGGCGCAGACTTTGCTGAGCAGCAGCCTTGAAACCCAGCAAGGCATCGCCGCTGAAGGTCTGATCACCTCCAGCCCGGCAAGCCTTTATCAGACTTCTCCCACCGTAATTACAGGAACCACGGTCCCCATGCCCGAGGCATATAAGGACCTGTTTGCCAGTTATGAGCCCTCCGGCCTTTGCGACAGCGATGTGCCCTTTATCGTGGTCGACTTTACCGACGACCCTGATGGCTCCTTCTTTTTAACCGACGACTTTCGCAACGGATATTGCTGCGGTATTTCTGGTGGCGGCAACCGCTGCTTTGAGGTGCTGCTGATTCTCAGCGACCAGACAGCCGCCGTAAGCATCAACCTGGCCGGTGCCACCGCTACAGGTGCCGCCGACTGGTGGCTCACCCCCCTGCCCGCCTTAGAAGGCAGCTGCGCATCACCCTCCTATAAGATTGGCGACCAGGTGTGCATTGCCAAAGGCGGCATGTATGCGCTGAGCTTTTGCAAGCCCGGACAGAACACCTATGAGCTGGTAATCAACTCCTACTCTATCCCCACCATCCCCGAGTTTGAAGTGCGCCAGGACTGTAGCACCGAGCTCAACGTATTTGGCTTCCAGGAATCGACCATTACCTGGAGCGGCGACTTTGTAAGCGCCCTCGACTTCTCTACCGGCCTGAGCAGCCCCACCTTCACCTGGGTGGAAGGCATGCCCCTCTTCCCCGAGTATGTGGAATATAGTGTTTGCGGACAGGTTTCAGCAGTGGAATCGTGCACCGGTTATGTGGGCGAGCATTGCGAGACCACCAAAGTATATGTATACCCCGAGCTGGAAGTCGCCATTGCACCCGAAGCACCCCTCTTCTGCGAAGATGGCATGGCTGAGGTCAGCGCGGTGATCAGCGGCGGAAAGCCACCCTATCAGATCCAGTGGATCAACCCCATGGGACAAATGGCAGGCACATCCACTTCGGTAATGGCCTCCATAGCCGGACAGTGGACCCTGATCGTTTCTGACGAGCTCACCGGCGACGGATGCCCTGCAGCCGAATTTTATTTTGATGTTGCCCAGGTTTCCCTTTCGGTGAATGGCATGGCTGAAGCGGTGAGCTGCTTCGGCGGTAACGATGGCAGCATTTTGGCTGAAGTAAGCGGCGGCACCGAGCCCCTGCAGTACCTCTGGAGCCACGACGCCACCCTCAACGCCCCCGCGGCCTATAACCTCAGCGCAGGAGAATACACCCTGACTGTGATCGACGCCAACGGCTGCCAGGCCCAAGCCACCTTTATGGTAGGTCAGCCTGCACAAGAGCTGGAAGCCATTGTTAGCCAGATCGTACACGAAAGCTGCGCCGGTGCCAATGATGGCGGCGCTGGCTTCAACGTTTCCGGAGGAACACCTCCCTACACCTTATTAGTAACCGACGAGCTTGGCATGCCGGTAATGCTTGACGGCGCCATTGAAGAAAAATCAGCCGGCGGTGTCAGCCGCCTGCGCTCCACCAGCATCAGCCGCAACCGCAGCTCCCTCTCTCTGGAAGACAAATCCATGCTGGTAAGCGGCGACTTTACCGTTAGCAACCTGGCGCCCGGCACTTACAGCGTAAACGTGACAGATGCCAATGGTTGCGAAGACCAGCTCAGCTTTGTCATTGAGCCCGGTGCGGAAGTGCTTGCTTCGATCACCGCCGATGGCGCGCTCGAATTCTGCGAAGGCGGCTCAGTAGAGCTCACTGCTTCCGCAGCAGCCTCCTACCTTTGGAGCACCGGCGAAACCACCCAGAGCATAGTGGTGGCCACCTCCGGCACTTACAGCCTTACCGTATTCAACGAAACAGGCTGCGAAGGCAGCGCTTCGGTTGAAGTGGTTGTTTATGAACTTCCCCAGGTTAGCCTGGCGGCTTTCGACGGCATTTGCCTGGACGCCCCCGCCTTTGAACTGACCGGCGGCATGCCCGCAGGCGGCGCTTACAGCGGAGCCGGCGTGGCCAACGGCCAATTCGACCCAGCAGTGGCCGGAGCAGGCTCCTTTGAAGTCACTTACACTTTCGTGGATGAAAACGGATGCAGCAACTTTGCCACCGCCACCATAGTAGTTTTCGAACTGCCCCAGGTAAGCCTGGATGCTTTTGAAGCCATTTGCGGCGACGCCCCTGCCTTTGAACTCAGCGGCGGCATGCCCGCAGGCGGTGTTTATAGCGGCAGCGGTGTGACCAACGGCATGTTCGATCCCCAGGCTGCCGCAGCAGGCTCCTTCGAGATCACCTACACTTTCGTGGATGAGAACGGCTGCAGCAACTTTGCCACCGCCTCCATAGTAGTTTACGAACTGCCCGTGGTGACCCTTGCACCTTTTGCAGATGTTTGCGAGCACGGACCTGCCTTTACCCTTGAAGGCGGCATGCCCGCAGGCGGCGTGTACAGTGGCCCCGGCGTGGTCGACGGCATGTTCGACCCCACACTGGTGGGCGCAGGAACATGGGAAATCACCTATACCTATACCGACGAGCATGGCTGCAGCAACTTTGCCACCGCAACCGTTTTCGTGAAGACCATGTATGCCTTCTACGATGTGGTCGATGCAGGCTGCTTTGGCGAAAGCAACGGCGCCATTTACCTTGAAGTACACAATGGCAACGGCAACTATACCTTCCTGTGGAGCAACGGCGCCACTACCCAGAACCTCGAAAATATTCCCGCAGGCACTTACAGCGTAGAGATCAGCGATGGCATCAACTGCATGCTGTTTGTCTCAGGTATCGTGGTAGGCCAGCCCTCTGAAATCGTTATCAGCGGCGCTGTGACTCAGCTTTCCGACTATGGCATGGCCGACGGCTCTATTGTAACCAGCGTTTCGGGTGGCAACCCGCCCTATACCTACGCCTGGAGCAACGGCGAAACCACCCCCGACCTTTATGACCTTACCGCAGGCACCTATGTGCTTACCGTTACCGACGAAGACGGCTGCCAGGCCACTGCAGAATTTGTGATCGCAGAAGCCGAAATTCTGGTCGACCTGCAGGTGACAATAGAGGTGAACATTGCCACGCCCGATCCTGATGTAGTGGACGAACTGATCTTTGCAGTGGTGGTTACCAACCTGAATCAAACCATTGACGCAACCGGTGTAAGCGTGGAGAACATTCTTCCCAATGTATTCCCATTCATTATCCGCATTGACGACGGAAGCCACGGCAGCTATGACCCCGCTACCGGCATCTGGACCATTGGCACTATTCCTGCCGGCGGATACGCCATGCTGGTTTACAGCACAGGCATGCTGCTGAGCGAAGCCATTCCTTCGGGAGTGAATGCAGCCCAGATCCTGCCCTTCGACCAGGAAGACCCCAACCTCGACAACAACTACGACGAAGTAGTGGTGACCATTGGTGAGTCGACCGGCGGCGATGACGGCGGTATCGAGAGCGATGGCAACATGGCCTCGCAGATCGCACTGCGCCAGCACAAGCGCATGGTGGAAAGCAGACACATCGACACCGAGAACCGCGTGAAGGAAATGCCGGCATTCACTATCAGCGACATGCTGGTAGGCAACATCACCGCTGCCACCATTGAAGGCACCCCCTCTACCGGTATCAGCTACTTTATCCCTGAGCACGGCCCCGCACAAACCCGCGCCTATATCTCCACTCCTGCCGACCTGCTGGCCATTACCAACGCCAACGAGATCTTTGCAGTGGACTATCTGCAGCAGAACAACAGCCGCCGCGCCGCCATCCTGGCCATTGCCACCGATCCCGGATCGGTATATGAGCACACCAAGGTGATCTGCGACAGGCTTACCGGTGCATCGCTCGAAGAGATCAGGCATATACAGATTGCCGGACAGCCCTTTATCCTCTCTAAGCTGGTACACCCCAACGGATACGTTGACTATGCCGTGAGCTTTATCGCCACCTGGAGAAACAATGGCTTCACCATCGACAACCGCTGGCACAACGAGCTTTACAACCCCAACGGCACCGAGGAAGTGTTCAACTTCCAGGTATGGTCGGTTACCCCGCAGTTTACCCGCGAGCTGGTAGAAGACATTCTGAACGCCATGGGCACTGCCGGACAGCTGCAGTTTCGCAACGCCAGCAACATGCCGCAGATTCCGCAGGTATATGTGCAGAACGGCAAGTACCGCAACGGCAAGCTGCTGCTCAACCTGGTGAACACCAACGGTGCTTCCAAAATCACCCTTTATGGCTCCAAAGCTGTAGTTGAAAACGGCGGCAGGACCTGGTTTGAGCTTGAAGTAGCCATTCCGACCACTGCCACCTCCAGTGTGGAAGTGCCCGTAGGATATATCTTCGACGCCGGCTTCTCTATTGCCAACAACCGCGACAATGCCCGCGACGTGCTATACTACGCCGATGGCCCATGGATGTTCGACTACGACCCGGGCAACTCGGTGGTGACCCACTTCAGCACCGAAGCCGAAGATGGCATACTGCACGACCGTTCGTACAACATTGAACGCAACGCCAGCATGAAAGGCACCGTAAGGACTTATGCCTCTATGTTCCGCAGGCTGGGCCCGGGTAACCTGCCCATGGACATGACCCAGTACAACCAGGTGGCCTTCCACGCAAGTGGTGTGGGTACCGTAGAGGTGATGATTGCCAAATCGGGCATACATGCCTGGAACGAGCAGTATCGCAAGGTGATTACCCTCGACCCCAATGGCAAGGACTATATGATCAGCTTCAGCGACCTGCAAACTGCCGAAGGCCAGAAGGGCTTCACCGCCGACGATGTGATCTCGGTGATCTTCAACCCCATTGGCAATGGCAGCCAGGCAAGCGCCTTCGAGGTGAACGTGTCGAACCTGCACTTTACCAACAACCTAATTGAAACCAACGATGCCGGCATATTCTACACCAGCTATCCCAACCCCTTCCGCCACACCACCTCCATGGAGTTTGTGCTGACCAGCGAAGGACAGGTGAAGATAGAGGTAATGAACCTCCTTGGACAAACCATGGAGATCGTGAAGGATGAATTCATGCAGCAGGGTGCCTATAAAGTAGACTGGACCCCCAAGGCCATGAGGCCTGGCATATATGTGTACCGCATTACCATAGGCGATCAGGCCTATTCAGGTAAGGTGATTTACCAGCCATAAGTTTCGGTGCGGTAAACATCAAAAGCCATCCCGGGGAGGGGGTGGCTTTTTTTTATTTTAGGGAAAGAATCAGTCGAGGCCGTTTTCGGCGGCAAAGTTGGCCAGGGAAGCAAGGTTTTTCAACTCCAGCTTGATGAGGATATTTTTGCGATGGTTGTTTACGGTATGAACACTCAGGCCCAGCAGTTCGGAAATCTCGCGCATCTTGAACCCATTGGAAATGTATTTAACGATCTCCCTTTCGCGGGGCGTTATGCGATCGATGTTTTTACGGTTGGTGTTTTGCAGCTTTTCCTGGGCAAACAGTTTGAGGTTCTTGCCATAGGTAAGCTCATCGGAGAGGTTGAGGGTAACGCCCAGCACCTCAAAAATGTCCTGGGTGGGGTCGTAACGGAAGATACGTGCCACCGTATAGAACCAGATAAACTCGCCGCTGATGTTGCGGAATTTATAATAGGCCGTAAAGGCTTCCTTTCTATTACTCCTTAGAAAGCTGCGCATCTCCAGCAGCAAGTTCTGATCTTGTGGATGATACATGGAGGTGATCTCTTCCGAATTGAGATGGATACCACGCTTTAGCCCCAGTGTCTTGCGAAGCGGATCGTTCGCCCAAATGGCCTTCATGAGGTTCATGTCAAAAATGATCAAACCGGCATTGACTTCAGAAAAGATCTTTTCGTAAAAAAGCACCTTCTTCTGAATACTCATTAAGCTTTTCAGGTCCTTTTTTTTCGGCTCCTTCGGTAAGCCGGGCGGCATCTCTTTCTTGTCGGCTTTCATATCACCTTGGGCATAGGTCGTTGTATTGCACTAACAGGCTGAATCTTATTTTCTAATTAAGGGTTTAATTTTTTCCCTTTAATAAAAAAAATATCTGAGCGAATTATTACCCGATAAAAATATGCAATAATCCTCTGCCATCAGCCAGAATTCTTTAAAAAAACCGGATTTTTCGGTCGGTAATAAAAAAAGTGGCATGGAGCATGGGGCTTGGGGCATGGGGCAGAGGATGTGATAATGTGGTAATGTGGTAATTGGCAGATTACCTTCGTTGAGCCTGCCTGACGGCAGTCAGGCTCTCCGCTGGCCAGCGGATCGGTTAGCGGATTTGACCTTTCGACTAATCTATTTCACGCAACGCCAATAGCCAAAAGCCAAAAGCTAACAGCCAAAAGCTAACAGCCAACAGCCAACAGCCAACAGCCAAAAGCAGAGTGCATGGGGCATAGGGCATCCGGGAGGGAGGAAAATGAGAAGATGAGAAAAAGCGAAGATGCGAGGGTAAGAAAATGAGAGCCAAAGGGGGTATGAAAATGAGAGGGTGGGAAGATTTGATTAATTTTGTGTGATTCAAACGCTTTTTTTATGACCTCTACCTATTATATGCTTACGCGAATACTTCCGCTAATCCTTTTTTTTGCTGTGGGCTGTTCGGGTGGCAATGGCGGCCAGGGCCGCTCCAATGCTGCCGTTTCGGGCGGTGAGCGGCCGCTGCAGGCCGAAGTGCCGGTATTCAATCAGGATTCGGCCTTTGCCTTTGTGGCCGCCCAGCTCGCTTTCGGGCCGCGGGTGCCCAACAGCGAGGGGCACCGCCGCGCTGCCGAATGGCTGGCAACGACCCTGGGCCGCTTTGCCGACACTGTAGCCGTGCAGCAGGCCAGGGTCAGGGCCTTCGATGGCACCGTGCTCAACATCAGCAATATCATCGCCTCCTTCGACCCTGAAAACCGCAGCCGCGTGTTGCTGTGTGCCCACTGGGACAGCCGCCCCTTTGCCGACTTCGACCCTGACCCGGCCAACCACTACCGGCCCATCCCCGGCGCCAACGACGGGGGCAGCGGCGTGGGCGTGCTGCTGGAGATCGCGCGACAGCTATCGGCCTCCAGGCCCAATGTGGGTGTGGATATTGTGCTGTTCGATGCCGAAGACTACGGGCAGCACGAGCAGTCGGCCACTTACGTGGAAGACTCATGGGCCCTTGGCTCGCAGCACTGGGCGCGCAACCCTCACCGCCACGACTACAACGCCCGATTTGGCATTCTGCTCGACATGGTGGGAGCCGCCGGCGCACAGTTTAAGCACGAAGGCTATTCGATGATGTATGCGCCCAATGTGGTGAGAAAAGTGTGGGCGGCAGCCCGCCGCACCGGCTATGGCGCTTATTTTGTCGACCAGCAGGGAGGCTATGTGACCGACGACCACTACTACGTGAATACCATCCGCAACATCCCTACCATCAATATCATACACCAGGAAGAAGGCAGCCGCCACGGCTTTTTTCCGCAGTGGCACACCATGGATGATGACCTGGACATCATAGACCCCAACACCCTAAGGGCGGTGGGGCAGACCGTGCTCACGGTACTGTTTGAAGAAAGGTAAAGCTCTCTTTTAAAGGTTGTTGGCCAGGTTGGCCAGCTCACTGCGCTCGCCTTTTTCCAGGCGTATGTGGGCATAAATGGGGTGGTTCTTCACCCTGTCGATCAGGTATGACAGCCCGTTACTCTGTGCATCGAGGTAGGGCGTGTCGATCTGATACACATCGCCGGTGAAGATCATCTTGGTATTTTCGCCGGCACGGGTAATAATGGTCTTGACTTCGTGCGGGGTGAGGTTTTGTGCCTCATCTATAATAAAGATGATGTTCGACAGGCTTCGGCCGCGGATATATGCCAGGGGTGCCACCACGATCTTTTCATTTTCCAGGGCCTCAGTAATGGTCCTAAACTCCCTGTCCTTTTCGCGAAACTGGGTCTGGATAAATTTCAGGTTGTCGTAGAGGGGCTCCATATAGGGGCTGAGCTTGGAGCTGATGTCGCCGGGCAGGAAGCCGATGTCGCGGTTGCTCAGGGGCACAATGGGCCTGGCCACAAAAAGCTGGTCGAAGTTGCGGCGCTGCTCCAGGGCGCCGGCCAGTGCCAGCAGCGTTTTTCCCGTACCCGCCACACCCTGCAGGGTCACCAGCTTCACGTCGGGGTTGAGGATGGCGTGCAGGGCAAACACCTGCTCAGCATTGCGCGGGGTGATCTTCTGCACCGTATGCTTCTCGATGCGGCGAATGCGCCCCTCAACCGCATTGTAATAGGCCAGCACCGAGTTTTTGCCATCCGACAATATATAGTAATGATTGGGGATGGGGTTGTCGATGTTGATTTCGGCGGTTTCGCAAAAGCCAAAGTTATACAGTTTCTCTATTACATCGGACTCCACACCAGTGAGGTGGCTTTTGCCGGTGTAAAGCTCTTCAATATTTTTTATCTTGCCCGTTTCGAAGTCTTCGGCGGGGATGTTGAGCGATTTGGCTTTGAGGCGCAGGTTGATGTCTTTCGACACCAGGATCACCCTGCGCTCGGGATATTCGCGGGTAAGGTGCAGGGCAGCATTTAATATGCGGTGATCGGGCTTGTCTTCGCCGAATATCTGCACCGCATCGATGCCATTGGGCTGATTCATCACCACTTTTACGCGCCCACCCTTTGCATTGCCCACCGGCACCCAGTCCTGCAGCGAGCTGTGTGCCGAGAGCTGGTCGAGGATGCGGGTAAACTCACGGGCCTCGAAGTTCTTGGTGTCGTTGCCCTTCTTGAACTGATCGAGCTCTTCGAGCACGGTAATGGGCAGGGCTACATCATTATCTTCAAAACTGACAATTGCGGCATGATTATAGATGATGACCGAGGTGTCGAGCACAAAAATCTTGCTTTTTTTGTCGGCGGCAGATTTACGGGTAGTTTTAGTACGGGGTTTTGCCTGAGCAGCTGAAGTCTTTTGCATGGCGGTAGGAAGTAGAACGTTTCACAAAAGTTTGCAGGCGTTAAAGGTATACAAGATTTAATACCAAAGCAAAATAATATCAGGGCTTTCAAATTTTTAAAAAATCATTGAATTTAATTTATGTTTCATTTTTTTTGTATTTTAGCACCTTGAAAAATCAAACCCTTTTTGGGACTTTTCAAACAGGGAGAGGTGGCCGAGTGGTCGAAGGCGCACGCCTGGAAAGTGTGTATACCTCAAAAGGGTATCGAGGGTTCGAATCCCTCTCTCTCCGCCAACTTCAACCTTTAAACCCAAACCAGATTAATCAATTAATCATTTCGTAAACAAAAACCAACAGAATCAGTTATGAAAAAATTATTCGTCTATTTGACTGTAGCAGGTATGCTCACTTTTGGTTTAAATACCATTGTAAGCGCACAAGTTGATGCCGCTGAGGCAGAAACTGAGGTTGCAGAAACCGTTGTTGAGGAGGAGGTAGCTCCTGCCGAGGCCATGCAGCAAACCCTTGAGCCCGATTACGGGGATCAGACTTTTCATTACATCCTCAAGGAGAAGTTCATTGAAGGTGGCGCCGGCTTTATGAGCGTTATCCTGTTGTGTCTTATCATTGGTCTCGGTTTGGCCATTGAGCGCATCATTTACCTGAACCTTTCCACCACCAACACCAACAAGCTGCTCAACAAGGTTGAAGAAGCCCTGAATACCGGTGGTGTTGAGGCTGCAAAGGATGTTTGCAAAAACACCCGTGGCCCCATTGCCAGCATTTACTTCCAGGGTCTTGACCGTCACAATGAAGGAATGGAGATCGTTGAGAAGTCGATCGTTTCTTACGGTAGCGTGCTGATGGGCCGCCTGGAGATGAACCTCACCTGGATCTCGCTGTTTATCGCCATTGCCCCCATGCTCGGGTTTATGGGTACGGTAATCGGTATGATCGGTGCCTTCGACGCTATCGCTGCTGCCGGTGACATTTCACCCACCATTGTAGCCGACGGTATTAAGGTTGCTCTTTTGACCACCGTATTTGGTCTTATCGTAGCCGTTATCCTGCAGGTATTCTACAACTACATCATTTCAAAAATTGACAGCATTGTCAACACCATGGAAGACTCTACCATTTCCTTCATGGACATCCTGATTAAGTACAAAAAATAAAAAAGCCCCTTACTCATGAACGAAACCATAATTAACATCGGGATTTTTGTCACCTACGCACTCGTTGCGGTGGCAGTTATTGCGGTGGTCTTTTTTGGTGTTTTCCAAATGATTCAAAACTTTGGAAAAGCCAAAACAGCGTTGATCGGTGTCGTGGTATTGGTGGCTATATTTTTTGTTGCATACGCCCTCAGCACCAACGAGGTTTATCCGGACTTCAACGTAGGACCCACCGCTTCACAAATGGTTGGCGGAGGCATTACCACCACCTTTATTTTGGTTGGCCTGGCATTGCTTGCTACCGTCTATTCAGAAGTTTCCAAGTTATTTAAATAAACTACAAACCTAAAAAGGAGATCCTTTCTATGGCAAGAATGAATCCCGAAATAAATGCCGGTTCGATGGCCGACATTGCCTTCCTCCTGCTGATCTTCTTCCTGGTGACTACCACCATGGACGTTGACTCGGGGATTCTGAGGGTTCTGCCGCCGCCTATCGACCCCAATGCTCCGCTACCACCCCCTGTTAGAGAACGTAACGTTTTCGTCGTACTGATCGACTTTCAGGACCGTATCCTTGTGGAGGGCCAGCTGGGCAACATTAATACTTTGCGTGATCAAACCAAAGAATTTTTGTTGAACCGCACCAATGACCCCAACATGCCCGAAAAGCGTATGGTTGATATAGAGAACCTGGGAGAGGTGGAAGTTTCGCGAGGCATTATTTCGCTGCAAAACGACCGGGGCACTTCATATGAAATGTATATTGCGGTGCAAAACGAGCTGGCTGCGGCCATCAACGAACTCCGTAACGAGCTTTCACGTGAAAAATTCGGCAAACGCTTCGATGAGCTTACCGACGAAGACCTGATAAAGGCTATCAGGGAGGCAGTGCCCATGGCAATTTCTGAGGCTGAACCTAAAGATATAGGAGGAGGCAGATAATGGCAAGATTTAAAAAAGACGCTGGCACCAAGTCAGTGAAGATCAATACCGCTTCGCTGCCCGACATTATCTTTATGTTGCTCTTCTTCTTCATGGTAACCACTACCATGCGTGAAACCACCCTTTTTGTGCGCACGCAGATGCCACCTGCTACAGAGGTGCAAAAGCTGGAGCGCAAATCGTTGGTGAGCTTTATTTACATCGGCCCTCCCATTCAGTCGCAGGTTTTCGGTACCGAACCGCGTATTCAGCTCAATGATGCATTTGCTACTTTGAATGAAATTGCACCATTTGTTGCTGCCGAGCGGGAAGCCCGTAACGAAGCTGAGAGAAACCTGATTACCACTTCACTAAAGGTTGACCGCGACACCAAGATGGGTATCGTAACCGACGTGAAGCAGGAACTCAGAAAGTCGAATGCACTCAAAATCAACTACTCTACTACCCGTGGAGAAGTAGTTCTCGGAAGACGATAATTTTTCTTTTTCATAAAAAAAGCCGGCCTCAACAGCCGGCTTTTTTGTTTGGTGCTATTTGGTCTTCAGCGCAAACATGCGCCAGTTGAACACGTCGCGCTTTTGCTGTATGCCAAAGTAACCCTCCTTCACGGCCTTCACCTCCTCTATGGTGTAAAAGGCGTTGGGGTTGTACTGGTTGATGATCTCAATGGCTTTGGAGATGCTTTTGCGCTTGATAATGGTGAAGACGATCTGCACGGGCCCCCTGGCACCTTCGGCCGCCACAGTGGTCACACCAAAACCGACCTCGCGCAGGTGATCCACCAGATCGCTGGTATCCCTTTTGGGCACAATACGAATGAGCACCGTGCCTATTGAGATTTTCTCCTCCAGGCGTATGCCCACGTAATTGCCCATGGCAAAGCCGGCCCCATAGGCGATGTACGACATGGGATTGGAGAGGTGCTTCAGCACCTGGGTGACGGCCAGCAGCCATATGATCACTTCAAAAAAGCCCAGTATGGGGCCGATGTGTCGGTAGCCCTTCGACACAAAGATCAGGCGCATGGTGCCGATGCTCTGGTCCATGATACGCGACAGAAAAATGAGCACGGGCAGTGCCACCCACGACCACCAGAATGACTCAAAAAATGCAGCTTCCATAGTTTTGGGAAAAGTTTATTCTTCGAAAAATGAATATTCATTGCGCAGGCTGTAGCTGCGCGAGATGCCGCGCTGAAGGTTACGCACCACGATATGGCTTTCGAGCAGGCGCCCCAGCTCGTCGAAGCTGCGCTCAATGCTGTTGATCAGCTCGCCGTTCACATCGTGCTCGTCCTGAAAAATAATGTCGCCGCGCTCGTTGTATTCCATGCGCAGGGTATTTTTCTGGCGGCGGTTTTCGTCAATTATTTGCAAGGGGCGGCCCTGGTCGTCGTTTTCAAAAAGGATGCGCTCCACCGGCTCCTCCTCCTGGTTGTAAGTGGTGGCTGCCAGGCGGTAGCCCGACTCGTCGTAACGATATACTTTCCTGTACCAGAGATCCTCCTCCCGGTTGTCGGTCACCACTTCTGTCAGCAGGCCTTTTTCATCCCAGGTGTTCAGCGTTTGCGAAAGCAGTTCGCCCTGCGCATCCTCACTCCTCTCGCTTATGAGCAAGTCTCCTTCGTATCCAAAATATTCGGCCGACTCCAGCTCGTCATCGTCATCGTAGCGTTCCTTTTTTATCACCCTGCCCTTCTCATCCCAGGTATAGGCAATGCGATCGGCCGAGCCGTCGGCATAATGCACAAATTCATTGGCAATGCGTCCCTTGCTGTCGGGTTCAAAGGTGCGCCTCTCGAGCACGCTGCCATCGGCCTCGAGCAACTCCTCACCGGTGAGGAAACCGTTCTCATTATAAGTATAGGACATCACCTGCTCCACCTGACCATCTTCGCCAAACTGGGTCTCTTTCAGCAGTTTGCCAAAGGCCGGCTCGTATTGGCTTTCGGAGATCAGGAATTCTTCTTCGGAAGGCTCCTCATCAGCAGAAGATTTTAGTACCAGGTTTTTACGGTATACGGATAAGCTTTTTATTTTTTTGTCCATAGGTTTGAAAAAGTTTGAAAAACAAGGCTTTGGGTAATGCGGCAAAGTTACCTAATCCTTTAAAATATTTAATAATTTTACGCCCGAAACAAATCCACCACCCTTAACTAAATAAAACATGAAGAGAAGTATTGTTTTTATTATGAGCATTTCAATTCTGATGCTGCTGGGCGCTTCCTGCAAGCGCCAGGTTCGTTTGCAGTATCCTGAAACAGCCACTGTTGACGTGGTTGATAATTATTTCGGTGTGGAAGTCGCCGATCCTTTCCGCTGGCTCGAGGACGACAATTCACCCGAAACCAAGGCCTGGGTTGAGGCCCAGAACGAAGTTACCTTCGGTTATCTGGAAGGCATTCCCTACCGCCAGAAGATCAACGACCGTCTGACGCAGATGTGGGACTATGAGCGCTACTCTACTCCTTTCTGGAAAGGCGACTATTTTTTCTTTTACAAGAACGACGGCATGCAGAACCAGAGCGTGCTTTACGTTCGCAACGGCATTGCTGGGGAGCCCCGCGTGCTGCTCGATCCCAACGCCATGTCGGAAGACGGAACCATTGCACTGACCTCGCTAAGTATTTCTGACGATGCCCGCTACCTGGCCTATGGCATATCGCGTGGCGGATCGGACTGGAACGAGCTGTTCGTGCGCGAAATTGAGACCGGCAACGACCTGGAGGACCATATTCAATGGGTAAAATTCTCCGGTATTGCATGGCAGGGCGACGGCTTCTACTACAGCCGCTATGATACCCCGGCTCCCGGACAGGAGCTCTCGGCCGCCAACGAATACCATAAAGTTTTTTATCACCAGCTGGGCACAGCCCAGGAAAAGGATGAGCTGATCTTCCACAACCCCAGCCAGCCGCGCCGTAACTTTGGGGTCGGCACCACCGAAGATGAGCGCTTTGTAATTGTCAGCGAGACCCAGAGCACCAGCGGCAATGCGGTGCATGTGAAAGACAACAGCGAGCCTAATGCCAGGTTTTCATTGATCATCGAAGGCTTTGACTACAACAACCGGGTGCTCGACCACATCGATGGCAAGCTGCTGGTTTACACCAACAACAATGCGCCCATGTACCGCCTGGTA
>Ga0209498_1000882_pt1 | contig 18556 bp, 13 predicted proteins | sample WalLakDeSediment_FD_184131 | JGI IMG/M metagenome (GOLD analysis project Ga0209498, IMG submission 184131) | Lake sediment microbial communities from Walker lake, Nevada to study Microbial Dark Matter (Phase II) - Walker Lake 11/02/13 Deep... | ecosystem: Environmental > Aquatic > Freshwater >... | reverse complement strand
GAAGATGGCCATGGGCGGCAGCATCACGCTCACCACCCAGGCCGTGGCCAGGTACATGCCGTCAATCAATAACCCATCCAGCCACCACGGTAGGCCGATGGCCGCCGCGCCCGCCTTCAGCCAGGGATGGACGGTGTCCAGCAGAAGAAATGACAGCCAGCTTGAGGGGTAATTTGCGCCGGAGATGGTGAGCCAGAAGATAACCATGAACAGCAGCACCATCAGTGGGAAGCCCCAGACGCGGCTGGTGACGACGCGGTCAATCGTGCGATCCAGATCGAAGCGCGGTTTTTCGCCGGGGCGCGTGACGGCGCGGTCGGCCAGGTGCGCGGCTTCGGCATAGATACTTTCCATCAACTGCTCGTGGAAGTTTTGGCCGATTTCCCAGCGCAGGGATTCGGCCGTTTGCAAAATGGTTTCCGTTTGAGATGCCATAAAATCTCGCTCAATCCGTAGACCCCGAGAGTTTCCACAAACCTTTGGGGTCGCAACGCTTACGCCGCCGCCAACGCCAATTCCTCGCGCGTCAGCGCGCCCAGCTCATTCTTACGCACAGCCTCAATCAACCGCTGGTCCCCGTCCAGCAGGCGCAGCGCTACCCAGCGCGCATTGGGCAAATTAGGAAAAGCCGCCTCCAGTTGGGGTACCAACTGGTTGAGCGCGTACTGAATGGCGGGCGCCTCGGTTTTCAGCCGGTACGGTTTACAGATGGTTTGCCCGGTGGCCACCTCGTGGATGGCTTGCAGCAAATCTTTCAACCCGTGTTCCTGGCGCGCGGCGGTAGGCACCACCGGGACGCCCAGGTCCCGCGCCAGCCGGCGGTCGTCGACCTGCAAGCCGTGGCGCCGCGCCTCGTCCATCAGGTTGAGACATATTACGGCGCGATCGGTAATTTCCAGCACTTGCAGCGCCAGGTTCAGGTTGCGCTCCAGCCGCGTGGCGTCCACAACAATCACCGTCACGTCCGGCTGGCCAAAAAGGATAAAGTCGCGCGCTACTTCTTCGTCCAGGCTGGTTGAAAGCAGCGAGTAGGTTCCGGGTAAATCGACAAGTTTGTAGCGCGCGTCGCCGTAGCTGAAACCGCCTTCGGCGCGCGTGACCGTCTTGCCGGGCCAGTTGCCGGTGTGCTGGCGCAGACCCGTGAGTGCGTTAAAGACGGTGCTTTTACCCGTGTTGGGATTGCCCGCCAGGGCCACGACGTAGTCCCAGTTGGTCATATCCACGCCGAGCCGCAGCAGGGCGCTGGCGTTGTGCATGGGGCAGCCGGCGCAGGCGTCGGGGGATTGCGGATTGCGGAGCGCGGATTGCGGAGTGGGGAGTGGTGATTGACGATTGTTGGTGGTGGTCATGGGGCGGCGTCCGTCCTTTTGACTTTGATCAGGTTGGCCTGGGGGGCGCGCAGGGCGATGAGCGCGCCGCGAATGCGATAGGCGGTGGGATCGCCGCTGGGGCTGCGCATTTCGGCCGTGATCGGCGTGCCGGGCAGGATACCGAGGTCCATGAAGCGCCGGCGCTCGGCGCCGCGGCAGGCTTTGGAGATGCGCACGACCACGGCCGTTTCTCCCACTTCCAGGCAGCTCAGCCGCTCGCAGCCGACAGTTTCTTCCTCCTCCAGCTCCGGCGCCAGGGGCACAACCGCCACGTTGGCCGCCACCATCGGCGCCAGCACGTGCTCGTTGCCATTGGTCCAAAAGCGTATCCGCTGGGGAGTGGATTCGGTGACGCGTACAATCTGTCCCGGATGCAGCCCTTCGGCCGCAAGCTGCGCGTAGACCATTTCGGGCTCGTCTTCCAGGTGGACGATGCGCGCCGGTTGGTCGATGGCCAGTCCTGTGAGCGGTTGGCCGCTGTGCTCGACGAAACGGCCGTTGATGGTCGGAATGGGGTCGCCGTGCGGATCGTGGCTGGGATTGCCCAACCGCAGCGCCAGAGCATCCGCCGCCGCGGGCGTGAGCGCGTGCTCTAGCTCCTCGGCCTGGCCATGCCACTCATGTTCGGCGTAGCCGGTGGCGTTGGCCAGGTAGCTTTCCCACAGGCGATGAGCGCGAATGACGTGCAGCGCCCCGTCGCGCCCCTCCGGCGTCAGGTATATCGCGCCGTTTTTTAGGGTGACCAGGTGATTGGTTTGCATGCGGTGCAGCAGGTCTGCTGCCGCGTTCAGGCTGATGTTGAGCGTTCCGGCAATGCTGGCCAGGGTGGCGGGCTGGTCTTGAATCTCAGACTTGTGAATGTGCTTGAGCGCATCCTCGCTGAGCACGCGCGCATTGAGTCGGCCGGCTCGCCGCCAGCGCGCGTAGAGTCCTGATTGCGGCCAGAGCAGGGCGGCCGTTGCCGCCATAATCAGCAGCCCAACGAGCAGGGCGGTTAATGGATCGGGCATAGCGCCTCCAAGAATTTAGACGTGCCAAAATATTAATTTGTATATTACTGTATTTTGGTGGCTGCGTAAAGGGATGGCAGGTGTGCAAGTGGGCAAGTTTGCAAGTTTGCAAGTGGGCAAGTTTGCAGGTGGCGGGTGGGGTGGGTGTTATGCCGGTTGATTGAGGACGGTATGGAACCAGGCGATGATCGGCTGGGCGCGAGCATCGAGGTGCTGTTCGAGCGTTTTCAGATAGGCCTGCATGTAGGCTTCCATGGCCTCTTGCAGCATGCGGTAGTGGAAGTTGATCAGTAAGCCCTGGACCCAGGCCAGGTTGGCGTCCATCAGCTCCATGCTGCCTAACTTAAGCGCCGCCACAATATTGTCGCCCAGGTCGGCGTTGGCGCGCGTGAGCGCATCGGGCTCAAGATCGACGTGCGCAAACCGGTTGTGCAGATCGGCTTCGATGCGCGGGCGCTGAGCCACAAACAGGTCGTGCGCGGCGCGCAGCGCCGGAGAAGCTGTTGTGAATTCGACCGGCGCGGGCTGCGTTTCTAGCAGATTCTTAACGCCTTGCGGTACGCCCTGCAGCATTTCACCCAGGAAGTGACCGGGGATAGCCTGGCGCGCGGCGGGAATGTAGTTGAAAACAGCGCCGCCATAGGCCAGCGGAACGTCAATCGCGTGCAAGATGTTGGCGGCGTCGAGCAGGTTGCCGGCCGTGTGCAGCGTTTGCGCGGTCAAAATAACGAGCTGCGGTTGGATGGATTGAACCGTAGCGGCCAGCCGTTCGGTGGGGACGTTGGCGCCCAGGTAGACCACGTCACAGCCGCGCCTGCGCAGCAGCAGCGTCACGATGAGCGGGCTGAAGGTGTGCTGCTCGTGAGCCGGACAGGCGATGAGGACGCGTTCGCGACGTACGGCCGTAGACAAAGCCGCAATCAGCGCTTCCAATTGACGAACCGCGAGTGCCGACGCGAAATGCTCCTGCTGCACGCTGACGTCGCCGGTGTACCAACCCTGGCCGATTTGCGCCAGCCCCTTTTGTAGCACCTCAAAGCAAACCGTTTCCACGGTGAAAAGGGCAAAAGCCTCCGCCAGCAGCTGCTGGGCCTGGTATTCGTCGAAGGCCAGGCAGGCCGCAATCCAATCGTCGCGCAGCTTTTTGATGGATTCTCCCTCAAAAACGGGGGGGCTGTAGGATTCCTCTGTGGCGTTTTCAAGCGGTTGCGCATGCAGCGGTTCACGCCCCTCTTCTTCCAGCTTGCGCCACAAGTCGATCGCGTGGCTGATGCTAAGGCCCTCTTCCTGGCGCGCAACCAGCCACTTGAGCATGTCGATTTCGTATTGGGAATAGAGGCGATGACCGCCGGAACTGCGTCGAGGTTCCGGCATGCCGTAGCGTCGTTCCCACGCGCGCAGCGTATCGGGTTTGAGTCCGGTTTCCTGGACGACGACTTTTATGTTGAACGTGGGCGTGCGATTTTTGTTGTGCATAATGAGCGCGATTATAGCATGCTTGTAGAGATTTTGTCGACCTTCTCTACAGGATTGACAAACGGCGCTCGTTTCGGTATCCTAAACGCGATGCTTAAAGATTTGCCAGACGAGTGTGCAATGATACGGTAAGTTTTCCTCCCCTATTTTCCGGGCAATAGCGCCTACCGCGGCGACGTGTGTGCATATCTCTGTGCACTGCTCCGCGTTTATCCGCGTTTCACCCATATTGGTTTGGAGGGCAAACAACATGCTTACCGTTCACCACCTAGCGAAAGCGTTCGATCTCGATCCTCTTTTTGAAAACGTTACCTTTAGCATCAATTCCGGCGACCGCGTGGGGCTGGTCGGTCCAAACGGTTGCGGCAAGACAACCCTGCTGCGACTCATGACCGGGGCGGAAACGGCCGATGCCGGTCACGTTGGCTGCGACCCTGGCGTGCGTATGGGCTACCTGGCCCAGGGTTTCGATCTGGACCCCCATACCACCCTGGGAGACCTCATGGGCCGCGCGGCCGGCAGCATCACCAGCCTGGAAGAGGAGCTGGCCGGGCTGGCGCAGGCCCTCGTGCAGCAGCCCGACAACACCAGTCTGCAACTGCGTTACGACACGCTCTTACAGCGCATCAGCCGCGCCGACGTGGGGCGCGCGGCCGCCATCCTGGACGGCCTGGAACTCGCCGCTCTCGATCCGGATTTTCCCGTGGCGCGGTTGAGCGGCGGGCAGAAAACGCGCCTGCTGCTGGCGCTCGTGCTGCTGGAAGACCCGGATTTGCTGCTGCTGGACGAGCCTACCAATCACCTGGACATCGCCATACTCGAATGGTTGGAAGCGTGGCTGGCGCAGTTCGAGGGCGGCGTGCTGATTGTCTCTCATGACCGCACCTTTCTGGACCGTACCGTCACGCGTATTCTCGATATGGATCCGCGGCGGCGCGCCGTGCGTGAATACGCGGGCAACTATACCGACTACCTGGTGCAGAAAACGGCCGAACGTGAAAAACAGTGGGCCGCCTACAAGGACCAGCAGCAGGAAATCCGGCGCGTTAAGGAAGACATCGCCCGCGTGCGCGCGCAGGCCGCCTACACCGAAAGGCAGGCCAGTTCCGTGCGTATCGGCGGCGGTATGATGGCCCTCAAGGGATACAAAGATTACCAGCGCACCATCGCCAAAAAGGTGGCCAAAAAAGCCAAGGCGCGCGCAAAGAAACTGGAGCGCTACCTGGACGACGCCGAACGGGTCGAAAAGCCGGAGCGCACCTGGCAGCTCAAGCTCGACTTCGACGATGCAGATCACCTGGGTAAATGGGTGCTGGAGGCGAACGGGCTGAACGTGGGGTATAGCGGGTACGCGCCGCTGCTGCGCGACCTGCGCCTGGAGGTGCAGGCCGGGGAACGGATCGTGCTGACCGGCCCGAATGGCGCAGGCAAAACCACCCTGCTGCGCACCATTGCCGGGACGCTGCCCCCGCTCGCTGGTGAACTGCGCCTGGGCGGCAGCGTGCGCCTGGGCTACATGACGCAGGAGCAGACGAGCCTTGACCCGGCGCGCACCCCACTGGCGACCATTCAACCGGCCTTCGGCAACGCGACCGACGCGCGCACCTTTCTCTCCTATTTTCTCTTCGTGGATGATGAGCCGCTCAAGCCCAACGCGCTGCTGAGTTATGGGCAGCGCGCGCGGCTGATGCTGGCGCTGCTGATTGCCGAAGGGTGTAACTTTCTGCTGCTGGATGAGCCCATCAACCATCTGGATATTCCATCACGCACCCAGTTCGAGCAGGCCCTGGCCCACTTTAAGGGGACCGTGCTGGCCGTGGTTCACGATCGCTATTTTATTGACCGTTTTGCGACGGAAATATGGTGGGTAGAGGGCCGGGGGATTCGGCGGAGCTGAGCTTGAAGACAAAAAAAGCCACCCGCGCGAGTGGCTTTTTGATAGCTGAGGGACCTGGATTCGAACCAGGACTGACGGAGTCAGAGTCCGCTGTTCTACCGTTAAACTATCCCTCACAGATTGGCAACATTTTATCACGTGGCGCGACGTGTGGCAAACGTAAGCGCGGCAACGCAACAGCCGGGCAGCGCCGCCCCTGCCTCAGTATATGTTAGCGCTGTTCTTCCAGCGCAGTGAGGTATTTGGCGAAGGCGGGATAGTCAACGGCCGTAATTGCCTCATCCAGCAGTTCTTCCAACACAGCCGGAGGCAACTCCGCCAGGCGGTCGGGTAAATCGGCCTCATACGCGCCAAACTGGCGTCGTAAGATGCGCAGGATGCCGCGTTCCAAACCCTGCTCCAAACCCTGCTCCAGCCCTTCTTCAAGCCCTTCTTCACGCCCTTCCTCGCGGCCTTTTTCCAGGATCTGTTGATATAAGGGTGATTTCTCCAAAACGCTCATGTCCCACCTCAATATTTGCTCTACTGTTTTTGCATCCAGCCTTATCATAGCAAATAACGCCAAAATTGTCTCTAGCTCCACGTGGTCCGGCTCCGCTCGAATCCGCGCCACGCAGGCGCGCACAATCGCCTCGTCCGCGCCGGCCATCAGCGGCACGTAAGGTAAGATGCCCGCCGGTAAATCCAGCGCCAGCGCCTGGGCCGCGTCAATCTCCCACATCTTGATCACCTTGAAATCCTGGTGCGTGACCAGCCCCATGAACTCGGCGTGATAGGCCGTCGCTACTTCCACGCCTGCCGGCGGCGGGGTCAGATACACGACGATGGGCACAATTGGCAGCCCCAGCTTTTGCCGGCCAAGAGCGGTGTAGTTTTGCACCCGCGCCGGCATGATGGGGTCGTACTCCAGTTGTAGCTCGGCCAGCGCGCCGAACTCCCCCTGCGGGCCGCGCGCGTGCAGCAGGGAGTCGCCGCGCCGGCCCACGAACTGGAATTCGGGACCTCCTTGATGAAGTCGCCATCATTTAAGCCCTATGTTGCCCCCGCCAATACCGCTATGGCTTGCTCCAGGCGCGCCAGCGCGCGCGCGCGCCCCAGCGCTACCATCGATTCGTACAGCGGCGGCGAGACGGCCTGGCCCGTGACGGCCTGCCGCATGAGGCCCAGGAAGGGACCGGCTTTGCCGTTGCGCGTGTGGCGTTCGCCGATGGCGCTGAGCCCCGCGCTAAGCGTCTCAACGTCGTAGGGCGACGCCTGGGCTGCCAGGTCGCGCGCTTCGGTAAAGGCGGCGCGCGCGGCTTCCAGGGGGAGCTGCTTGTGGGTAAGGGTCTGCACGGTTTCTCGGAACGGTTCTTCTGCGAATAAAAAGTGCAAAAAGTCAATTGCTTCCGGCAGGCGTCTCAGGCGCACGCGCATAGCCGGCATGACCGCCAGCAGCGCCTCCACGTTGACTTCGTAACCGGCGGTTTCCAGGAAGGGCTTAACCGCCCGCGCCAACTCTAGCGGCGACATCTCCTGAATGTATTGGCCGTTTAGCCAATCCAGCTTGTCGTACGGTAGGCGCGAGGGCGCCGGGTTGATGTTTTCCAACGTGAAGCGCGGAATGACCTCTGCCAGGTTAAACTTTTCGCGGTCGTCGCCAAAAGACCAGCCGACGTTGGCGAGGAAGTTAACGATAGCTTGCGGCAGGAGCCCCGCTTCCCGGAACTCCTCAACCTTAACCAGCACCTGCTGCCCCTCATCGTCAAAGGCCTGTGTGCGCTTGCTGAGCTTGCCCTTGCCGCTGGGGTTGAGCACGACGGGAAGATGGGCGTAAATCGGCCGTTCCCACCCAAACGCCTGGTACAAATTGATGTGCAGTGGCGCCGTGCTGATCCACTCGTCGGCGCGCAAGATGTGGGTGATGTGCATGAAATGGTCGTCTACCACGTTAGCCAGGTGGTAGGTGGGTAGACCATCCGATTTGAGCAGCACGGAGTCCTGGATTTGGTCATTCTGCACGACGATATCGCCGCGAATTACGTCGGGGATCACCGTTGAGCCCTCCAGCGGCATCTTGAAGCGGATCACATACGTCAGCCCGGCGGCCTCTTTGGCGGCGACTTCGTCCGGGGTCAGGCGGCGGCAGCGGCGATCGTAGCCGATATTTTGACGGGCCGCGCTCTGTTCAACGCGCATCGCGGCCAATTCCGCAGAGGTGCAAAAGCATTTGTAGGCGTGGTTGTGGTCCAGCAGCCAGTCGGCCCACTCCTGGTAGAGGGCGCTGCGCTCGCTCTGTACGTAGGGGCCGTAGGGGCCGCCGACGTCGGGCCCTTCATCCCAGGTGAGGCCCAGCCAGCGCAGGGCATCCAGCAACCCTTCGGTGGCGCCGGGCACGTAACGCTTTTGGTCGGTGTCTTCAATGCGCAGGATGAAACGGCCGTTGCGCCGCCGCGCAAACAGCCAGTTAAATAACGCGGTGCGGGCGCCGCCAATGTGTAAATAGCCTGTGGGGCTGGGAGCAAAACGAACGCGTACAGTCATGGATGGAAAACCTTTAGCCAAATTCTTGCTTGCGATGGCGCATGCGTACGGATTGTACGACACCCACTGCCAGGAAGAGCGTGACCAGCGAGCTGCCGCCGTAGCTGACAAAGGGCAGCGTGAGACCGGTGACCGGCAGAACGCGTACGTTCATGCCGATGCTTACCACGGTTTGGAAGAAGAGCACGGCCGCCACGCCGGTGCAGATTAGCTTACCGGCCAGGTCTGGGCTGAGCGCTGCGGCTTTCAAGATGCGCAGCAAAATAAATCCTAGCAGGATAATAACGATCAGCGACCCAAACACCAGCCCCATCTCTTCGGTCAACATGGAGAAAATGAAGTCGGTGTGCTGCACACGCAGGAAGCCCAACTGACTTTGCGTGCCTTGCATGTAGCCTTTACCCCATAGCCCACCGGAGCCGACACTGATGAGCGCCTGTTCGATGTTGAACAGGGACTCTTCGTCGGCCGCCTCGGGATTTACAAAAGTGGTGATGCGCTCGCGCTGATAATCTTGCAGCAGCGGAAAGACCAGCCCCAGACCCAAAAGTCCCACCGCCGCCAACACGGCAAAGTGGGAAAGCGGCAGCCCGGCCAGCCAGATCATGACGAACCAGAGAAAAATGAACAGAGTGGACATGCCCAGGTCGGGCTGGATAAAAATCAGGCCGATTGGCACGCCGATATAGACTAGCGTTAGCAGCGTATTGGAGAAACGGCCGATCAAATGCTGCCGGTTGCTCAAATACTGGGCAAAGGTAATCGCCAGGAAAACGCGCCCAAATTCCGAGGGCTGGATGCGCAGCGTGGGCGTAATCTGGATCCAGCGCTGCGCGGCGTTGCCCAACTGCCCGGCCACGGCGACAAAGATTAGCAGCGCTACGATCACGCCGTAGATGTACCAATGGGAGGAGGTGAGGTAGCGGTAATCGATGGCCGCAACGCCAAACATGATGACGACGCCGATGATGGCCCACTGGATCTGCTGCCCCGGCAGCGGTTCAAAGGCCGGCGCGCCGGTTACCGCGCTGCGAATCATCAGGATGCCGTAGGCGGTCAACAGCAAGACGGCGGCCGTTAACCAGATGTCGAAATACCGCCAGACAGAGGTTTGCGCTAACATGCGCCCAATTGTAGACGGATGGAGAAAAAGTGACGAACCGCGCGCGCCTGTTCCAAGCTGGCGCTCATTTCAGACGGACTGAATCCGCAGAAGCCCTGATCGCGGTATGGTTGCTCCCCTTCATCCACTTCCCGATGATCACAGGTTAAATAATCTGTGGAACGGCCGGTCTCCTGACCGTGTCACCGGTGGCGCGGTCGGGAGATTAGCCACAGCGGGTAAGTTAATTAATGCTCGTTGCTTACGTAGCGGTTGGCCCGCACCCAGGCTTTTAGCTCGGCCAGCGCGGGATGGTCCAGGCGCCGCCGGAAGATCGTCATGTCCGACGAGCCGGCCAGGATGCCGCCGCCGTCGGGGCTGAGGGCCAGGTCAAACAGGATACCGTGCCCGGTCGAGCGGCGCACCAACTCACCCGTCTCCAGGTCCCACAGCATCAGCGTGCCGTCCATGCCGCTGGTCATGGCCAGACGGCCGTCGGGGCTGATGACGATGCGCGTGCGCAGGCTGGCGTGCTGGCCCAGCCGGCGCACCTCTGCCCCGGTGGCCAGATTCCATTCAATCAGCAGCCCGTCCTGCTCACACGAGATGGCCGTGCGGCCGTCGGGCAGGAAGGCCATGCCGCTGCTGCCGGCGTCGGCGGGCGGATCGTGGCGCACAAAGCTGCGCACCTCCGCCCCCGTTTCCAGGTCCCACAGGATCATGCTGCTGTCGCCGGAGTCGGAGAGGGCGGTACGGCCGTCAGGACTCATCGCCACTGACCAGAGTCCGGGGCCGTGACCGCTCAGGCGCTGGAGAATCCGCCGCCCCGGCGCGTCCCACAGAATCAGGGTCCCGTCCACCGCAATCGAGAGCGCGCGCTGGCCATCCGGGGTGAACTCGACGCCGGTAACGGCGCTGGCGTGGCCTTCCAGCCTGCCCGACTCTCGCCACGCTGCCAGGTCCCAAACGCGGATCAGACCATCAGTGGACGCAACGAGGGCGGTACGGCCGTCGGGGCTGATTGCGACCTGCATGATCACGTCCACGGGCAGCGCCGCGACCTGAAGCTGCGCCCCGCTGGCCAGGTCCCAGAGGCGCAAGCTGGCGTCCTGCACCAGTACGTTGGGCGAGGGCGCGCCCGACGTGGAGAGCGCCTGCCGGCCATCGGGCGTGAAGGCCACGTCCCACACCGCGTCCTGGTGCCCTACCAGGCGCTGCATCTCCTGCGCGTCGACCAGGTCCCACTGCATCAGCCCGCCGTCGCGCGCGCTGGAGAGGGCCGTGCGCCCATCGGGGCTAATCGCCAGGTCCAGCACGTCGCCCGTGTGGCCGCTGAGCAGCGCCATACGCTGGCCGCTGGCCACGTCCCAGAGCAGCAGGCTGTCATCGGCAGAGCCGGTCAGCGCTCGCCGGCCGTCGGGACTGAAGGCCAGCGCCCGTACCCCCTCGCTGTGACCTGCCAGCTCGCCCAGCCGGACGCCGCTTTGCAGGTCCCACAGCACCGCCACGTTGTTGTAGAACGATCCGGCCAGCGCGCGGGTCCCGTCGGGGCTGATGGCCAGGCTGAAGGCATCCTCCGCCCAGGGCAAGAAGCGCTGCCGCACCGTCCCTGTGGCGACGTCCCACAGCAGCATGTCAGACGTGACCCCCACCAGCTCCCCGCTATCGCCGGCGTCAGTTTCCAGCCGGTCGGAAAAGATTGCGGCGTCACCGGAGCTGGCCAGCAGCGCGCTGCCGTCCGGAGTAAAGGCCAGCGCGACGACTCCGGCGATATGCCCCTCCAGGCGGCGCAGTTCCGCGCCGGTGGCTGCGTCCCACAAGATTAGCTCACCCGGGGCCAGCATCAACTCCCCCGCAAAGCCGCCTGAGCCCGCCATGCGGCCGTCGGGGCTGAGCGCGACGGCGCGTACGATGCCGGAATGGCCCACAAAGCGGCGGACCTCCTGCCCCTCCGCCAGATTCCACAGGATCACCTGCCCATCCGCGCCTCCGGACAGCGCCAGCGCGCCGCTGTAGCTAAAAACCACGTCGTTAACCTGGCCCGTGTGTCCTACCAGCCGCCCGCGCTCGGCGCGGGAGGTTACGTCCCAATGGATGAGGCCGCCCCCGGCCATGCCGGCCAGCGCTGTTTGCCCATTGGGGCTGATGGCCAGCGTGGTGACGGGTCCGTCCAGGTTGGGGAAGAGCGCGGCGGCCTGCTCCTGCCAGCGGGCGCCGGGCGCGTAGGCGGCGTCCAGGAGCACGCGCCGGGCCTCCGGCGGGGGGTTAGCGATGTCGGTAGCGGCCAGGGCCAGGGCCAGCGCCGCAGCCGTATCCCCATCGTCAAGCGATTTTTGGGCGTTGGCGGCCAGGCTGCGGCTGTAGGCCTGGAGCGCCTGCCGGCGCTGTTGGAGGGCGTAGGCGGTCAGCGCCAGGGCAAAGACGGCGGCGACGGCTAGCACGCTTGCCAGCGCGCTCAGCAGCCGCCGGCCACGCCGCTCGGCCGCCAGCTCACGCTGGCGCTGCGCCTCACGCTCGGCCTCGCGGCGCTCGCGCAGGGCGACGCCGGTCCGGATAAACGCAGCTTCGGCGCTGCTCAACTCACCCGGGCGCGCGGCCAGCCAGCTTTCGGCCTGCGCCAGCGGCGCGCCGCGCAGCAGCGCGCCTTCGTCCCGCGCGCTGTTTTCCCATTGGCGCAGGCTGATGCGCAGCCCCTCTTGCCAGTTGCGAAAGGCGCGGTCGGCGGCCATCCAGCCGCGCAGCCGCTCCCAACGCTGGATGAGCGCTTCGTGCACCACTTCGGCCGTTTCGGCGCCTGTGCTGGCGTCGCGCCCGGTCACGACCAGCCGGCGGTCGGCCAGGTGTTGGACCAGCGGCCAGTTGGCCGCGCCGATTTCGTCGCGCGTGGCCGTGCGGCGGGTGTCCTCGGCGCCGACGCCGGGCCGCACCAACTGCTCAAAAACCTGCCGCGCCCGCGCCTGGTCGGCGTCGTCCAGAGCGCCATAGACCTGCTCGGCGTAGCGGGCCAGCGCGCCTTCGACCTGGCCAATTTCCTCGTAGGCCGTGTGGGTCAGCCAGCCGGAGGCGTGCTGCTCCCACAGCAGCGTGAGGGCAAATTCCAGCAGCGGCAGCGCGCCCGGCTCTGCGCCGACGTTATCGAGGATGCGCTCCACCAGCCCCGGCTCGAAGGCTGCGCCCTGCAGGGCGGCCGGTTTTTCGATGGCCGCGCGCAGTTCCTGGCGCGCCATGGGTCCCAGCAGCAGGGCGCCGCCTTGCAGCGCATCCGCCAGAGGACGGTAAGCCAGCGCCTGCCCCATGAAGTCGGCCCGCAGCGTAAGCAGCAGCGTGCAGCCCGCGGGCGTTCCGCCGGGGGCGGCCTGCACCACGGCCAGCAGTTCGTCGATGAAGCGCAGGCGCGTGCCCGGCTCCGGGCAGAGCGTGTAGAGCTCCTCGAATTGGTCGATGATGAGCAGCAGCCGGCCGGCTGCGAGCGACCGCGCCGGCAGCCGCGCCGTCGCCTGGGCGAGCGTGAGGACTTGCATTTGGAAGGCGACGGCCAGCTTGTGCGTTTCAATCAGGTGGTCGGTCGCGCCCAGCTCCGGCGCCAGCAGCGGCGTGAGGGCGGCGGCCAGCGCGTCAAAGGGGCGCGCGCCGGGGCGGCAGTGGGCGACGCGCCAGCGCGCATCCTGCTCCAGCTCCGGCAGCAGGCCGGCGAAGACGATCGAGGATTTGCCGGAACCGGAGGCGCCGACGACAACGACCAGGGCCGGCGCGCGGTTAACGGCCGTTTGCAGTTGCGCCACAAACGGTTCTTGCCCAAAGAAGAAGGGGGCGTCTTCCCGGCGGAAGGCGGCCAGGCCGCGGTAGGGACACGGCCCCACCGTGCGCGGCGGGGTTTCCGGCAGCGTCGCCGCAACGGCCGTGGCGGGCGGCCACGCCTCGCGGCGCAGCAGGTCATACAACTGCCGGGTTTGTTCAGAGGGTTCAATGCCTAATTCCGCGGCCAGCGCTTTGCGGCAGCTCTCGTACTGGGCCAGCGCGGCTCCCCGCTGGCCGCTCAGAGCCAGAAGCTGCATTACCTGGCGCTGCGCGCTTTCCTGCCAGGGCTCCATTTCCACCTGGCGCCAGGCGTGCGGCAGCGCCTGCGCGTAGGCGCTCTGCTCCTGGTAAATATGCGCCAGCCGATGGAGCGCTTGCAGCGCCAGGCGGTTGAGCTGCTCGCGGGTGAGCAGCGCCCATTCTTCAAAGGCGGCGCTGTCGGGGATGGAGAAACCGTCCAGAAAAGGCGCCCGGTACAGTCCGGCGGCCTCTTCCAGTTGGGCAATGACGGTTTGGGAGGGGGCGGATGGCGGCGCGTCCGGGCTGGCCGGCGTACCGGCTTTCACGAGCCGGGAAAAGGCAATCACGTCTACGAAGGCGTCGCCGGCCGTATTGAACTGGATCGTTTCTTGGGCGACCAAAAGGTAGGGGGGCGTGGCCTGGTGATCGCCGATGGCCTGGCGCAGGTCGGACAGGGCGCGGCGCAGGTTGGTGCGTGCGGAAGCGTCTGTGAAGCCGGGCCAGAGCAGTCCGGCCAGCTTTTCGCGGCGCTGCGCCCGGCCGGCGTTCACCGCCAGATAGGCCAGCAGCGCGCGCGCTTTGTCTGAGAATACGGCGACCTCAACGTCTCCCGCAAGGGTGACGGTGGGAGCGCCAAATAGACGAATGTGCAACTGCGCCATCTTGCCGTCTCCCGTGGCTGCGCAACCGTTGCGCGTTGTGATTTTCATTATAAAGCCTGCCAGCGCCATATTCAATAGCCAGGCCCGCTGTGTCCTGGGCGGGAATCACGTTTTGCTCACGCGCCGGCGACGCGGCGCTCACGGGCGGTTGCTACGCTGCAAGGGAGATATACGGCGCGCGGCGCCGCATCAAGGAGTCGCTATGGAACGACTATTTAGCGATGCAGGAGAAGCGTCAAACTACTATGCCTATCTGCTGCGACTATGGCGAGAGGGTCAGGCTGATGAACCGTGGCGCGCGTCTTTACAGAGCGCCGCCACGGGCCAGCGAATGAACTTTGCCAGCCTTGAGGATCTGTTCAACTTTTTGCAGCGCCAGACCGGCCCGGCGGTGGAGACGGCCGTGATGAGGCGCGATGAGGAGGTGATGGGTTAACGGCCGAAACCAACAGAAATATTCCCAGAGGAACGTCTGGAAATGGATTCGCGGAATTGAAAACGAGCGCCAACGCGCAGGACGATGAAAGCAGATGTTGGCCAGGTTGGAAGCCTGGCGTAGTGAATAAGGAGCGCTAAAAATGAAAGGGCAAAGATGGTTACTATGGGTCGTATTGACTCTGGTCGTATTGTTGATGGTCGCATCCGGGCCGGCTGCGGCGCGGGGCGCCACGATCGAATGCACGGGGACAGAAGTGCGCATTGCGGTGCTTGATCCAGGCGTCTGGACCTTCCCCGGCGGCGCCATGCGCGTCAAGGGGATGGTGAGCCAATATCAGGAAACGTCAACCTGCCCCGAGTTGAGCGGGGTGAACACCGTTACCATGAACGCGGCCTGGGACGCCAACTTCGTCGGCCCGATGTGGGGGACTTCCTTTATGGAGACGGCGTATGGCGGCGGCGGAGTGTGGAAAGGGCGCTGGCAGGGCGCGCTGAGCGCGGACGGGCGCTGCGCCTATGAGGCCGTGCTGCGCGGTATTTCCGGCTCGGTGACGGGGATGAAGGCGGTTCTGGCCGCAGATTGCACTACGGAGCCGAGCCCCTGGACCGCTACGCTCTCCGATCCCTTTGCGGATTAACAGCGATGTGGGTGGATGACGGCCGTTGTCCGGGGCGTTCCGGTTGGCCAGGAATAGGCCGGCCACAGCCGTCAGGCGGTGAAGTTTTCAGGAGGACTGAACGATGAAAGCGAAATATTTTCTGCTGTTTGCTTTACTCTTGCTTTTGGCGGCGTGCCAGGCTTCCCCGGCCGCCGTGGCTGAAGAGTATATGGACGCCGTGCAGCGCAATGACGCCGACGCCATGATCGCGCTGGTTAGCGACGACGTGGTGATGGTAGTGGACGGCGGCCCCTTCTTCCAGAACGAACTGACAGGTAAAGAGGCGCTGCGGGATTATTTGCAGGGCAATTCGGCCGTTGGCTTTCGGCTGGAGGTTACGGGCAGCCCGATCGTGGACGGCGACCGGGTGACTTATCCGGATCGCTTTGCCATGGTTCCGTTTCAAGAGATGGGCGTGGCGTGGGTGATGGGCCAGGACGTTGTGACAATCGCGAACGGCAAGGTAACGCGCGACGTGTGGACCATCGACGAGGCGTCGATCCAGGAGCTTGGGGAGGCGTTTGCGGCGCTGGCCGGCCTGACGGCCGATAAGCTGGCGGGCGTGTGGCGTTGGGACGGCGGCCCTGGGGTTGGCGTTTCCGAGATGCGCTACCAGCCGGACGGCGCGTACACGATGATTCGCCTGGTTGTGGATAGCGAGGTGCTCTGGGATGCGGGGAGCTTTGCCATCGAGGACGACAACGTGATACTCACCACCAGCGCGGCCCACTACTGCGCGGTGGGTGACCGCGGCGTCTACCAGGCGGCAATCACCGAGGATGGGCGGCTCGAAATGCGCCTGGTCGAGGATAGCTGCTGGCGGCGCAGGCCGCCGGTCGAGGAACCGTTCTATCTGGAGTTGGCAACGCCGTAAGGGTTCGCCGCTCCCTGTTCAGGCGGCAAAGTTAGCCAGGCGCACCGGCTGGCGGCGCGCGCCCCAGGCGCCTGGCTGCGGGTCAAAGACGCCGGCGCACGGCGCGCCGCAAAAGGCGCAACGGCCGTCTTCCGTCAAGTTCCAGTCGCTGAGCACGTACCAGTTACGGCCGATGAGCTTCTGGCCGCAGGCGTGGCAGTAGGTGCCCCCGCCCCTGGCGTCGTAGACGTTGCCCGTGTAGGCGTAGCGCACGCCGTTGGCCAGCGCGATGCGGCGCGCGCGCGCCAGCGTGGCCGGCGGCGTGGAGGGGGTGTCCAGCATCTTGTAGTCGGGATGGAAGGCCGTGAAGTGCATCGGTACGTCCGGCCCCAGCTCGTCGACCACCCAGCGCGTCATCGCCTCCAGCTCCTGCGACGAATCATTTTCGCCCGGAATCAGCAGCGTTGTCAGTTCTAGCCAGACGGCCGTCTCGTGCCTGAGGTAGAGCAGCGTGTCCAGCACCGGCTGCAGGCGGGCGGCGCAAATGTTGCGGTAGAAATCCTCGGTGAAGGCTTTGAGGTCCACGTTGGCGGCGTCCATGTAGCGGTAAAATTCGCGCCGCGGGGCGTCACAGATGTAGCCGGCCGTCACCGCCACGGATTTAATCCCCCGCTCGCGACAGGCCTGGGCCACGTCGATGGCGTACTCCATGAAGATGACGGGGTCGTTGTAGGTGTAGGCCACGCTGCGGCAGCCGAGGGCCTGCGCCGCGCGCGCAATCGTCTCTGGCGAGGCGGCGTCGGCCAGCGTGTCGAAGTGGCGCGACTTGCTGATGTCCCAGTTTTGGCAGAAGCGGCAGGCCAGGTTGCAGCCCGCGGTGCCGAAGGAGAGCACCGGCGTGCCGGGCAGGAAGTGGTTGAGCGGTTTTTTCTCGATGGGGTCGATGCAGAAGCCGCTGGAACGGCCGTACGTCGTCAGCACAATCTGGTCGTTCTCGCGCGCGCGCACGAAGCACATGCCGCGCTGCCCCTCGTGGAGTTTGCAAAAGCGCGGGCACAGGTCGCACTGGATACGGCCGTCCGGCAGCGCGCGCCAGTATTTGGTTGCCACCGTAGACGTTGCGGCGGCGGGTGGGTTGGCCAGTTTCATCGTTAGCCTCCGGTAATTGACTATCCATACAGGCTCTCTTTCCATTATACTATAAAATAACTATACAGGTGCCAGGCACTTCACCGGTGATGAGGCCGCCCTGGGTGTTTTGATAAAGTGCCTGGCACCTCTGGTGGATTGGCTTAATCAAAAAGGGGGACAGATGGACCACAAAGTGCGTGCGACGGCCGTCGCCGGCCGGTTTTATCCGGGCGACGCGCGCCACCTGCAAAAAATGGTGACCGATTTTCTGGCTGCCGCGTCCGATCGGGGCCTGGCGCCGAAGGCGCTGGTTGCGCCCCACGCCGGCTACATTTACTCCGGCCCCATCGCCGGTTCCGCTTATGCCCAGCTAGGCGCCAACCGGGACGCCATCCGGCGCGTGGTGTTGGTGGGCCCGTCCCACTTCGTGCCGGTGCGCGGTCTGGCCGCCAGCAGCGCCGCCGCGTTCCGCACGCCGCTGGGCGAGGTACCGGTGGATGAAACGGCCGTCGCCGACCTCCTCGCATTGCCCCAGGTCGATCTGCTGGACGAGGCCCATGCCCACGAGCACAGCCTGGAGGTGCAGTTGCCCTTCCTGCAAATGACGTGCCGTGACTTCCACATCGTCCCGCTGGTCGTGGGCCATGCCACGGCCGATGAAGTGGCGGAAGTGCTGGAAAAGCTGTGGGGCGGCCCGGAAACGCTGATCGTGATCAGCTCCGACCTGAGCCACTACCACGACCACGCCGCCGCGCAGGCGCTCGACCGGGCCACGGCGCGCGCCATTGAGCAGCTTCAGCCTCAAGCCCTGGGACGCGATAGCGCCTGCGGCCGCGCGCCAATTTGCGGCTTGCTGCAGCTCGCCCGGCGCTACGGCCTCAACGCCCACACCATCGACCTGCGCAACTCCGGCGATACGGCCGGCCCGCGCGACCAGGTGGTGGGGTATGGGGCGTTTGTGTTTGTTTAAGGGGAGTGGCGAGTGGCGGGTGGCGGGCGGCGAGTCAGAGTGACTGAACACCGAACATTGTCCCTACCGGGCCAGGCTGGCTACCACCACTTTGTCGTCGATGGGCGCGCCGCCGGCGTCGAGGACGGGGAGACGGCGCAGCGTGGATAGGAGATACCAGCCGACCTGCAGCCGGTAGTCGCCGGGCGGCAGGTCGCCGCTAAGCAGCACCACGTGGGGATCCTGCACGATTTCGCCGGGCCGCCACTGGCCGGTAGGATAGGTGCCTTGTAGGGGCCAGGCGTCCACCTGCCCCACCAGCCGGTCCTGCGCGTCGAGCACCTGCACGAAAATGGTGTAGTTTTCGGTGATGGGCGCCAGGCTTTGCCAGGTCAGGTTGACGCGCAGCCGGCCGCCGGGCGCCAGCGTGGCGTCGGGCAGGTCGATG
>Ga0209498_1000881_pt1 | contig 18563 bp, 9 predicted proteins | sample WalLakDeSediment_FD_184131 | JGI IMG/M metagenome (GOLD analysis project Ga0209498, IMG submission 184131) | Lake sediment microbial communities from Walker lake, Nevada to study Microbial Dark Matter (Phase II) - Walker Lake 11/02/13 Deep... | ecosystem: Environmental > Aquatic > Freshwater >... | reverse complement strand
ATCATAGGCAACGTGACATGCCTGAACTTCCTGAGAGGTCCCGCTCCGTCCATGTCGCAGGCCTCGAGCAAGGATCTGGGCACGCCCTGAAGGGCGGCCAGGAAGATGATCATATCTCCCCCAATGGCCCACATGCCCATCACGATGAGGGCGGGTTTGGACCAGTGTTCGCTGGTCAACCAAGGGATCTCCGGCAGGGGTGTGTAACTCAAGAGGACGTTGATCAGCCCGTAATCCCCGTTGAACAACCAGGCCCAAAGAACGCTTCCGGCGACCGCGGGCATGACCGTGGGAAGGTAGAAACATGTTCTGTAGAGCGCTCGACCGCGAATGGGCTGATTGAGGAGAAGCGCGAGTCCCAGAGATAGGGAGATGTTGATGGGGACCGAGAACACGGCGAAATAAAGGGTATTCCAGAGTGCCGTGAGGAAATAACGATCTTCAGAGAAAAGACGCCTGTAATTCTCCACGCCAACCCACGTGGCCGGGGAGATGATTTCATAGCGCGTGAAACTATAGGTGAGCGCCACGAGGATGGGACCCAGCATAAAGAGAGCTAGCCCCAGAATGGCAGGAAGAGCGAAGAGATATCCTGCTATGGCCTGTTTCTTGCCCAGTTTCATGAAGCGGACACGCCGGATCGTGAGACACGCTCTGGATAGAAAAGCGATGCCCACCAGGCCTCCCAGGAAGGCGGCCACAAGAGGCCAGGATACGGGCGTTCCTTCCTCCTCTCCAAGAAAGCGTTCCAGGGATTTTTGCGTCTCTTGGGTCGCGATGTCTAGCGCTTCCTGGGCGGAGAGCTTGTTGTGGAGAACCTGGTCAAAAGCGGTGTTCAGCTCCGTGTCCAAGATCGCGCCCACCGGGGAGACCGGACGATAGTGGGATATCTCCATCTGATCGATGGCGAGACGCCAAAAATCGCTCTGTTGGAAAAAAGAATCCTTGGACGCGGATTTGAGGGCCGGTAATTTATTGCTCGATGTGGCGATGGTCCGCTGCGAGGCCTCGGACAGGATGAAGCGACAGAAAGCCCAGCCCCCTTCCGCATTGCCGGCTCCCTTGGGGATGACCAGACTGAAACCGCCTGACCATGTGGCAGGTTCTCCATCGTCCGCGTAAGGACACGGCGCCGTTGCCCACTCGATGTCCCTCCCGTAGCGTTGAATCATGCTGAGTTCTCCCACGTCCAGGACGACCATCGCGATTCTTCCTGTGACAAACGGATTCTGGGCGTCCGCGCCGAAGCCTGACCTGAAGGTCAACAGATTCTCCACGCCATATTCATCCGCGAAATCCTTGAGCCATATCAGAGCTTCCACGATCCTGGGATCGTTGAGAGTGACCGTTTGGCCATCCTCCGACATGAATCGTCCCCCCTTCTGCCATCCATACAGGTACAAACCTGTATTGCCATAGATGGGCAGATACCCGGTTTGTTCGAGACGGTTATCCCTTCGGAACACGGTGAGCTTTCTGGAGCAGTCCCTCAACTCGCTCCAGGTCCTGGGCGGGTTTTCCGGATCCAAGCCTGCCTCGCGGAACAGTTTCTTGTTGTAGTACATGACGCGAACGTCGGTGTCATAGGGGACAGCCCAGGCAGAGCCCTCGTAGAGACATTCGGCCCAGGTCGCCGCGAAAAAATCCTCGGCTTGAAGCCCATCACGCCCGATGAGATCATCCAGGCAAAGAAGCGCGCCTCGAGCGGCGTAACTCGCGACCCTGAAACGGTCGAGAATGGAAACGTCCGGGGGCACGCGCCCTGCGATGGCGGGAAGCATCTTGGTGTGAAGCTGCCTGTAGGGAATATCGGATTTGACCACGACATAGTCGTTCTGCGTCTCGTTGAACTGCTGAACCAACTGGGTGATTACCTGGTGGCTTGCCCCTGTGGTGAAGAGATTCCAGAACACGACACGTTGACGGGTGTCTTTGACGGATGCCGCGATCGTTTGAGATGTGAGGAGGAAGGCGAGAAAGAGTTTCTTCATGGACATGAAAGAGTCCTCGTGGCTGTTCTCCTTTCCAAGTCTCTCCTGTCCGGTTCGTCCTTCACGTTCATCGACGCCCATTTTCATACGCTCCGGGCACGAGAGTCATCCATTGTACGGGGAATCTTCATCGAGCGAAAACGAGTTTAGACGCCGACACGGGTTGGAGGAGATCAGCTCTCAACGCGATTCTCGTGACAGGCCCTCCCACAGGTGAATCGTCGCGGCCGGGATCTCGATCTCGAATTCCTCCCTGCCAGGCAGGAAGATTCTTTGTTTCGAGGGCTGGTCCTGGGTGTTGAGGAAGAAGAGTTTGCCTTCTTCCAGACAGGTTCCATAGACCCCATCCTGTTCCCACCCGGGAAGAGGGATTTCCTCCTCCTTGAGAACGGATACGAGTTTCTCGAAAAAGACGGGACGTTTCTCCCAGCCGACCGGGACCAGAAGCGTGTATCCTGACCCAAGGGTCTTCTTTCCACCTCCTGCCTGAAAAAGCGTTTTAAAGGGTCCTTTGTCCCCTTCCACGGTCTCAATACTGTCTGTCCCCATGGCCAGGATGATGCCTCCCTCCTTGACCCAGGCATACAAGGCTTCCAAGTCTGTCTTCTCCATGACGCGGCCATGCATCATGAGAAGCACTCGATACCTGGCCAGAGCGTCGTCCCTCAGAAGGGTTTCATCCACGTAGTCGAAGTCCACCACATCCCTGAGTTTCGCCGCCTTTTCCAGGAAACCTCCCCAACGAAGGGCCATGGATACATCCGGATACCACAGAGCCACGGATACCCGGGGATCCGCCTTGAACAGGTACTTGAAATGTCGCCTCTGCGTCTCCATACGTTCCTGGGAGGAGATGACGTTCGGATGGTAGTCGTGCAACTGCCTGGCGCCCGAGGCCGTGACATTGTAGATGCGAGCCCTGATTCCCCTTTCATCTTCTTGTCCCGCCGGCTCGTAGCCGAAGAAGGTTTCATAGTGCCTGCATGCCGCGCCGACCCAACGGGTGATGGCAAAATTGAAGGCGTAGTCAGACGCCTCGTTGGTGATGCGAATCCCGGCTTTGTGACGCGCCGCGGCCTTGGACTGATCCGCGAACTGGGAGCCATGATGAGGATGAGCATCCCCACCGGTACACAGATAGATGGGCGTGTCAGGAAAGATGCGTCGCGTTTCGGCCATCCACCAGTCCGCGTACTCGGTCATGGAATCCCTGTACCATTGGATGAAATCGAGCCATCTTCTTCTTGCGAAAGCGTCCTGATCCAGGACACCCTTGAACCACGTGGCGATCTCCTTTTCTCCTCGAGCCGGAAAATCGATCTGGGAGGGCGTCTCGTATCCTGTTCCCCAGACTCGATTCAAATTTCCGAGGTTCTCGTGCTTTCGAATCATCTCGTTCCGAAAATCGGCCAGAGCCAGATCGTCTCCGCACCAGAAGCCTCCGTGGTTGTGGTATTCCCCGGGAATGTTGAAGGTCCATCCCCCGCCGGAAACGGAGTAGATGGCTTCTCCGAAGTCGCCCGTGATTCCAAGGAGGACGGACTCGATGACGTCTGTGTCAAGATAACGATCCCTGAACGCTTCCAAAAACCGGGTGATATAGGGATTCAGACGAGGGTTCCAGATGGATTGAATCTTGCTCTCTATTGCGTGTTCAAGGCAGACGCAGCCGAGGTGTTTGTTCGAGTCCTCTCTGAACCACCCCGGGGTGGCGTAGGCAGGGCCGGCGATGAGAAAGGGAACCCACTTCAGATCGTTTTCCCGCAGGATGCGAACCTGTTCGTCCCATCGGGACCAATCCCAGACGCCCTCGGCCTCGCCCTCCACGGTTTCCCACGTGACATAGCTCTCGATGCTGGTGACACCCAAGGCCTTGAACAAGGGCGCAGTTCCTTCTGTGACATCGTTTCCAAAGGTATATTCCATGCCTTCCGGACATTGGTTGATTTCCATGCTGCTTTTTACCCTTTCCTTGGTCGTGGGGCGATTCGTGAAACTCGGGGGCGCTTGTGTATACACTCGAACTGCCTTGAAAGGGACGCCTCCCAAGGCGTAGAAGCGGAAGTCCGTTCCATGGTTCTGGCGATCGTTAAACAGGGCATTTCGCAAGAGAAAAGTTCGTGTTTCCCAGGTGTGAGATGGTAGGATGAGTTCTCCATCTCCATCCTTGTACGGGGAGTCCTGAGCATCATACTGGATGGAGAAGACGCCCAGGCGTTCGGAGAAGTACTCCACCTCCACGTATAGATCGCAGGGTCTTTCAGGCAACAGGCCGTTCTCTACGTCGAAGTACATGTAATTGGAGGCAGGGTCCGTGTCCGGTTTTCCCACGCGGACGATCTTGCCGTTTCGTTCGCAGGCCGCGTGCTGTCCGTCCCCCGCGTTGGGTACTCGAATGCCGTTCTCCGTGATGGGATCGCCCAACAGGACCTCGGCTACTGGACGCGCGGACACGGAGAAAGCCGGCCAAAGACAGGAGATGGGGACAAGACACGTCCAGCCGAGTTTCCTGAGAAAGGGTGGATAAGACATCATGAAGAATCTCCTTTGCTTCTTTACGGTCTGGTCAGAGTGTTTCCTATCGCGTCAGGCTCAATAGCCCCACGATGTGTTGTCTAAAGAGCAGCAAGAGTCCCAGCCCCAGGACAAAAACGGTCAGGTGAAACATCAGCAGCCACGTGGCGTTGGGGCGAATCCTTTCCCTTTCCGGCCTGATCCTTATCTCCCTGGCACGTTCTTGGGCCAGCCAAGCCATCTCTTCGCGAAGAATCTCTTCCTTCTGCTCAGGAGTCAGTTCTTTCCGATCCATTCGCCGTCCTTTGCCTTGAGGCCAAGACCCATGCGATTCTTAAGCCAATGTTTGGAAAACACACTGAGAAGATGGACAGATCCATTGTACATCTCTGATGAAAAGAGTTCCTGCCATGAAGAAAGTTTTGCCCTCTTGGTATACTGGGTCAGAAGGAGGTATTTCTTGCGAAGAGAGTATAGAACGCGAATGATGATTCTCTGTGGCTTGATTCTTCAAGGAGTGGGACTTACCCGGTCGGGAAAGGGTCAGGAGGAAGACATGATCGATCTGGCGCTCATGACGCCCGAGGTGCATTTCACCCCGGGTTTGACATACACTCGGGAACCGAGGCTTTTCCAGGGGATTCCAGGTCTCGAAAGGGTGGAAAACGGAAGGCTTTGGGCGACCTGGTACGCCGGAGGGGAGGGGGAGGGACCTCGCAACTACTGTGTCCTGGTGACCAGTCCAGACAATGCTCAGAGCTGGTCGGATCTGCGGTGCGTGATCGATCCCCCTGGAGATGTGCGCGCCTTTGATCCTTGCCTGTGGATCGATCCCACCGGAAAACTCTGGTTTTTCTGGGCCCAGGGATACAGTCATTGGGACGGACGTGCCGGGGTGTGGTGTATGACCACGGACAACCCGGGGGAGGACACGCCTGCGTGGACCGAACCTCGCAGGCTGTGCGATGGGATCATGATGAACAAGCCCACGGTGTTGAGCACAGGCGCCTGGCTCTTGCCTGTGGCTATCTGGGCGGGTGGGCCCAAGGTCATGGACGAGCGTTACGGACACGACATCCGTCAAAGCACCGGATCGGCTGTCTATGTATCCGGGGACCAGGGCGTTTCGTGGTCTTTCCTGGGCAAGTCGGATGTGAAAGAGAGAGCCTGCGATGAACACATGCTCGTGGAGAGGAGGGACGGTTCCCTCTGGAAACTGGTGCGAACCCGTTACGGGATTGGGGAGGCTTTTTCAAGGGACGGGGGGGAGACTTGGGTCGAAAAGGGACCGGCGGAGACCGTGAGCCATATACCTCACGCTCGTTTCTTCATTCGGCGTCTCGTTTCCGGGAACCTCCTCCTGGTCAAACACGATCCCCCGAACCGGAAGGACCGCTCCCATTTGAAGGCGTTCCTGTCCAAGGACGATGGAATGACCTGGTCGAATGGACTTCTTCTGGATGACCGAAAGCATGTGTCCTATCCGGATGGGGTCCAGTCCAGGGATGGCACCCTGTACATCATTTACGACTTCGAACGTACCGGGGAAAGGAAGATCCTCATGGCCATGTTCACGGAAGCGGACGTTGAGGCGGGACAGTGCGTCTCGGACCTGGCCAGGCTGAGGATTCTGGTCAATCAGGCGGATCCTCCGAGAGCCGAATACGTGCCGCGGCCCAAGAAGGTGGAGACGGATCTTTTGGTGGGAGCGCATCATTGTCCCCTCTGGGAGCCGGACCAGTTCCATCTGTGGGATCAGGTTGTGCGATACCCGGAGAGGACCCCTGAACTGGGATTCTATTCCCAGAACCACCCGGAGGTGGCGGATTGGGAGACCCTGTGGGCTTCGGAACATGGCGTGGGTTTCTTTCTCTATTGCTGGTACAGGGCCAGCCAGGGAGAACCGGTGAAGATGCGTTTCGGAAGCGCGATCCATGACGCCTTGTTTCAGTCCCGCTATCAGGAACACATTCAGTTCGCCATCATGTGGGAAAACCAGGCCAGGGGAATGGCCGGGGTGGAGGACGAGCGGGACCTGATGGAACATCTCTTGCCTTTCTGGATGGAACATTACTTCAAGAGACCCAACTACCTGAAGTTTCACAACAAGCCTTTGCTCTTCGTGTATCGTCCCGAGTTCTTGATTCAGGATCTGGGAGGGGAAGAACAGGTCAAGGTTGCGTTCCAGAAGATGAGAAAGGCATGCGAGAGGGAAGGGTTCGATGGATTGGTGTTGCTCGGAGAGTATCGGGGACTGGATCCCAACCACCTGCAACTTCTGAAAAGGTTGGGGTTGGACTATAGCTTCGCCTATTGTTGGTATATCCATGACCATCCGGAACCTTCTCGCGCCATAGATACCCAGATGGAATACATACGAAAGACCCAGGAACTTGGGATATTGCCCCAGGTCGTCACGGTTTCGCAGGGCTGGACCGGCTGGAGGAACGAAGGCAGCGTTTGGAGGATTCCTCCCCTGGATTTCGAGGTTCTCTTGAGACGGGCCAAGGAGTTCGTGTCAACCCTGCCTGAGGAGGAATTGGGACATCACATGCTTCTTCTGGATAATTGGAACGAGTGGGGCGAGGGACATTACCTGGCTCCACATCGGCAGTATGGATTTGGTTACCTGGACGCGGTACGCCGCGTCTTTTCCGAAGCTCCCCTGGCGCATGAGGACGTGGTTCCGCGACAGATCGGACTGGGACCCTATGACATGGACTATAGGGAAGAGGCCAGCCGCAGGGAACGAATGCGCAACTTGGCTTCTAAGGTGGCGGTCAAGGAAGGAGGGGAGGGACAGGACCTGGTGGGGTGGTGGGCCTTTGACGAACTGGAAGACGACCCGGTCGCCATGGACTGCTCCGGGAACAGGGTGGGAGGAATCTTGCAGGGCGCTTCGCGGACCTCAGGCGTGGATGGAAACGCCTTGGTCTGTGAGGGAGGTTGTGTGATTGTGGAGTCCTCTTCCGCTTTGTCCTGTTCCGACCAGCTCACACTGTCCTGCTGGATCAGGACCGATGAAGCTGGACAAGAGAATCGGTGGTTCATCAATAGAGTGTATGGAGGAGGCGAGAACACAGGATATAGGATGGGCTTGATGTCGGGTAAACCCTGTTTCGAGGTGCCTCTGACCGCCTGGAGTCATCATCTGGTGGGGCCGAATCCCATTCCCCTTGGACAGTGGACGCACGTGGCCGGGACCTTTGACGGAATGATCATGCGACTGTACGTGGACGGAAAGGAGATCGCCACGATGGAACGACCCGGAAAGGTCCATGCCAACGATTTTCACCTTTGTCTGGGTTCCTACGAGGTGAACCATCAATCCCACTTCAAGGGACTTCTGGATGAGGTGAAGTTGTCGTGCAGGGCCTGGAGCGCCGAAGAGGTTCAGGCCGAGGCCATCTTGTTCCGGAAGTAGTCCTGAATCCTTCGCCTGTGATCGTCGTCTCGGTCCGGGACATTCGGTCGGTCGATGATGGGCGCGTCTTCATCCAGATACACGGAGGAAAGCTCCTCGAACCGTCTCCAGGCCGAAATGGAATGACTCAGGATGTCCAGATCTTCCCGGTATGCGGGATTCTCTGACACGTCTTGGATCTCCTGGCTGTCTCTTGCCAGATCGAACAGGTATCGGTCTGCGGTCTTGTGGTTCAGAAGAAGTTTTCGGTCCTTGGTTCTCACCATGGCCATGGCTCCGCCATGGGTCTCCGAGAAAACCCTATCCGAACCTCTCGGATGGACTGTCAGGTCCAGTCCCCTCATGCTCGTGGCGGGGTTCAGTCCCAGCGCCTGGAGAACGGTGGGGGCCACGTCTACATTGTTGACCAGCCCGTGAGAATGGGTTCCCGCCCCAACATTGCCCGGATATTTGATGAGAAGAGGCACCCTGGCCAGAGCTTCGTAAAGGTGATTTCCCTTGAGAAGCATGTGATGATATCCAAGATATTCCCCGTGATCGCTGGTGAACACGATGAGCGTGTCGTCGTACAAGCCCTTGGCGCGCAGCGTGTCGAGGACGCGTCCCACCTGCATGTCGATATGTTCGATGGTGGCGTAGTAATAGGCCATGACTCGCCTCAGGGCCTTCTCGGTCAACTTTTCGTGGGGGAAGTAGCCATGATGCAGTTTTAGGTCCCTGGAAAGGCAGGCGTCGAGCCATCCTGGAAGAAGGGTAAGACGATCTGGATTGTAGGCGTCCGCCAGCTCCGCGGGGGGGTCGAAGGGGTGGTGTGGCTTGACAAACCCCACCATGAGCAGATTCCCTTGGCCTGTCCAATTCTCCACGGTCCGAACCGCCCGATCCCCGATCCAGGTCGTTGTGTGGAACTCGTTGGGCAGGTTGGAAGCCAAAGCACCGAAGGTGTCCCAATACTCTTGTCTGCCCTTGCTTCGAAACTCCATGACCTGATCCTCCAGGTCGTTGTAGTCCACCAATCCATTCTCCATCAAATCCCTATGGTAATCATCATCCCATCGTCCGGGACCGTCCTGTTCGGCCAGCTCCATCTCCTGGAAACCCACGTCGAAATAGGTGGGCGTGTAATGCATCTTGCCCACCGCTTTGGTCGCGTAGCCTGCCTCGCGAAGAAGGGAAGGGAAGGTGGGCGTGCCGGGGGGCAGCGTGCAGTGGTTGGTCCATCCTCTGTGTTCGTGGACATACATCCCTGTGATCAAGGAGTAGCGGGAGGGGGTACAGACCGGATAGGGACAAAAACTGTTCTCGAAGCGGACGCCGTCCCTGGCAAGAGAATCGATATGCGGTGTCCTGATGTCCGAATTTCCATAGCAACCCAGGCATTCGATTCTTTGCTGATCCGTGTGAAGGATCAGGAGATTCTGACTCCTGGATAGTTCGTGCTTTGGCATAGGTTCGAGTCCTCTCTTGAGTGGAATACACGAGGCGAGATTCGCCGCGCCGGCGCCGTACAACATGGTTTCAAGGAATCTTCTGCGTGTAAACGAGTTGGGGGTCATGGGGATGGGTCCGGTCCATGGTCTAAACGATGTTCGGTGTTGGCTGTCGAAAAAAACAAGGCTGAATATTTACTAAGATATCACAACACATCGAGATGATCGTTGCCCCTATTGAGCCGAGGTTGGGGATGGAGCATATCTTCCGAATTTCTTCCTCAGGTCCAGCATGAGACTGTACCTCTGGGGAGGCATGCCTTTGAACGCCACGTTGCTGGTGCAGAAGATGTAGCCTCCCCCCGGCATGCCATCCCTCAGGGATCTCAGGATGTCCGCCTCGACCTGTTCGTCCGTTCCTGTCTGCAAGAGACCGCAGTTCACGTTGCCTGCCAGACAAACCTCGTTTCCCACCTGTCTTTTCACCTCGGCCAGGTCCACCTTGGCCTGTGGGTCGATCGAATGAAGCGCGTGCGGCCTGCAGGAGACCAATTGATCCAGAATGGGCATGATGTTGCCGTCCGTGTGTTTGATGACATACGCGCCATTTTTTCTGTGCGCCTCGATCAGCCTGTGAAGATAGGGTGTGACGAACTCCGAAAACATGGCGGGGGACAAGAAAGGCCCGTAATTGAAACAATAATCCGCGCACAGGGTCAGACATTCCGCCCCTGCCTCCAGTTGTGCCTTGCCGGATTCGATGCCCCTATCCACGCTGGAATCCAGATCCCTCTTTACCTCATCGGCTTTTTCGAAGAGCCGGATCGCCTGATCGACCATGGTTTCTCCGTTGGGAATCCCCATGGTTCCGTCGGCTTCTCCGCAGAGAAGATACTCCCGGTCCGCTCCCAGCTCCACCAGTTTGCGCAGCAGTCTCGTATCGCCTGTCCTGATGATGGAATAATCCAGTGTCTCCGCGATCTCCAGGTAGAATTCCGCGTTTTCTCCGATAGCCTTGTCGAGTTCCTTGCCTGACAGGTCGCGAAGATTCCTGAAGCTCTTGCCGAAGAATTCTTCGGTCAACTGAAACTCGAGCTCGAAGGTTGGAACGATGTCGTCAGGCTGTTTCAGTTCCAGGGCGGCAATCACTCTCTCTTTGGGATTCATCAAGGCACCTCTCTGCTCCACAAAAAGGCGGAGGAGACATTCCTCTGCCGTGAATATCTCAGAACGATTCTCGCATAATGACGCGCGAAAACAAGGGGGTAAAGCAAGAACTGGTTTGCGGGACGAATTCACGGTTAAGGCGGTCGAGGTGGGCCGACGGCCAAGGACAACGGAACGAGATCAAGCGTTCTTCAATGCCCATTCCCTTGATCCGATTTTTGAATGCATCGCAGCAGATTCCGTCCCTATCTCTGAGCAAGTATTTTGGCGCGGAGACCCAGGGGAAGGCCTGGGCCACTTGGATGGCGGCCCACTGAGTACTTGGATTCGCTCTGACGGTGAAATGGATGATTCTTCGCGTGGAATGCTCCAAAACGACGAATCCGTAGAGGATCCTGAATGTGGCTGGGGGAACGGCGAAGAAGTCGATGGCAGCGATTTGGGAGGCATAATTCTTGAGGAATGCGCGCCAAGTCATGGAGGGTTCCTTGCGGCGGGAATGGTTGAAAAAGATGAAAGCGTGATTTGGGTTGAGGATGAATCGCCTTATGACAGCCTGGAACTCTTGTCGATGAAGATCCTTAGAACCTGAAACAATTGTTATGATGAGGTGAAAGCCATGAAGGAAAAATCAAAACGTGTTGAGTTCAGGATCTTTGCAACTCAGGCCGAAACTGTCCATTTGTCGGGGAGCTTCAACCATGGGTCGGAAAGCTCGGAACCCATGAGTATAAATTTCTCGTTGACGGGGAATGGACCCTCAACCCCAAGTACCCTGACACTACTTCCAACGAGTTTGGACCACAAAACGATGTCATTTGTCCGCAAGATATCACTGCGTCATGAATCGAAAAGAGAGTCTCCTTTGATGGCGAGAGGGCGGGGAAGATAACGTCCTCAAGGAACTTGGAAAACTTGAACCCCAGAAACTTGGTCTGACACCAGGAGGAAGACATGAATCAAAACATCAAAGATCGGCGCTCAGTCGCCTATTTTTCCATGGAGATTGGCATTGATGAAAAAATATGCACGTATAGCGGTGGCCTGGGGGTGCTGGCCGGGGACACGATCCGTTCGGCAGCGGACCTCAGGGTGCCTATGGTTGCGGTCACGCTTCTCTACCGCAAGGGCTATTTCCGGCAGCGGTTGGAAGCCGACGGGTGGCAGCGGGAGGAACCGACATCCTGGGCTTTTGATGAGTTGCTTCAAGAGGAGTCTCCTCGCGCCCAGGTCACAGTGGAAGGGCGGACCGTTCACCTTCGGGCCTGGCGCTACGATGTCCAGGGCGTGAGCGGCTACACCGTCCCCATCTATTTTCTGGACGCGGACCTTCACGAAAATTCCGAGTGGGACCGCGGGTTGACCCAGTCGCTCTACGGCGGAGATGATCATTACCGCATTTCCCAGGAGGTGATCCTCGGGATCGGCGGTATACGAATGCTCCGCACGCTAGGTTATCATGAGATCGACACCTTCCATCTCAATGAAGGCCATGCCGCCCTTCTGACTCTGGCGCTGCTGGACGAGGCGGCGAAACAGGCCGGAAGGGAATGGATCGTTGCGCTGGACCGGGATGTGGTCCGTAACCGTTGCGTTTTTACCACCCACACTCCCGTCCCGGCCGGTCACGACAAGTTTTCGCTGGAGCTGGCACGGAAAGTGATCGGCGAGCGGGATGATTTCTTCGGCCTGGAAGGCGTCCTCTTTGAAGGGAATACCCTGAACATGACCTATCTGGGCCTCAACCTAAGTCGTTATGTAAACGGTGTGGCCCGAAAACACGGCGAGGTCTCAAGGCTTATGTTCGCCGGTTATACCATTGACTCCATCACCAACGGGGTCCATGCTGCCGCCTGGGTCTCCGCGCCGTTTCGAGAACTGTTCGATCGCTATATTCCTTTGTGGCGAAAGGACAATTTCAGCCTGCGCTCCGCATTGAGCATTCCCAGAGAGCAACTCTGGAACGCGCACATGCAGTGCAAGAAGCAGCTCATCGACTTGGTCAACCAGGAAACCGGAGTGGGCATGGATGAGAACATCCTGACCATCGGCTTTGCCCGGCGCGTCGCAACTTACAAGCGGGCCGATCTCCTTTTCAGGGACATGGAAAGGCTCAAGAGGATATCCAATGAAGTTGGCAAGATCCAGATCATTTACTGCGGCAAGGCCCACCCCCGCGACCACAAAGGAAAGGAGCTCATCAAGCGCATCTTTTGGGCAAAACATGAACTTCAACACGACCTCCAGGTGGCCTATCTGGAGAACTACAACATGACGTTGGGGGCGATGATTACCTCGGGGGTGGATCTCTGGCTCAACACGCCGGAGCCACCTATGGAGGCTTCTGGGACCAGCGGGATGAAGGCGTCCTTGAACGGGATTCCGAATCTAAGCGTACTGGACGGCTGGTGGATCGAGGGCCACATCGAAGGGCTGACCGGCTGGTCCATCGGCGAACCGGTTCACGAAAAGGGAGACGGGCGAAATCACTCCCTGGATATTCCGTCTCTGTATGACAAGCTGGAGCATGCTATTGTCCCACTTTTCTATCATGAACGACACCGCTTCATGGACATGATGGCCTATTCCATCGCCATCAACGGATCCTTTTTCAATACCCAGAGGATGGTGCAGGAGTATGTACTCAACGCCTATTTCAATCGATGAGAAAACGTATCTACACCGGATTGTCATGACACTCGAAGTCCCTTCTCGTTCTTCCGAAGAGATCCGAAAAACCGAACGAGAATGTGAAAAAGAATTTGTCCTGAAAAGAGGAGGTATTTCATGAGCCAATATAATCTGGAGCGTATCTTCAAGCCTCGCCGGGTGGCGGTGGTAGGGGCGAGTGAAAAAATCGGCAGCATCGGCAACGCACTGATGAAAAACTTCATTGAAGGCGGATTCCCGGAAACCCTACTGCCCGTGAACCCGAAATACAAAACCGTACATGGATTGGCCGTGGTCAAATCCATCCGCGATCTGGAACCGGGAGTGGATCTGGCAATCATCGCCACGCCCATTCATACGGTTCCCGATATCGTGCAGGAATGCGTCGAAAACAAAGTGGCGGGCGCCATTGTGATCTCGGCCGGAGGCAAGGAAGTCGGCGAAGAGGGGAAACAAATCGAGGAGCGGATCCATGCCACGGCCTATGCCGGCGGACTGCGTATTGTAGGTCCCAACTGCCTGGGCATCATCCGGCCTGCCGGGAACCTCAATGCCAGCTTCGCTTCTGAAATGCCCGATACCGGTGAGCTGGCCTTTGTTTCCCAGAGCGGGGCCATTTGTACGGCCATTCTGGACCTGGCATTCAAGGAGCATATCGGGTTCAGTCATTTTGTCAGTATCGGCTCCATGCTGGATGTGGATTTCGGCGATCTCATCGATTATCTCGGAAATGATCCGTCGGCCAAAAGCATTCTGCTGTATATCGAAAGCCTGACGAATTTCCGCAAGTTTATGAGCGCCGCACGCTCGGTCTCCCGAATCAAACCCATTATCGTCCTGAAAGCTGGTCGAAGTGCGGCCGGCGCCAAGGCTGCCGCTTCCCATACCGGGGCAATGGCCGGAGAGGATGCGGTGTACGCCGCCGCCTTCAAGCGCGCCGGCATCGTGCGCGTGGACACGATCCAGGATCTTTTCGACTGCGCCGAGTTGATGGCCAAGCAGCCCCGTCCCCGCGGCTCGCGTCTGGCCATCGTTACCAATGCTGGCGGCCCCGGTGTGATGGCCACAGACACCCTGGCGCGCAGTGGTCTGGAGCCGGCACCTCTTGATCCTGAAACTTTGGCGCGGCTTGACGCCGTCCTGCCGCCCTTCTGGAGCCGCGGCAACCCCATCGACATCCTCGGCGATGCCTCCCCGGAACGTTTCCGGCAAACGCTGGAGGTCTGTTTCGACGGAAAGGATACGGACGGGATTTGTGTGATTCTTGCGCCCCAGGCCCTCACAGAACCCATCGTGGTGGCCGAAACCCTGGCAGACACGATGAAAGCCCGCCGGTATCCAGTGTTCGCCTGCTGGATGGGCGGAAAAAGAATCGAAGGCGCTTTAACCATCCTCAATAAGGCGGGCATTCCCACTTACGATACACCGGAACGGGCGATCCGGGCTTTTTTGTACATGGTGGAATATGACCGTAATATGGAAGCCCTTCTGGAAATCCCCCCAAAATTGACTCGCGACATCGCCGTTGATTCCAAAAAAGCCGGGCAACTGCTGACCCATGCAACTGCAGATCAGTTCATGACCGAATCGGATGCCAGAAATGTCCTTGCAGCTTACGGCCTTCCCGTGATTGGGACGGAAACGGCCCGCACCGAGGAAGACGCGAGCCGCCTGGGGCGGGACATGGGATATCCGCTCGTCATGAAGCTTCTCTCCCCGGACATCACACACAAAACCGAGGCCGGTGGTGTCCGACTGGATCTGCGTTCGGATGCGGATGTCCGGACAGCCTTTGCCGGAATCGCGGCATCCGCCCGTAAGTACAAACCCGATGCGCGGATCGAAGGGGTCACCCTGCAGCCGTTTTTTGCAAGCCCAGATTATGAAATCTTGATAGGTGCCAAACGGGATGTTCATTTCGGACCGGTAATATTGTTTGGAATGGGTGGCATTTTCACGGAAGTCCTCAAGGACCGGGCATTGGGACTTGCCCCCCTGAACCGGCTGTTGGCCCGGCGCATGATGGAGCAAACCCGGGCCTGGACCCTTTTGCAAGGGTACCGGAATCGTCCCCCGGCGGATCTGGAACGCCTCGAAGAAATGATCATTCGGCTCTCCCAGATGCTGATCGATTTTCCGCAGATCGCCGAGTTGGACATGAATCCCGTTCTGATCAAGGATGGCAAGGCCGTGGTCGTGGATGCTCGCATCCTGGTTTCCGAGCCGCAGCACCCATTCCCGATGCACCTGGTGATTAGCCCGTATCCGGAAGAGGATGAGAGCCACCTGCTTACCGAAGAAGGTGCCCGGTTGTTTGTCCGTCCTGTCCGGGTGGAGGATGTGCCCATTTTTCAACGTTTTTTCAAGGTGTTGTCGCCGGCAACGATCTATTACCGCTTCTTCAGCCATGTCAAGGAATTGAGCCCCCAAATGCTGGCTCGGTTCACCCAGATCGATTACGACCGGGAAATCGCCCTGGTGGCCCTGGACGATGATTCCGAGGCAGATCGGATGCTGGGGGTGGCCCGGATCACGGGCGATCCGGACGGCAGGAACGGGGAGTTTGCCGTGGTGGTCGGCGATCCCTGGCATGGCAAAGGAATCGGTTCAAGTCTGCTTGAAAAATGTCTGGCGATCGCTGAAAGGCGAGGATTCCAACAGGTGCACGGCATTGTTTTGCGAGAAAACCAAAGCATGCTCGCACTGGGAAAAAAATTGGGCTTTCAGGTGAAACCACGCCCTAATGCCAAAGAAGTCGAACTGGTCATACCTTTTGCCCCTGTTGAAAGAGGTATCTTTCGTGCAAGTCAACAAACATGAACTCAAAGTACTGATACTGGAGGCCACCACCAAATAGCGCTACGATCCTCAGTTTAATACGGGCGGGACGTTTGGGGTCAAGCACGCGGCTGTGGATGGCGATATCCTGGCGTTCAAATACCGCGCCGTCGGCTGGACCCAGGATGCGTGTAGGGATCTTCACGAACGGTTTATCCTGAATCACACTACCTGAAGCAATTCAATGAGGAGACCATAGAAACCAAACAGCAACGGACTTGCGGAGAGCCTTGCACGGCGGGAGGAAAAAATGCACGGCATCTTCAAGAGAGACTATGAACCCTATCAGACCATGGGACCCTTAGCCACCCTGAACTGGACCGCTGGGAAGAATTTTTTACACGGGATAAGCATGCCGCCGCCTACGAGTTCTGGTACGAAATGCACAAAGGCATCCATGAAATGCTCTGGGAATATCCTGGGTGATGATATATTTTCCTAAAAATACGGGTAGCTGATTCATAATTGGGAGGAGTCGATGAAACATAAAAAACATGCAAGCCGTTTGTGTGAAGAAAAATGGCACGCCTTTGAAGAACAGGATGTTTACGAAGAGCTTCAGTCCGCAGTGGATGGCCTGAACGAACAGGAGGCAGGCCGGCGGCTTGCGTATTACGGCCCCAACACGCTGCCCGTCAAGGACCCGCTTACGATCTGGGCCATCCTGCTGCATCAGGTTCTCAACCCCCTGATATTCATTTTGTTGGCGGCGGCAGTCGCCTCGCTGGTCATCGGCGAAGGCGCGGATGCCGTGTTCATTATCATCGTCATTGCCTTGAACAGCGGTCTGGGGGCTTACCAGGAGTATCAAGCTGAAAAGAGCGCGGTTGGCCTGCAGCGTCTCCTCAAGATTACCGCACGGGTGCGCAGAGGGTCCAGGGAGATGGACATTCAGGCCGAAGCGGTGGTGCCGGGCGACATCGTCCTGCTAGAGTCGGGCAACAAGGTGCCGGCCGACCTGCGTCTGCTAGAAGTCAACGGACTTGCGGTCAACGAAAGTTTTCTGACCGGCGAATCCATGGCTTCCGAAAAGGCCACCGCGCCCTTGCCCGAGGAGACCGTTGTGGGGGAACGCAAGAACATGGCCTTTGCCGGATCGACCATCACCACCGGCAGGGGGGTTGGGATCGTCGTCGGCACCGGCACCGAGACCCAGGTGGGCATCATCGCGCAAACCGTCACCGAATCGGAAAGCGGCAAACCGCCGCTGGTGCTGCGGATGGAACGGTTTGTCCAACACATCAGCGTGCTGGTGCTGGTCATCAGTGCCGGTCTTGCCCTCCTTCTGTGGGTCCAGGGCCAGGACCTCCCGGCGATTTTCTTTTTTGTTGTGGCTTTGGCGGTTTCGGCCATTCCCGAAGGGCTTCCCGTTGCACTCACGGTTGCGCTCTCTATCGCCACCAAACGGATGGCCGACCGAAAGGTCATTGTCCGCAAGCTCACCGCGGTTGAAAGCCTGGGGAGTTGTACGGTGATCGCCAGCGACAAGACAGGCACCTTGACCGTCAATCAGCAGACCGTCCGTACCGTGGTTTTGGCGGATGGGCGGACCTTCGAAATTTCCGGAGAAGGCTATAACGGCGAAGGTAATGTTTCGGAGAGCGGCAGCGGCAAAAAGATATCCCCAGCTGATGAGGAACAGCTGAACCGGCTGGCCGAATTGGCGATTCTGACCAACGAGGGATCGCTCGTTCAGGAAGAAGACGGCTGGAAACATCGCGGGGACGCCATGGATGTGGCCTTTCTGGCCATGGGTTACAAGCTAGGCCTGAATCCGGAACAGGTAAAGAATCGGGTCCGTGTTGCCCGGGAAGTCCCCTATGAATCCGAGCAGAAATATTCGGCGGTCTTTTTTGAAAAAGACGGCATCGGGCATGTGGCCGCCAAGGGCGCCGTGGAAACGATTCTGGATTTTTGCAGCGACATGGTTCTGGACGCCAAGCAGGCGGAACTCGACCGGGAAGACGTCGAGCAGCAAGCGGAAGCCATGGCGAAAAAAGGGCTTCGTGTATTGGCCGTTGCCGGCGGCAAAACCGAAAGTGCCCCATCCGGCGGTTCAGCTGAAGAAAAGTCTTTATCCGGCCTGCTTTTTTACGGACTGGTGGGATTCATCGATCCTCTTCGCCCTGAAGCCGTCCAGTCCGTGAAGACATGCAAAACCGCCGGCATCCGGGTTTTGATGATCACCGGAGATCATCCCGCCACCGCCGGGGCCATCGCTGGAGAACTGGGTCTGTCCGATCGCGATGAACCGGTAGTCACCGGAATGCAATTGAGCGAGGCCGGCACTTCGGACAGTCCGGCCTTTGACAAATTGGTTTCATCCACCCATGTATTTGCCCGTGTGTCTCCCATCCAGAAGCTGGAAATCGTCGATGTGCTGATCCGCCGGGGAGAATTCGTGGCTGTCACCGGCGACGGGGTCAACGACGCCCCGGCGCTTCGAAGGGCGAATATTGGAGTGGCCATGGGCTCGGGCACGGATGTGGCCAAGGAAGTAGCCTCCATGATCGTTGCCGACGATAATTT
>Ga0209498_1000879_pt1 | contig 18583 bp, 16 predicted proteins | sample WalLakDeSediment_FD_184131 | JGI IMG/M metagenome (GOLD analysis project Ga0209498, IMG submission 184131) | Lake sediment microbial communities from Walker lake, Nevada to study Microbial Dark Matter (Phase II) - Walker Lake 11/02/13 Deep... | ecosystem: Environmental > Aquatic > Freshwater >... | reverse complement strand
CTTTTACATCGTGAAGCGCATCCCCGGTTCGCAGCGTAAATGGAAAAGATGGCTGGCCGGGATGTCGGTTTTCCTGAACATCGGGTTGCTGGCCTATTTCAAGTATGCCAACTTCTTCGTGGAAAATCTGAACAGTGTTTTAGGACAAATCGGCATGCAGCCCGCCGGCTGGGCTGCCGTGGCGCTTCCTATCGGCATATCCTTCTTCACTTTCCAGAAAATCACATACACGGTAGATGTTTACCGCGGCGTACATCAACCCCTGCAACGCGTCACCGATTACGCGATGTACATCCTGATGTTCCCGCAACTGATCGCCGGGCCGATCGTAAGGTACAACGAAGTGGCCGACCAGTTGGTGGACCGCCGGGCTAACGAAACGGCGGAAAACCGGCTGGCAGGTTTTTTCCGCTTCGTGATCGGACTGTCGAAGAAAGTGCTCATTGCCAACGTGCTGGGCGCCGAGGCCGACAAGGTCTTCGCGTTGGATGCCGCCGGTTTGGCCACAGGCACCGCCTGGATCGGGGTGATCGCCTATGCCTTCCAGATCTATTTCGATTTTTCGGGTTACTCCGACATGGCCATCGGGCTGGGGCGGATGATCGGGTTCCGGTTCCCGGAGAATTTCAACAACCCCTATATCTCACAGAGTATCACTGAGTTCTGGCGGCGGTGGCACATGACCCTGGGCCGCTTTATGAGAGATTACCTGTACATCCCGCTTGGAGGCAATAAAGTCAGGCCTTTCAGGCTGTACGTCAACCTCTGGCTGGTCTTCCTGATCTCCGGGCTGTGGCACGGCGCCGCCTGGAACTTCGTCGTCTGGGGCGCTTTCCACGGCCTCTTCCTCATCCTCGACCGGCTTTTCCTTTTGAAAGTATTGGAGAAGATCGGTAAAATACCAGCCATGGCCTTCACTTTTTTCATCACCCTGATCGGATGGGTGCTCTTCCGTGCCGATACGCTCAGCCATGCCGGCAGCTACCTGAAGGCTATGTTCAGCTTTACCGGGCAAGGGCATCAGGTGTTTGTCGATCAAAAGTTTGTCATCATTCTTGCGCTGGCGGTTATCTTTTCATTTTTTGCGGCTGTTAAAGATGTGGAAAAGTGGCAAGAACGTATATTTGACGCCACAAGGAGGGGACTGATATCCAGAACAGGCTTTGCCGTCATTTTCTTCATCCTGTGCCTGGCATCCGTCGTTTCATCAGGGTTTAATCCTTTCATCTATTTCAGGTTCTGATGAGAAAGATCATGCTGCATATAGCCCTGGTGCTGATCCTTGTCCTGATCTTGCTGCCGCTTGTGCAAATGAGGTTCCGTATAGTGAAAGAAAAGCCGTTGTTCGGGGCCTTCATCCCGGCAGAAAAGCCCAAATTCACCCGCAGCAACTGGAATTCGGGCACATTCCAGGAGCAGGCGGAAAATTATTTGAAAGACCACCTTGGGTTCCGGAATTTCCTGGTCAGGCTGCAGAACCAACTCGATTTCAATCTCTTCCGCAAAGCCAATGCCGAAGGGGCCATTGTCGGGAAAAACGTCCAGCTCTATGAATACGATTACATCCGCGCCTGGCTGGCCTTCGACTACCCCGGCGATGCCTTCGTCACCCAAAAGCTGAACCGCACCCGTTACGTGCAGGAATATCTCAAACGCGAAAAGGGGATCGACCTGGTGGTGGTGTTTGAACCGGGGAAAGGCTCTTACTACCCGGAGTTCATCCCCGACCGGTTCGCCAGGCAAAAAACAGGCCCTTCGACCTATGAGATCTTTATCCGGAAAGCCCGTGAAATCGGAATTGATTATATCGATCTGCAAGCATATTTCATGCAACTGAAACCGGATGCAAAATTCCCCTTGTTCCCCCGGCACGGCACGCACTGGAGCGTTTTTGGGAGCAAATTCGCCGCCGATTCGCTGGTACGCTTCATCGAAAACAGAAGAAATATTATACTGCCCTCATACCGCTCCGACTCCCTGGTCATTTCATCCGAGCCATGGGACTCGGACGATGACGTGCTGAAGACCATGAACCTGCTTTGCCCGCTGAAAGGAGAAAAGCTGGCCTATCCCGTTTTTGTTTTCGATACCCTTACCGGTGGCGACAAACCCATGGTGCTGCCCGTCGCCGACAGCTACTACTGGAATATCTTCAACACCCGCCTGCCGGTTTACCTGTTTGCCAATGAAACCTACTGGTATTTCAACTCCCTGGTCTATCCCGATTTTTACACCCGCCCCGTTTATACATCAGATTTAGACCTGAAAGAGGAAACCGAAAAGCAGGATATCATTTTCCTGATGGTTACCGAGCGCTTTCTGTACAAGTTCGACTGGCGCTTCATCGACGGGCTTTACGCGCTATACACCCCGGATTGGCTGAAGGATCCCGTTTACGACAACATCAACGCCATCATGCGGAATGACGAATGGTATGATGGTATTATCGAAAAGGCGCAAAACAAGGGGATTTACCTGGAAGAAGCACTGCAGGAGGAAGGCCGGTACATGATCTACAACAATAACCGGGCTGAATTCATGATCAGGTACGGCCCGGAGCATTTCAAGCGCATCATTTCACAAGATTCCGGCTGGATGGATCACATCCGGGAAAAAGCAGCAGGACAGGGCCTTACAGAAGACGAAATGCTCCTGAAAGATGCCCTGTATGTATTCCAGCAGGAATACCCGGCGCTGTATGAAATGAACCGGGGCATTGCAGAGGTGAAAGAGCGTATTTCATTACGGGACTCCATCCTGCTAAAAGCCGCCCAATACCGGTTTGATCCCGGGGTATTTACGGTTATTGCCGCCACCAGGATATACCGGGAAGAGGAAATCGCCCGGATCAGCAATGCCATCCGCAGCGATCCCGTCTGGCTGGAGCACGTCCGCCAGAAAGCAGAGGCAAATAACATCCCCCTAAATGAGATGATCCTGCTGGATGCGGAGTATGTTTTTGAGGAGCGGCTCAAGTGATTCATCGAGCATCTGGCTCGCTGCGCTCGTGTCATTTATTCCCACTTTTTTCCTACCTTTGCGCAAAATTTCAAAAAACTCATTAACACATTGTAAATATGCCTACTACAGCCGATTTCAGGAACGGGTTATGCATCGAGTTCAATAACGACCTTTGGTCGATCGTGGAGTTTCAGCATGTGAAGCCGGGCAAGGGCGGCGCTTTTGTCCGTACCAAACTGAAAAACCTGCGCGACGGTCGCGTCCTCGAGAACACTTTCACTGCCGGTGTCAAGATCAATATCGTCCGCATCGAGAGAAGGCCCCACCAGTTCATCTATAATGATGGCGATATCTATCATTTCATGAACGCCGAATCTTTCGAGCAGATCTTCATCGAGAAAAAGATGATCGACGCCCCCGACCTGCTGAAAGAAGGACAGACGGTCGACCTGATCTTCCACGCCGAAACGGAGACACCACTGCAGTGCGAAATGCCGGCCTATGTCACTTTGGAAGTCACCTACACTGAGCCCGGCGAAAGGGGCAACACCGCCACCAACACCCTGAAAGAGGCCACCGTCGAAACCGGCGCCACCGTCCGCGTCCCCCTCTTCATCAATGCCGGGGAGAAAATAAAGGTCGATACGCGCACTTACAGGTACTCGGAGAGAGCAAAAGAATGATCAGTGTTGAGGTTTGAGTTTTAAGGTTTAAGTGCGGGTATTTTTTTATAATTACCGGTCCGGCATAAAACTCAAACGATTTTCAGCAACTGGTGACTTCTATTTTTTAATTAATTCCCGAACTAAAACCTTAACCCTTAACACTTAAAACTAACCATGCTTTTCCCCCGCCCTTACACCCTCCAGGAAATCGCCGGCATGCTGAACGCCCGCTTCGATGGCGATCCCGGCTTTGAGATTACCGGCATCAACGAGATCCACATGGTGGAGCCGGGAAACCTCACATTCGTAGATCATCCCAAGTACTACGACAAGGCGCTGAATTCCAAAGCCACCACCATCCTGATCAACAAGGAGGTGCCGCGGCCCGAAGGTAAGGCGCTGATCATTTCGGAAGATCCGTTCCACGACTATGTCTGGTTGGCGAAGCACTTTCACCCGTTTGAGGCCTGCAGCCAGGCCATCAGCCCCAACGCCGAAATCGGGGAAGGCACCCTTGTCCAGCCCGGCGCGTTCATTGGCAACTATGTGAAGATCGGCAGGAACTGCATCATCCATGCCAATGTGAGCATTTATGACCACACGGTGATCGGCGATGAGGTGATCATCCACGCCAACACTGTGATCGGCGCGGATGCGTATTATTTCCAGAAAAAGCCGGCCGGTTACCGCAAGCTCGAATCGTGCGGCCGGGTGGTGATCAAAGACCGGGTTGAGATCGGCGCCCTTTGTTCCATTGACAAAGGGGTTTCAGGCGATACCATCATCGACGAGGGGACCAAGTTTGACAACCACGTGCAGGTAGGACACGACACCTATATCGGAAAAGACTGCCTCATTGGCGCCCACTGCGCCATCGCCGGTGTCACCCGAATCGAAGACGATGTGATCCTCTGGGGACGGGTTTCGGTAGACAAAGACATTGTGATCGGCAAAGGCGCGGTGCTATTGGGAACCTCCGCTATCGACAAATCCATCCCCGGCGGCATCACCTATTTCGGCGCCCCGGCCGAAGAGGCCCGCAAAAAATGGCGTGAAATGGTTTACGTGAAACGGTTGCCGGAAGTGTTTGCTAAACTGAAATTATAAGCTCATCATCGCTTTTATCCGTGTGATACAGATCCATGGCTACCAGTATGCCGGTGAAGGCCCAAAAGGGGACGGAGGCCTTGTCGGTGTCGAGAAAGTTGTTCATCACCCCATGAATATAATAGGATATTAACCCGAGCAGGATGAGCAGGCTCATCAGGCGCACTTCTTTGCTTTTGGCCCTTCGGTACACCCTTATCCCGGTCAGGCTGACCGTCACTACGATCCCGATAAATGTCAGCATTCCCAATGCGCCCGATTCAGACAGCGGGCCGATGTACTCGCTGTGGGCGTTGCCCATATCGCCATAATTAGTGCTGATGATGGTCTTCTCCCTGGAAAGCTGGTATGGCGCATAGACAAACTGGTAGGTGCCCGGCCCCCAGCCAAAAACCGGTCTCTCCTTGAATAACCTGATGGCCGACGTCCACCGGTTGATCCGCTCCAGGTTGGAGGCATCGGATGAAATATTGGAGATGGATTGCACATGCTCCATGAAATCGGTCGAGGAGTCCTGTTTGTTCTTCTCCAGCTTATCCATGAACTGGTAACGAAACGTATAGAAAAAACCCACCCCGATAGCCAGCACAATGACTACCCAGTAAAACCTGATCTTCAGCTTCACCATGATGAATATCGCCAGGGATCCGGCCACGCTGACCCATGCGGCGCGGCTGTAAGAAAACACAATCCCGGTGAGCAGTATGGCCAAAACGACCAGTGAAATCATCCTGTAAGAAGGTTTGTACTTGCGGAACATCACAAAACCGGTGAATACAGGCAGAAAGAAAGCGATCACGGCGCCATAGGCCGTATGATCGTTATAAAACGGTTTCACCACAATATTGCTGGATGGTTTATCGAAACCATACGTGGAGTGATTGTAAAGAGTATAAAAAATAATGATGAGGAGAGGGATTACATACAACCATTGAAATTTCTTAATATTCTTATAATCAATAAATAAAAGAATCCCCACAAAATAGAAAGGAATGACGAACCACATCCGGGCGATCAGGAATTTGGCCGAAACAAGCGGGATTTCCGAAGTTAAAACAGTTATGAATATCCATACAAGATTGATAATGATGGCAATCGTGACCGGGTGCCGTGTAATCCTTTGGTCATAGAACCTTTCATGGATTAATTTCAGGATGAAGAGCAACATGATCCCGAACATCAGCGGTTCTGAAGGAAGGGAAATGCCAATACCAAATTCCTGGTCGGTAAGATTTATGGCGAGGGGGGTAACGAAAGTGGTAAGTAAAAGGACTGTATCCAGCGAAAAAATGTAGAGAATGAGCAGTAGCAGGACAAAAGGAACCGCCAGTCCCCACATTTTATCATGGAGAAAGAGGTACGCATTTCCGGCGATAAAAATAGCCGTAGCGCCGTAAAACCATAATAATTTCGCCCTTTCTGTCAACTGGTGGATGGGTTTTGATTCTTTCGCATCTTGTATATCCGCAGATTTTCAATCATCAGAAGCACGACAATGGAAAAGAAAAGGGTGAGGATGAATGTCACGGCCACGATAAGCCAGCGGACGGGGTATGATTTCTTATCGGCCGGGAACGGACGGGTGATCACATTGCAATAGGTCATATCGGCATTGTAAAACCGTAAGGCGTCCTCGTATTTCACCTTAAAATCGGCATAGGTCCGGGCTTCATTTTTGATCAATTCGACAAGAAAAATTAACCGGCCTCCTTTTCTTTCAAGGTTCTCTTTCAACCGTTTTACTTCAGCCGTGTTGATCTGGGAAGCAGCTCCACTGGTCACCGTGCGCAGGTAACCGCGCATGATCTCTTCGGAGCTCTGATCAAACCCCAGAAGCCCCGATTCCACACTCAATTCATACAGCGCATGCTTCAATGAATCAATGTCTCTTTCTTTGCCGGCAAGCAGCACCCCATACATGTCTACCACTTCATAATACTTTGATTTATGCATCCGTTTCACCTTGAGATTGTAGTAGTCAATGATCGCGTTGACGATATCGGCGGCCATTTCCGGGTCTTTGTCCATCACTTCGATATTAACGGCATCATAGGGTGTTTTCTGTATCTTAACATTCTGGTTATATTCGTAATAGAGCGCCGTCTTGTAATATTTATACCCGGGGTCAATTTTGTAGTGCTTATCCAGTTTAAATTTCCTGATGACACTGTCGACAATATCCTGTGAAAGAAGGATCTGGAACATCTGTTCCGTTTCACTCTCCTCGGAATAAGGTGAAACATTCGCCGGGTAAAGGATGGCGTGAGATTTAAACTTGGGCGTAATAAAAAACGGGCTTGAGAAAATCACTGCCAGCACAACAGCCACGACAAGGATCACCGCCAGGTGGATCCTCCACTTGAGCAGCAGGTTGACCAGGTTTGTATTGTTAAAGTATTTTTCCATTTTGAGCTCAGATATTTTAAATTTCTGAAATCTGAAATTCAGGTTAGGTTTTATTGGGAACTGAAGTTTTTTTTTAACTGGAGTTTGGTATAATTTTCAATGATGATGATGGCCAGAACCGCTGTGAAGAACACGATAAATGCCGTGACGACCAGTATAATCCATCGAATCGGGTAAGATTTTCGCTCCGCCTTGTAAGCGCTATTAACGACAAATTTTTGGGGCAGGAACTGTTCGGCATCAACCTTGGATTCCTGGTACTTGGTTTTAAGCAGGGTCAACTGCTCCGTCTTGAACTCCAGCGCATTTTTCAGTGACATGTATGTTCCACCATATTTCCCGATGGTATCGAGTTTTTGCTGGAGGATCCGGATGGCCTGCTGGTTGTTTTGCGAAATGGCGATCGCCAATTGCTGGTTGAGCACCTCCGACTGCCTCTCGTAATCATGTATGCCCCTTTTTCCGAGCGACCGAAGCGAGTCTACGATTTCATCCACTTCAGACTTGAGGCTGATGTACTCTTGCTCCACAATCTGAAAAGCCATGACAGCCCGGTCCCGTTGTATGTGGTTTTTCACCGAATCGACCAGGTCGGCGATGTCATTGGCAATGTCGGCCGCCACCTGTGGATCGGTATCGAAAACAGTGATCTTGACGGCCATGTATTCTGTGCGGCGGAATTTCACATTATTCTCATACTCCTTGTGCAGCCTGGTGTAGATATATTTTGACTTAGGATCGATCCGGTAGTGTTCGATAAGGTTATATCTTTCAATGATCTTATCCCTTATCAGATTGGAATTCAGTAGTTGCAGCATTTGCTCGGCCTGCTCCTCCTCCCCTATCCCCAGGATATCTTCCTTGATCCCAGATGTATGGCTGATCAAAACCTTGGAGATCGATCCGGTCGCTACCGGGAACATGATCACCGTTGATTTATACTTGGGCTTGATAAAGATGGGAGATGAAAAAATGATGGCCGCAACAATAGCCGCGGCGGTGATGATGATTAGCGGCAACCTCCATTTGTAGATCAATTGCAAAAGGGTTACCGAATTCAGCTCTTTTTTCAGGGATTCCTGGTTCAGTTGGTCGATCATGCTTTTATCATTACCAAAACAAGAGGCCAAATTTAGGAATAAATATCAAGTTCTTTATAAAAACCCATCGAAATAATATTGGCCACGAAAACACAAAAACACTAAATATCACTAAATACTGATTATCAATTTAATAACTTTCGTGATCTTTCAACTGTTTTATTATCCCGGGGATATCGATCAAGCGCATTGCAAAAGCGGAAATTGCCGCGGCTGCCATCATCACGCTAAAATTCACCTGCCAGGTGAAGGGAAGCTCCTTCGAGATTAAATTGAATCCGATAACAAGAAGAACAAAGATTACCAATTTACCGAGAAATTTTACATCGATCTTAAACCTGAAGAAGTACTGGGCCAAAGCCAGATAAGCGCCGGCGGTAAACAACTGGGTGGAGAGGCTTGCAATGGCGGCGCCGGCAGCCATCAGGCGCGGGATCAGTAATATATTGATGACAAAATTCAGGGCGATGCCAGACAGTGCGATCAGGTTGAGCTGCTTCAAATTGCCGTTGGCTGTCAGCAACGTGCTGAAAATATACATGGTGGCGCTCCCGAGAAATCCAAACATCAGTATCCCGTAAACCGTGGATGATTCGTTGAGCTTACTGGCGAAATCGGCCGCCGATTCGTTATCTCCCATCGGATAAAGCCAGCTCATGATCTCGACCCTGTAAAAGAACGAGCCGGTCACCACGATTACCGCCACCGTAAATAGCAATGAAAATGGGAGCCTCACCATTTCGGCCAGTGGTTCTTTCAACCGGATCATCCGGGAATATATCGGAAAGAGCAATACGGCGAAAAGCCAGGCAAATTGGTTAATGGCATCGAGAAGCCGGAATGCCTGCGCGTAGATCCCTGCCTGCCGGTTGCCTTCCGCACCTTCCAGCAACCGCTCTATAAAGACCGAATCGACCCGGTTGTAGACCGACATCAGCAAAACCAGGATGGCAAAAGGGAAGCTCTTCTTCATGATCACCATAAAAAAAGCCCTGTTCCAATGCAGTTTCTTAAATTTTGCCTTTTTCATGACGATGACCAGGGCAACAATAGCGGTCATCAGGTAAGCAGCCGTCTGGGCATAGACAAACCATTCAATCTCGAATCTTCCGCCGGTAACATTGCCCCAGAGCAAGACAGCACATATGGCGATCATCAGCAACCGGTCGAGAACTGATAAAAAACTGTCGGTCCGGAACATCAGCATACCGTTGATATTGGACCTCAGATACAGTATGAACGACAGCAGGAACTGGTTGAATCCCACCCAGGCCAGCAGCTTCAGCTGAGCTGCATTATAACCGATGACCAGCGCCACCACGAAAGTGACTGCCACGTAAAGGCCCGCCAATAAAAACTTAAGAATCACCAGGCTGGAAAAATGCTTGTTCAGCAAATGCATGTGCTGGGCTATGTTCCGGTTGTTGAAGTTGGTGATGCCGGCATCCAGTAAAATATTGAAAAGGAAGGCGAAATTGAAAATGGTAAAATAAAAACCGAAATCTTCCAGTCCCACAGTATTTTGCACCGTACGGTCGATCCCGAAGATATAGAATGGTTTCACCAGGACATTCAGGAACAGTAACAGGGCCAGGTTGGTCAGAAATTTCTTTTGCATGCCTTTAAAATCAGGAGAAAAAACAATTCATGGATATGTTTACCGTTCTTTTCCCCGCTTATCCAAAAAAAATTAAATTTGTAGTACAAAGTTAGGAGAATAAGGAAACGTCGGGGATATAATCTCCAGTATGTTTTCAGGTTATTAACTATAAAGACACCGCAACCTTGAAAATCGCTGTCAACACCAGGCTTTTACTGAAAAACAAACTCGAGGGGATTGGCTGGTTTTCTTATGAAACACTGCGTCGGATCACCACACAGCATCCCGATCACCAGTTCTATTTTATCTTCGACCGGAAGTACGATGAATCGTTCATCTTTTCTGACAATATCACGCCGGTTGTCATTCCCCCGCAGGCCCGGCACCCTGTTTTGTATTACCTCTGGTTTGAGAAATCGATCCCGAGGGTGCTGAAAAAGATCCACCCCGACCTGTTTTTTTCCCCGGATGGCTATCTTTCGTTATCCACCACTGTCAAATCGATGAACGTATTTCACGACCTGAACTTTGAGCATTATCCTGACGACCTGCCTTACCCCGAGAGAACATTCTACCGCCATTATTTTCCGCGATATGCGGAAAAAGCCACCAGGATAGCCACCGTTTCCGAGTTTTCAAAAAGGGATATCATCAACCAATACCGTGTTCGGGCCGATAAAATTGATGTGGTGTACAATGGCGCCAACGAATGCTACCAGCCGATACCGGATGATGACAAGGTGATGGTCCGGATGAAATACACGCGGGGAAAACCCTATTTTGTTTTTGTCGGGGCATTGCACCCGCGAAAGAACCTGGCCAATCTTTTCAGGGCGTATGACCTGTTCCGCCAGGAAACAGGCCATGACACGAAACTGCTCATTGTCGGGCACAAAAAATGGTGGACTAAGAATATCAAAGAGGCCTATGACAGCATGAAGTTCAGTCATGATGTGGCGTTTTGCGGACGGTTGGACCCGCTGGAACTGAACAGGGTTATTTCTTCGGCCACCGCGATGGTGTATGTATCATACTTTGAAGGCTTCGGCATCCCGATACTGGAAGCATTTTACTGTGAAACGCCGGTCATCACTTCCAATGTCACTTCTATGCCTGAGGTAGCGGGCGATGCCGCACTCCTGGTCGACCCCTTTTCGGTCAAATCGATCAGCGAAGGGTTGGCTCAATTAGCCACCAATCCCTCGCTTTGTACCGAACTGGTGGAAAAAGCACGCATCCGCCGCCAGGCATTCTCCTGGCAAAAAACAGCCGACCGTTTGTGGAATTCCATCGAAAAAGCCTTGCACGAATAACCGCCTAACAATCTTTTTATGAATGTTTTGATCATTGGCTCAGGGGGGAGGGAACACGTTTTGGCATGGAAAATAAGCCAGAGTCCTCATCTGACCCGTCTCTTTATAGCTCCCGGCAATGCCGGCACATCCTCCACCGGGCAGAATATAGCTGTGAACGTTTCCGATTTCAAAGGGATCGGGCAGTTGTGCCTCGAAAAACAGATCGGAATGGTGGTGGTGGGACCGGAAGCTCCCCTGGTGGATGGGATCCACGATTTCTTCCTGGCCGACCCGGCACTGAAAGAGATAACCGTGATCGGCCCCCAAAAGAAAGCCGCCATGCTCGAAGGAAGCAAGGATTTTGCAAAGGCTTTCCTGACCAGGCATCAAATCCCAACTGCACGGTACAGGTCATTCACAAAGAATGAAGTGAATGATGCCCTTGATTTCCTGCAGTCGATGACACCGCCATATGTCATCAAGGCGGATGGGCTTGCTGCCGGCAAAGGGGTAGTGATATGCAAAGACCTGCCCGAGGCACAACGCGAGGTGAAATCAATGCTGATCGACACGAAATTTGGCACAGCAGGCCATACAGTCGTGATTGAAGAGTTCCTGCAGGGAATCGAAATATCAGCCTTTGTGCTGACTGATGGGATTCACTATCAGATACTTCCATCGGCCAAAGATTATAAACGGATCGGGGAAGGGGATACCGGGCCGAATACCGGGGGCATGGGATCGGTATCACCCGTGCCGTTCGCCGATGATCGCTTTAACAATAAAATCGAAGAGAAGATCATCGCGCCTACCGTCCGGGGATTGATCAGCGAAGGAATTGAATACAAAGGATTTATATTTTTCGGACTGATCAACGTCGACGGAGAACCTTTCGTCATCGAATACAACGCGCGCATGGGCGACCCGGAAGCCGAATCGGTCATACCAAGAATAAAGAACGACCTGCTGGAAATGTTCATGGCTGTCGGCAACCAGACGCTTGACCAGCTAACGGTGGAAACAGACCCCAGGTATGCCGCCACGGTCATGCTGGTTTCCCAAGGTTACCCGGGGAGTTATGAAAAGAACAAGCCAGTAGCAGGTCTGGACGAAGTGAAGGACAGCATCGTATTCCACGCGGGAACCAGGTTCGATCATGAAAAACGGCAGGTGATCACCCAGGGTGGGCGGGTGCTGGCTTTGACCTCATTCGGGTCAACCATGCGGGAAGCATTTGATAAATCATATCAAAGCGCAGATCGGATCAGATTCGAAAATAAAGCGTATCGGAAAGATCTGGGCTGGGATCTTCTATGAATATTAAACTTATCTTTGCAAAGTATTAGTCAACCATCATAATGAAAATAATACTTGACATACAAGAAAGTAAAGCGCCATTTTTTATAGAACTCATAAATGGACTTAAGTATATTCGAATTATCAAGCAAATAAAAGATAAGCATAAAAGCAAAGCTATTCAGGATATTGTTGAAGCATTTAACGACGTTAAATTACACGAAGAGGGGAAAAAACAATTAAAATCTGCAAATCAGCTTTTAGATGAACTTTAATGTTATTGTCACTGATAACTTTGAAAGAAAAGTTAAACAATTATCCAAAAGGTACTCTTCATTAAAATCTGATTTAAAACCTGTCTTTGATAAACTGTCATCTACCCCCAACCATGGCGTTGCTATTGGAAATAATTGTTATAAGATAAGGATTGCCATTCGTTCAAAAAGTCGCGGTAAATCCGGAGGAGGAAGGATTATCACATACGTCAGGTATATTAAAGAAACAGTTTATTTAATAGATGTTTATGACAAGTCAGAAAAAGATATTATTTCCGAAAAAGAAATAATCGAATTGATCTCTTTGATTATGGAGTAATCATTTAGTAAGATAATCATGCTGATCAGATTTTTCCGGTCCAGTTTCCTGGGGCAGTATCTTTTCCTGATGCTGGTCACGGCAGCGATCTGGCTTCGGGGTTTCCTGGTCACAGTGCCGGTGCCCCCGGAATTGGAATTCATTGCTCCGATATACAGCCTGGTAACTTATCTGGCCGCGCTGCACCCGGTAATAAGCCCGCTGCTTTCTGTTTTGATTGTTTTCAGCGCCGCCCTTACACTGAACAATATCCTGATCTACCATGACCTCGCCCCCAAAAACAACATCCTCCCGGCATTGCTTTTTATCCTCATGATGGGCAGCAATCCCGAAACGCTGTGCATTTATCCCATCCTTATAGCATTACCACTTTTTACCTGGTTTTTGCATACCATTTTCCGGTCAAACAACGAACCGGATCATTTCATCTCCGTATTCAATGCCGGCTTGATTTTGTCTGTCATTTCAATGATAGCTCCTACAATGATGTTCCTGTTCCTGTTCATATGGATCGCACTGCTGGTTTTCGGTACTTTTAACGGAAGGAACCTGATCATCTCCGTCATGGGTTTCCTTCTCCCCTATATCTATCTTGCCGTTTATTATTTCTGGATCGACCAATTGCCGGCAGCACTGATCGCTTATCAGTTATTTTTTATGAACCTGTTCGATTTTAGTTTAAAAAATGACCCGTTGCAATTTATCATCTGGGGCGTGTTCATTGGCCTGATGCTTTTACCCGCTATTTACAGGACAAACAATACACTGGGTTCGTTCAATATCAATTTCAGGAAAAAAATGTCAGCCACTGGATGGCTCCTGGCATTCACATTTCCTATGGTTTTAATGTCGGGAGAAACGCATTATCAGACGCTGATCTATCTGCCATCCGTTATCCTGATCGGACATTTTTACAATCAGTTTAAAAAGCCGGTCTGGCATGAGGTCATTTTACTGACATACCTTGGACTCATTCTGCTGAACAATTATTTCCCCTTATAAATGCTTTTACCCTGTTACACCGATACATTGACAGAAGCCGGGTGCGACGAAGCCGGCCGCGGGTGCCTGGCGGGGCCGGTTTTTGCAGCGGCGGTTATCCTGCCCGTAGGCTTCCGTCATGAAGGACTGAATGATTCCAAAAAACTGAATGCAAAACAACGTGCTTATATCAGGCATATTATTGAGGAACAAGCCATTGCATGGTCAGTAAGCATGGCGGATAATAAAACCATCGACCGGGTCAATATTCTCAATGCTTCATTTCTGGCGATGCACCAGGCCGTCGACGGGCTGACTGTAAAACCGAAACTATTATTGATCGACGGCAACAGGTTCAATCCCTACCCAGGCATCCCACACCATTGCATTGTAAAAGGAGATGCCATCTACCAGAGCATTGCCGCCGCATCTGTCCTGGCAAAAACCTGCCGGGACGATTATATGGCAGAGCTCCATAAAAAATACCCGGATTATGGTTGGTTGTATAACAAAGGATACCCCACGAAAACACACCGGCAGGCATTATCTGAGCTCGGCATTACGGAATATCACCGGAAAAGCTTCCGGCTGGGAGAGCAGTTAAAAGTTTCTTTTTTTATTAGTCCGACGACTGAAGCCGTCGGTTTCAGGAATACTGCAGTTTGAACCAACGGCTTTAGTCTTTGGAAGAATAAACATTCAACCAACGGCTGAGTTTCATTATCTTTATTGAACAATCCGTCATTTTTTTTGTTAAAAACTAGACTTTCAGTAAATTAATTTGTATCTTTGTCAAGCCAGTTAGCTTAATATCTTTAAAATTTACAATCATGAACCCATCAGAGATTGAAGATGTTTTAAAGGAAGGCGTTAACAGTTGTGCCAATGAATACGGGTGGGCGAATCTTGCCGAATTGGGAACGTTTCTCAGGCAAAAAGGATTACGATATGGGAAGCTGTCCCGGTTTTTAAATGACTACCAGCATATTATCGAGACCAGGATCGATGATTCACTCACTCCCCCTGCTGTTTACGCCAAGTTGAGAATATGAAGCCGCACAACTTCTCGCATTCCTGATCATACTTTCGCGGATCTCCAATGACCTCTCCTGAGGTAAAGGTAGGAGAGATATCCGAGGAGAAAGGCATATAAAAATTCAGCCGTCCATACCAGATGAACCGGCATCCTTAAATATTCCGCCACCAGGTAAGTGAAGCCAAGATATATTACGATCACAACAATCTCAATGGCGAACGACACCTGGGTTTTTCCTGTTCCCGAAACCCCGTTGAAAAATATGAAAGCCATGGCCAATATCAGGGCAGCCAGGCTGATGATATAAAATGCCGGCAACGAGGCTTCCATTAGTATTGGGTCGTTCGTGTAAATACGTATGGCTAATCCTGGGAATAATAAGCCGAGTGCAACCAGAAAAAAAACCATGAGAAAAGATATCCTCACAATTTTCATTACAAGCGACAGCACTTCCTCTCCCTTGCCCTGTCCGATCAATCCGCTCACCAGGGTATTGGTGGCTGAGGCAAATCCCCACATCGGGATCATCAACACAATATAAAAACTTCTGATAATATTTGAAACAGCCAGCGCTTGCTCACCCAGTTTTTCAACAAAGAGAAAAAATACCAGCCAGGATGCCAATGAAAGAAAATTTTGAAACATGACCGGCAAAGAGAGCTTTATCATACGGTCGTATAAACCTTTATCAAAAGGCCACCGGGTATACAGATGGAAGATCCGGCCATTGAGTTTGAACAGCGTGTAAAAAATAAAAAATATCATGGCTGTGAATTCGGCAATGACCGATGCCAGGGCCGCCCCGGCGATTCCCATTTCCGGGAATCCGAATTTGCCGAATATCAATACATAATCGAAAAGAATATTGACCGTGGCCATCACGACAGTGGTATAAGTGATCACCCTGGTTTTGGCTATCCCAACATATAAACCCCTGAACAGCATATTGATCCCGGCAAAAAAAACGCCATAAGACCGGAAGCGGATGAATTCAATGGTTGACAGATAAACATCCGGAGAATCGATAACATGTTTCAGGATGTCCTTTGCAAAGAACTGCATGATACTGAAAAGGGACAGCGCCAGGGGCACCTGAAAATAAAATCCGTGCTGAAAGGTTTGGCCGATCTCCGACATCTTATTCTCTCCCCTGCGTCTGGCAATAATGATCTGCATTCCAACTCCGAAACCCCATGCCAGCATTACGGCGGAAAAATAAAAAATACCCCCGATGGCGCCAGCCCCTAAAGCGATGATCCCGACACGGCCTAAAAAAGCCGTATCCGTCACGTTCAGCAGGTTCTGAGCAATACTCCCCAGAATAATGGGGAACGCGATATGCCAGATTTCGCGGTATGTTACGGTAGTTTTCAAAAAAGCGCTGCTGCGTCCTGTTTTAATCTTGCGAAGCTATCAATTCTATTCCAATTGCCATTCGGGATGGATTGTTTTTATTAATTTTACACGGCCAATCCTTGTTTAAACATTATGAATATACTAATAATAGGCGCCACAGGGTTGATCGGCCGGGCACTGGTAACTGAACTGAAAACGGCCGGCCATAAGGTCATTGCATCTTCCAGGAATGTCGAAAAAGCCAGGTGTATCCTGGGTGATGACACGGAAATCCGTCAATGGGATGGCCGCACATTGCAGGATCTGCTGAAAATCCTCACCGGTATTGACGGTATTGTGAACCTGGCAGGGGAAAACATTGCAAGCGGTTATTGGACCACCAAACGTAAAAAGAAGATAGCAGATAGCCGTATTGGCCCGGGAAAATTGCTCACAGAAGCCATCCTTCAATTGAATGACAAGCCCGCTTTCCTCATCCAGGCAAGCGGAATTGGCTTTTATGGCACCCGGGTTACAACCCCGGCCGGTGAAAACCAGGGGGCTGGCAAAGGTTTTATCGCAAGGCTGGTGGTGCAATGGGAAGAATCGGTTTCACCCTTGCAAACAGCCGGTGTGCGGGTGGCTTATCTCCGATCAGGGGTCGTATTGGCAAAGGATGGCGGCATGTTGGACAAAATCCTGCTCCCATTCCGTTTTTATACCGGTACGATACTCGGCTCGGGCAAACAAATAATCTCCTGGATTGCCCTGAAAGACCACGTGCGCGCCACTCTTCACCTGATAAAAAACAAAAAGGCGCAGGGGCCTTATAACCTTGTCGCCCCTGTGCCTGTTACCATGCAGGATTTTATCCGTACCACAGGCAAAGTGATCCGCAAACCGGTCTGGTTCCGGATACCCGGTTTTCTTCTGAAAATCATTCTGGGACAGATGGCCAGCGAAACCATACTTGCCAGCCAGCACATCCTACCGGGCAAACTTGCGCAGGAAGGTTTTTCTTTCCGGTTTGAAAATCCGGAAGAGGCCCTGCATGATATATTCACTGAAAAACCTGACTGATCATGGTCAATATATTTTGGTTCAGAAGAGATCTCCGCCTGGAGGACAACACAGGATTATATCATGCACTGCGCGATGGATTGCCGGTATTACCGGTTTTTATCCTTGATGACAATATCATCAAAACCTTGCAGGATCCATCAGATGCCCGGATCACATTTATTCATGACGAGATTTTCCGGCTGAAAAACCAGCTGGAGCTGAACGGGAGTTCACTGTGTGTGGTATACGGGAAACCGGCAGAGATTTTTCAAAAACTGGCAAAGGAATATACGATCAGAGCCGTTTACGCCAACCACGATTATGAACCGTATGCCAGGGACAGGGACACTTCTGTCGAAGAACTTCTAAGGGACCTGAATATTGAGTTTCTGACCTATAAGGATCAGGTGATCTTTGAAAAAAATGAAGTGCTCAAAGACTCCGGAAAGCCTTACACCGTTTTCACCCCTTACTCCAGAAAGTGGAAAGACCTGTTTCAACGGATTCGCCTGCAATCATATCCTTCAGAGCAACTGGCAGGGCATTTCATTAAAACATCTCCATTTTCTTTGCCGGAGCTGGAATCGTTTGGTTTTAACAGAGGTGTAAGAATGATACCCCCCAGGGAGATTGACCGGGAGGTGATCCGTAATTACGATCTTTTCAGGGATTTCCCCGGTATTTCAGGCACTTCACGGCTGAGTGTCCACCTGCGCTTTGGCACCATCAGCATTCGCCGGCTGGTTATGACCGCTGCGGAACTGAATGGAGTGTACCTGAATGAACTTATCTGGCGTGAATTTTATATGATGATCCTGTGGCATTTTCCGCATGTAGCCCATTCTTCTTTTAAAAAGGATTACGACCGGATCGTCTGGCGCAACAATGAAGATGAATTTGCGGCCTGGTGCCAGGGTAAGACGGGTTATCCGCTGGTGGATGCGGGCATGCGGCAACTGAACCATACCGGGTACATGCATAACCGGGCCAGGATGGTCACCGCCAGCTTTTTAACGAAGCACCTGCTCATCGACTGGCGGTGGGGAGAAGCATACTTTGCCGAAAAACTGATGGATTATGAATTGTCGTCAAACAATGGCGGATGGCAATGGGCCGCCGGCACCGGATGCGATGCAGCGCCCTAT
>Ga0209498_1000878_pt1 | contig 18591 bp, 15 predicted proteins | sample WalLakDeSediment_FD_184131 | JGI IMG/M metagenome (GOLD analysis project Ga0209498, IMG submission 184131) | Lake sediment microbial communities from Walker lake, Nevada to study Microbial Dark Matter (Phase II) - Walker Lake 11/02/13 Deep... | ecosystem: Environmental > Aquatic > Freshwater >... | reverse complement strand
GATGAAGGCGCTGCTCGCGTGGTGCCACTTCGGCATCGGCGACGAGAAGGAAGTCGGCGGCGTCTCCTTCGAGGAGACCGTCGCCTTCGTCGAGGCGTGGGACGGCGCGGCAGATGGGCGCATCCATACCACGATGGGACCACATTCGCCCTACATGACGCCCGAAGCCGTACTGCGGCGCTTCGCCGAGGAGGCGCAGCGTGTGGGCGTAGGCGCGCACTTTCACCTCAGCGAATCCGAAGAGCAGGTGCGCAACTCGATGCAGCGTCACGGCCTCACGCCGCCGGGCTACGTCGCTGCGCTGGGGCTGCTCGACCTGCCGCGTCCTACACTGCTGGCGCACTGCAACGCCGCCACGCCGGAAGACCAGGCGCTCCTTGCCGCGAAAAGAGCCTACGTCGCCCACACGCCCAAGACGTACCAGAAACTCGGCATGGCGATGCCGCCGCTGCCGGAGATGCTGGCGCGGGGCGTGCGCGTTGGCCTCGCCACCGACGGCCCCGCCTCCAACAGCGATTTCAACATGCTGGAAATCATGCGCCTGACAGGCTTGTATTGGAAGGGTGCGCTGCGCGATCCTGAGACTCTGCCGCGCACGAAGGTGCTCCGTATGACGGCGCAGACTTCGGCGGCGGCGTTGGGATTCCCGAAAAGCGGCGTGCTCGCGCCGGGCCGGCCCGCCGATCTCCTGTTGTTCGACACCACTGCCCCGCATTGGATTCCCCGGCACGATTTGGCGGCGGGCGTCGTCTACACCGCCCATCCCGGCGACACCGCTTACGTCTGGTGCGACGGACGGTTGCTTTACAGGCGGGGCGAATTCCTGACCTTAGACATCGAACGTATCCGGTGGGAAGCTGAGCGCCGCGCCTTCCGTATGGTGGGCAAACCGATGCGTTCCCTACGGGCGTATACAGCTTGAGCGCAGCGTAAAGAGCAATGTCTAGAACACTGAAAAATACTATCCTGTGGGTCATCGGCATCATCGTAGGCGTGCCACTGGCGCTCCTACTGGCGATGGCGCTCTTGTACATGGTGGACAACAGGACCAACGGGACGCTCATCTCCTCCGGTGTGCGGCGCGAGTACCTGCTCTACGTCCCGCCGAGTTACGACCCTGCCACGCCCACGCCGCTCGTCATCACCCTCCACGGCTTCGCGCAATGGCCCGCAAACCAGCGGGACGTCAGTGAGTGGAACGCCGTGGCGGACGAATATGGCTTCATCGTCGTCTACCCGTCGGGTACCGGCTTCCCCAAACGCTGGGGCGCGCGTGGAACCACCGACTCGTTGAATCCGCAGATGGAAGACGTCACGTTCATTTCCGATCTGATCGACAAGCTGGAAAGCGAGTACACCATCGATCCCGCCCGCATCTACGCCAACGGGCTGTCGAACGGCGGCGGGATGTCGTACCTGCTGGCGTGCGAGCTTTCCGAACGCATCGCCGCCATTGGGACGGTGGCAGGCGCGCATCTCTATCCACTGGACGAGTGCCGCCCCACATATACCGTCCCGATGATCGCCTTCCACGGCGATGACGACCAAATCGTCCCGTACTACGGCGGCCCATCGGGGATGTTCGACGTTCCCTTCCCTGTGATCCCGGATTGGGTGGCGCAATATGCCGCGCAAAATGGCTGCGCCACAACGCCAGATGAACTTCCCGCACAAGGCGACGTGAACGGCGTCAGATATGCACCGTGCAACGCGGACACCGAAGTGCTGTTCTACACCATCCACGGCGGCGGGCACGCGTGGCCAGGCAGCAGTTTCCTGCCGGAAGCGATTGTGGGACACGCCACACAGAATATCGACGCCACACGCGTGATATGGGACTTCTTCCAACAGTACACGCGCACGCCCTGAAACTCGCGCACAGATTCTATCAGCAGATTTAGCAGATTTAGCAGATTTTAACCTGACAATCTGCTTAATCTGTTGATAATTCAATAGGAATGTACCGGAACCTGCGGTGCAACCCTGATCATAAAATCTGTCAACGAATCTCTCAACTTTCAACCTGCAACTTTCAACTATTTTACAAGGAGAAAAACATAATGAAACCAGAATTACCCTTCCGCCAAATCCATTTGGACTTTCACACGCACGAGGCGATTCCCGGCATCGGGGAGGACTTCGATCCGGAGGTCTTCGCCGACACGCTGGCGCAGGCGCGCGTCAACTCGATCAACATCTTCGCGCGCTGCCACCATGGGTGGATCTACTACTTCAGCGAGAAGTATTCCGGCCGCCAGCACCCGAATCTCACGCGCGACCTGCTGCGCGAGCAGATCGACGCCTGCCACGCGCGCGGCATCAAAACGCCGGTCTACATCACCGTGCAGTGGGATCATTACACGGCGCAGCGCCATCCCGATTGGTGCGTTTTGCAGGCTGACGGTCGCCTATTGGGCACTCCGCCCTACGAAGCGGGCTTCTACCGCCGCCTGTGTCTCAACACGCCCTACGTGGGCTGGCTCAAGGGCTTCGTCCAGGACGTGATCGAGACCCTTCCCATAGACGGCCTGTGGCTCGACATCGTAGACGCGCAGGATTGCTCGTGCGCCTACTGCCAGGCCGGGATGCGCGTACAAGGGCTGGAGCCGTCGAACGAGGCGCACCGCGTCCAGTACGGCACACAAGTCCTGCACACCTTCCAGAACGAGATGACGGCGTTCATCCACATGCACAACCCTGAGTTGCTCGTGTTCTACAACGCAGGCCACGTCGGGCCGCGCCACCGCGATATGCTGGATGCCTTCACCCACCTGGAACTCGAATCGCTGCCGAGCGGCGGGTGGGGCTACCTGCACTTCCCCATCGCCGCGCGCTACGGGCGCACGTTGGGGCTGGACTATCTCGGCATGACGGGCAAGTTCCAGACCTCGTGGGGCGACTTCCACTCGTTCAAGAATCAGGCCGCGCTGGAATTCGAGTGCAACCACATGCTGGCGCTCAACGCCAAGTGCTGCGTGGGCGATCAACTGCTCCCGCACGGGCGTATATGCGCAGAGACGTACAAGCTCGTCGGCGCAGTCTACGCGCAGGTAGAGCAGAAAGAGGACTGGTGCGCGGGCGCGGAACAAGTCCCGGAGATCGGCGTGCTGACGCCGGAAGCGTTCGAGACCGTGCTGCATCGCGGGCAGAGCAACTTCAAGCCGATCCAGGGCGCGGTGCGGATGCTCCAGGAGGGCGTTGACGGCGTCAAATACCAGTTCGACATCCTCGACGGCGAAAGCGACTTCAGCCGTTACAAAGTCTTGGTGTTGCCGGACTACATCCCGGTAGATGCGATGTTGCAGCAGAAGCTCGACGCTTATCTCGCCCGGGGCGGCGCAATCGTGGCCTCGTTCGCCTCCGGTACGGATGCATCGCAGACGCAGTTCACGCTCGATATGGGCGTCACACTTACCGGCGAAGGCCCCCGCGACGCGCATGGCAATCTCGTGCGCGGCAAGGAATACCCCGGCAACGCCTACATCGAGTACCTCGTCCCGCGCGCGGGATTCGACGACGGCCTGGCGCAGACCGAATATGCGATGTATATGCGTGGTATGAAAATCGCGGTGCACGACAAGGCCGAAGTGCTTGCGAATACCGTCGCCTCCTACTTCAACCGCACTTACGATCATTTTTGCTCGCACCGCCAGACGCCGTCAGCAGGCAAGGCCACCCACCCCGCCGTGGTGCAGAAAGGGCGCACCATATACTTCAGCCAGCCGATCTTCAGCCTGTATCAAACAAAAGCGCCGCGTTGGTGCAAGCAATTGCTCTTCAACGCGCTGGCGCGCTTGCTGCCCGAACCGCTGGTGCGCGCCCACGCGCCGACCGCCAGCATCGTCACGCTGAACGCGCAAGCACAGCACAACCGCCGGGTGCTCCACCTGCTCTACTACGTCCCGGAACGCCGCTGCGACGAGTACGACGTGATCGAGGATTTCACGCCGCTGTACGACGTGGCGGTATCGGTCAAAGCTGTGCAGCCGGTAACAGGCGTCGCGCTCGTCCCGCAGAACACGGCGCTGCCTTTCACTGTGGATGCCGGGCGTGTGGCGTTCACCGTGCCGAAGATCGAAGGGCATCAGATGGTAGCGTTGTCGTTAACGTAAAGGGTACAGTTCTGGGGCGTAGGCCGACCACGAATAGCGCAACGAATAAACGAATTCAGGTCTCGGCTAAACGAAAAACTCGCGTTAGCCAGGCGCCTATTCGTTTATTCGTTATAAATTCGTGGTCGGCAGAGTCCTGCTTGCCCTCGCCCCTCTATCAAGTACAATGATGAAACGTTGTAACATTCTAACGTTCCAACGTTTCAACCCGTTCCCAAGACGGGGACGGCGAGCACTGAAAACTCAACGGAGGAAATTGTGATTTACAGAGCACTAGGAAAAACCGGCTATAACGTATCGCAGTTGGGCTTCGGCGCGATGCGCCTGCCGATGATGGAAGTGAACGGAACACAGGTCGTCGACCGCGCGTTGGCGATTCCGATGATCCACCGCGCATTCGAGGCGGGGCTGAACTACATCGACACGGCGGTCGGCTACTGCAACGAGGACAGCCAGCGCGTCGTCGGCGAGGCGCTGAAGGGGTGGCGGGATCGCATCGTCGTCTCAACCAAGAACCCTTACTACGGCGAAGACGAGTCCGAGTGGTGGACGAATCTGGAAAACAGCCTGCAACGGCTAGACGTGGAGTCCATCGACATCTACAACCACCACGGCATCAACTGGGATCGCTACGTCAACGCCGTGGAGCCGCGCATCAGCAAGTGGATGCGCAAGGCGAAAGACCAGGGCCTTATCAAGCACATCTGCACCTCGTTCCACGACACCAACGAGGCGCTAATGAAGCTGATCGACACCGGCTACGTGGAGTCCATCACGCTGCAATACAACCTGCTCAACCGCGACCTCGAAGAAGGCATCGCGCACGCCAAAGAGAAGGGCGTCGGCGTCGTGGTGATGGGGCCGGTGGCGGGCGGTCGTCTGGGCGTGCGCTCGGAGGTGCTGGCGAATCTGGTCCCCGGCGTCAACCGCGTGCCGGAACTGGCGCTGCGCTTCGTGCTCTCCAACCCCGGCGTGACGGTCGCGCTATCGGGGATGAGCACGATGCAAATGGTGGAAGAGAACGTCGTCACGGCGGCAGACGAAATCAGCCTGACGGAAGGGGACAATGCCGTGATCCGCGAGCACGTCGAGCGGCTTGCCGAAATGGCAAAGCTCTACTGCACCGGCTGCAAATACTGTATGCCCTGTCCGATGGAAGTGAACATCCCCCACATCTTCGAGTTGTACAATATGGGCCAGGTCTACGGCTTGTGGGAATACGCCAAAGACGGCTACGCCAAGTTCCCCGACCAACGCTGGACCGGCGGCAAGCAGGCCGACGCCTGCATCGAGTGCGGCGAATGCGAGGAGAAGTGCCCGCAGAACATCCAGATTCGCGAGCAGCTCAAGGCCGCGCACGCGGCGTTAGCGGCGTGAACACAATTGCGTTCGTAGTAACGGCTTCATCCATCCAAGCAACAGGCCGGAGAGAAAATCTCTCCGGCCTGTATCATACCGAACATATCTTATCCATTACACTTCCCAGTCCTCAACCATCAACTCTGTTATCCGTTGGAACTCGCGTGTATTATGAGAAACTAATACGCAGTTATGTGACACCGCGATAGCAGCAATGAGCAGATCATTTGGGCCAATCGGCGTACCGGCTTTCTTCAATGCCGCACGAATACGTCCGTATGCTACTGCTGCACGATCATCAAAGGGCAGTGAGATAAAGTGTTCCAGAAATGCGCGTTGCTTTTCCAGGTTCACCAGCGGGTTTTGGCTGTTTTCTGCCCCATAAAACAACTCCGCCTTGACCACAGCACAAACAACAATCTCACTTGGATGCGTCGTTTCAATATGTCTTCGAATGGCCTCCGATGTACCATTCAAGTAGCGAATACAAGTGTTAGTATCCAGCAGGTATCTCATTTTATGGCTTCTCGACTCTCATATACGCCCTGCTCTTCACGCACAATAGGATCAGAGGCTAACGATCCATAAGTGGTCTCCACAAAAACGTACCACTCTGACAGCGAATTATCAGAGAGTTGAGTCAGTGAAGGCCGGGCCGCATAAGGAGAAGGCGCATATTCAAAAGTTTGCACGATATGAAAAAGCACATCCAGATAGCTATCCTGTACTCGGTCAATCTCTTGTTTTAGCCGTTCTCTAGTAATCATCATCTCCATACCTCCTCCAAATGATGTCTTACGGGTTAACTCTATTATAGCATAAACGTGATGAGTTTCGGGTTAGATACATGCTCCCGGTTGCTTTTCGGGTATAATACTCCCTCCATACTTACAAGCAACACCTATATATGTGACAAATCTACTTTCAGGAGAACAAACGATGACAACGACTTTTTCTATCGGCATGATCGGCGCGGGGATGATTGCAAAGTCGCACATCAAGTGCTTGCAGAAGGAGCCGCGCGCCACGGTGACGTGGGTGTGCGACGTGCATAAAACAGCCGCGCGCACCGCAGCGGAAGAGTTCGAGATTCCGCACGTCTCGACGGATTACAAAGACATTCTTGCCGACCCGGCGGTGGACGCGGTACTGATTGCCACGCCGCCGTTCCTGCACGCGGAGATGCTCGGCGCGGCGCTGGACGCGGGCAAGCACGTGCTGGTCGAAAAGCCGTTGGGCGTGACCCCGGCGCAGGTCCGCGAGATGGCAGCGCTGGCGGCGGCGCATCCCGATCAACTCACGCTGGATGCTTCGTGCCGCCACGCCCGGCTGCAACCCAAGTTCGCCTTCATCAAAGGGCTGATCGACAGCGGCAAGCTGGGGCAGGTCTACCACATCCACCACGCCAGCCTGGGGCGCGGCACGTTCATCGAGTACAACAAGAACGGCGCGTGGGCGATGGACAAGAAGCTGGCCGGCGGCGGCCCGCTCGTAGATTGGGGCGTCTACGACCTGTCGTTCCACCTGGGTATCCTGGGCGACGCGCCAGAACTGACCGCAGTGCAAAGTTTCACCCGCAACGACCTGCGCGACTTGAGCCAGTGGGTGGCCTTCAGCGACGTAGAGCAGCACGGCGCGGCGTGGATGGAGTTCACCGGCGGGCTGACCTACTACTACGAACGCGGTGGGGGCGTCCACGGCGAAACGAAGAACGACACGCGCATCTACGGGACGAAGGGCGGCCTGCACCTGCGTTACACCTCGTGGGATACGCCGGTGGTCGAGTACTTCTACGCCGATCCCGAACCGCAGAAAGAGGAACTTACGGTGGATATGTCGTCACACACGAGCGACGATAACTACGCGCTCTCGCAGCACTTTATGGACTGTCTCGAAGGTAGGGCCGAGCCGCTAATGCCCATCGCCCGCGCGGCCAAGCACATGGAAATCCTCTTCAAGATTTTGGCGTAAGACATTCGCAAGGGGATCTCTGCGGTGAGGTCCGACCCTACCCCAAAAGTCCCCTTGCGTCTTACATTTCACGTTCTACTTCCCCCACGTCATCAGTGGTTCCAATGCCTTGAGGATCTCATCGAGGTACTGCGAAGCGACGGCATCCATCGGCATAGGGCCGTTGCGTTTGAGCGCACAATCAATGACGCCGCGCCGCCGTAGCACTTCCTTGTACATACCGGAAAGCTGATGCTCGAAGAAGAAAAGCGGCGCCATCTCTTTGTAGATGTGTAGCGCCCGCGCCTCATCGCCGGATTCCAGCGCGTTCCAGAACGCTACGACGACGTCGGTAACGTGGCAACCGGGCATATTCCCCGCCGACCCGCGCCGATACTCCTCAATCAGATAGCGCCCGCCCGCGCCGCCCATCACGCCCAGGCACGCGCCGTCGTTGTTTTGGAGCAACGCCGTCAGCTTGAACGTGCTAGGTATGGTTTCTTCCTTCACATACTGCACCCACTCGATTTCGCGGCATAACTTGAGCAAAAAAGCGGCGGACATATCCGTGCCAATGGGCGGGCTGTAGTTCTGGATGAAGACCGGCAATTGCGCCGCGTCGGAGATCGCCCGGTAATAATCGACGATGACAGCTTCCGACAACGTCCCGGCACGGATATACGGCGGCATCGCAATCACGCCGTCCGCGCCGATAGCGCGCGCATGTGCGGCAAACTTCGCCGCCGCCTGTTGCGTTGCGCCGGCTACGCCGATGATCGCCGGGATCCGCCCCGCGTTCTGCTCCACCAATACCTGCGACAACTGCAAGCGTTCGGCATCGCTCAACGCGGTGAACTCGCTGGCGTTGACCGGGTAGACCAGGCCGTGCGCGCCGCAGTCCACGCAAAAATCCACGATGCGCCGGAAGCCCGGCGCATCAATTTCCCCATCCGCCCGAAACGGCGTGGAGGGAATGGTAAAAATACCCCGGAAAGGATCAACATTCGGCATTGTAGCCCTCCTCCGTAAAAAAGCCGGGATTTTAGAAAAATCCCGGCTTTTGAATTGAGATTTCTACCGCGCCCAGGCGATGTCCAACTCGTGGAGCTTGCCGTCCGTGGGGACGCCGGTTTGCGGATCCCAGCCCATGATGCCGTAGAAGGTGGTGATCGCCTCTTCGAGGACATCCGGCAGCACCGGCTTTTCGTTCACCGTCGTGGTGACGTGATATTCGGCCATCCGCGCAGGTAGCGTGTCGTCGGCGCGCGTCAGTCCCTCGCGCAGGTTGAAGAGCCGCGCCATCGTCACGCCACGCTCGCCGAGCTTGAGCAGCTCCCACTTGCTGACCTTCCAACCGGTGATCGCGCGCACAATCTGGATCTTCTCATCGTCCGACCACGGAATGAAGGCGCACAGCCCCAGGCTGTTCCCTACCCACGTCCAGTTGGCGGTGTTGGCGTAAGCGCGCACTTTGGCGGCATTCAACACCGTCGCCGGAATCGGTTCGTAGACGCCGACACCGTAAGCGCCTTCGCCCACGGGATCGCGGGCAAAGCCTTCGTCCCAGACGTTGTGCATGTGATCGGCGCCGGTGGGTGAGACGGCGTAACCAAGCGCCTGCCCGTGGCGCGTGCGGCCCTCGTGCATCGGGAAAGGTTGGCCTTTGGTGTTGATTGCATACGCTTCCGCGCCCTGGCCGATTTTCTGCGCCGCCAGCGTCGAACCTTCAGCCAACAGATCGCCCAGGCCCTCGCGCTCGCCGATCTGCCGCACCATCTCGACCATCGCTTGGGCATTGCCGAAGCGCAATTCCAGGCCGCCGGTGTCTTCTGTCGTGAGCAATTCGTTCTCGAAGCACTCCATCGCAAAAGCAATCACCATGCCGGTCGCAATGGTATCCAAGCTGTAAGCGTTGCACAGCTCATTGGCCTTGGAGATAGCGCGGAGATCATCCACACCGCAGACCGACCCCACCGCGCCGATCGTCTCGTACTCCGGCCCGCCGTAGATCGGATCGACATCGTAGTCCTCATCGTGGACTTCGACCACGCGCTTGCAGCGAATCGGGCAAGCAAAACACCCGCCGCGATCAATCAACATCGTGTCGCGCAATGCCTCGCCGCCAATCTGCTCCGCGCCTTCGAACTGCCCGTCCTGGAAGTTGCGGGTGGGCAGCGCACCCACGCGGTTCAGCCCGGTAAGACCGCCAGGCGTGCCAAGCTCGTGCATCCCCCAGGATTTTTCCTTCCAGGTATCCACCATAGACTTGGCGAGCGCCTTGACGCCGGCATCGTCGGCCAGCGGGAGCGCCGTCCGCCCCTGCGCCGCCACGCACTTGAGATTCTTCGATCCCATCACCGCGCCCAGGCCGGTGCGGCCGGCCGCGTGCTTGAGATCGTTGATGACGCAGGCGAAGCGCACCAGCTTCTCACCGCCGGGACCGATCATCGCCAGACGCGCGTTCTTCGCACCCAGTTCAGCGCGCACCACTTCCTGCGTCTCAGCGGTGCTTTTGCCCCACAGATGCTCCGCCGAGCGGATTTCGGCCTCGCCATCGTGCAACCACAGATAGACGGGCGACGCGGCCTTGCCGCGCACCACCACCGCGTCGAAACCGGCGCGCCGCATCTCCGCGCCGAAGAAGCCGCCCACGTCGGATTCGCCGTAGCCGCCGGTCAGCGGCGACTTGCCGCCCACCGCGCTGCGTCCCGAACCGGCAATCGGCACACCGGTCAGTGGTCCGGCGGCGAAGATCAGCAAGTTGTCCGGGCCAAGCGGATCAACGTTAGCGGGCAGTTCCTTGAGCAGGTAATAGCCGATGAAGCCATTCGCGCCGAAGTAGCGCCGGTAGAACGCCTCCGACGGTTGTTCAATTTCCATTGCCCCGGTGGTCAGATCAACCTTCAAAATTTTACCTGTGTAACCATTCATCTCTGTCATTCCTCCTTGAAAACACTAAAAATGGGGAGAAGTGGGGTTTGGGGGCGGGCATGCCCGCCCCCAAACCCCCGCCCTCCTGATTTAACCCAGTAGCGTACCACCCGCATCGGATTGCGCCGGGCCTTTTTTGTCCCAGTCAATGTCGTCCATGCTATGCGTTTTGCGCCATTCGGCAAAGTCCGCTTCGATGGCCTCCGTCCATTTGGTATCCATCTGGCTGGAGTTGTAAATGCCCTCGCGCAGCCGTTGGTGGCTGAACGCCTCGCGCATATGGGTGCGCTCCGAATGCTCGACGACCTCTTCGGCTAGATGCGGTGGGATGAAGAGGATGCCCGTCATCGTGCCCAGGACGACGTCGCCCGGCATACACGTTGCCGCGCCGACGCGACAAGGGACGTTGAACCCGGTCAATGTGACGTTGCGGATCGGCGTGGGATCGAAGCCCTTACAGAACGTGGCCAAGTTATCGATCTCGACGATCTGCTGCGCGTCGCGGATGCCGCCGTAGATGACCTGTCCGCGTTTGGTGCGCGTGGCGATGGCGGTGGAGAGATTCGCGCCGGAGTACGTGCCCTCGTAGACCTTGCCGAACAGGTCGATGACGATCACGTCGTCCTCGACCAGGGTCTCGATAACCCAGGAATTCATCGCGCCGATGCGGCCTTCAACCTCATGGCCGTAGTCCATCAGGTAGTCGTGCAAATCGGGACGGTGCGGAACGAAGACGCCCGTCACGGCGCGCCCCACGAGCACAATCTCAGGACGTAGTTGCGTCCAGTTGCCCTCGAACTGGAAATGATAGCCATGCTGCCATAGCACCGCCCACGCCTCTTCGGTCACAACGCGCTGCATACGGCGCAGAATGTCGTCCGGCACGCGCGGGCGGCCATCGGGAAAACGTTCCCCGGTCCACAGCGGCGTCAGTTGAATGATGTCTTCACGATTGTTGAATTTCATGGTTCTCCTCAAATAGTCTTGTAGTCGAATAGTCGTCAGTCTGCCAGTCTTCTTCCCACTCACCCGTTCCCTGTGGCGCCAAAGACGTCCAGGTAATGGCCGCAGCGCTCCTGGAATGATTCTACTGCGAGTTTGCCAAAAGCAAAGTAATGCATGTCCTCCACGCGCGCCGCTTCGGTGAGACGGCGGGCGGTGGTGACGAAGAGATCGGTCGCTACGTTGACCTTAGCGATGCCAGCGGCAATGGCATCGCGAAACTGTTCGTCCGAGCAGCCGGATCCGCCGTGCAGCGAGAGGGGGATATCGACCCGCGCGCGAATTTCGCGGAGTAGGTCCAAGTCGAGGCGCGGTTCACAGGCGTACAGCCCGTGCGCGGTGCCGACGGCGACTGCCAGGACATCCACGCCGGTCTCGGCGACAAACCGCTCCACATCGTCCGGATCGGTGAAGCCCTGGCGCTGTGCGCCGAAGTCCTCATACTCGCTGCCGGCGCCGACGTGCCCCAACTCAGCTTCAACGGCCAAGCCGACCGCGTGCGCCGCCCGCACGACGGCACGCGTGTTGGCAACATTCTCTTCGAAGGGCAACTTAGAACCGTCGTACATGATGTCGGTGAAACCCAACGCAATAGCGCGCATACATTGCTCGAAACTGCCGCCGTGATCCAACATCAATGATACGGGCACGGTTGCCGCCTCTGCGCGTGCGCGGATGTACCCGGCAAAAGCGTGCGCGTTGGGACGATCCAGTGCGCCCGCGTAAACAGCGATCATCGCCGGTGCTTTTTTCTCTTCCAATACGGCAAACATCCCGTCGGTGCTGTACATGTCGACCGTGTCGAAGAGGGGCAGCGCATAATGGTGCTGCTGCGCCCGTTTGAGGTGTGGAAGGATTGAAACGAGTGGCATAAGGATCTGCTAATCTCCTTTGTGTGAAATAGTGCGCGTTATTCTATAACAACTCCACGTTCCTGCAAGAACGCCATCACAGCTTCAAAGCGTGGAATCCCATCACGTCCGCCAAGTCGGGTGCATTTCAGCGCCGATACGGCGGTCGAGAAAAGCGCGGTCTGCCGCAGACTCCACCCATGCAACAAGCCAACGATGTACGCGCCGTGGAACACGTCTCCCGCACCGGTTGTATCGATGACATCCACAGGAAAAGCCGGTGTGTGAAATTGCTCCTCTGCCGTGATCGTGTAGCTGCCGCCGTCGCCTTCGGTCTGCACGAAGATGCGCGGTCCCTGCGCCAGAATTGCGGCGCCCGCTTCCCAAATGTTGTCGATGCCGGTCAGGTTGCGTGCAAAGCCCGATCCGCTGACGAGCACATCGACGTAGGGGACCAACCGGCGCAGGTGCGCGCGGACGGGGCCAACGGTCTTGTGACCGTCCAACACCACGGTCTTACCGGCAGCCCGCATCCACTGCGCAGCCTGAAGCGCCGCCTCTGCGTGGAAACCGTCCAGATGCAGATAATCCGCCGAGGTGATGTAGTCACGGTCTAGCTCCTCTGGGCGGACTTGCACCTCGCCCCACCGTTGGAACCCTGAGAAGACGCGCTCGCCTGTCTCCGCGTGGATATTGACGAGGACGACCTGATCATCCGGTGCGTCCCGGTAGACCATGTGGCTCAAATCGATGCCGCACTCGCGCATCGAGCGCAGCTTGAACTCGGCCGGCCCGTCGTTCCCAGCAGTGCCGATGAAGCCAACGCGCGCACCTAATTTGGCCGCGGCCACCATCGCCGTACCCACCGGCCCGCCGCCGTCGAAGCCAAAGGCGCTGATCCGTGTGCCACCATCCCAAGTCGGCAGATCTTTTGAACGGATCAACACATCCAGAGTACACATCCCTAAACCGATCACATGGAGTTTCGCGCTGTGCAAGTTGTTCTTCATAGTCCTCACGTGAGCATCAAGAATTGTCAAAGTGGCTAGATTATAAACTGCTTTTTCACTTTGACCTCTACGCAACACTGCGTTATACTAGAGTAGCCAACGGCATATGGCCAAGACCAAGCCGTTGTACACCTCACTCAAAGACATAATCTACCCAATGAGGGCAGTTGGCGAACTATGGAACAGGGATATTTTTATCACTACAGACTAGGAATGCAAAAGCTCGTCGCCGCGTTAGGTAGAGAGCATCCGCGGATATATGAAGCGCGTATCCTACAACACCGCCTCAACGAAAACCTGGCGCAAACGCTAGAACACGGCACAACCCCGGCCCTCGAAGACAGCCGGGCCCGCATCCTCGAAAGCTGCGAGCGTCTTAGCCGCCTTTCGACCGGTGCATCCTTCCACGACTTATGTGGATTGCCCGGAACATCGACATCGCGGGTGACAACCAAAGAAAAACAGGTACTTTTGGATACGTACTTCACACGGATGAGCGATTTTCTGACCTATCAGGGGTTGCGGAACGCCCATCCCGCCAGTGAAGTGCGCACCATCGCCCGCGAGCAGACGCTGGCCGTACTGCACAGCCTGGGTGACGACGGCACGAGCAAAGGGCAAGTGGTACAGTTCCTATACGAATCGGGCCTCATCACCCAGGGGCACGCGGTTCTGTTCTTGGCCGACGCCAATTTGAGAAGAGTATGGCTCAACGGCGCATTTCTGGTCGAAGCGCATATGGCGGGCGCCCATATGGAAGATGCGCATCTGGAACACGCACACCTGGAATGGGCGCATTTGGGCGAAGCGCAACTCGACGGGGCGCACATGCAAAAGGCATTCCTGGTGGCTGCACACCTGAGCCGCGCCAATCTTCTGAAAGCCGACCTGCGCGAAGCCCGTATGATCGGCGCAAGACTGGCCGGGGCCAATCTCAAGGAAGCTGATCTCACCAATGCGCATCTGGAATGGGCCTTTATGAGTACCACCAATCTATTGGGCGCGTGTCTGAAAGGTGCACAATTGATGGGAAGCGAGTTGCGCGGCGCAAATCTGGCGCATACCGACCTCTCCGGCGCAAATTTGCAGGATACCAGCCTCACGTGGAGCCGTCTGCGCGGTGCGACGTACGACGAAAAGACGCTATGGCCGGAAGGCTTCGATCCCATTTCAGCCGGCGCCGTGCTGAAAGAAGGTTGAGAGTAGACGGGGATGGGGGATTGGGGATTAGGGATTAGGTTAGGCAAACCCTTGATTTACCATTCGCCATTCGCCATTTGCCATTCGCCATTTGCCATTTGCCATTCGCCATTTGCCATTTGCCATTCGCCATTTACCATTTGCCATTCAGAGAGGTGCATCAACATGAAAAAACTATCTATCGAAACGTATCGTAAGTTCCTCAAGAGCGATCTATGGGAGAAGTTTGGCGCGATGCAGACCGATCAACAGAAACGGCTACCCGCGCCCCCGTTGCAGAAGCCGTATCCCGAGGGCGCGCCGTTGCTCGACCTGGTCGCACCCGCCGATTTGACCGTTGGGGCGATGCCGCTGCTCGACGCGATCAACGGACGACAAAGCCATCGCCGGTTCAACGACGCGAAGCTCTCGCTGGAGGAACTATCGTTTCTGCTGTGGGCGACGCAGGGCGTCCATGAGGTCTGGCGCGGCGGGATCGCAGCGCGGCGCACTGTGCCTTCGGCGGGAGCGCGGCATCCGTTCGAGACGTACCTGCTCATCAACCGGGTGGAAGGCGTGAAACCAGGGCTGTATCGCTACCTCGCGCTGGATCACAAGCTATGCTTCCTGCGCGCAGATGACCGCCTGCCTATCGAAGTCGGCGCGGCGTGCAACGGGCAGGGCTTCATCGGGACGGGCGCGGTGGTGTTTATGTGGACGGTAATCCCATACCGCACGGAGTGGCGCTACAGCTTCATCTCGCCCAAGATCATCGCTTTGGACGCGGGTCACGTCTGCCAGAACCTCTACGTGGCCTGCGAGTCCATCGCTGCGGGGACGTGCGCGATCGGCGCGTACAATCAAGAGATGATGGATGAACTGCTCGGCGTAGATGGCGAAGAGGAATTCACCATCTACGTCGCGCCGGTGGGGAAAGTTAACCACTAATCTTCGCGAATGTCTGCATTCGCCGAATCCACACTAATTTTTCTTTATTCGTGAAAATTCGTGTGGATTCGTGGTTCCTTCCTTAGCATAGTCCTCAACGTCGGCGGCGCGAACGGCGGCGCTTGCTCCCTGACTTTTCGCCGGAATCAGACACCGGCGCTTCCGTGGATCCCGGCTCCTCAGTAGGCTGCGGGACAGGCGTGTGGAGCATCCGCTGGTAGTCATCGTCCAGCAGCATCGTGATGATCTCCAAGCCATCGTCGTCCTCGGCGAGGCTGCGCGCCAGGGGGATAAAGCGCTGGCTGCGCTCCGTCTTCAACTTGTCGCGGTCGCGCAGGCGCGCTTCGAGCAAGGCCGTCAGCCGCTCGGCTACCACATCGGCCACATCTTCGTCCGTTGGCATGTCGCGTTCCTCCATATCGATGCTGTAGTGCTGTATGATGCGTTTGAGCATCAATTTCTCGGTCAGCCCCGCCAGCGAAATGGCGACACCGGCCGCACCCGCGCGGCCCGTCCGCCCGGCGCGGTGGATGTAGCTCTCCACGTCTTCGGGTAACTCGTACAGGATCACGTGGGAGAGTTCGGGGATATCGATGCCGCGTGAGGCCACGTCGGTCGCGACCAGAAAACGTAGTTTCCCCTGACGCACGCGCTTCAACACCCGTTCCCGGTCTTTCTGCGGGAGGTCGGAGCTGATCTCGTCGGCGTCGTAGCCGAAGCGCTGCAAGACCACCGTCACGTAATGCACGCGCATCTTGGTGTTGCAGAAAATAATGGTCGAAGCAGGGTTCTCGATCTCGATCAGCCGCACCAGACCGCGATCTTTTTCCATATCGGGCAGCGTGTAATAGACGTGCTCGGTATCGAGGACGTGGACGTGGTCGCTACTCAGCGACAGGAACTCCGGTTCGTGGATGAACTGGCGCGCCGTGCGCAATACGGAAGGTGGAAAGGTGGCCGAGAACATGCAGGTGTGGACGTCGCGCTTGGGCAGGTAACGCTGCACTTCGCGCATATCGGGATAGAACCCCATCGACAACATGCGATCCGCCTCATCGAAGACGAGCATCTCCAGGTGTTCCAGCGTGAACGTGCGCCTGAGCAGGTGATCGAGGACGCGCCCCGGCGTGCCCACGACAATGTGCGCGCCTTTGCGCAGCGCGTCAATCTGCGCGCCGTACCCGACGCCGCCGTACACCGCCACGGTGCGCAGTCCGGCGGGATTGCACAGCAGTTCGGAATCGTGCGTCACCTGGCGGGCCAGTTCGCGCGTCGGCGTGAGGATGAGCGCCTGGCATTGATCGCGCGCCGGGTCGAGGCGCGTCAACATCGGCAGCAGATACGCGCCGGTTTTGCCGCTGCCCGTGCGCGCCTGGATCATCATCCCGCGCCCGGCAAGCAGGTAGGGAATGGCGCGCGCCTGCACCGGCATCAGCGTCGTCCACCCCGCGCGGTCTGCCGCCGCGCGCAGCGGTGCGGAGAGTTGGTCGAGGGAGACGTCGGCCAACGTATTTTGTGGCCCGTCGGTTACGGGCATAGTCATTGTATTCATAATAAACAAGTATACCATATAATTCTTAACCCTACTTGCTCCCTGCTCACCACCGCTTATAATGGGAATATACAAAGCTTTCTCTTGCCATTGAAAGTTATGGGAATAGCGTACAACCTATATCATTGAAACACCATAAACGGAGAGTTGTCATGCCTTCCGGAAAAATATGGACACAACGGGACCGTTTTGGCAATGAAATTTACTTAACGCACGAGCGTTGGGCACATATCATCGACCCAGACAACCACCCGGAAATGGCCCCTTTTATGGATCACATTGCCGAGACTATACGCCTCGGGCGCCGCCGGCAAGATGTTTATCATCCACAAGGGTATCAGTATTACCGCAATTTTCCTGATCTCCCCAATGGCAACACACACATCGTAGTTTGCGTGCGTTTCCGTTGGGTAACACAAGCTGACGGTGTCATGAACGAAGAGAAGTTTATCACGACTGCGTATTTGCAATGTTTTGCAACGTAAGGAGTCCAACTATGGAAACTATCAAGCTTAACTATGATGAGGAAGCCGATGTCCTCTACGTATCTTTTGGCCGCAGCGCGCATGTGACCGGCGTGGAATTGACCGACAATATTGTTCTGCGTCTGGATACCGGCGAGGCGACCGCCTCGGCTCCACGCGCCATCGGGTTGACGTTCATCAGCTTCGCGCAGATGATGTTGCACCACCGCGACCAGCCGGTCACGGTCTCTTTGATGCACCTGCGGAATTTGCCGGAAGCAGTGTGGCGCGCGGTATTGTCAGTTGTGACCACCCCGCCAGTCAGTGATTTTCTAGATGTAGGGCTATCGCTATCCCCGCAAACGCCGCCGCTGCCCACCTATAGCCTGACACAATCAGTGAACGCATAAGTATTAACAGCCTCGCAGGTGCAGTTCGCCCTCGTGTCTACTAACCGTATGAACACACGCTACGGCCACTCAGTCGTAGGCGCAGCGTGGCTGGCCGTGTTCTGTCTCTTCGGCTACCGGGCCACGTTCGCCATCTTCAAAGGGCCGATGGGCCTCACGCTCGGCTGGAGCGCCGCCGAAGTCACGCTGGGCTACTCGGCGATGATGGTGGTCTACGCGGCGACGGCCTACTTCAGCGGCGTGATGCTCGACCGTTGGGGCGCGCGTCCCGTCTACGCCGTCGCCGCCGTTCTCGGCGGCCTGGGTTTCGCCCTCACCGCACACATACACGCCTACGCCGCCTATCTCGTCACTTTCGGGTTACTCGGTGGCTTGGCGACAGGGATGCTCTGGGTCACATCGACCGTCTCGGTGCGGCGATGGTACGTCGGCAACACCTACGCCGCGCGGTGGGGACTCGCCTTCGCCGGAGCGCCGCTGGCGCAATTCGCGCTGGCGCAGTTGGTGCGCCCGCGCCTGAGCGCGGCGCAAGCGACGCTGGAAGCGACCGTCCTCGCGGCGCTCGACGTGGATGCGGGGACGCTGTCGCTTAGCGAAACGTTGGCCGATCCGCTGATCCGCGCGCAAGCGCCGGTCGCCGCCGCCCTCAGCGCGCTGGACACGGCCTGGCGCACCGAGATGCTGCTGCTCGGCGGCATCGTCCTGGCGTTGTTGGCCCTGGCCGCCCTCATCGGCAAACGCCATCCCGAGCACTACGGCATGACGCCCTTCGGCGCAGAAAGCGTAGAGACTGCACACGCCACGCGCGTCTGGCAATTGCGCG